>Ga0154471_111_pt2 | contig 32620 bp, 24 predicted proteins | sample RifGroC2_FD_115950 | JGI IMG/M metagenome (GOLD analysis project Ga0154471, IMG submission 115950) | Geobacteraceae bacterium GWC2_53_11
CATCCGTACCTGTTCCTGCTCGGAGCCTACCGCCATAACGAGGTTGATCCGAGCCATCCGCTGTCCCGGCTCATCCGCACCACCAAGGAGCAATGCAGCGTGTTGAAGGAAATCAGGCTGGAACCGCTGCAGCCGGAACATTGCCATGAGATGGTCTCCTACATCCTCGATTCTCCCCGTGAGCAGACCACGTCCCTGTCGGACTTTATCAGCACGCTCTCCGAAGGCAACCCGCTCTTTATCAGCGAAAGCCTCTCGTACCTCCATAATGAAAAACTGCTGTTCATGGATGAGGGGAAACAGTGGCGCTGGGACATGGAAAAGATCCGGCAATCGGACATGCCGACCACCGTGGTCTCGCTGTTCGGTTCGAAGATCCGCAAGCTCTCGCCGGAATTGATCGATCTGCTTGAACAGTGTGCCTGCATGGGCAACTCCTTTTCTCCGGCTGAGCTGTCAGCTGTCAGGGGAGTGAGCTTGCGGGACATATTCCATCTTTTGAAACCGGCCCTTGGCTTGGGACTATTACTAGAACAGAGAAATCGCTTGCAGTTCGTCCATGACAAGGTACAGGAAGCGGCATTAGCCGCCATACCGGCTGAGCGGCGGCGGGCCATCCACCGCCAGGTGGGCAGCCATCTTCTCACGGCCGTGCCGCGGGACGCCGACCTGGAGCGGATCGAGAATCTGTTTACCATCGTGTCTCACCTCAATCTGGGCCGGGAAGATGCACCAACTCCCGAGTCGGCCCATGCCCTTTCGGACATCAACTACCATGCCGGCAACAAGGCGCTCACATCCCTGGCCACCGAGGCGGCCAACGAGTATTTCAGCCTCAGCCTGAGTCTCCTGCCGGACGATTGCTGGGATGCCGATCATTACGAGCGCACGTTCAGGATTTTTCAGAAAGCGGCCAAGACCGAACTGATGTGCGGCAATTATGAGCGTTCCGAACGACTGCTCTCCCGATTGCTCGATCATGCCGCGAGCGATTTGGACAAGGCGGAATGCCTGGCGGAGCAGACCACCTCGCTGTCATCAATCGGCAACTTCAGCAAGGCAATCGAAACCGCCAACCGCGGGCTGGCCTATTTTCACAAGAACATCCCCGAAAGTCCGGAAGAAGCTGATGCGCGCAGAACCGAGCTGATGACGGAGATTGCCATGCAGGGCGACGTGTGGCAGACCATCCTGAATATGCCCTTTACCAGGGAGAGGCAGCGCAAGATCGAGCTGGCGTTTTACAGCGAGCTGATTCCCGACCTGTACATGTCCGGTCTGGTGCCGCAACTGTACCTCTCCGCGGCCCAGTCCACGCAGCTCTGTCTGGCCGGGGGGATGGACGAGTCGGTAATCTACTCTTTCAGCATCATGGGTCTGCAACTGGGTGAACAGGAGAAGTTTGATCTGGCTTTCAGGTATGAGGATCTTGCCCGCGGCCTTTCGGCAGCTTACCCCAATACGTTCGGCGCAACCCGCGGCATGAACGGTATTGTCTGGTGCAACATGCATTCGCGGAGTCATCCGCGCCAGATCGTTGACTATGCCCTCAAGGCGATCCAGTGCGGCAAGAGCTGCGGCGACCTGTACAACGCCGGACTATCCTACGGCCCCCTGATGTGGAACCTCCAGATCCAGGGGGGAGACCTGGCCCTCATCGAGGAGTACACCAGAGAATGCCTGCACTTCTCCCGGCGGTATCATCTTTCCTTTTCCGTGGGGCTTGCCGAGGCGATGCAGGCGGGGTGGGTCGCGCCCATGCAGAACGGGTACACCGTTGTGGCCATGGAAGACAGGATACGCCAATGGGAACAGGATAACCATGTCGCTTCGGCTGGTAGTTACTTTGTCCATCTGGCCCTGACCCACTATTACTTCGGAGAACATGACCAGGCTCAGGCATCTCTGGATGAGGTACAAAAGTACCTGTCCGGTCTCACCGACAACGTGTTGAAGCGGCAGTGGTACGTTTTCAGGGTACTGAACGCACTGCGGAAGTTCACCGCTGCCGGCCGGGATTCCGAAGCCTGGGATCTCCTGATGACGCGCCTGAGACCGCTTATCGAGAAGATCGAAACCTGGGCAACCCTGGGGCCGCTGCTGAAACCATACCTTGCCCTGCTGTACGCCGAGCTGGAACGGAGCAGGGGCAATTTCAGGGAGGCCAGGGGATTGTATCTGGATGCCATTGATGCGGCCCACAAGGAGCAGTACGTCTTTCTGGAGGGATATCTCCACGAATGTCTGGGAAACCTGCTCATTGATAGCGGGCACAGCTCCGAATATATCTATTTCGCCGAAGCGGCGCGCCTGTACCGGCAATGCGGCGCACAGCGCAAGGAACTCTCCCTCAGGGAGCAGCACCCGGAATATTTCAAGGAACGGCGAAGAGGGTATACGCACTTTGAGCCTGATTATTCCGCTGCACTGCCCAATCTGGATGTGGACTACCTGATGAAGTCCTCTCTCGCCATCTCAGCCGAGATAGTGCAGGACTCTCTCCTGGAAAAGATCATGAACGTGGTGATCGAAAGTTCAGGAGCGCAGCATGGCTACCTGCTCATGCTGGACAACGGAAGCCTGTTTGTCCGGGCCGAGAGCCATGTCACCGGTAACCTGGCAGTTCGGACAATGGACCAGCATCTGGACGACACCGAGGAAATCTGCAAGTCTATTGTCCGCTATGTTCAGCGCACCGGGGAGCGGGTCATCCTTGACAGCGCAAGCAGGGAAGGAATGTTCAAGGACAATCCGGAGGTCCAGGAGTTGTGCCTGCGCTCCGTCCTCTGCCTCCCCGTGATCAGGCAGTCGATAATGACCGGCGTGCTATATCTGGAAAACCGGCTGTCCGAAGCGGTCTTTACGCCTGACAAAGCGCAGATGACGGAGCTTCTGACATCCCAGGCCGCTATTTCCATGGAAAACGCACGGCTGTTGGACGAGATGAAAAATGTGGAGGAAGCATTGGGCCGGGCCCGTGATGAGCTGGAACAGCGGGTTGCGGCGCGTACTGCCGAGTTGGAGGAACAGTCCAGAATTCTTGAGTCATTTTTCAAACACACAAAAACCGGCTTCGTCTTTCTCGATACGAACTTCAATTTTATCCGCATCAATGAGTCGTATGCCAGGTCATGTCAGCGGGGAATCGGCGATTTTACGGGCCGCAATCACTTTGAACTCTACCCCTCAGACGAGCTCAAGGGTCGTTTTCAGCATGTTGTCGAAACCGGAGAGCCGTTTTATGCCTATGAACGGCCATTTACCTTTCCCGACCACCCCGAGTGGGGAACCTCCTACTGGGATCTGGCCGTTTCCCCCATACTGAATGCACAGCAGCATATCGAATGTCTGGTATTTACGTTAAACGATGTTACGGAACGAAGGCGGGTAGCGGATGAACTCCAGGATAAGAACCAGTTACTTTTGCAACAGAGCCGGCAGGCCGCCATGGGCGAAATGATCAACAATATCGCCCACCAGTGGCGGCAGCCGTTAAACACACTCGGGCTTTATACGCAAAGACTCGGACTCTTCTACGGTTCGCCCCGCTTCAGCAAGGAGTTTCTGGACATGTCGGTTGCCAAATCCATGGAAATAATCAAGCACATGTCAAAAACCATAGACGACTTCAGAAACTACTTCAAACCGGACAAGGAGATGAACACCTTTGCTGTAATTGACATGATCGAAAATACGCTATCGCTTTTGGAGGGAAGTTTACAGAATCCGAAGATCACCATTGATATCGTTGCGCAGGATACACCGGTCATCACCGGATATCAGAATGAATTCGCCCAGGTGATCCTCAATATACTGATCAATGCCCGCGACGCTTTGATGGAAAAAAATATCGAAGATGCACGGGTTACCATCACAATATGCAGCGAAGACGGCTGTGCCGTCGTAACCATAGCCGACAACGCCGGAGGCATACCCGAACAGATCGTTGATAAGATTTTTGACCCCTACTTCACAACAAAGGGGCCTGACAAAGGGACAGGGGTGGGATTGTTCATGTCGAAGGCGATCATTGAAAAGAACATGAACGGCAGGTTGACGGTACGCAATACGGCAGAAGGGGCAGAATTCAGGATCGAGGTATAGGCGGGTCAGTTACTCGCAACAGCTTTGCCACGGAGAAAACAACCAGTTGCACCGGATCAAGAAATCCTGCGACACCCCGGACCGCTGAGGGTACTGCGCCCGGAACTGCCTGCTTCCACCTGAATTTGCGTACCGATGCGCTCCTTGAGCGCCGGGACATGCGAGATGATGCCGATCAGCTTGCCATCCTGCTGCAATCCGGAAAGTGTTTCAAGGGCAGTTTCCAGGGCATCTTCATCCAGCGTACCGAATCCTTCGTCAAGAAACAGCGAATCGACACGCACGTTGCGGCTGGCCATGCTGGAAAGACCAAGGGACAGGGCCAGACTGGCGATAAAGCTCTCCCCGCCGGACAGGTTTTTGGTGGAGCGGATCTCCCCGGCCTGGTAGTTGTCGATGACATTCAGTTCCAGAGGCTCATTGCCGTCGCGCACCAGAATATAGCGGTCACTCATTTTTTGCAGCTGCCGGTTGGCGTGGGCAACCATCAGTTCGAACGTCAATCCCTGGGCAAAATTACGGAATTTCTTCCCGTCACCGGAGCCGATCAAGCTGTGCAAACGCTCCCAGCGGTCGCACTCCCGTTTCTGTATTTCAATCGCCTGAAGCCGCGTCCGATGACGCTGCTGCTGTTCGGACTGCTGCTGAAGCTGCTGATCAAGCGCACCAAGTCCCTTCTGTAACTCGATCAACTTCCCGGTAACAGCGGCATGCTCCTCACGAATCAGCTCAAGCGGCTTATCGGTCAGATGTTTATCCAGCTCCCCCGCGAGCGCTTCCGCGCGATCAAGGTGGCGGGTCCGGAGCGCTGTTTCTTCATTGCGCACGCTTTCTGCCACCTGCTGGAGAAGATCGAAGCGCTCCTGCGGCAGGCTTGCCTGCAATAAAGCCGTTTCATCGGCAAATCCGGCCTCACCGAGACGCTGCCGGAAGGACGCTTCCAGCCCGCCAAGCTGCTCAGCCCGTTTGGCGATCGAGAGCGTCAGTCGTTCAATCTGCCCGTTCAACCCGCTAAGCCCGGCATGAAGAGTGTTCTGTTCCTGCAGTGCCGCTTCACGCTTTTCCGCCGCCTGGCGTACCGCTTCAGCCAAACGTTTTTCTTCCGCGTCCGGACTTCGCTCACCGTACATTTCCAGACGCTGTTCAACCAGCGCATCCCGTTGATCGATTCTTGCGCGCAGCAGCTGTTCCTTATCGCCGCGCATTTTTTCCAGCTCTGCCAGCAGCGCCTGCTGTTTTTCACGTTCCGCAGCAACAGCGGACGTCTCTTTTTCCAAACGTTCCCTGACGTGCTGCCGTTCGGCATACACGGAGCGCCGGACGGTCAGGGAGGCCAGTAACTCATCAACCTTGTCCGGAACGACCTCCGTACAGCCAAACCCTGCAACAGCACGCTCGACCTCACCCTGAACCCGTTCAAGATCCGCGTGATAACCAGCCGTTTCCCTCTCAAGACGAGTATGCTCCGAAAGAGCGTTTTCCCGTCCCAACCGGGCGGCCAGCCGCGAGTTGTCGCACCGTGCGAGTTCATCCTTGAGTCCGGCAAGCGCTGCTTCAGCTGTGCGCTCGTCCTGCTCATTCCGCTCACCCTCCTGAATGACAGCGCGACTGTTTTTCAACGCCAGCTGACATGCGTCTGTCTCACGCCGGATAACTTCCGGCCAAGCCGCGCCATCGGCGGCCAGACCCAGTTCCGCGAAAGAAGTAGCGCAAAAGGTCTCATCATTCAGCAGACGTTCCTGAAGTTCGGCCAGGTCCCGCTCCGACTGGTGCAGATCTTTGCCGGCAGCGACCAGTTCCTGCCTGACGCCGGAAAGCTGATCCCGGACCCGTTTCGCCTCGGCGTGAGCAAGTTCCAGTTTATTCCGGGCCTCGTCCAACTGAGGGATATTTCCGGAGGCGTAGGGATGATCGCCGGCGCCGCAGAGCGGACACGGTGAACCGTCCACAAGCTGTTTGCGGTCTTCTTCAAGGCTGCGCACCCGGCCCAGCAGCACAACGTTATCCTGCAACTGACGGGCAACCTGCTCACGCAGCTCACATTCCCCGGCAACTGTTTCCTCCTGCTGTGTGAGCCCCTGCCGTTTCTGTCCCAGAGCTTCCGTCCGCAGCAGCAACTCTGCCAGCTTCGCCTTGCCTTCTTCAATCCGCACGACGGTTTCCTGTATCGTTCCCAAACGGCTCTGTCTGGCGGCAATTGCTTCCGCTTCAACGCGCCATACGGCCAGAGCCCGTCCCTGCAACAGTATTTCGCGAGCGGCCCGAACATCCGCCACGGTTTGTTCCGCCCCGGTTACCGCCTGCTGCGCCGCCTGCCAAGCGGTCTCCGCCTGGGTAAGCGCGACTTCGGCAGCTGCCACCAGACCGGCCTGCCGGGCCAGCCTGGTGCCGGTCTCTCTGCAGTGATTTTCAAGCGTTTTGAACGACTTCACCTGCTGTTCAATCCCGGTAAGGGCCTCTGCCAATCCGGCATCGGCCCCGTGCCGGTCAAGAAAGACCGCAATCTCCCGCAACTGTTCACCGGTACTGCTCAAGCGTTGATCACACGTTGTTATTGCCGTGCGATACTCACTGCTCTGGCGGCCCGCTGTTTCAATCTCGGCAGTTAATGCGTGTATCTGGGCATGGGCCTCACCGAGTTTGACGTCAAGCTCCCGCGTTCCGCGGATCAGTTCGGCCTCTTCCGCCTGCCCGGCCCGGGCGCCGGCAAGTCCGGCTTCGGCACATTCCAGCGCATCAAAAGCGGCCTGCCAGTTGAGCTGAAGCGGGGGAAGACGTTCCAGCGAGACCGTCAGTTCATCCTGTTCCTTCTCCTGCTGCACCCGCATTGAACAGAGAGTGGCATGGTCACCACCAAGTTTCATGGCACGGCCGGCCTGTTCCAGGAGTTCCAGCTCCGGGGCTGCCACTGCCTTGCGCGCTTCAAAGGCATGCAGGTCCAGATCAAGCTGCCGAAGTTCACCTTCAAGGGTCGCTATCCGTTCCAACCAAAGCTGGGTTTCGCGAAGCATCCCCGCATCGGCGCTCAGAACGCTTTCCGCTTGTTGCAGGCCGGACTTTTCAAGAAGGAGTGTTTCAAGTTCCGCAGGAGACAGCAGCTGGATGCCATCCAGCTCGGCACGCATCTCTCCCAGCCTCTTGCGCTCTTCCGTGGTACGTTCATGGACCTTGATGGAAATCCGGCTGTAGACCGCAGTGCCGGTGATCTGCTCCAGAATCGGGGCACGCTCGTCGGGCTGGGCCTGCAAAAAGGCGGCAAAGCCCCCCTGTGCCAGCAGCATCGAACGGGTAAAACGCTCAAAGTCCATGCCGGTGACTTCCACAACCTTGTCGGCCACGGCTCTCAGCTTTGATTCGAGGATCAGCCCGCTTTCAGCCTCGCATATCTCATGTTTGGGCGACTGCAATTGGCCGTCGGCCAGTTTGCGCGAGCGGTGCTGACTCCAGTGGCAGCGGAAACGCCCCTTGGCGGTTTCAAATTCAACCTCGGCAAAGCATTCCCCGGTCTGGCGGGACATGATTTCGTTTTCGCTCTGGGTGATCCTGTTAAGACGGGGAGTCTGACCGTACAGGGCAAGGCAGATGGCATCGAGAATAGTTGTCTTCCCCGCGCCGGTTGGCCCGGTGATGGCAAAGATACCGCTGGAAACATAGTCGGGGTGCGTGAAGTTGATGTCCCACACACCGGCCAGGGAATTCAGATTTTTAAAAGAGAGGCGAATGATTTTCATACGTCACCCTGGCTGGTGTCTTCGTGCAGAGCAGCAACAGCCTCATGAAAAGCCGTGACCAGGTCGGCCTGCTGCTCCTGCGGCACTTCATGGGCAGCAAGACAGCGGGCAAACACATCGTCAACGGTGAGATCGTCCAGGGTCTCTTCGGTCGCCATCCGGCTCATGGTTCGCTCGACCAGGCGCATATTCTTTGCCCGAAGAATTTCCAGTACCGTGCCGTCAACCAGTTCACGCAGCCGCTCCTGAAGATCGCCAACGACCTCTTCCCCTTCGTAGATAACTTCCAGCCACACCGGAACGTTATCTTTTTTCAGCTCAACAATCCGCTCCGAAATACGTTTCCAGTCACCGCGCACCGTTGCCAGTTTTTGAAAAACCGGTACAGGAAGTTCCTGTACCGTTATGCCTTCACAATCCATTGCGAGCGCTACAACCACCTTGCGCTGCGCGGCCTCGCCAAAACTCATCGGGAGCGGCGCGCCGGAATAACGACGCACATCCGAGCCGCCCACCCGCTGCGCCCCATGCAAATGCCCCAGCGCCAGGTAATCGAAGCAATCGGGGAAGATATCGGCTTGTACCTGGCCAAGCGTGCCCACGTACAGTTCCCGTACCCCATCACCTTCCGTGGTCCGGCAACCGCTGGTAAACAGGTGTCCCATGGCGACAATGGGAAGATCCTCCCCCAGTTGAACACGCCGGGCAACAGCCGCTACACCAATCTGCCGATAGTGATCGCGAATTCCATCCACCAGCTTACGGCCTTTGTCCTCAAATGTTTCTCCGGCCTCGGCGCGGCGGATATCGCGATCACGCAGATAGGGAACTGCGCAAACGATCAACTCGGGTTTACCATTGCTATCGTTCAGCACCACCACTTCATCTTCCATGAACTCAGCCATGCTTCCGACCACATGGACGTCCAGAAAGCGCAGCACCTCGCGGGGAGCATTGAGAAGAGAGGGAGAATCGTGGTTGCCTGCCGTTACGACGACATGACGGCACCCTGCCCCCGCAACGCGGCACAGAAAACTGTAGTACAGTTCCAGCGCACGATTGCTGGGCGTGCCGTTGTCAAAGACATCCCCCGCCACCAGCAACACCTCGACCTTTTCAGTCGCAATGCAGCCGATCAGCCAGTCAAGAAATTGCCCGAACTCCTCGTAGCGTTTGCGCCCATACAGCGCCCGCCCTATGTGCCAATCGGATGTATGCAGAATTTTCATAAAACCTGATCCTTTACATCTCTTCAACTTCGTTACAAAGAAAGCCCGCAGTAAGCGGGCTTTCTTTGTAACACCAAACGGAGCTCTACGAGAATGAATATATCTCCGCTGATCTGAAACAAACAAAGGCCGGATCAATGACCCGGCCGTAATTGTTTATTGGTGGGCGTTGTAGGGATTGAACCTACGACCCCTGCCGTGTGAAGGCAGTGCTCTCCCGCTGAGCTAAACGCCCCAATGACTGTAGTGATTACCAGAGCAGGCCGCTGCTGTCAAGGCATTGATGGCGTTTGTGGTCATGGGTAAGACTATTTCCGAAGATGCGCCCCCCGTCACCCGTGTACCTTTTCCTGATACCTCATCAGTTTCAATTGACACCGGCTACACCATCTTGATACAAGTTGACACATCATAACACTTGATACAGCTTCTTCATTACTCAGCAATCCAGATACATAACAATACAATCTGATACAACATGACATCAAATTATAAAGGACGTCTTCTCCATGCCAACCAACACTACTGAACAACCCCTTGCAAAAACATCCAACAAGAAAACGGTTGCAACCGACATCAGCAGAATGCTGGAGGAAGCACCGTTGTTCGCCGGACTAGATGGATATGTATTGAGACCGGCAGAGAAAGTAACAACTGGGACAAAAAAGAAGGTGGCAAAAGAAAAAAAGAAAGGTAGCGACTCAAAACAGCTGAAACCATCGCCATCAAAGAAATCCCCGCCGCACAACAGTCCCGATATTCAAAAACCATTTTCAGGCGATATGCTGCTTTCCGTGACAGAGATGTGCATACTGCTTAAGATTTCGCGGGCCACCCTGGTAAGAATGGATAAATCAGGCCAGCTGCCTGGTCGAATCAAGTTGGGCGGTTCGGTGCGTTTTCACCGTGAAACGGTTGAGGCCTGGCTGCAAAGCCTCATCTCGGCTCCCTCCACCGCACCCTAGTACACCGCAGGATCCGGAGCATCGATCATTGGGTTGAGGCGGACCGCCAGTGAAAAGAGGTATGGATAATCCTGCTTCAAATGCCGCATATACATGACCCATTCACGGGACAGATGACCATAAACACGCTTGATATCGCCATTTATATGGTCTATATCGCTTTGCGGCATTGCTTCAAATGTTTTACGTGCTTCAAGCTCTTCTACGAGATGAAAAACGGCCCACAGCAGGTCGGTAAATTCTTCGTGTTCAAGAAGGTTCTGATTTTCCAGCAGGCTGACCAGAAACCCTCTTTTTTCCACCAGAAAGTTCTTGAGTCCAACTTTTTCGCACCGGCTCGATTCAATGACAATATCATTGCTGCCGAGAAAATTAAGTGCTGCGGAAAATTCCTGTTCTTTCCAGCTCCCGTTAATCAACAAATGTACCTTGAGCTGATCGCAGGAAACAACAAACGTGGACAACTCTTTGAGAAGACGATTTCCCACTTCACTGAAAAACACCCCGATAACCATGTTCAATTTCCGCATGACTGACTGCCGCTCACGCTCTTTTATTACCCGCTCAATCATCAAGGTAACAATGATGACGTAGATAGGCAGGAAGGCGAGATTGCCGAGAAACCAGACAGCAAGCTCTTTTGCACTCTCACCGAGCAGAATATAATCAAATCCGTAGAGAGCCACTGAAATCGAAAAGAGTGCTATCACCATCAATTTTTTATTCAATAAAAACATACGGAGCACTGTTGTGCCTCCTTGAGGAAATTTTATTAAAGAACCGGCAGGGTAATGATGAAGCGGCATCCTCCTGTAGGAGGTGATTCGGCTGAAAGTGTTCCACCATGGGCATCAACGATACGGTAACAAATTGCCAGCCCCAGTCCGGTTCCGGCAGACTTTGTTGTCCAGAACGGCTCAAAGAGGTGCTGGATGGCATCTTCCGTAATACCTGAGCCATTGTCGGTAATTTTAATGACATAGCCGGAGGAGGAGGAAGAGCATTCAATAACCACCTCTCCACCGCTTGGCAGTGCATCGGCAGCATTCTGTAATAAATTAATGATAACCTGGTTAAACTGATGTGGATCAACTGCAACCTCAATGTTGTCCGGCACGAGATTCTGTAGCGTAATACGTTCAAAACGAGGGTCGTGAGCAAGAAACAGCAAGGTTTCATCAAGATAGGAATGCAACGGAACCCGGATACATTGCGGCGGAGCCGGACGGGCATACATCAGAAATTCGGATATGAGAGCTTCCAGCCGTTCAGCCTCCCGAACGACAATTGCGAGAAGCCGTGCATCATGAGCCTGTATATCCGGTGCACTTGTCAGAAGTTGAACCGAGCCGCACAAAGCGGCCAGCGGGTTTCTGATCTCATGAGCCATTCGAGCGGAGAGTTCACCCAGCGCTGCAAGGCGATCAGCCTTTTTTAAAGCAGCCTCCATACGCCTGAGTGCGGTAATATCCCTGAAATTTACAATGAATCCGGCAAGAATTCCCTTGCTGTCACTAAACGGAGCTACCCGGTACCCCAATGTCATGGCTGTACCATCTGATGCCTGATATTCAAACTCCTGGCTTGAGGAACAACTCTTCCGATCAAGCATTCCCGACAACTGAGGGAAGACGGATTCAATCGGATTATCATAGGCGTCGGACTGACTAAGGCCGGTAATAACTTCGGCATAGGGATTAAAAACACGAATTCTACCGGTAATCGTAGTGGTAAGAAGACCGCTTTCACTATGCGCAACGATGGCAGAATTCAACTGGGCCAGCTCAAAATAATCAATGGAAGAGCGCTGGAGAGCTTCTTCACTCAATCTGGCCCGCTCTGCCAAAAGCCCGGTAATAAAAGCGGTCAATCCAAAAGCAATCAGATTGAATGATATGGTGTAAAAAAGTTGCAACGCTCCAAACTGGTGAGCACTCTCCTGACTCAAACCGATAAATGAAAGATAGCCGAAATATTGAAAATCAAGAATGGTACCATACAGGATACCGCACAACGAAGCGGTATAAAGTGCCTGACGCTTCCCAAGCAGCACGCCGGCAATCAAAATGGACAATAAATAGAGAAATGAATATGGGCTGAGAATCCCCCCCGTAAAAAGGACAAGAACGGTAACAAATAACAAGTCCCAAATGACCTGAATAACGGTAAGAAACTGGGTAAACTTCAGTTTTTTGAGGAAGAGAAGAGATACTATCGAAAAAACAAAAGAAAACGCCATCAGCCTGATTACACCAGACTGATAGCGCTCTATTGCCTCAGAGGAGTCCTGATAATTTAGAATGATTGTTGAAGCCAGAAAAAGAAAAGAAACAATTATTCTGGCATAAATAAAGAGCCTGAGCCTCCGTTCAGAGCCCATAAATAATCAACCGACAGCTCCCGCCAGTTTAAAGATCGGCAGATACATGGCAATAACGAGTCCTCCAACTGCTGTGCCAAGAAACACCATCAAGAGTGGTTCCATCATGGCGGTCATGGCCCCAACCGCATCGTCAACTTCATCGTCATAAAAATCGGCAATCTTGTTCAACATGGCATCCATGGCTCCGGTCGCTTCACCAACAGAGATCATTTGCACCACCATCGGCGGAAAGACGCCGCACGCGGCCAAAGGTTCCGCCATGGTCTTACCTTCCGAGATCGCCTGCCGGACAGCATAGATAGCTTCTTCAACTATTTTGTTACCTGCCGTTTTGGCGACAATTTCAAGACCATCCATAATCGGAACGCCTGAACTGACCATGGTACCCAGGGTTCTCGTAAATTTAGCAACCGCTACCTTTCTGATGAGTGGCCCTGCGATTGGCGCCTTGAGGGCCATCCTGTCGATATTTTTCTGGCCCACCGGGGTCGCATAATATTTTTTTATCGCCCAGACAATTGCATAAAAACCACCGATTAAAACTACCAGATATTTGGTCAGAAAGTTACTAAGAGCTATGACAAATTTGGTTGGCATAGGTAACTCACCTCCAAAATCAGCAAACATCTTGGCAAACGTTGGAATAACAAAAACAAGGATAACACCAACAACCACGACTGCAATAGACATAATCGTTATTGGATAAACCATGGCCCCTTTAATCTGCTTCTTCAGCTTCATGGACTTTTCTATGTATGCTGCCAAACGCGTTAAAATGGTATCAAGAATACCGCCTATTTCACCGGCAGCCACAAGGTTGACAAACAGTTGGTCAAATGCTTTCGGGTGCTTACCCAGAGCATCGGCAAACGTAGAGCCACTCTCAACACTTTCCTTAACTTTGTACAGAATATCCTGAAAAGCCTTGTTTTCCTGCTGACTTGCCAGAATTTCGAGACACTGGACGAGCGGCAATCCGGAGTCAATCATGGTAGAAAACTGACGGGTAAAAATAACAAGATCTTTTTCATCGATCTTGCCCCCGCCACCGAATTTGGGCAACTTGAAGCCCAATCCCTTGGATTCGCCTTTAATTACTATATTGCTGAAACCGTATTTTTTCAGCTGAGCCTCGACAACGTCTACCGTTGCCGCTTCGATAACACCCTTTTGAGTACCACCGGTTCTCGTACGAGCTTCCCAGTTAAATTTAGGCATTATGATACTCCTTCATAAAAATCAGTGCATCTGAGGGCGACGTTGCATCCCTGCGGACGGATTGTTAATCATCTGTTTCAGTTCCTCAGGGTCTTGTGATCGTCCCAGTGCTTCCTCAAGAGAAATCATCCTCTTGTGAAACAGTGAAAACAGAGATTGATTCATGGTCTGCATGCCAAACTTTTCCTGGCCGATCTGCATCTGGGAATAAATTTGATGGACCTTGTCCTCACGAATCAAATTCCGGATTGCAGCATTCGGAACCATGATTTCAAGTGCCAGAGCACGACCTTTTGATCCCATCTTGGGAATCAGGGTTTGGGACATAACTCCTTCGAGGACAAATGAAAGCTGTGCCCTGATCTGGGTCTGCTGGTACGGAGGGAATACGTCTACTATACGGTTTATCGTCTGGGCACAGGAATTCGTGTGGAGCGTTGCAAGACAAAGGTGGCCGGTTTCGGCAAGAGTCAGGGCCGCTTCAATGGTTTCCAGATCACGAAGTTCCCCAACCAGAACAACATCAGGATCCTGTCTCAAAACGTACTTAAGCGCGTTTTTAAAACCTTTGGTGTCAGCGCCGACTTCACGTTGATTGACGAGGCACCCCTTATGAGGGTGAAGATATTCAATCGGATCCTCAATGGTGACAATGTGTTCACGTCTGTTAATGTTAATGTAGTCCACTATCGAAGCCAATGTCGTAGACTTGCCACTACCGGTTGGCCCCGTCACGAGAATAAGCCCGCGTGGCCGTGCTGCAAGCTCCGGCACCACAGGAGGCAGATTCAGCTCTTCAAACGTCATGATTTTATACGGAATAACCCTGAAAACGCCTGCTACCGCGCCCCGTTGGATAAACATGTTACCCCTGAATCGTGAAAGTCCCTTGACCCCGAACGAAAGATCGAGTTCGTTTTCTTCCTCAAATTTATGTTTTTGGGCATCGGTGAGAACGCTGTAACAAAGCTGCTTGGTTTCCACCTGATTCATGGGGGGAAAATCCATGGGCGTCAGGTGACCATCTACCCTCATTTGCGGAGGCGAGTTGGTCGTAATATGAAGGTCGGAACCATTTGATTCCACAAGTATTTTTAACAGCTGATGTAAATTGAGCATTCAAAAGCCCCCGTTAGTCGTCAGAAACAGTAATTCTCAATACTTCTTCGAAAGAGGTTACCCCCTCCTTAAGCTTTGTCAATCCTGACTGGCGCATTGTCTTGATACCAATCCGCATGGATTCACGTTTAATTTCAGCGGTATTGGCACCGTTCAAAATCAATTCCTTGATTTCTTCCTTCATCGGCATAACCTGATAGAAACCGACACGCCCCTTATACCCGGTGTTGTTACAGACCGGGCACCCCTTACCGCGCATGCAGACAAAGGATGGTGCCTCAGCCGGAGAAACACCGGCATCTATAAGAGCCTGAACAGGAATTTCTTCAGGCTCCTTACATTCTCCACAGACTCGACGTGCTAATCGTTGGGCGGTAATTAAGTTTACCGCGGAAGCGACCAGAAACGGCTCGATACCCATGTTGAGCAAGCGGTTGATAGTGGCAGGAGCGTCATTGGTATGCAGGGTTGACAGCACCATATGCCCTGTCAAAGCAGCCTTGATAGCAATCTCTGCTGTTTCAAAATCTCGAATTTCTCCGATCATGATTATGTCGGGATCCTGACGCAAAAAAGAGCGCAACGCCGCCGAGAAGTTGAGACCGATATCTTCGTGCATTTGAACCTGATTGATCCCCGCAAAGTTGAACTCGACAGGATCCTCGGCAGTGGAAATATTCTCGGAAACCTTGTTGAGTTCAGACAAGGCTGAGTACAGCGAAACAGTCTTACCGCTCCCGGTAGGACCGGTAACGAGAACCATTCCGAAGGGTTTATGAATTTCATGCATAAAATGCTTGAGGGCATCCGGTTCATAGCCAAGCTTGGTCAGATCGGTCTGAAGGTTGCTCTTGTCAAGCAGTCGCATGACAATCTTCTCGCCAAACAAAGTCGGCAGTACGGAGACGCGGAAGTCCATGTCCTTGCCGCCGCCAAGTTTAATTTTAATACGTCCGTCTTGAGGAAGGCGCCGTTCGGCGATATCAAGCTCGGCCATGATCTTGATACGCGACGTAATCGCATTTTTCAGTTTTAAAGGCGGTTTCATTACTTCATAAAGAACGCCGTCAATGCGGTAGCGAACCCTGAACAGCTTTTCGTACGGCTCAATATGAATATCACTGGCTTTTTTCCGGATTGCATCCTGCAAAATGGCGTTAACCATCTTGACGACCGGGGCATCCTCTGTGGCCCGCTCAAGAGATCCGACGTCAACCTGCTCCTCATCTCCGATGATTTCCAGATCCTCAACGTCCAGGTCGCTCATGACGTCAGCCAATGATGCTGACTGGTCATAGTACTTGTCGATCGAGGCTTTAATATCCCGCTCGGACGCTACAACCATTTCAATGTTGTAGCCGGTCATGAACTTTATGTCTTCTATGGCAAAGAGGTTGGAAGGGTCGCTTACCGCGATTATCAAGGTTGCCCCGGCCCGATTGACAGGCAGGAGCTGGTATTTTTGAACAACTTCGGGGGGAATTATTTTAATGACTGCGGGATCAATTTCGTAATCGGAAAGATTGACACTCGGCACGCCATACTGTTTGGATAAAAAGGAGGTCAGCTGCTCTTCCGTTAAGAGCTTCTGGTTAATCAGAATAGAACCGAGACGCAGCTGGTTTCCGGAAAGCTTTTGCTCCTCTAACGCCTTACCTAACTGATCACGGGAGATCAGGTTGTTTTTTACAAGTATTTCTCCCAGTCTGTTTGACTGCATGATCTCTCCGTTAACGTATCTGAATCGCCATACTAGGAAGAATGCCGTTTATTGTCAAGCTGTAGATGCCATATCCAAAGCCCGCCGCATTACCCCTTCCGGCGGATTCCGCCCCGTCCAGATGGTAAAAGCGCGTTCACCTTGCGCTACAAGCATGCCCAAACCATTAACCGCCTGTATACCGGAAGCACGAGCCTCCATCACAAGCGGAGTGCCTGAATTACTATACACCATGTCATATACCTTAGCATATTCCGGTAGATGAACAAGATCCACCCCTGCAATCCGCTCGCCTTTCATTCCCAGCGAAGTGGTGTTAAGCAGCAAGGAAGTCATGGCCAGACATTGTTCGCTTACCGTCTCGGCTTCAACGACTTCAATACAGGTTTCCGGATATCGTACCTTCATATCCCGTGCTATCGCACGCGCACTTTCTCTTGTGCGATTAAAGATATGAATTTTTTTCGCACCAGACCGGCACAGTGCCGCTATTGCCCCTCTGGCAGCGCCTCCAGCTCCTACCACGAGAATCTGCTCCTCACCGGGCCGGAAGGCGAGGTCAAAAGCAAGAGAATCGACCAATCCATCACCATCGGTGTTATAACCAACCAGACGATTTTCACACAGCTTCACCGTATTGACCGCTCCCGCAGATTCAGCACTTTCATCAAGATTGTCAAGAAAAGGGATTATTGTTGATTTGTGCGGAATGGTAACGTTAAACCCGCATACTCCGAGGACCTTCAGTCCGATAACCGCCTGTTCCAGATTGTCAGGCCTGACTGCAAAAGGCACGTAGATGTAATTCAGATTACCAGCTGCAAATGCTGCGTTCTGCATAACAGGCGACCGTGAATGCCCGATAGGATCGCCAATGATACCAACAACACGCGTCTTCCCTTCAACAACCGGCATTTGTTTAACGTCCCAAGGCATAACGCATCCTTATCAGGTCGACATTGGATTTCATTTCCGGAGAAATACGTACAGCTTTATCCAGCATCATAACCGCCTCCTGATACCTGGTAATTCCGGCAAGAAACTCTCCCGCTTCCAGATAACTATTTGCATAAATCAGGATTGCTTTTCCGGTATCAAGATCAAGAAATGACTGTTTTTCCAGGATTCCGCGGCTATTATAGTTATCCCATACTGAAATATCAGGCAGTCCAAGCGGCTCGCTATTTTTCCTAATGCAGTAGACAATTCCACGTTGAATCGGTTGGTACTCCTTAAACTCGACTGAATACCGGGTTGAAAAATCAACATAAACCGGCCTGCTGCTAAGATTCTCAGTTACCGCAATACGCAACGCTGTTTCCGGGCCAAATGAGGTTGTGTCAAACTTTCTCAGATTGCTCTCTTTGAAGATGCGCGGCATGGAATCAAGATACCAGTCAAAAACCAGATGAGGGGTGTGAGGCAGATCAATGTCTTCACGCATCCGTTCGACACCCTGCAGGTACCAGAGAGGGAACGCGCCGCTGTCACCCCAGGTAAACATGATGGCATTCTGCGGCAAAGACCGAAGCGAATTGGAAGCGTAATCAAAAGCGATATAATTTTTGTGCTGATCATTTTCGAAATAATTTACGGCACACAAAGCCGAAGGAAGCGAGAAAAACAACAGCGTAACAACTCCGTAAACCTTCGCATCAATACGCTCCGGCAAACGTGCTGTGCGCACCGCATAGCCGAGCAGACAAAAGAGTCCGATGCCGATCATGACAGATGTCAGCAAATAAAGCGGCGTGAAGAATTCTTCCGTTAAAAAGATTACTTCTCTTGGTGTGTTCAAATAACCGGCAATCACAAGCAGAAAGACGATGACAGACGCGAAATAGGCAATAAGAACGGTCCGGTTCTTCCTCCAGAGGTATACGAGACCGAGCAGCGTCAAAACGACACCGAGCCAGGTAAACTCCCGTGAAACATTAAATGCTCTGATTTGTGCCCACAAAAGCGAGAGATCCCGCACAGGGGGGTCGGTCGGATACCCCTTGCGGAGAAAATGCCACAAAAAATTACCAACCGTTTTGGGGTCACCCCAGTTAAGCAGAGGGTTAGTCAAAGCCCGGAGCGGCAGATACAGGTGAACCAGAAACCCGAGCAGGGCAAAAGCCGTAGCGAGAACAAGCTCCTTGACGCGCGTTATCATGCGCCAGTCGGTCAGCACGATGATGAGAAACCAGGCCGGTAACAGCAGCACGATAGTTTGATGCACCGCCATGGACAGGCCGGCAAGAAACGTACAGACATAGACATAAGAAGGACGTTCATTTCCTTCCCGGTACTGTTCCTGCCACTTCAGCAAAAGATAAAAAATTATCGCTGAAATGAATGCCAGCAATGGGTAGGGTTTGTCATGATTCGATTGCAGCCACAAACGGGGCGTAACGGCAAACGAAAGAGCTGCAGCCAGACCAGCAAAATTGACCGCAATCCGGTTAAAGCGTTCATCTTCAAGCAACGATTCTTTAGCCAGCAGCACGGTCGTTAAGATGTACACCATCAGACATGCCAGGGAGGAGGAGACAGCCGTTGCAACATTCACCCGGAACGCTATGTTGCCGAGCGGCAGCCAGGTAAAAGGTTTGGCGTACATCAGGAACAGCGGATAACCGGGAGAATGGGCTGAACCGAGCGAAGCGGTCGCTGTCAGAAATTCTCCACTGTCAAAGAATGTTACCGATGGCGCCAGCGTGGCCATGTACAGGCCAAACGGGACGATGAATGACAGAATAAGAAAAATATTCAGTTTGTTTTTTTTGAATCCGGGTAAACTCATCTGGCTTTTTCCACCCTTTGAAGTTCGTTAAGTGAAAGCTTGTTTTTCCAGAGGTAATACAATCCGGCGATTATGACGGGGAAAAAACCTGTACCGTGCATAATCAACGCAATACTGACGGATGTGGTTTCAGGGACGCCGAATACGGCGAGCCCCTTGTAACAGGCATAATGGTAGGTTCCGATATAACCCGGAGAAGCAGGTACCATGACCGCAAAAACGAGCATAACCAAAATAAATATTGATGCAGTCACCGGCAGATGGACATTAAACGAACGGAGCGTCATATCAACCGGAAGTATGCAAAACAACCAGATTCCGCCCGATGTCAGAAGAAGCGCGGCAATATGCTGCCCTCGTGATGACAGCCTGATTCCCCCGATGAAAGAACCAAGAAGAGGGATAAGTTTTTCGGAAAAACTTTGGGGAAATGGCTTCAACACATAGCGAACTGCAGACAATGTTCGCATTGTCTGCTGCTTTAACAGATACAAAAACAGAACAATACCGCAATACAGGAAAAACATAATCGCCCCGCCAGCCCTGAGTGCGCCGGCAGCATCTTCCATCCCGGACGGCAGTTGAATAGTAAACAGCGCTATCAGAAGCAGTATCAACACGGTAAAACCGTCAAAGAGACGATCAATTACCAGTGAGGCAAACACCTCAGGAGCTTCAAGATTTTCTCGCTGGGCTAACGTATAAGCGCGAACAAACTCACCCAAACGGGCCGGTAAGAGATTATTGGCCATATAACCGATTATCGTTGCCGGAAAGAGTGAAGAAAGCGGAATGGATTTGCACGAGATCAGCAGATAATGCCAGCGGACAGCACGTAGAAAAAAGCTTATGAACGTAAAACAGATTGCCAGAAATACATAGCGATAATCTGCGGAGCGAAGAGCGCCGCCAAGCAATGTAAAATCTATTTTTCTGAACAGCAGTGCCATAAAAAACAGACTGACAGCGATTCCAAGCCAGAACTTCATATCAATTTTAGGACGCACGGGTTTCCGATCTCTTGGTAAACTTCAGATAGTCTTTATTCAGGCTTTCCAGCACGATTCGAGTGTTTGCCACATCCTGGCCGATTGCGGTCTTCAGAGCAGCGGCGTCAGGAAACTTTTGTTCCGGGCGCAACCTGTGCACAAAGTGAACCGTAATCTCATGATCGTAAATGATGCCGGAATAATCAAGCAGGAACACTTCAACTGTCCTGGAGTTTGCGCCGAAAGTCGGATTGCAACCGATATTGCAGGCACCTTTGACACACTGCCCGTCAACCATGGCCATTACGGCATAAACGCCATCAGGCGGCAAGAGTTCGTTGGGGGTGGCCAGATTAGCTGTAGGAAAGCCGAGTGAATGGCCAATGTCACGGCCATGCACAACGGTCCCGGAGATCTGGTAATAGCGGCCGAGAATTTGAGAAGCGGCCTCCATGTCTCCCTCAACGACCGCCGACCTTACAAGGCTGCTGCTGAAGACAACACCGTCCTCTCCAATCGGAGGGAGATCTTCCAGGGTGAACCCATGCAGCGCGCCGAGATGCTCCAGTGTCTGGTAATTTCCTTCCCGGTTCCTGCCAAATGCATAATCATGCCCGATAATAATATGCTTCATACCCAGAGGAGTGCAGAGAACGTTGACGACAAAGTCGTTGGCTGACAGCAGGGAGAATTCCTTGGAAAATGGCACCACGATCAGATAATCAATTCCGGACTCCTCGATTAAGTCGACCTTTTGTTCAAATGTCGTAATCATGAAAGGAGCTGCATCAGGAGCAAGTATTTTTAAGGGGTGCGGCTCAAACGTAACCACGACCGAAGGGAGGCCGCGCTCTTCACTCGTGCGTTTCAAATGGGCAAAGATTTCGGCATGGCCGCGATGGACACCGTCAAAATTGCCAATGGTGACAATGGAAGCAGTGAGAATAGTACTGTATATATTTGTTCCCGTTACAATCTGCATCAGGTTCCTATCCTATTGTCGCAAGTTCCAAACGTTTGCCCCAGCGACGCAGCAGTTCATCATGGAGCGGAGCATGGGCCGGTCCGTTCAGTTCCGCATCGTGCTCCAGCAGATCAAACGCAGCCCGGCGGGCTTTTTCCAGCAGAGTGCCGTCCCTCAGTATGTTGGCGACCCGAAAATCAGGCATGCCTGCCTGGCGGGTACCAAGGAAATCGCCCGGCCCCCTGATTTCCAGGTCAGCCTCGGCTATCCGGAAACCGTCACCGGTTGACTCCATCACCCGTAGCCGTTTTTCACCGTCTTCCGACAATTTTCCGGTGGTCATCAGAATACAGTATGACTTCTCCCTGCCGCGCCCTACCCTGCCCCGCAACTGATGCAGCTGGGAAAGTCCAAACCGTTCGGCGTGTTCAATCACCATCACCGTCGCATTCGGCACGTCAATGCCGACCTCTATGACGGTGGTCGAAACAAGAATATCGAATTCCCGCGACGTAAAGGAAGCCATGACCGCTTCCTTCTCCACCGGGCTTAACCGGCCATGCAGGAGCCCTACCCGTAAACCGGGAAATATATCGGCCTGCAGATGTTCCGCCATCTGGCTGGCAGCCTTGAGGTCGGTCTTTTCCGACTCTTCCACCAACGGGTAAATAACGTAGACCTGCCGCCCCTTGCCCACTTCGTCGCGGATCATACCATAGAGTTGTGGCCGCCGGGACTCAAAATATATTTTTGTCTCAACCGGAATTCGGCCGGGAGGCATTTCGTCAATGACCGAGAGGTCAAGGTCGCCAAACAGTGTCATGGCCAGAGTACGCGGGATCGGAGTTGCGGTCATGACCAGGATATCAGGATTGGTCCCCTTCTTTTTAAGCACTCCCCGCTGGAGAACGCCAAAACGGTGCTGTTCGTCAATGACGCCCAGTCCCAGCCTGGCAAATTCCACTTTTTCCTGAATGACCGCATGAGTGCCGATGACAATCCGCGCAGTACCATTGGCAACCCGCTCAAGAGCCTCTTTCTTGGCCTTACCCTTGAGGCCGGCCGTAATCAGGGTAACTTCAATGCCCATCTGACCGCACCAGCGGTGCATAGTATGCCAGTGCTGCTCAGCAAGTATTTCGGTGGGTGCCATAATGGCCACCTGGTAGTCGTTCTCAACTGCGATCAGTGCCGCCATCAAGGCAACGAGGGTCTTGCCGCTTCCCACATCTCCCTGAACCAGACGGTGCATCGGATGCGGAGCCATCATATCGGTCTTTATCTCCGCCAGCACTCTCCGCTGCGCAGCTGTCAGTTCAAAGGGAAGCAGCCGGGCCAATTCTTTGGTGTAGCGGTGCGTAACGTGAAAGGCGATCCCCTCTTCCAGCACCACCCCACGCTTTTTCAGGGCAAGCCCCAACTCCCAAAAGAAGAATTCATCAAACGCCAGCGCCTGATGCGCCGGTGTGGCACCGTCATTGAGTCCGGACAGATCGGCTTCGGGAGGCGGTGCATGCACTTGACCAAGCGCCTCACGGAGCGAGGGAAACCCCGGAGGGCAGAGTTCAGCCGGCACAACGCTGTCAATATTGGACAGAAAATTATCGACAACTTCGCGCATCACCCGGCGCATCGTTTTCTGATGAATCCCCTCTGACAGCGGATAAACGGGAACGATCCGTCCGAAATTGGCCGGATCAGCGTCAATAACCGATTGGATGCCCCCACCTTCGGGCAGCCACTCCGCATCGGGATGATGCACTTCACGCTGATAACCGAACTGGTGCACCTCTCCGCTGAAAACGCCGACGCGCCCGATCTTCCAGGTCCGCTTCATCCAGGTCGCGTTGGCATGAAACCACTTGCAGGCAATCGTGCCGGAATCATCACGCACCAGTACTTCAAAAACGCGCCGTCCACCCTTGGTTGTTGTCGCATCGGCAGAGAGTACCGTTCCTGAAAAAACGGCGCTCTGCCCGGGGGCGAGTGAAGCGACCGGCATCAGGTTACGGCGATCTTCGTAGCGTAGCGGCAGCAGATAGAGGAGATCTTCAACCGTGCGGATATCCCGTTTTTCGAGAAGAGCGGCCAGCTTCGGGCCAATGCCCTTGATGAACTGGATGCCGATTTGCAGGTTCTTACGGGAAATGGAAGCTTTCAGGCTTTTGCCGTCAGCTGCTGCAGGTAGTGCCGGCGATGCAACGACAACTCGGACAGGACGGAGAACCAGTTCACCGTTCACCTCTTCAACGGCAAGAGAATCGCCCGGTGTGAGACCAAGTTTTTTCAGGATTTCAATAGGGAGGGCAATGGAATTGTGTTCGGAAAGTTTAACTGTGGACATGCACATTCCTGCACCGTAACAAAGTGGGCTTCTGCGGCGGTAAACATAATATTCTTACCGGTTATTGTCCACATAATTTCAGCCAGCTAATTCTCTTGTTGAGTAGGTCACGGATGTTTTATGGCTGAAGACTACAAACAGAAGACAAAGACTGCATTACTCGATTGATGGGCGGCTTTTTCAAAGGATAAATCAACCTTGACATAAATATGGTATCACCTATACTACCATCATGAAAGCAGATATCGTTCTGGATACCAATGTTCTCGTAGCCGCGCTCAAATCGTCGCGTGGCGCCTCCTTTCGTCTGCTTTCGCAGGTTGAACTTGACCGTTTCACCCTGCATGTATCCACTCCGCTCGTCACAGAATATGAGGCGGTTCTGAAACGTGGCATTACTTCACTGTCGGCTGAAGAGATCGACGATGTTATAGATTTTATCTGTTCGAGAGCAGTACTGAATAAAATCTTTTATCTTTGGCGACCGGTATTGAAAGACCCTGATGACGATTTTGTTCTGGAGCTTGCTGTCAAAGCCAATGCGGCAATTGTCACCTGGAACGTAGCCGACTTTAAACGCGCCGCGCGGTTTGGCATTGCCGTGATAACCCCGCGCGAATTTCTTGCATCACTGGAGGTACAACCATGAGCGCAATCAGTGTTCGTCTTCCCGATTCGATCCATAAAATGGCCCGAGAAGTTGCCAGCGAGGATCATATTTCCCTTAATCAATTCATCGCCTCAGCGGTGGCTGAAAAGCTCTCCGCCCTGACAACAGAAACTTACCTTGCCGGTCGTGCTTCTCGTGGTTCTGCTGACAAGTTCCGTGCGGCTCTGGCCAAAGTACCTGCGGTAGAGCCGGATGAATTTGACCGGTTGTGACGCATCACCTTCCTCCAGCGCTCACCACCTATCAAGAATGCCTTGAGCCAATGAACTCCGAACACCAAACTCGACAAGAATAGATCGACCTTTAACTGGATTGCACTGGCTGGACTTTGGGAAGCAGATGGCTGGTTGATGCGGAATATGTCGCACGTAGCGATTTCCAAGCCGCCTTGAATAAATCAGCTTGTCGATGCGGTGAATACCGGTTATAATCTCCGCAAGAGGTGCGGTGAATGACAGTATATATCCATGAATTGCCGGATTGGCCAAGGTTCCGCTGGAATCAGGACAGATTGCTGCAGCACCTTGCGGCAGTGCGTCACCGGCAGGGCCGCCTGATAGGGAGAATGGAAAGCATCGGATTTTCTTCCCGTGCCGAAGCGGTGTTGAGCACGTTGACACAAGACGTCCTGAAATCCTGCGAGATCGAAGGCGAAATCTTAGGCAGAGATCAGGTACGTTCTTCCATTGCAAGGCATCTGGGAATTGACATAGGAGCGCTCGCCCAAGCCGACAGAAACGTAGATGGCGTTGTTGAGATGATCCTTGACGCCACACAGAACCACAATCAGCCGCTGACCAGGGAAAGGCTTTCTCATTGGCACTCACTGCTCTTTCCGGCACATGATCGCAGGAGCAGCAAGATCAAGGTTGGTGCCTGGCGCGATGATTCCCAGGGACCGATGCAGGTCATTTCGGGGCCATATGGCCGGGAGCGTGTTCATTTCGAAGCTCCGGCCGCTGATCGGGTCGATAAGGAGATGACTGTCTTTCTCGACTGGCTTAACAGTAACGACACCATGGATCTTGTGTTGAAAGCCGGGATTGCCCACCTCTGGTTCGTGACCATTCACCCCTTCGATGACGGCAACGGCAGGATTGCGCGCGCCATCGCCGACATGATGCTGGCACGGTCGGAGCAGAGCAGCCAGCGTTTTTACAGTATGTCATTGCAGATACGTCAGGAGCGAAACGCCTACTACGGTGGTCTGGAAGAGACGCAACGCGGAACGCTGGATATTTCCAATTGGCTGGAGTGGTTTCTGGATTGTCTGAGCCGGGCGATTGGAGCAGCGGAGGAGACTCTGGCAATTGTGACAGGCAAGGCCCGTTTCTGGGAGTCCTGCGCCGGAGTAGCTTTTAACGACCGGCAGCGATTGCTCATCAACAAACTTCTGGATGGCTTTGAAGGCAAACTGACGACGTCCAAATGGGCCAAGCTGGCGAAGTGCTCGCAGGACACTGCGTTGCGCGATATTCTCAGCCTGGTTGAGCGCGGCGTCCTTGTGAAGGATTCAGCTGGCGGTCGCAGCACCAGTTATTCTTTGCGGGAGTTTTGATTTTGATGACAACAGGAGCCAGTTTTCCCTGGTATTTACATCCGGAATTCCTTGCTTTGCCCTGTATGGGAGATAGAGGTAGACCCAAAATGAGTCCTCCGGCTGTTGTTATCACACGGAGCCACGGAGCCACAGGGAAAACCAGGATAAAGGCTTTCAGATCTTTGGTAAACCAAGCCGGTTGACTTTTTGTATGTATTTCAATACTGTTGCGGCGGGCGCTAACGTGATCTTTTCTTTCTTCGATAATTCCCTCAACGAATGCAATGTGGTCGGGACGCCCTGCTCCGGTTTCGGCCCGAGCTGGGAAGGGTATTTCCGGTTGTCGGCTTTCGACCATCGCGGGAATGTGATTGAGGCAGTGGAGAGGATAAAGAAAAATTTGAAGTAGATTGAGTTGATAAGGCGGCCGACGAGGCCGCCTTATGTTTAAAATTAATATGACTGCACAAGTTAGGGAGAAACATATTGAGTGGTGCACTGGCCTATAATGAATATGCTGATGAGCTTGAAGAGCTTGTTAAAGCGTCAATAATTGGTCAAAAATGCGCGAAAGTCCCCGACGAGGTGGCTAAGACTCTCGCCATTCAGTCCAATATTGAACTTCGAAAACTTGTCCCAATTGAGACACTTCGCGAAATGGGCGCATTTTTTACTTCCCATGAACTTGCAGAGAGGCTTGCCTTAACTCTTGAAAAAGAGCTAAGAGATGGTGCGGAAGTTATTGACATTGCTTGCGGAACAGGTGATTTGCTTGCCGCATGTGCTAAATATCTTCCTGCTGGAAAAAATTTGGATGAAACAATAAGTATTTGGGCAACTAAATTATTCGGAGTGGATCTTGATTCTGCATTTGTTAGGACTGCACAATCTAGGTTGCTCTTGCTTGCAATTAAATATGCGACAAACAATGTGGCGTCATGCCTTGACTTAACTAATGCTTTTAGTGGCATTTGCGTGGGAAATGCACTCAAAAGTGCAGATCTTATCAAAGGCAAAAAATGTGTAATAATCAACCCACCATTTAATCAAGTACCTGATCAAGGAAGATGTAAGTGGGCAACAGGAAAAGTATCTCAAGCTGCGATTTTTCTAGATTATGTTTTAGAAAATTGTGATCTGGGGACAAGTATTGTTGCAATATTGCCAGAAGTTCTTAGAACTGGCACTAGGTATATGAAATGGCGAGAATGCATTGAAATTAATTCAGTTATTAATGATGTTGAAATTATCGGGCAATTTGACAATAAGACAGATATTGATGTTTTTATCCTGAGACTTCAAAAGTGCACCCCTCGACCTCTAACTGAAATAAAAGAATGGTGGACATCTAGTAAAAATCAAATCTGTGAGTATGGAAAACTTGTCTGCGATTATTTTGATGTTGCAGTTGGAACTGTTGTTCCACATAGAGATCTCGAAAACGGAGCATCTTATCCATATATCACAGCACATTTGTTGCCTAAATGGTCGATATTTGATGAGATTGTCTCGAGAAGAAATTATTCTGGCAGGACTTTTATGCCCCCCTTTGTTGTTGTTAGGCGAACATCAAGGCCGAATGATAAATTTCGTGCTGTAGCTACGATAATTGCGGGTCAAGAACCTGTTGCTGTCGAGAATCATTTGATTGTGCTTATTCCTAAAACTAAGACTCTTAATGACTGTTTGGAATTGTTGGATGTTCTTAAACGAGACGAAACGAACGACTGGTTGAACGAACGAATCAGGTGCAGGCATTTAACAGTTAACTCACTGAAGAACATCCCATGGTAGGTGGTCTTATGCTAGATAAAATGTCCGGGCTCCACATGAAAGTTTCTACGGGCATTCTTGCTCGATTAGGCGAGGAATTAACTCCAGACCCTGATCAAGGAATAATGGAGTTGGTTAGGAATGCATATGATGCTGATGCTACAGAGTGTCGAATTGAGATATTAGGTGAACAAGGCAAAACATCGGTGATTATTTCCGACAACGGTGTTGGAATGGATGTATCTGGAATAGACCTAGGTTGGTTGGTTCTCGGTAAATCAAAAAAAGCAGAACATCGCCTAACCCCGAAAGGACGTGTCGCTGTGGGTGATAAGGGGCTTGGGCGACTAGCAGCGCTACGAATGGGAAAGGAGGCGCTGCTAGTCACAAGACCAGCCAATCAACCCGGAACGCAGTACGAAATTATGCTTGATTGGCCAAAGTTTGATGCCGCAGATTTTCTAGAGGATGTTGACCTCGATATCCAATCAAGCAAAACTACAAAAGGTCCAGGAACAGAGATATTTGTAACAGAAATAGGAAACTCTCTTTCTCGAAAAGATATTGAGCGGCTTGCCCGTCATATCCTATTGATGGCTGATCCTTTTGATGACTCTCTTGGTTTTCGGCCGACCTTAATAGCACCTGCTTTTACTGATTTAGAAAAAAAAGTTCAAAATGCGTACTTTGATGATGCGGAATATCACTTGGTTGCTTCACTAAATGATAAATTTTTGGCATCTGCATCTGTATTGGATTGGAAAGGAAATATCGTATGGCACACTGACAACCTTGGTGGAGAATACAAAGCTCCTCCAACGTCCTTTGATCTTTGGGTATTCTTACTTCGTGCAAAAACATTTTCGACAAGAAATGCGACTGTGAGTGAGGCAAGAGAATGGCTAAAGGTTGTGGGAGGGGTTCATCTATACCATCGTCAATTACGAGTACGACCTTACGGTGATGCTGGGCATGATTGGTTAGAGATGAATCTCTCTAGAGCTAAAAGTCCTGAAGAACGCCCATCGACAAACACATCTATTGGGAGAATTGTAGTGAAGGATCTGGATTCTGTTCTTATGCAGAAAACAGATCGTATGGGGTTTGTTGAGAATGAAGCGTTTCACGAGTTGAAAAGGTTTGCAAAGGACTCATTAGATTGGATGGCAAGGATGCGTCTGAAGGATGCTGAAACTCGGAGAGAAACTGACAAACAAAATGCGAATAAAGAAGTTACAAAAGGGAAAGATCGCATAACGGAGTTTATTGATAAAGAAGTCGCCTCTGATAAGCAAGAAGTTCTTAAGCAGGCTTTTGAACAGTTTGAAAAGGCTCTTGAACGTCAGACAAAAACATTAAGAGAAGACCTGCAATTGTATAGATCTCTTGCGACGGCAGGGACTACATCTGCTGTTTTCGCGCATGAAGCCACTAAACCTGCTACTCAAATTGAAAAATTGTCTAGCCTCATTCGACGCCGTGGAACAAAAGAATTTGGGGAACCTTTCGTACGCATTTTGTCACCTCCGCTTGAACTTATATCAAAATCAGCGCAATCTCTTCGAAGCTTTGCAAGTCTACCTCTCTTTTTACTCAAACGAGAGAAGAGACGTGCTGAGATTGTCGATATTCACAAAATACTTAGCGACATCCTCACTCTGTTTGGAACGTTTTTGAGTGATTCTAAAGTTGTCATAGAGACCGACTTTGTTGATGAAACTGCAAAGATAAGAGGCAGTGTCGCGCTTGCAGAAGCAATTTTTGCGAACATCATAACTAACGCCATCAATGCTTTCAAAGTAAATGGCGCCCGAGTGCGTGGGCGTAAAATTCTTATAACAACTAGCAAGTCAGGCCCAAGATTAGTCGTTCGATTTCTAGATAACGGTCTGGGTATAAGAGATATTGATATTGCTGAGATATGGCTGCCTGGACGGACAACATTTTCTGACGGTACAGGATTCGGACTAACAATTGTTCGTGACGCAGCTCAGGATTTAGGCGGGAAAGTTCACGCAATTGCGTGTGGAGAGCTAGGCGGTGCTGAGTTTATCGTCGAATTTCCTTTGGGAGAATAATTTGTGGATTTGAATATAAAGAAAGTTGCCATTATTGATGATGACGATATGGAAATTGAGATCGCTAAGATGTATCTTGCGGAACTTGATCTAGAGCCTGTTATTCTTGAGGGTCCGTTTGACTCTGTAGATATATTGGCGAATCTTATCAAGGAAACTGCAGATGCAGCATTATGCGATCACAGACTTATCACTAATGCATATGCAAATTTTTCCGGGGCATCATTGGTCGCAAAGCTTTATGAGCTGAAAATCCCTGCCGTCCTCATAACCCAATTTTACGATATGGATACAGATTCTTCCATTCGCCAATGGCGCGAGTTCATCCCAGTGCTCCTTAGCAGGGATGAGGCTTCATCTGAGAAATACTTTGAAAGTTTTTTGGCCTGCTACAATGAACTCGAAAAACGACGCCCTCCAAGCCGGCAGTATCGTCGCGCCATCTTGAAGATAGTTGGCCTTTCTGGTTCAGGAAACGATACGGTAGTTGATGCAATAATTCCAGGATGGAACATGAAGCATGCAGTACGGTTTCCAATATCACTTATCAGTAAAGAGTTAGTCCCATTCTTAAAAGTCGATCAACGCTTTCTGGCAAAAATGAATATTGGTACAACAAATCCCGATGAGTTGTTCTTCTCAGATTTTGAAAAGGCGCCAGAACCAGAGGATACCGATGGCTTCGCATAAACTTTTTCTTCTAGATGTTGGTCATGGTAATTGTTCAATTGTTGTGAATGGCGATAAGTTGACCGTCATTGACTCACCAACAGGCGCTACCCTTTTGGAAACGCTTGAGAGTCTTGGCGCAACGGAAATTGAGAATGTCCTTATCTCACATGCGGATGCAGATCACATCGGTGGAATTACGAATCTCCTTCTTGATAACAACATTCGCATAAAACGAGTATTCGTCAACCCAGATTCTGTCAAAGATACGGCAGTTTGGTATGATTTCCGATGTGCTGTCAAAGACGCGGCCACTCGGGGTACGACTACGACTCCAGCTCTCACCACCACTCAATCCCCTGATCTTAGTGACGATACCGTTCAATTCGAAGTTATTGCACCTACACCGGAGACTGCACTAGGAGGCGTTGGCAGCCAGGACTTGGCAGGTAGATCGATAAATAGTAACTCCATGTCGGTTGTTATTAGAGTTTTATACAAAGGTGTTCCCGTTGCTCTTCTCCCTGGCGATATTGATTCCGCTGGATTGGAAAATCTCGTAGCTGGCGGCAAATTAATTCAAGCAAAATATTTTGTTTATCCACATCATGGCGGATTGTCGAAGGGATCTTCTGTCGCATTCACCACAGAAATTTGCAGGCTCGTTAGCCCACAAGTAGTTGTTTTATCAATTGCGAGAGGTGGCAAGTACAATAACCCACGACCTGAGATAATATCTGCCATTTGCGAGGTATTGCCTGATGCACATATCATATGTACACAACTAGCTACTCACTGTTCTAAGGATGTACCACCTGTTACTGAGCATCACTGCAGTTTCCCAGCGCGTGGCATGTCAGATCAGTTGTGTTGCGGTGGGACTATTTCAATAGATTTTGACCGCCTCGATGAATCTCCATCTGAAATACATGCTGATCATATCGCTTTCTTGGATCAGGTGAGCACTCCTATGTGTCTGAGCAAAGGCATGAAGGCGGTTGTGCCGTCGACATGAGACTGCGGCCCTTCTGGCAATAAAAATGCGGAGCAGTGTTCTAATACCTGTGACTTAGTTCTCTCGATTTTTTTGAGTGTCACGCCCAATTAGTAGCAATTTGATTAGCACATACCAGACCCAGCACAAGCAAATTCAAATCACCGCCGCAATTGCTGTTGCCAATTACTCCTCCTCAAAACTAATAGCTTCCATAACGATAACGGTGTCGTGCCAAATTCTGCTCAACGAAGGTGCCGGGTCAGGCTTCCAAGTTGTTAAGTTATCGGGAGAGAGGTGCCTGACCTGCTGAAACAATTACATAAGAACCATATCTGAAAAGGAAAACCCATGAAAAACAACCCCTCGCAAATTGCCGTGATGAACCTGGAGGAGGGCGAAGACATCTTTGCCGGACGAGTCACTCCGCACATCCCGCAGGTTGGCATATACAAACTTTTGGCGAAGAAAAAGATGGATGGCACGATTGAGTGGGCGCACTTCGTTCAACGAGATAATGGTCTGAAAGAAAAAGTGATACGCGGCACGGTGAATACGCTTGAAGAATTCGATATTTTAAATGATACCATAAACAACAATTTACAGAAGATCTTTGGTGTTACCATGCAGCCTGCCGGGTACGATGTCTGCACATTGGATGGGAAGAAAGTTTCTGAGACCATACATTAATCCGATTCCGACGCCTGAATTGCTGTGGGATGAGATGTTCGCCGAATATTTCACGCCCCTGCCTTCGGAAAATAATTGACGCCGGAGATCCCTTCAAAATCATTATCCTGAGTCCAAAGCACCGCAGCGTGGATCTGTGCCGTTGCCAGGACAATGCTGTCTGTCATGGGTGTTTTCACATCCAGACTCAACTTTGCCGCCAACAGTGCGATGGAGGAGGTAAGCTCAATCACCCTCCCCTGCTGCATCATCGCCACCGCCTGAAGCGCCGCATCCTCTCCCCGCTGACGGCAGACTATCTGGAACACCTCGTACAGAGTTATTGACGGCACCAAGGTGCCGAAGAAAACAGTGAACTGGAGGTTGTATAAAAAAAGGCGGCCTGAATCGGTCGCCTTTGGTCTGTTCCAAAAGAGGTATATTGCGTGCTTGCCTCATTACGATTTAAGATGTTTAAACATTTCAGCGGGTGTAGAGAAAGACCGGACATTTCCCCCTCTATCGGCTTCATCAAATACTTGGCGAGTTTCTTCGTTTACTTCCAGGTCATGACAAAAGCAGCGACCCTCCTTGTGTTCAGTGACAACACTTCGGAGAAAAGCCGATATTGCGCTTTTTGCCGTCATACTGCGTATTCCGGTGAAAGCGTCCA
>Ga0154471_134_pt1 | contig 32595 bp, 38 predicted proteins | sample RifGroC2_FD_115950 | JGI IMG/M metagenome (GOLD analysis project Ga0154471, IMG submission 115950) | Geobacteraceae bacterium GWC2_53_11
GTGCGTTTGCAATCGTTGACTGAGCTTTAACCCAAATCCAACGGGCTTTTTGCTTCTTTTACCGTCCTCACCGGGACGCAGTGAGTGTAGATCATGGTGGTTTTCAGGCTGGAATGACCGAGCAGCGCCTGAATGGTACGAATATCGTAATTGGCCTGCAGAAGATGGGTAGCAAAGGTCTGGCACAAGGAGTGGGTGGTGTTCTGCAAGCCGACCTTCAACCAGGCCAAGAAGGTGCTCAGGTATCTGGGTAGGTATGTGCACCGGATCGCCATCACCAACAACCGGATTCTGGCCCTGCAAGACGGGCAGGTCACCTTCCGTTACCAGAACTCCGGCACAAAGCAGTGGCAGGCCATGAAACTGCCGGCGCAGGAGTTCCTGCGCCGCTATCTGCAGCACGTCCTGCCGCAGGCGTTTCACAAGGTGCGCTACTACGGGTTCTTAAGTCCGGGGAACAGACGGGTTCTGAAGCGACTGCAGTACCTGCTGGAAGAGCGGAGAAGGGAAAAGGCGGCAAAGAGCGAAGCCACACCTGATCCGCCAAAGGCGGAGAGGCGCTGCCCCTGCTGCAAGGAAGGGATTATGGTGATCATCGGCTGGCTGCCGAAGAAGGCAAGAAGCCCGCCACAAGGAAGAGTTGCGCCAAGAGCAGAGTAAAGCCAGGACGGGGCAAACCGGCGTCACGCTACCGGTGCGCCCGCAACAGGAAAAAGAGTCACTACGACGTGAATACCGGGGGGGGGACAGGGACAGGAATAGAGTAAGCACTACGTAAAAACTACAATTCACCACCAGTTATTTATTGAAACCCATTCATAAAGCCCGTATTATCCGCCCACCAGAAGACAAAAACCGGCATTAAATTCCAAATAGCACCGGCAGCGGCGCGAAGCGGTTCAGTTCAACTGGACTTTATGCGGTGGCTTCGCTGCGCTTCGCACCCCATAAACTCTTAAGTCGTTAGGAGAATAAATTATTAAATGAGAAAAATGAACCTACTTACCATCGTCTGCCTAGCCGCAATGCTTCAGGGCTGCACTATTACCTATTACGAGTTGAGGGATGAAATTGCACCCAAAATCAATTCAAGCAAAGTAGGCGGATGTGATTTCAACTATACATTTTCAATGGATGATTATCGAAGGTTCAGAACGATAGGAAATCAACCAAATCCTCGGGCAGTTGAGGACCTTCAAAAGTACGTGATGGCGACGGAGAAGGTGTTCACAAAAAGAGGATGTAAAGCAAACAAAATCGAGGATCAGGATAAATCCGAATTCAAAATTGATGTTCTTAGAACTCCTCAACTAAGTGCATTGCCACAGGAGTGGCTAACTGGACTCACAGTTGGTGTAATTCCAAGTTGGGGGACGCGATACGGAGAATATCGTTACACTTTTACCAACGTGCCACTAAGGAAGGACAAAAGCTACTACGTGGACAGACCAGCCTTCAATCACATAATTCTGTTTCCATTCTTCTGGCTTTCCTTTTTGGGGCCTAACGAAATCGAACTATACGAAAGAGCCCTTACAAACTTTTTAGAAAACTCCTAACACGCTGCGGCACGCCGTCTCTGCTACGCTCCGCCGGTGCGCCGCAGCTCCGTTGCAGCGAAACAAAAAAATAAAAAGGTCTTGAGGTTCTGAAAGATGCCTGAGCCAAACGAACAAAGTGAACTTCACAGCTGTCTCAAGGAGTTATCCAAGAAGCTGGATGTGCCGAGAAAGAAAGACTTATGGGATAAGCTCCCAATTATCACCACTTTTCTTGGGACAGCTGTGATCGGGGTGCTAACTCTGGTATTGACTCAGTCGTATCAGCGGTTAGAGTCGAACCGGCAAGAGAAATTTCAAGCAGCCCAAATTGCAACACAGAAATCGCAAATCCGCATTGAAGAATTAAAAGCAATCACCAGCCTTGCGCCACTTCTTGCCAGCAAAGACCCAAGCACGCGAGACATTGGAAAGCAACTGCTCCGTGCCGTTTCAGAGTCAAAACTTTCTGATTTCGATCCAGAGTCAAGTTATCTTTCTGCCGAACCAGTAACAAAATCACTAATAGAAGTGCCCGCTCACATCTCACTAACAGGCTCTACGTCAAAGGCGCAACAGTTCTCTTTAATTGACAAATTTGCACAAATTGCACTGACTTCAAATGAGTCTACCTCCCGAAGAGTCGAGGCGACCAAAGAAATTGGCAAGATTGCCGACGGGGCAACTACGCCACGGGAGGTAAAGGAACGCGCGGTTAACGCAGTTACAACAATAGCCCTATCGGCTGACACCCCCGAGGAAGTCCGCAGAACGGCTTCTGTAATAGTCGCAAGCATAAAAAGCGTTTCTCCGGAACAGTTTGCCGCTGTAATCGCCAAAGATCGGGTAACACGAAATATCAGCGAAATTATCCTGCACCATACCGTAGAACCAAGTATTACGACCTATAAGGGGCCAGAAAGCATTTTCAGGATGGCAGAGATGCAAATGAAAACTCGAAATTGGTCAAAAATTTCCTGGCACTATGCCGTCTCGCCCGATGGGATGATATGGATGGGGATGCCTGTTAATGAGCAGACTTCACATGCGGCAAAGCGCAACTTTGATTCTGTATCAGTCCTCTTGGTAATTGATGGAGACAAAGAAACTCCAACAGAATCACAGAAGCGCGCGCTCGGCATTCTTCTACGTGATCTTCTCAACAAGTTTCATTTGTCTGCAGAAGAAAACTTTACCGATCAAAAAGGCTTTCACCGCAATTACTATGGTAAAACCTGTCCGGGCAATAACATTACCAAGGAACTGGTAATTAACTGCATAAAAGCTGCAAAACGTTCCGATTGATCTGGCAAGCGAGTAGTGAAAACTGAAAATGTCCAACTCGCGCCTCGACCTGATACGCGGGCCGCTTGAACATCATCAAAGCAAAACCACAGATTAAACAGTCTGTTAGCAGCCAGCCTCTTCATCAAACAGCAGACTCCTGCTGCACCTTCATGATCCTGCTCGTATTTTCTTCTATCCAGTCAGCCAGCGCTTCAACTTTATGAGCAACCTCCTCACCCATCGGCGTCAGGGTGTATTCCACATGCGGCGGTACAACCGGCAATGACACCCGGTTGACAAAACCATCTTTCTCCAGGCATTGCAGCGTTTGCGCCAGCATCTTCTCACTGACTCCACCAGCCTTGCGCCGCAACGCGCTGAAACGGTGCGTCCCTTCCAGCAGGGCCACCAGGACAAGCACTCCCCAGCGACTGGTAACGTGTTTGAGTATTTCCCGCGACGGACACTCAACCGCAAAAAGCTCTCCACGCCGCATTTGTTCTGACAATGTTGATGCTTTGGCATCGGCCATGACACTTACCTTTTTGTGTGTACTTACTTTTTGTAAGCATAGCTGATATGGTTTAGTTACACAACATCTCAATCAGGTTTTGAAAGGAGTTTATCATGATCGTCGTTACTGGAGCTACGGGACAATTGGGCCGTCTGGTCATCGCAGCACTGCTGAGAAAAGTACCCGCCGCAGAAATCGTCGCAGCCGTGCGCAGTGTGGAGAAGGCCAGAGATCTTGCAGAATTGGGCATAGAAGTGCGTTGCGCAGATTACATCCAGGCGGAGTCGTGGGATGAAGCGCTTACAGGAGCTGACAAGGTGCTGCTGATTTCTTCCAGCGAGATCGGGCAGCGGGCAAACCAGCATCGCAACGTCATCGAAGCGGCCAAACGCTCCGGCGTGAAACTGCTGGCGTACACCAGCGTGCTGCACGCAGGGACATCGGCACTCGGGCTTGCCGCCGAGCATAGAGAAACCGAAGCATTACTCAAGGCATCCGGAGTTCCTTGTGTGCTGCTGCGCAATGGCTGGTACACCGAGAATTACACCGCCGGAGTGCCGGCCGCACTGGCTCACGGCGGCGTGTACGGCTGTGCCAGCGATGGCCGCATTTCGTCAGCTGCGCGTGCTGACTACGCTGAAGCCGCGGCTGTGGTGTTGACCTCGGACAACCAGGCGGGCCGCGTCTATGAACTGGCTGGCGACACATCCTACACCCTGACAGAACTGGCCGCGGAAATTTCGCGCCAGTCCGGCAGGAATATAGGGTATGTGAACCTGCCGGAAGTTGAGTACAAAAACCTTCTGGTGAAAGTGGGACTGCCGGAGACTATCGCCGGATTACTCGCCGATTCAGACACGGGGGCTTCCAAAAACGCTTTGTTTGATGACACCCGTCAGCTCAGCACATTGATCGGCCGTGCCACAACATCATTGGCAACAGCGATTGCGGCGGCAATGTAGAATAGGAACGGAAAAAGGATGAATATATACGTGGGGTTGACCGGGCCTCAAAACCCGGCCAACTTCATACCTGCTCTGCGTTGGTGCAGCAGGTAACGATACTCTCCACGTGGATAGCCGTGGTGTTCAAAAACGGGATGCCGAATTCGTCTTTTTCCAGGATCAGCGGCAGTTCGGTACAACCGAGAATAACCCCGTCAATCCGGTCGGCTGCAATCATCCGCTCGATCACGGCCAGCAGTCCTGCCCGCGTTTCAGCGGTAAAAATACCCAACTCAATTTCACTCATCAGCTTATCGTGGATATATTCCTGATCCACTTCCGACGGCACAACAACAGATATTCCGCGAGCAGCGAAAGGGGGTGCGAAAAAGTTGCTCCGCATGGTGAACTTCGTCCCGAGCAGCCCCACCTTTTTCAACCCCAATCTGTCAGCATAATCACGGGTTGCTGTAACAATGCTCAGCAGCGGAATGGGTGATTTTGCCTGGACCTGATCAAAGACGATATGCGCCGTATTGGCCGAGATCACCGCAACATCGGCGCCAGCCCGCTGTAGAGCCTTGATTTTCTGCACCAGCAGGTAGACCAGCCGCTCCCATTGCTCTCCGGAAACCAACTCCAGCGCTTCCTGAAGATTGATGCTGTAGATGATGATTTCCGGGGCTGCCAGGCTTCCTTCGATCCGGAAAGACTCGATGATGCGCTTGTAGTAATCAACCGTCGATTCCGGGCCGATGCCGCCGATGATGCCGATTGTTTTCATGGGAATGACCTCGTCAGGAAACTATTTCAACGGGTACTCAGACATTCTGACAAAACGGAAACCCCGCTTCTTCAGCTCCGGCACCGCCGCCATGATCCCGGCCCCTGTTCCCGCTTCGGGGTGATTCATGTGCAGCAGGGCTATATCGCCGGGAGTTGCCTTCAGGAGAGCCACCTTGACCTGGGCCGCACTGAAGGTCGCCCCCGCATCCCCCAGCAGGGAATAACCGGCGACCTCGTGCCCCAATGACTGCGACACCTGCACCGCAATCTCGTCATAATAGGCAGTGCCGGATCGATACAGCTTTGGCCGCACTCCGCTGATCGCCTCGATCTTGCGGGCGTTCAGCTCGATTTCGTCAAACACCTCGGCGACACTCCGTGTTCCGGCAATGCCGTAAACCGAGCGACCGGTTGTTGAAGCCGGTTTGTGCTGAATGCCGTGGTTGGCGATCTCGAAGAGCGGATTGGCGGCAAGTTTCCTGAACAGTTCTGGATTGGCGTCGATCCAGCGGCCATTGATAAAAAGTGTCGCCGGAATCTGTTCACGGATCAGGAACTCCATCAGCCGCGCATCGACAGCCTTACCCTTGGCACTGCCGCAGGCATCCAGGGTCAGGGCTATCACCTTCTCATCGGTATTAAGCCGGGTGCGCACCCCCGGCACCCGCTCTCCCCACATGGCCGGAGCTGACCCGGCAAATCTGGCAGTTACCTGCTGTTTCAGGCTTTCCAGCGGAGCTGTCGGCGAAGCGGCAAACACCTGTGCGGCAAGCAGGATGAGACTGATTGAAAGTGCGATACTACGTTTGTTCATCGTGCAACCTCTCCATTGAAGAAATCATATTGAAAGCATGTCTCACGCAACGCCGCGACGACGCAACGAAAAACTTTAAAACGACATTTAACCGCAGATACATAGATACACGCAAATAAAACCAAACAAATTCTGAGTAAATCCTTTAACCTTTTTGGCTAAACCCTAATTTAGTTGTATGCTTTTGATCTATCAGCGTTTATCGCTTAGAAGCGCCTGCTTTTGGCTGCGTCGTTCTGCGGTTAAATGCTCTTTATAGGTTAAAGCGTTGCGTCGTTGCGTCGTTGCGTGAAATAGAGTATTTTGATCCGGCTGATCAGCTTAAGAAAATTTGTTTCTCAGGAGCACCAACGTGGCACGACGCCTACCTAAAATGCTGTACGCCGATCATAAAGGCACTATTTTCGATCACCCTGAACTCTGCATGGCCGGTATGAACGGCACCACGCCTACTCTGCCGGAGGACGTCGAACTGATCCCGCTTCCCGAGGACAGCCGGCTCTTCACCATGCCATCCATGCCCCCGATTGCCTGGGACCAGCGTAAAAAAGCTTATATCACGGTGGACACCCTGCGGGAAGGGAAACGCAGCCAGCGAATTCAGGCTGTGTCCGCCTTTATGGCCCCCGGCTATCTGCGTACCCTGCTGCCCGCATGCGACTACTCTCTAAAAAACGAGCTGCTGCCGCTCTGGTCGTACACCGCCGTCGGGTGGGACGAAGAGCGCGACTGTTTCGTCGTGGCGGCTACCAAGGTGGACAACAACAGCAACTGGAACCCGGTCAATTATGATGACCGCACCCTTGACCCACTGGTCAGGGAAATGCTGAAACAGATGCCGGACAACCGCCTGCTGGAGCAACTGTCCCGCTGTGCCGTCGATTATCACTGTTTTGCCGCCAAGAACCTGTTCTATCGCCGCTGGGAAGCGCCACTGCCGACCTCGCCGGCCTGCAATTCGGCCTGTCTCGGCTGCATCAGCCTTCAGGAATCGGACTGCTGCCCCTCCAACCACGAGCGAATCGGCTTCGTACCGACACCGGAAGAGCTGTGCGAAATCGCCATCCCCCACCTGGAACAGGCGGAACAGTCTATCGTCTCCTATGGCCAGGGATGTGAGGGGGACCCGATCCTCCAGTCCGACACGGTTGCCGAGGCGACGCGACGCATGAAGAAGGCAACCGCGCGCGGTACGGTTAATTTCAATTCAAATGGCTCGATCCCCGAACGGGTGCGGCTTCTCTGCGATGCCGGGATGGATTCGTTCCGCTTTTCCATGAATTCGGTACGTGAAGACACCTACAACCGCTATTACCGCCCCAAAGGATATCTCTTCAGCGACGTGCTCCGGTCAGTGAATATCGCCAAGCAGGCCGGGCGTTTTACCTCGATAAACTACCTTGCCTCTCCCGGCGTGACCGATGCCCCGGAGGAGGTTGAAGCGTTGCTGAAATTTGTTGCCGAAACCGGAATTGATATGATCCAAATGCGCAATCTCTCCATCGACCCTGATTACTACAATCGGGAGATGGGGGTACAGAGCAAGGGAATCGGTATGTACAGACTTTTGCAGCGCCTCAAGCAGGAGTTTCCCCGCCTGCAGTTCGGCTATTATAATCGAACAAAAGAGAACTTTTATCCGCCCGGTTTCGAAACCGGCTGGCCGGTTTCCTGAGCAAGTGTCCGCTATCCTTCATAAAAAACGGATTGCTGCACAGTAAACTCTTGTGCAGCAATCCGTATAGCTACTCAGCCCCCTATGGGCAACTTTCAGCCTCTGGTTCCACCTATGATCAGAAACTGTTTTTCATAATCATTCAACTGCATTTCCAGACGTTTCAATTCATCAGGTGTATATACGTCCGTCCCTCGTTTTATTTCATTCGTTACCCTCTCGATTCGCTCCTGAATGGAATCAGTGGCACAGTTCTTGGAAACAAGCAGACACTCACTTTTCTCTTTTTCAACTCCCATCTCATTGCCGTCAAATGCATCTTTCTCAGCACTCCTGACCGGCATTGCCAAAAGCATTACATACGCAACCACCAGAGTCAATCTATAGGCCAACGTTTTCATGGCCAACCTCCTGTTTGAGTTATTTTGTTACTTCATGTTTTCACTGTACTATATCCCGGCGCTTATTGCAATTGATTTCCGTTTTCAATTGCAATAGATAGAGCAATGATTACAGACACTAACAGCCCATTGGCGGGTCGGCGGGTCGTCCTCTTTGCCTGATAATAAAAATATTTCCGTTCCACCCTTGATTTTTGCCAGGGTGCTGTTTATATTTCGTGAGTAGTTAGCACTCGGCAACCCTGAGTGCTAATTTTCACTCGACCACCACACCACACAAGGATAGAAAGGAGAAGTACAGATGAATTTACGACCACTTCAGGACCGCATCATTGTTAAGAGAGTTGAAGAAGAAACCAAAACAGCCGGGGGCCTTTTCATCCCTGAAACCGCTAAAGAAAAACCACAGCGCGGCGAAATCGTTGCTGTCGGCAACGGCAAGAAAACCGAAGACGGCAAAGTGCTGCCACTGGATGTTAAAGTCGGCGACGTCGTACTGTTCGGCAAATATGCCGGAACCGAAGTCAAGGTTGACGGCAACGACTACCTGATGATGCGTGAAGACGACATCCTCGCCGTAATTGAATAAAGTAACAACTTCAATACAATAAAAAAATAAACCAAATCTATACGGAGGAATACACAATGGCAGCAAAGATCATCAAATTCGACCAGGACGGCCGTAATGCAATCCTTAAAGGCGTGAACATCCTCGCCGACACCGTCAAAGTGACACTCGGACCAAAAGGCCGCAATGTCGTTATTGATAAATCCTACGGTTCACCGCTGATCACCAAAGACGGTGTTACCGTTGCCAAGGAAATCGAACTTGAAGACAAGTTTGAAAACATGGGCGCACAGCTGGTCAAGGAAGTTGCTTCCAAGACTTCCGACGTTGCCGGTGACGGCACCACTACAGCAACCGTTCTGGCTCAGGCTATCTACCGCCAGGGTTCCAAGCTGGTTGCTGCCGGCCACAACCCGATGGAACTGAAGCGCGGCATCGAGAAGGCTGTTGAAGTCATCGTTGCCGAACTGAAGAAAATCTCCAAGCCGATCAAGGATCACAAAGAAATCGCCCAGGTCGGCACCATTTCCGCCAACAACGACAAAACCATCGGCGACATCATTGCCGAGGCAATGGAAAAAGTCGGCAAAGAAGGCGTCATCACCGTTGAAGAAGCAAAGGCGATGGAAACTACGCTTGAAACTGTTGAAGGTATGCAGTTCGACCGCGGTTACCTCTCCCCATACTTCGTGACCGATTCCGAGCGCATGGAAGCAACCCTCGAAAACGCAATGATCCTGATCCACGACAAGAAGATCTCCAACATGAAGGACCTCCTTCCGGTTCTGGAAGCTTCCGCAAAATCGGGCCGTCCGCTGTTGATCATCGCTGAAGACATCGAAGGCGAAGCGCTGGCAACTCTGGTTGTCAACAAACTGCGCGGCGTGCTGAATGTTTGCGCGGTTAAAGCTCCGGGCTTCGGCGACCGCCGCAAGGCAATGCTGGAAGACATCGCTGTTCTGACCGGCGGACAGGTTATCTCCGAAGAAGTCGGCTTCAAACTCGACCAGACCACCATCGACATGCTCGGCCAGGCCAAGCGCGTCACCATCGACAAGGACAACACCACCATCATCGATGGCAATGGCAAGGAAGAAGCAATCCAGGGCCGCGTAAAAATGATCCGTGCCCAGGCTGAAGAATCCTCCAGCGACTACGACAAGGAAAAACTCCAGGAGCGTCTGGCCAAACTTGTCGGCGGCGTAGCCGTTATCAAAGTCGGCGCAGCAACCGAAGTTGAAATGAAAGAGAAAAAGGCCCGCGTTGAAGATGCTCTGCATGCAACCCGTGCTGCTGTTGACGAGGGCATCGTCCCCGGAGGCGGCGTAGCTTATATCCGCGCCCTGATTGCTCTGGACGGCCTCAAGCTGGAAAACGAGCAGCAGTTCGGCGTAAACGTGATCAAGGCTTCCCTCGAAGCTCCGATCCGTCAGATCGCAGAAAACGCAGGGATCGATGCTTCGATCGTAGTTGACAAGGTCAAGAACGGCAAGGATGCCTTTGGATACGACGCCGCCAATGACGAATATGTCGATATGATCAAAACCGGCATTATCGACCCGACCAAAGTATCACGCAGTGCACTTCAGAACGCAGCTTCCATCGCAGGCCTGATGCTGACAACCGAAGCGCTGATCGCTGAAAAACCGAAGGATGACGCAGCCGGCGGCATGGGCGGCGGTATGCCTGGTGGTATGGGCGGCATGGGTGGCATGGGCGGCGGAATGTACTAACAGGTACATCTGCACCAGCAACATCCACGTATAAAGCATGGGCGGGAAACTTCGGTTTTCCGCCTTTGTTTTTGCCTGCTGTTGCGTTAGTATGGGTACATAAGTGCAGTAAAATGTGATGAAAGAGGAGTATTTATGGAACTGATCGGCACAGCATTAACATTAAGCGATCTGGTGAGCTACCAGGACGGGTCGGTCGTCAGTAAGACCCTGATTGACAAGAAAATCGGCACCGTGACCATGTTTTCATTCGGAGCGGGACAGGGTCTGAGCGAACATACCGTACCGTACGATGCGTTTGTTCAGGTAGTTGACGGCGAAGCAGAAGTAGTCATTAACGGTGAAGTACATACTGTTACAGCTGGACAGATGATTATCATGCCGGCCAACATTCCCCACGAGCTGAAAGCGGTGAAACCGTTCAAAATGCTGCTCGTCATGATTAGAGCGTGACCATGACCGATAAGACAGCCGTACTGCTCCTTCAGATGGGCGGCCCCGACTCACTGGAGTGTGTCGAGCCGTTCCTTTTCAACCTGTTTTCCGACCGGGATATCATCCGTATCGGCCCTGCCCTTCTTCAGCCGCTGATTGCCCGTTTCATCTCACGGCGCAGGGCAAAAAAGGTTGTAGAATATTACAAGAAAATCGGCGGCAAATCACCGATTCGTGAACTGACCGAGCAGCAAGCAGCAGAATTGGAGACAGTACTGGGAGAGAAGTACCGCTGTTTTATCGCCATGCGCTATTCGCAGCCGGGCACGGCAGCAGCGCTGGCTGCCATTGCCCGCGAAGGGATAACTGACATCATTGCCCTGTCGCTCTACCCCCATTATTCCCGCGCCACGGTCGGCTCCAGCATCAACGAACTGGAACGGGAATTGAAAAAATCCGCAACACCGTTCACGATGACCTCTATCACGCAGTTTTTCGATCACCCCGCCTACATTGCCGCCCTGTCGGAAAAAGTGGCACAGGCACTGGCCGGTTTTCCGGATCGGAGCAGCGTACAACTGGTGTTCTCAGCCCACGGCCTGCCACAGTCGTTCATTGATTCAGGCGACCCCTACCTTGACCACATCCAGACAACCGTACGCCTAACCATGGAACGCTTCGGCGACGTGAGCCATCACCTCTCCTTCCAATCACGCGCCGGTCCGGTCAAGTGGTTGGAGCCATCCACCGAAGCTAAAATAGCCGAACTGGCCGCCGCCGACTGCAAGCACCTTTTGATGGTGCCGCTCTCCTTCGTATCGGATCATATCGAAACGCTGTACGAGATCGACATCCAGTACAAGGAAGAAGCGGCTGCTCTGGGAATCACCGATTTCCGGCGCACCGGGGCGCTCAACAGTTCCCCGGCCTTCATCGCGTGCCTGGCGGAACTGGTGCGCAATATTGCCCGGTGATATTGCATTTAAGAACCGCCTGTCGTATAGTTTCCAACACAAAAAGACCATCACCTATCCGGAGGAAATGTATGTTTAAAAGAATGTTGAGTATTGTTGCGCTGATCTGTTTAACCGCGAACATCGCCTGCGCAGAAGGAAAGAAAAACCCGGTTGTCACCATGGAAACCAGCCTCGGCAACGTCAAGATCGAGCTGTTTGAGAAAGATGCCCCCATCAGCGTTAAAAACTTTCTCGACTATGTTAAAAGCGGTTTCTACGCCGGCACTATTTTCCACCGTGTCATTCCCGGCTTCATGGCCCAGGGTGGCGGCTTTACTCCCGACCGCAAGCAGAAACCGACCAACGCCCCCATCAAAAACGAAGCTGCCAATGGCTTGAAAAATGATCGCGGCACCATCGCCATGGCTCGGACATCTGCCCCGGACAGCGCCACCGCGCAGTTTTTTATCAATGTGGTTAACAACGACATGCTCAATCGCCCAAGTCCTGACGGAGCCGGTTATGCGGTGTTCGGCAAGGTTGTTGCCGGGATGGATGTGGTTGACAAGATCGTTTCTGTAAAAACGACAACCGTGAACATGGTGTTCCAGAACTTCCCAGAAACACCGGTCATGATCAAATCCGTCAAGGTGGTTAAATAGAGGAATGGAATTGAGGGGATATAACATCTCTCAACTCTCATCCTTCATCGGATTTTGGGAGACATTATGGGAATGACTGAAGAACTTGTAAACTGGACCCATGAGCAGAAATGCCGGAAAGCGGTGACGTCGTTGGAGAAAAACGGCTTCACCTCCCGGTTCTGTGCCACCCCGCAGGAAGCTGCGGAATACATCATTGCCGGGGCAGCCGATGCCGTTAGCGTAGGTTTCGGCGGCTCCATGTCGGTTGTTGCGCTGGGCGTGGAGCAAGTACTGCGGGAACAAGGGAAAGAGATTCTCAACCATGCCTTCCCTGGACTCTCCCGTGAAGAGAGGGTTGCTGTAATGCGGCGGCAACTGACCTGCGATCTGTTTTTATCGGGCAGCAACGCCGTGACACTGAACGGCGAGCTGGTAAACATTGATGCAACCGGCAATCGTGTCGCATCCATGATCTTCGGGCCGCGCAAAGTAATCGTGGTTGTGGGGCATAACAAACTGGTCGAAGGCACTGTTCAGGATGCGATTGATCGGGTCAAAAACCGGGCAACACCACCTAACGCCAAACGCCTCAACTTCAACACCCCCTGCTCCGTATCCGGCTCGTGCAGCAACTGCAACTCACCGGATCGCCTCTGCCGGGCAACGACAATCATTGACCGTAAACCGCGCATGACCGACTTCCATGTCCTGGTGGTCAACGCCGAACTCGGCTTTTAATGTCTTCCGTCAAGCAGTTCTTCAATGTGCTGCTTGACGTCATTATCCCGCCGCTCTGTCACATCTGCCACTCCTTCATCCCGAATGCCGATCAACTCCATATCTGCCCTGCATGCCGCGAGAACCTGCCGCTTGTTGTGTCACCACTCTGCACCATCTGCGGAATCCCCTTCACCGGCACCGGGAATGATCATCGCTGCGGCGCCTGCCAGTCCAATCCGCCGCAGTATGACATCGCCCGGGCCCACTTCCTGTACGAAGGCCCTCTTCGCGAGTTGATTCACTCTTTCAAGTATAACCGGATGATGCACCTGCGCCGGCCTCTGGCGCTGTTGGCACTGGCAGCGGCAGATGATTTCATGAAGCATTCACCACATTTCATTGTTCCGGTGCCGCTGCATCGCTCCCGCTTGCGCCAGCGCGGCTTCAATCAAGCGGTACTCATAGGGAAGACACTGTCACAACAGCTCTCTCTGCCGATGCAACCGGGTGCCCTCGTCAGAACCAGACAAACGCAGCCGCAAATTGATCTCTCGGCAACTGAGCGACGGCTGAATGTAAAAGGTGCGTTTTCGGTCAGAAAACCCGATCTGATTGCTGGTAAACGGGTCCTTTTGCTGGACGATGTCATGACGACCGGCAGCACGATGGATGAATGCGCCCGGGAGTTAAAAAATGCGGGGGCAGAGCTGGTTATTGCCACAACAATCGCCCGTACAGCCAGATAATTGGGGCATACAGCACACTTATTCCACCAGTTTATTTTCTTGACAACTACGGTCTGCTTCCGTAAAGATTTCCTGCAGTTCATTCTTACCGGAGTATCAATCTATGCGCCTCTCAACAAAAAGCAGATACGGTCTGCGAGCAATGTTCGACATCGCCTACAACTGCGGCCCTGAACCGGCCCAGATCCAGGATATTTCCCGGCGGCAGCAGATTTCCCCTCGCTATCTTGAGCAAATTTTCCAAAACTTGAAACGTGCAGGTCTTCTGAAAAGCAAGCGCGGCCCACAGGGCGGCTATGCCCTGGCACGCAAACCGGATGAGATCACGGTTCTCGACATTCTGAATGCCACCGAACAGGATGTGTTGCTGGTTGACTGCGCCGGAATCACGCCAAAGAAACGCCGCCGCAAGACTGAATGTCCATTTGAAGGCCAGTGCGTTACCCAGACCGTTTGGGCTGAAGCAAACTCCATGCTGGATACACTATTCAGTGCCATGACGCTGCAAACACTCTGTCAGCGTGCTCACGACATGGGCATCAAAAACGAAGTCGATCACCGGGTTATGTACTACATTTAGAAATTTCCTTCCCCCCGCACTCACAGCTTCCCACGCCCTTTTCCGGGGCGTTTTTTTATGCAAAACCATTCATGTCACGAGCTGATTCTTTCTCGCTATGCGCCATTTGTCTCTTGCATTCGTTATCCGGGTGACTTATTGTTTCTCCACTCATTAAGGAGGAAATCTATGCTGGAAACAGTCGATTTTTACCGTGAAATTCTGGACAACCTGTATGACGGCATCTTCTTTGTGGATAAAGAGGGGTGCATTACTTACTGGAACAAGGGTGCCACCAGCCTCACCGGCTACAATTTTGCAGACGTTAAGGGCAGAAACTACTGCGACATCTTTCAGCCACTCGACAAAAACGGGAAACAACTTTGTGAAAACGACACCTGTCCGATCCGGCGTGTATTTGACATTTCAGATCTGACGGAAGTTGAGGCGTATATTTGCCACAAGGAAGGGCACCTGCTGCCGATATCGATCAGGATCGCCCCAGTGCGCCAAGTCAGTCAGCAGTTTGTGGTTGCCGTGGAAATTCACAGCAGCTCATCACCCCGTTACGCCATGCGCCAGCGGCTTGAGGAGCTCCAGGAATTGGCAATGCACGACCCTTTGACCGGCATCGCCAACCGCCGCTTTGTTGAAATAAACCTTTCGGCACGACTGGAAGAACTCAAGCGCTACGGCTTCGATTTTTCAGTACTGTTTATCGATGCCGACAACTTCAAATTGATCAACGATACTCATGGCCATACGACCGGCGACCGCATCCTCAAGATGATCAGTGCAACCATAGCCAACAGTCTTCGTTCCTTCGACATCATCGGCCGCTGGGGGGGCGAAGAATTCGTTGTTCTTCTCATCAACACGAAAAAGGATCACCTCTTCAAGCTTGCCGACCGCTTGCGCAGGCTGGTCGAAAAATCCGCCTTGACCCTTGAAAGCGGAGAGATACTGAAAGTAACTGTATCAATAGGAGCTACGGAAGCTCTGCCGGGGGACTCCGTAGACGTGTTGGTCGAACGGGCCGACAAGCTGATGTTTGAAAGCAAACGACGCGGCAGGAATCTGGTTTCTGCAGAGTTCAGGCAGGATGATGAGCAGTAACTGACTTCAATAAAAAACGGGGAGCTTTTTCAAGCCCCCCGTTTTTTTCACCTTAGAGATCGAGTATCATGGCATTTTCGTCACAATCGGGAAATTTCGGACATTTTATACAATCGCCCCACACTTTATGCGGCAATTCGGCCTTATCCACCAGACGAAAACCATGCTTGGCAAAAAAATCAGGTTTGTAGGTCAGACAGAAGATCCTCTTCAACCCGATTTCACGGGCTTCAGAAATGCATGACTCCACGAGCCGCCCGCCTATCCCCTTGCGGCCGGCATCCTCCGACACGGCAACAGAACGTACCTCAGCAAGATCCTCCCACACGATATGCAGTGCGGCGGCCCCCAGAAGCACGCCCACCTCTTCCTCGACGTAAAAATCACGCAAGGATTCGTACAGTTCCGACAGCGAACGGGACAGCATGTCCCCCCGGCTGGCAAACGTCATCAGCAGTTTCTGGATATCCTTCACATCGGCAATTTGCGCTTTTCTGATCATTTCGTATTCCTTTCCTATCGAATGCCTACCGACACCAGGCGGGGGCTCAGCACCCGGACAAGTTCTGCCGGAGACATCCCGACGAGGTAACCCCGTTTGCCGCCGTTGATGTAAATCCGCGACAGGCTCGCAATGCTCTCTTCCATATATACCGGCATGCTGTTGCGGGTTCCGAACGGCGAAGTGCCCCCCACCAGATAGCCGCTCTGTTTCTGGGCAACCTCAGGGGAACAGGGAGAGATCACCTTTGCTCCGATCACTCGTGCCAGCTCTTTGGTTGATACCTGCATATCGCCATGCATCAGGACGATCAGCGGAGCGCGCTTCTCATCCTCCATCACCAGTGTCTTTATGACTGAATGCTCGTCAACTCCCAGTTCGCGGGAGGAAACAGAAGTACCCCCTTTTTCCTCATAGGGATAGAGGTGGTCGCTGAATTCAACTTTCTCGGCACGCAGCATGCGTACCGCTGCCGTTACCGGTGTTTTCTCCTTCGCCATTCTAGCAGATCCTCGGCAACTGTTCGCCGGAAAGCATATCGACTGACCGCACACCGCCAATAGCGGTCTCCATCTGCACCCTTCCTGCCGATCCGGCCTCAACGGTACCGATAACGGCAGCTGACGCACCAAGCGGGTGCTTCCGGAGAACAGCCAGAGCCGCATCCGCGGCATCCGCCGATACGAAGGCCAGCAGCTTCCCTTCATTGGCAACAAACAGCGGGTCAAGTCCCAGAATAGAGCAGACTCCGCGCACGGCTGGTTTTATCGGCAAAGATTCTTCGCGCAACGTAATGGAGACAGCGGACTGCTGGGCGATTTCCTTGATGGTGGTAGCCACACCGCCCCGGGTCGGATCACGCAGCACATGAAGATCTGCGCCCACCTCCTTCAGAAGATCAGCGACAAGACCGTTCAGAGCCGCAGAATCGCTTTGGATCTCCGTATCGACTTCCAGTCCCTCACGCCCTGCCATGACGGCAATGCCGTGATCGCCAATCGTACCGTTGATAATGACCACATCTCCCGGCTGGGCATTGGCACCATGAATCGGCAGCGCATGCTCGACCGATCCGACTCCGGAAGTTGTAATGAATATTTTGTCCGCCTTGCCGCGCGGCACGACCTTGGTATCGCCGGTCACGATTTTCACTCCGGCAGCATCAGCCGCAGCACGCATATCTGCAAGAATAGTCTTCAGGTCGGCCTTGCTGAATCCTTCCTCAATGATCAGGCCGACGCTCAACCAGAGCGGCCTGGCCCCCATCATTGCCAGATCGTTGACCGTGCCGTGTACGGCCAGACTGCCGATGGTCCCGCCCGGAAAAAAGATCGGATCAACAACGAACGAATCTGTCGTATAGGCGATCCGTCCGGGAAGATGCTCCAGCAGAGCAGCATCGTTCTGCCCGGACGGTGCTATTCCGCTGACAATCGGTATGATCAGTTCATCGAGTAATTGGTGAGAAAGGCGACCGCCGCTGCCATGGCCGAGAAGAATAAGATCGTTGTTCACGTGAGTTAGGTCTCCTGAAAAAGTGTCCTATTTTAGCACGTATCCACATCCATGTCACGGCAGCTTTTTATGTTCACATGACATAGTGATTTATGGTAGAAAGGGTGCTTATTTTATAGCGTTTGGGGGAATGAATGACGGAATACAAACCACTACAGCAGCTGCCGGATCGGGCAGGTTACAAGACCGGTGACGTGCTGGTATTGATAGGTGAACTGTTTGGCCGCGGCTATGCCAACGGCCTGGTTGACGAAGCACGAAGAATCGGCATGACCGTTATCGGCACGACTGTCGGCCGCAGGGATAGTGACGGGACGTTGCGCCCGCTTTCAAGCGACGAGCTTACCGATGCGGAAGCACTTTTGGGCGGCTCAATTATCAACATTCCGCTGGAAGCCGGCTTCGATATGGAAAGTGTCAACGGCATCCCTTCTGTGGCGGAACAGCTGAAAAAGGCCCGCCCTGACGATTTTGCCTCCATCAGCTTTATCGAAGGAAGCGTCGAACAGGCACAAGCAGCCGGGAAAGCCCGGTTTTGCTCCAACATTGCAGGGGTTGAAGCCGAGCTGCTCAAGCGCATCCCGGCAAACGCCAACATCCTTCTTGCTCATTCCATGGCAGGCGGCATTCCGCGTGCCCGTGTTTTCATGCCACTCCTGAACCGGATTTTCAAGGGCACCGGCGACAAATACCTCGCCTCCGAGGTTTTCTGGAACAGCCCGCTCGGTCAACTCTGCGATGCCAGTTTCAACGAAGTAACGGCGGATACGTTCCGCTATCTGATCGAGTGCACTGCGACGCTCCGCAAGCGGAACACCGAGTCGGGAGCCAGGGTCCGTTACTCGGCTTACGGCTACCACGGGACCGGAATACTGGTCAACGGAGAGTACCGCTGGCAGTCCTACACGCCATACGTGCAGGGCTTTGCAAAAATGCGGCTTGAGGATATTGCCGCTGAAGCGACCACTGGGGGAATTTGCGCAACAGTATACAATTGTCCTGAAATTCAGACCAACTCCAGCGCACTGTTTCTGGGCGTTGAAATTTCTCTCTACCCGCTCCTTTCTGCCATTCGCCGTGAAGCAGGCGAGCAAGTTGCGGCGCCGCTTGAAGCCCGATGTCAGGCAATGCTGAAAGAAGGTGAAACGGTTGCAACTCTGCTGGAGCGGGCCGACCGTTATCTTTCCTCCCCGATTCTGGACCGCATTGTAGATTATCCAACCTGGCCGCAACACAATACCCGCGAACAGGCCGAGCTAATGCTGGCCAGCTCCGCGGAACTGATGGAAATGCACCGTGACCAGAAGCAGCTGGTCTGCGCGGAGTTATCACGAATAGTATTCCTTGCGACCGGCCGGTTGATGTTGCACAACTCCTGGGCCCCCTCCTCCGCAACCGTATGGCTGAATCATGACATAATAAGCCGGCTGTTGGCTGACCAACGCGGCACAGGGATCATATAATGCAAAAGATTGGTATGAAAAAAGCGGCAAAACTGATCGGCGCCCTCATGATCGCGTCACTGTTTCTTCAGGGGTGCTCCACCCCGCAGGTAAACAAACCGGCTGATGTACTCTATAAAGAGGGAGAACAGTTCTTTCAGGATGAGAAATATGAAGACGCCATCGCCCAGTGGAAGAAGGTGAAGGAATCTTATCAATCCCCCGAACTGACAACAAAAGCCGAACTTGGCATTGCTGACGCCTATTTCCTGAATAAGGATTATATTGAGGCAGCTGCAGGATATGAGGATTTCAGGAAGCTTCACCCCAAGCACCCGCAAGCTGACTTTGCGCTCTATCGGCAGGGAATGAGCTATTTCAATCAGATTCACAGCATTGATACCGACCAGACACCGGTGAAAAATGCGCAGGTAACCTTCGAATCATACCTGAAGCAGTATCCTGCCGGAGCCCAACTGGCTGAGGTTCAGGAAAAGAACCGCGAATGCCGGGACAAGCAGTTGCAGTACGAGCTGTATGTCGGACGCTTTTATCTGAAAACAGATGCCTACAAAGCTGCTATCGCCCGTTTCGAGGAATCACTCAAAATGTTTGCCGATGCGACGCGGCGCGATGAAGTGCTCTATTATCTGGGCAGAGCATACCTGGAAGATGGTCAAAAAACGAAAGGGCGGGAGACCTTCGCCCAGCTTGCCCGTGAATTTCCCAACAGCCCGTTCATCGCTGATGCCAACAAGGCCATGGATTCTTTCTTTTAGTGATATCCAGGCTGGCGGGTATATTCCTTGCTGCGTTTCTGCTGTTTGCAGCGGGGTGCGGAGCAACGAACCGGGATCACCGGGATCACCGGGAAATCCGTGATATCCTGAACATCCGGGCCGCCGCCCTGAATTCACGCGATCTGCCGCGCTACCTTTCGGTGATATCGGAACAATTCAATGACAAAGGTAAAAACCTGGCAAGACTGAAAGAAAGCCTGGAGAAAAGTTTCAGCGACTTCGAACAGATCACCTATGAGGCGGACAGACCGTCAATAACCGTTGACGGCGCCAGTGCAGAAACAGTCTCCCACTATCGCATGAAAATCCAGGTACGTGGCAAACAGATGAGTTTGAACGGCATTGAACGGCTCAGGCTGAAAAAAGAACCGGGAGGGTGGAAAATAATTGCTGGGATATAAGCCATGACAGGAGATCAGACAACCATACTGGCCCAGATGATCGTTATCGGGATGGCCTACATGATCGGCTCTATCCCGACCGGACTGCTGCTCGGCAAAGCGTATGGAATTGACGTTCGCAAGGAAGGCAGCGGCAATATCGGCGCAACCAACCTGTATCGTACGGTCGGTCGCAAAGTCGGCATTATAACGCTGATCGGAGACTGCCTGAAGGGAATGCTTCCGGTTCTGATTGTCAAGTACAGTGCTTTTGCACCTGAATTTGCGGCTTGGGTCGGACTGGCTGCCTTTTGCGGACATGTCTTTTCGGTTTTCCTCAGATTCAAAGGGGGAAAGGGGGTCGCCACCGCGTTGGGAGTGTTCCTGGCACTCGCTCCTCTGGCCGTTCTGGCCGCCATAGCACTGTTTGCACTCCTGATGTTTATCTGGCGCTATGTTTCACTTGGATCAATTTCAGCAGCAGCAGCCATGCCACTTGCAGTATTTTTTCTCGGGGGCACAAGAACAGAGTTGCTGGTGACCGTTGTCATTGCTGCAATCGTCATAATCCGGCACCACGAGAATATCAGGCGGCTGCTTTCCGGTACGGAGAACAAATTCAAAGCATAAAAAAGGCGGCCCTCAGGCCGCCTTTTTTATATCAGAACATCTATTCCTGCGATGTCGGCAGCGGAGTTTTCGGCAGCAGTTTGCGGAGATTATTCAGGCCGATCTTGTAGTTGCCGGACACCGTAACATATCCCCGATACACATCGGAAACATCCGTCACCTTCGCCAGAAACCAGGCTTCTCTCCGCGCTTCTTCTTTCGTCTCCGGAGCCATGTAAACACCGTCATTCACATGACCTTCAAACGCGATAACCTGAGTGCCGAGCCGAATGTCACCTTCTTGCGCTATCGCACTTTGATAATAAAATTTGCTCCAGACGTTGCTCCCGTCTGTAATTTTGAAAAACTCCGCTTCACCTTTAGTCCGTGCCGAGGGCTCCGTCACCATTTTACTCAGAGTGACGTAAATATATGAACTCTTTTCGAGAGCCCTTTTTGAAACGAAATAATCGTCCTTCTGGATGAAATGCTCATCGTCTATCGCCTCACCCGCCTCTCCGGCAGCGGGGCGATGACGTTCCGGTTCCTTGAAAGAGGAACCGCCCTGAGACGGTTTCGCCCCTTTCGCCCCCTTTGCGGACCCGCCCTTTTCCTTGTTCAGAAGCGTATCCTTGGCAGCATCGTAGGTGCCTTCAGCTGTTTCATTCACCGCACGGGTGCCGATCCGTTGTTTGGCTCCCTCAACCGCGTTGTCAAACCAGCCTGCCGTTACCGGCGGCACAGCACAGAACGTCAGCAGAACAAAGAGTGCAGCTTTCTTCCCGACAGAGTTCAACATGGCCTAACCTCCTGAATAAATTAAAACCTGCAGGGAGTATACTGCCGTTTTTCCAAAAAACAAGATGAGATTAATCAGATATTCAGCGTTTTGGCAGGAAGATTCCGGGAGGCAAGGATTGCGATAAAGAATCCTTTGTAGTGGCACAGCAGAATTAATGCCCCGGAACGGAACCCCGCATGACACCCGGCGGCCTGATGAATGTCAAAAAACGTTCCAGCAGTAGATCCGCCTCAGCGCGGTTGCCCGAGCGGCGCAAAACCTCAATAACACACTCAGCCGTGCAGAGACCAAATTCTTTCTGATTCTTCCTGAGGTTGTACACCGATTTTGTACCGGTATCCAGGCTGATCCTCCGGATACTTTGAAGATAGGGGCTGCGCTGGTGGATTTTGCGCGCCTCATGCCAGGTTCCGTCAATAAGGATCACCTGGCGAATGTCCGACAGGTCGTCGCCCGCTTCATCCGCAGCTCCGGGATAAATCAGCGCCACACCACCGGCGTCGATTTCCTCAAGCAGACGGGCAGGCGGATTCATTCGATCCCAGCAGATCTGTTCCGCTGAATCGCCCAGAACATCGACCACAAGCTGGCCAGTATTTGATCGTTTAGCGAACTCTTTTGAATGGGTAAGCAGGGTAATTTTCATGGTGATTGCAGAGACCTCTTCGTGATCTTGCCGTAAACCGTCTCAGCAGACAGCGGCAACACTCAACGTTGCACCGGCATCGCTTCCAACCGGAACGTCATCGCCGACACGCAGACCGAGCAGGGCGCGCCCCAAGGGAGAACCGGGAGTGATGACCACAATCTCCTCTTCGCGTTCGCCTATTTTCATCCCTCCGGCCTGCGGGCCGAGAAAAAAACGCCGCAGGGTGCCGTCACGCTCTTCAAGGGTAACAAGAGCCGTCAACCGGATCGGTGTGTCGTCATCGAAGTCAAGAAGAGTCAGGGTGCGGTAGTTTTCCAGGGCAGCCCGTATCTCCTGGGCACGGTTCGCCTGTCCCTGGGCAATATACGACGCTTCCAGCGCCGTAGTGTCATACTTGTTGTCAGGGAGGCACTCTTCGTGGGTTGCGGCCTCATGGGCGGCTTTCGCGGCTGTGGAGAACACCTGTAGATCCGCTGAAAGCTGCGCAATAATGTTCTGAACGATCTGTTCTTTGGTCATAGTAACGCCAGGATTTCATGATACCTTTGATTTTTAGCCGAAGCGGGGCACGGAATCTAACAGAACGGGGCAGAATCGTCAATCACCGGCAGCATAAGAATTCAACAGCCGACGATGTATTTTTTATCTGCGGCCTCAGTGGTATGCAGGGTTACGTCACATGTGTTCGCTATAAAGCAGTGGTCAGTAAAAAATGTTGATTGATATTTATGATTAACAAGGTATATTCTACCGAACTTTACGAGAGAATATATTCTCTGCGCAGACAACAACACAAAGGAGCTAGAACATGAAAAAAATGATCGTAGCAGTATTTGCCGTAACCGCTTTTGCCGGATCAGCATTTGCAGCAGACGTAATTGAAATGAAAAAAGGGGTTTCCTTCAAGCACAAGGCTCACGTTGAGGCTGTCAAAGACTGCAAAAAGTGCCATGAAAACGGACCGGGGAAAATTGCCGGTTTCGGCAAGGACTTCGCCCACAAGAAATGCAAGGAATGCCACACCGACATGAAGAAGGGGCCTACAAACTGCAAAGGGTGCCACTCCAAATAATACGCAATACCTGCGGAGGCGGAATATTCCGTCTCCGCAGATTTCACTCCACCGCAGACCGCAAAACAAACTCCATCGCACGCCACCACTAACCGGGATTTGTCAGCCTCCACGGCCTCGTCACCTACCTCGACTTCACTCCTGAATTTCCTGACCGGGGCTGACGAAGGATATCCCCTGTCCCGAGGTGGCGCCGATCATGACGCATTCAATGACCGGAGCATTGATGACCTTGGCGGCGTCCCAGCGGACAATAAAGTTGGCGCCGAACCCGCCGCTAACATCCTTTTCTTCAATATGTACATAGGTTGAAGCCAGCGGTCCCAGCGCAAGAGGTCTCTCAAGGTAGCGCCTGACCAACTTGCCGTTTGTGTCGTAGTAATCAATCGTGGTGACCCGGAACGAAGCAGAGGGATCGGTGTTTCTGATACTCAGCGTTGCTGCCAGCTGGTAGGGGAGCTTTCTGGGGCCGGTAAAAACATTTGAATAGACGGGTACATAAACCGTCTGCCCCTTCGACTGACGGATTTCTGACGATGCTGGCCATCCGCTTTCAGGAGCCACCCAAGAAGCCAGAGAGAACAGGACAAAGAACAGTGCAACAGGAACAACAGCTGGATAGCGCATAACGCCCCCTTCATGAATAAACCAAGGAAACAGACCTGAAATCCGCATTTGTGATGTGACACGAGAGCAGCAGGGATCAGATCATACCCTGTTCCTTGACCTCCGCCTTGAGCCAGGCATAGACCACCGGCGCCGCAACCAGCCCGGCAACTCCAAAAGCAGCCTCAAGCAACAGCATGGCACTCAACAGCTCCCAAGCGGTTGCCTGCACTTCATGCCCTACAATCCGGGCATTCATGAAATATTCAGCCTTGTGGATCAACACCAGGAACAGCAGTGAAGCAGCCCCGACGCCGGGAGACACGCCGAGACTGATGACGACAATGGCGGTGTTTGACACCAGGTTGCCAACCACGGGAAGCATGCCGACAGCAAACGTAAGCAGCACCAGGATGGTTGCCATGGGGAGGTGAACACCGAACAGCGGCAGCGCAACCAGCAGGTAGACGGCGGTCAGAGCCGTATTGAGGCCGGATATCTTCACCTGTGCAAAGACGACCTTGTCGAAGGCCGTGCCAAGGGTGCGCAGCCGGGAACGCAGCGTGTGGATGAACGGGGGGGCCTTCTCATGCTCCCCGAAATGGTGAACCGCAGCCATGCCGCCAACCACCATCCCCAGAAGAATATGGGCAAAAACCTTGACACCTTCCATTCCGGCCACCGATATCTTCTGGACATGGTCGCCCAGCAGAACACCCAGCTGTTCGCGCAGTCCTTCAGTGGTCGTCGGCAGTACTTCGGCAATCGTATCGGGCAGCGTCCGGCGCAGGCTACCGAGCGTATCGACAATCGTGGACAGCAGTGCGGCGATGCCGTGGCTGCTGCCGACGAACGACCAGATGGCGGCACAGGCACTCGTCAGGCAGGTAATAACGCAAATCACCACAACACCCAGCGCCGCCTTGTGAGCAAAGCGGTTCATGTTCTGCGGGAGGTGCCGGGCCAGCTTCAAGGTCAGCACGTACACCGCCAGTCCCGCAAACACTGCGGGAACCAAGTGAAAATACAGCACCAGCACAACAGCGGCTACGGCCAGCAGATAACTTATGGTGATATGTCGGGGCATGGTTAACCTTCTGAAAACCGGTTCAAATCGGGACAGACATTAGCCGTTATAGCATATCTCCATCGATATAGGTTCACAAGTTTGATCCGTCAAACAACATGCAAAACATGCCAGTTGAATTACTTGAATCCATTACTTATGTTCTGATGCTGAATAGCGGTGACTTTGCCCATTATTGAATCCGGATCGATAAATCCGATTATCTGGCGGGGCGATTCATGCTGGTCTTCAAAGAGCTTTTTGAAGCGCAGCGGGGAAAAAATCGTACGGGCCGTGCCGTATTCCAGGATCGGTCTGTCATCACTCAGGATCGGCGCAGTCGCCGATATTTTTGACAGCGCTTCCGGCCCCATCAAAAAGCTTGCCGCCAATACTTCCGGTTTGTTCAGAAAATGTTCTTCCGATCCGGGATATCCGAAAAATAAATCCGCTACGACCTGTTTATTTTTTCGTAATACTTCGACCCCACGCTTCCGAATGGCCAGGTCAGAATGTGCTGATCCTACGAGAATCAGCTCTGAATAGCGATTATACCAAAGCGTACTTTTTGGAAACACAGAGATAAAGGTCTTGATGACTGCATAAAGTTGCTCTTCACTGAAAAAACCTACCGGCAGAAACTGTGAAATGATTCCATCCGCTGTCAATCTCTTTTGAGCATTCCGGTAAAATTCGATATTGTAAAATGAGGAGACCTGTGGTCTGAATATCTGTCCAACCTCGACCGAAATCAGGTCATATTTGCGGTCAATATTCCTCAGGTAATTATTACCATCTTCAACAATAACAAGAGTTTTTGGGTCACTAAGCCATTCTGCGGAAAAATGCTCCCGTAACACTTTGGGAATCTTGCTTTCAAGGTCGATACAGTCCAGTCTATTGATGTCATAGTACAGAAATCTGCCCGGTGCTTGTCCGGCGCCAATACCAATTACCAGAATATCCTTTGCTTCCGGTTGCAGCAGCATGGGCAGGTGCGCCGCCATGATCTGGTGCCCCTTGCTTTTTTGCCCCTGCCACATTCGATCCATTTCAAGCTCGATATCACCGTTTTTGTTGACCACAGAAATAAAGCTGTTTTTCCCTTCAACAAAATCAACCAGACTTTTACCTTTAGCCAGATAGTCCTGCGGCAAGCGCACTTCTGCCGAATAAACCAGGTACATCCAAGCAGTTAGACTGACAATGGCTATTCCTGCCTTGACAGACAACAACATCTTCCGGTTCAGGAATACGACCACAAAAACTCCCAGCATCAGGCAAACACCGGTCGTTACAACGAGAGTGATATGCATGCCCAGCCATGGCAAAAGGATGAAACCGGTAACCATTGAACCGGCAACGCAGCCGATCGTATTGGTTGAAAGAGCTCTGCCGATGCGACTACCGGTGTTGATGTCTGAATGCCGAATACATTCGAACAGCAAGGGAAACGAGATGCCGGAAAGCATAGATGGAATAAGCATGAGAACCGTGCATATCAGTAGGATTTTGGCCGGTGATTCGCTTGAAGCGGCCCATTCCCATACGGATGTTGGCATCAGTAACGATACCAGAACAAAAAGAGCACTCAGGATTTGAACCAGTCCAAGGCAGAAGACATTGCTATCGGACTGCTTTCTGAATTGCGCCATATAACTACCGACCGCAATACCGAGTAAGGCGGTCAATAGACTGATGGTGTAGGTATATACGGTGTTGTGGGTAATAAGTGACAGAAATCTGGTCCAAAGTATTTCATACGAAAGTGCACAGAAACCGGTTCCGAATATGGTGACATACAACAAGCCTCTGTCGGTGGAATCGGTGAAATGAATGCGCCGGTCGCTCTCCGGAACGACTGTAGTTTCAATATTCACCGTGCGGTAAATCCCCTTTTTCATGGCATATAGAATAAAAAAACCTGAGGCTTGGGACATAAAGCCGATCATAAGCAGGGTTTTACTGATACCCAACTGCGGCAACAAGATGAAGCCACATACCAGGCAGCCGGCTGCTGCCCCGAGTGTATTCAATGAATAAAGAAAGGCGAGACTGTCCGGTTTTGCACGGCCTGATGCTTCATAAAATTGGGTAAACAGAGGTAATGTTCCACCCATCAGGAAGGTCGGGGGGATGATGATTGTCGCTATCAGCGACAACCGGATTACCGATATAGCGATGTCGTTTTGGAAATATGACGTGTAAAGCAGCTGATAGGGAGTTTCAAAGATTAACAACAGATATAGACTGATTGTGGCAAAAGCGCCGATGCCGATTTCAAGCAGCGCGTATATCTTCAAAGGCTCGGGATAATGTCTTGAGCGGCTGCCGAAATAGTGTGCTCCCAACGCCATGCCGGTAAAGAACAGAGCAACCACGGAGCTGACAGCAAAAGTGGTTGACCCGAATATCTGGCTGGACGACCTGATCCAGCAGATCTGATAGCACAACCCGGTAAAGCCGGACAAAAAGAAGAATGTTAAGACGATTGAATTGAAATATTTGGTCAAGAAGCGTTACCTCTGCCGGCTATTCTGCCAAGCGATGACGATTCACTTCCACTGAGATGTGAATCAGCTCTTCATGAATGCTTAATTGCCGTTTGAAGTAGTCCGGTTCGACCTCTTCCGTCGTTACAAGCGAAAGAATGCAGGCGTATTTCCCCTTGCCGACGCGCCATAGATGCAGATCACAGATGTGAGCACTGATCGGACTGGCCGCAATCACCTCTTTGATTTCCGCCACCAATGGGGCATTCATCTCGGCATCAAGCAACACGCGCCCGGAATCACTCAGCAGCCCGTAAGCCCAAACAACGACCAATCCGGCACCGACAATACCCATTACCGGATCCAGCCAGATGGCTCCCCAGAACTTGCCGCCAATCAGTGCCAGGATTGCGAGCACAGAGGTGGCGGCATCTGCCACGACGTGAAGATACGCGGAACGCAGATTCAAATCATGATGATGTCCATGGGCTTCCTGTTCGTGATGCGCATGGTGATGATCGTGGCCATGCCCACCCTTCAGCAGCCAGGCGCAGATCAGATTGACCAGCAGGCCGAGAGCGGCGATGGCAATTGCCTGATCATAATGAATGGTTGTTGGAGCAATCAGGCGCTCGACTGACTGGTACAGCATCAGCCCGGCAATCAACACCAGAAGGATCGCACTCGTGTAGCCGCCCAACACCTCGATTTTCCAGGTTCCGAAGGCAAAACGGGTGTCGTGGGCGAATCGCCTGGCTGCACCGTATGCCAGTACAGACAGCCCGAGCGCCAGTGCATGCGAACTCATGTGCCAGCCGTCTGCCAGCAATGCCATTGAGTTGAACATCCAGCCGCCGACAATTTCGGCAACCATCATAGCCGCCGTCAGTACGACCGCCCACAGGGTGTTTCTCTCGGCCAACGGATTGCCCTCGTCGAAAACGTGGGAGTGGCTCCAGCCCTTGAGAAAAGAGGAGGATTTCATTCCAGTAGCCTCCTTAACTAAATTCGGGATTTTGTACCCACATTAAACAGAGCCTTTTATCGTCTTGCTCAGGACAGAAAAGCAATGCTATTACTTCATCTGTGCCAGTTTCTCATAAAAACCGCTCGCCATGACAGTAACCGTCACCGGTTTGTCACCACGATTACGCCAGAACCAGCCGTGAGTTCCATCAAACGGAGCGACAAAGGTTCCTTTGTCTCCAGATAATTGCTGACCTTTCCAGTAACTGGTGAATTTATCACCGGCATTGGGTTTTTCGCCATGCATATCGACGTTAGCGGTGCCACCTTCGATAGCCCAGTTATAAACGAACTGTTCACCTTTGCGCATGGTCGCCTTGATTTCAGCGCCCTCGCCGGGCTGTAGAGTCAGTGACATTTCGTCGCTTCGGAGCGGGAGTTCCGTTTTGGTCACAATTCCGGCAGGCGTTTGCACAACAGGCAGAGTAGTCTCCATGCTCTTCGGCATTTTTGCTGCTTCGGCATTGGTGGCACTGAGCCCCGTAAGTCCCATTGCTTTTCCAATTCCTGTCGGATCAATGCCAAATTCGGACGGCAGTACGGTGGTAATCAGGATTGCAGCAGCGGCAAGCAAAGCAATACCGGTGGCCTTGAACAGTTGTTTGAGAGTAGGCAGCGGGTGAGTATTATGTGCAGACATGAATTTCTCCTTAATTTATTTAGTGAAGTAACCGGTTAATTGATAGCCCATCAGAACAAAACCTGCCGTCATTAAAGCGGCATTGGCTGCGAAAGCCTGATGCTTGAACGAGTCGGTTCGTCGCCAAAAGCCCATGAATATCAGAATCGCGCTCAGCGCAAGCAACTGCCCAAGCTCAACCCCAACGTTGAAGGCGAGGATATTCGGCACCAGCCCCTCTTTGGAAAGCGTGAATTCTTGCAGCTTGGTTGCGAGACCAAAACCGTGAAAGAAGCCGAAAACAAGCACTGCGGCCTTGGTGTTTGGCTGGAAGCCCAGTACACGTTTGAATGCGCCGAGATTATCGAGCGCTTTGTAGACAACGGACAGGCCGATGATGGCATCCACGAGGTAGGGATTGACGTGAGTCCCGCTCAGCACCCCGTAAATCAAGGTAACGCTGTGGCCGACGGCGAAGAGCGTAACGTACGCTCCCACGTCTTTCATCCGGTACAGAAAGAATATCACGCCGAACAGGAAGAGCAGATGGTCATAGCCGGTAACCATGTGTTTGGCGCCCAGATAGATGAATGGTAGCAGGCGCATGCCGCTACTTTGGACGATAAAGGCTTTGTCATCTTCCGAAACTCCGTGAGCGAAAACGTCCGGCGCGGCCAGTGTCAAGAACACTAACAACACCAAGAAAGGCCCCAGATAGCGCATGATTGTGCTGAACCGGGACTGGTCAGGTAAAACTTTCATTTGTATTCTCCTGGTTGATTATGTGTGAATTCTAGATGCAAAAGCTGGAATAAAATACTAGATGCTAAATCCGCACGGAAGACGCAGATATCCCCGGATAATTTGCGAAACAGTTTTTCACTCAGCAAGTCAGGAAAGTTCTGCAGGAGGGGTATCTATATCCAGAAATACTTCAGGAATGAATTGAGATGCATACAGGTTGACGCGAGGGAGTTCAATCGGCACAGGTTGGCGAAAAACGATTTGAGCGGGCAGCGAAGTATAATTATGGTGGTCGCAGGTAAAATGTTCGTGGTCGGTGCCGGGATGATCGCCAGTGGGGCAAGACGGGCAATGGCCGGAGGTTTCAACATGCAAAAAACCTATAGATATTTCATGAGCAAAAGAAACCCCCGCCTCTTCAATCTCATGGGCAACCGAAAAGACGGTATTGATGGAAAGACAGGTAATCATCGCTACCAAAGCCAAAGCTATAATTTTTTTATAACGCCGATTCAACCGTTTATGATCCTATGCTTGTTAATAAGTAGCCGCATACACTAATTTTCAATACAATCTATGTCAAGCCAAATACTTTACATTAATCGCAGACAGGCTAAGCTAAACACCTGGTAAGGGTTTTAAAAGTTGGGTACATCGTACTTGCGCCATTGTTCAAATATGCATTAGCGTTTTTCTTTCTTACTGTTCAGCGTGGTAACGCTCACAACTTCATCAACCGGGGCACTCTTCAACCAGGTATAGATCTCTTCGACCTCCCGCTCAAATGCCGCCCTTTCCGGAGCATTGGCTGGAAGCACCTTAATCTTGTTCCCCAGATCCCGGCTCCTGAGTCCCATTTCTTCAGCTTTTTTGGTCAGCCGCGCCTCAACAGAGCGCCTGTTCCCCTGGGCGGTCAGCACCAGTCGATGTTCATCCCGATCCTGCACGCTCAGCGCCTTGTTACCGTAAGTAGTGCCGGCAGCGACCTGAATGCCGTCAACCGGACAGGACAGGTCGTAATAGCGGGCCGTGAATTTTCCCGTACCGCCCGAAGCTTTCAGCACCTCCTTGGCGGCCAGGCCGAGACGGGCGCCAAAGATCGACCCGGCACAGACATGGCCATGGAAAGCCTCTAGTTGGCTGTATAGCGCCGGTTCAGACCTGGAGTTGGAAGTTGCCGCCATGGCACTGCCATACGAAACAACCAGCGACATGGCACCGGCAAAAGCAACACAGGGTAAAATTTTATAATACTTGACAAGCATATGGTCACACCTCTTCCTTTATGATCGAAACCTTGACAATAGATGTCCGCGTAACCTCTTTACACACCAGAACATATCCCTTCCAGATGATTGTTTCACCCTGTTCCGGAAATCGGCCCAATTCCTGGAGTATCAGTCCGGAGAGAGCATCGTAGGGTAGTCCATCCTCGAACTTTAAGCCGAGCACCTCTTCCAGATCATTGAGCGAAATCTGCCCATCGACCATGAGACTGCCATCAGCAAGCCGTTCCGCCCGACGTAAATCCCCAACATCGTGCTCATCTTCGATCTCGCCAACCAACTCTTCCAGCAGATCTTCAGTGGTTACCAGGCCGCTGATACCACCGTACTCATCCACAACGAATGCCATATGCAGCCTCTTCCGCTGCATTGTCCGGAGTAAGTTGCTGGCCAGTTTGCTTTCCGGAACATACAGTGGGGGCCTCACTATATCTTCAAGGGTGAATTCCGGCGAATCAATATGAGGGTGCAGAAACAGATCCATGCTGTGAATGAAACCAACTATGTCATCAAGATGTTGTCGGTACACAGGGTAGCGGGAATACATATTCTCGCGGATAATCTGAAAGAGAGCATCTCTGGGTGATTCTATATCCAATGCAATCATTCTGGTACGCGGCACCATAATCTCTCTGACCATCGTATGACTGAAGTCCAGCATGTTTTCTATTACCTTATGCTCATGCTCTGTCAAAGCACCAGTTTCGCCGCCTTCGGCAACGGTATGGAGCAGTTCTTCCCGAGTCACAAACTCCTGTCCACTGGCGGGCTTCACACCAAACAGGGCCAATACTAACCGGTTTGACAAGGTCAGAGATTTCACCGCTACCCCACCAATCGTTGCCAAAGCGTTAATTGGTTTTGCGACAATTAGCGACATTCGATCCGCAAACTGGAGACCGATGGTCTTGGGAGCAAGTTCACCAAGGATCAGGGAAAAGTATGAAACCACCACGACGACAACACCGATGGAGATCGGCTCGGCAGCCTCGCGTACCACAGCATAGGGGGCGGAATCCAGCATCGGCTTGAGATACTCGACAGCCGCGGCCCCGCCAACTGCCGATGCCAGTGAACCGACAACCGTAACGCCGATCTGTACCGTTGCCAGAAAGCGATGCGGGTCCTTCTGGAGCTTGTCCACGACCATCGCCCTTGTGTTACCTTCTGCTACCAGGCGAGCAATAGTACTCTTGCGAGCCGAGATGATGGCAAGTTCCGAGCCTGCGAAGAAGCCATTCGCAAGAATAAGAAAAAAAATGACTACAAGCTCAACTGCAATGGACTCCATGCTGTATCTCCGGTTGCTTCATTACTTGATTCGACATGCTGTATTTCTACCACAAAAACGCCTCGGCAACTAGAATAGCAGCGGATATTTCACTCCGGATTTCCGCACGCTGCTTGCCAACCATCGACGTCACATTTTTTATAAGCCGGGTATTTGTGCCGCCTGTGCCTGCACAGCCAGCACAAATACCATCGCTACCAGGAGTCCTATCATCATCTTTATCATCGTAATAACTTTCCCTAACATAGTTCGGCAGGC
>Ga0154471_142_pt1 | contig 31989 bp, 34 predicted proteins | sample RifGroC2_FD_115950 | JGI IMG/M metagenome (GOLD analysis project Ga0154471, IMG submission 115950) | Geobacteraceae bacterium GWC2_53_11
TCCCGAACACGGAAGTTAAGCCCCTCAGGGCCGATGATACTGCACGGGTAGCTGTGTGGGAAAGTAGGTCGCCGCCGGGAATTATTTACACAAAAGCCCCACTTCCATCAAGGAAGTGGGGCTTTTGCTGTTATAAATGTAAAACGGGCTTTTTTTATTGTCAGGTTAAGGGCCATCTGGTACTTTTCCAAAAACAATTTGGACACAACAGGTATTGATATGAATGATTCTTGGATTGAAATTGCATGTGATGTTCCGGAAGAGTTTTCTGAGGTTGTTGCGGATTACTTGACACAGCTGTCAGGCACAGGTGTCTGCGTTGATAACTTGTCCGTTGATGCCTTCTCGCCAAGTGAAATTCCGGATTCGGTACGAGTAGTGATCAAGGCTTACCTGCCTGCCGATAGTGATTATAAGCCGCGGCTACATGATGTCGAGGCATTTATCGCAGAGCTCTCCAGGCAGTATCCAGACGCTTCATTCGGTACTCCCGTACTTAGTGCTGTTAAAACTGAGGATTGGAGCAATAGCTGGAAAGTTCATTTTAAGCCGCTTCGTGTTGGAAAACGACTTCTCATTGTTCCTACATGGGAGGAAGCTGCGCCATTACAGGATGATCTTGTCATCCGTATTGATCCTGGGATGGCGTTCGGGACCGGCGGTCATGAGACTACCCGACTTTGTCTGGAACTGTTGGAATCAGTTATGGAGAACGGCCCGTTATTGACGACACCCTCGCTGCTTGATTTGGGCACCGGATCGGGAATTCTAGCCATGGCGGCAAGTCTTCTTGGCGCGGGGCGGATACTTGCACTTGATATTGACCCGGACGCAATTGACGTGGCCCGTGAAAATCTCGCTCTTAACCAGCTTACTGATCAGGTAGAATGCGGCACGGACCCGCTTGAATTTCTTACGGAACGGTTTGATATCATTCTTGCCAATATTCTGGCCGAAGAACTGGTGAGGCTGGCACCGCATCTGACTGAGCGGCTCAACCCCGGTGGTTCATTGATTCTTTCCGGGATTCTGGCGGAAAAGGAACCGCTTGTCCGCGCAGGATTTGCTTCTCAGCCGCTCACGTACCAACAGACTCTGAGTGCCGGCGAATGGGTCGCCATGCTGTACCGGAATGAAGCTTGATATGAGTGCCCGCCGATTCATGATAAATTCGCGCACTATTCGCGATGGGTATGCCTCCTTTGACGGTGATATCTACAATCACATGGTTCGAGTGCTCCGGCTGGGAACGGGTGATGCCGTTGAGCTTGCGGACGAGAAAGGTTTTATTCATTTCGGGATAATCAATCAGGTTGCGAAGGAGTGGGTGGCGGTTAAGATAACATCATCCTGCCCGGCTGTTCAAAATGATTCCACTGCTCCCCGTATAACCATTTGTCAGGCGCTTCCAAAAGGCGATAAAATTGACCTGATATTACAAAAAGGGACTGAGCTTGGTGCCCACGATTTCTGGATATTTGGAGGACGACGTTCTGTCGCCAAAGTTCGTGAGGATCAGCAAAACAGCAAACTGGAGCGTTGGAACCGAATCACTGCTGAGGCTTCACGGCAGTGCGGCCGTTCCGATATACCGGAGGTTACGTGGCGGCCGAGTGCAGTCGAGGCTGGTAATGATTCAAGTCAGGAATTGCGCTTGATTCTTTGGGAGGGGGAGCGCGAACATTCACTGAAAGATGCACTTACAAACGGCGGAAAACCTTCCTCAGTGATTGTTTCAATCGGTCCTGAAGGCGGCTTTGATCCTCTGGAGGTCAGGCACTTTTCTCAACACGGATTTAAGCCGGTGACCCTTGGTTCAAGGATACTGAGAACTGAGACGGCAAGTGTTGCTATTCTTGCAATAATGCAGTATATTTGGGGTGATATGTGATCGTTGGCAGTTAAGGAGCCGCACATGAAATGCCCAAAATGCGGATACAATAGTTTCGAATATTACGATAGCTGCTCAAAATGTTCCAGCGACCTGACTGGCTACAAGCAGACATACTCGATCACATCAATGGTTTTTCCTCAGGAAGTAAAGGAAAGGCTTGCTGCAGAGTTTCGTTCTGCAGATAGTTCAGCTGATGAAATTGGCGAGTCTGCTGAAGCTCATGGTGACATCTTTTCGTTTGATCTCCCTGAAGATTCTGGAACATCCTCTGTTTCCCGTAACGATGATCCTTTTAACTTTGATGAGCCTGCTGCAGATGCAAGCAACGTAAGCAGCGGGAAGTCTGACGATGATGTCTTTGCCGATCTTCTTGAATCAACTTCACAGGCTGACGAATCTCCCTTTGCGGCGGCGCCGGCAGCAGCTTCAGCTACTCCTGCCAAGGAAGCTGATGTTTCCTCGAGCCCTGGAGAATTTGATCTCGAAAGTTTCTCATGGGATGAAACTCCTGTTTCTTCTTCAACCCCCGAGGCTGCTGCCTCTGCGGATGATTTTGATTCACTGTTTGGAGAAACGAAAGAACCATCTGAAAAGTAATTGCATTTATTAACAGGTTTGTAACGGAAAGAGCGGGCCACCCCGCTCTTTTTTCGTACAAGAGAGTAGTCATGGCCCACCATATTACTATTTTACCGGAAACTCTTACCAACAAAATTGCCGCTGGTGAAGTTGTCGAGCGACCGGCTTCTGTTATCAAGGAATTGATTGAAAATTCCCTTGATGCGGGTGCTACGGATATTTCTGTAGAAATCGTTGGTGGTGGTAAACGGAAAATCCGGATTACCGATAACGGCCATGGCATGTCCCGCGAGGATGCACTTCTTTCGCTTGAGCGCCATGCGACCAGCAAAATAAGGGTAGACGACGATTTGGACCGGATACTTACACTTGGCTTTCGAGGTGAAGCTCTTCCTTCAATAGCTTCAGTGTCCCGCTTTACCCTGGCAAGCCGTGAGACGGCATCTTCCGAGGGAACTGAAGTTGTCGTTGAGGGGGGGCGCATCCGGGATGTCAGGGCGTGTGGCATGCCCTCCGGAACGGTCATCAGCGTCGAACAGATATTCTTCAATCTGCCGGCTCGTCTGAAGTTCTTAAAAAGTGCTGAAACCGAAGCCGGACACGTTGCCGATGTCGTCGCCCGAATGGCCGTATCCCGTCCTGATGTTGCCTTTTCCTGTGTCAGTGATGATCGGGAACTACTGCGTTTGCAGCGTAGTGACCTTCAGCGCAGGCTGGTGCAGGTTGTTGGACGGGAAAGCGCACAGCATCTTTATCCTGTCAAACAGGAGTCCGATGGAATAGCAATTGCGGGATTCATCTCCGCTCCGGCTCTTGTACGTTCAGGAACACAGGCAATATATACGTACATAAATGGGCGCTTTATACGCGATAAAGTGGTGCAGCACGCAGTAATGCAGGCCTATAGAGGTGTTATTGATCGTGGCCGCTATCCGGTTGTGACCATAAATATCGAACTGCCCCCCGGTGAAGTGGATGTAAACGTCCATCCCACCAAGCACGAGGTCCGTTTCAGACGACAGGCTGCTGTCCATGATGCTATCCAGTCGGCGATTGAAAATGTGCTGCGCAGGTCGCCATGGCTGGTAGCTCCTCAAGCTCCTACAGGCCAGGAACAGAGCAGGGCGACCGGTCAGGCCTATCGAGATCGAATTGCAGCTGCGGCACAAGCTTCATTGGTATTACCGCCACAATCAACGTATTGGTCATCTGCTGCGCCGGATCCCATTGCGGCAGCAGCACCGACAGTCAAACTTGATCAGCCAACCATCGTACGTGATCCAGCCCCCTCCTTTCTCCCTGAACAGCTCGGCTACTTCTCATCGCTGTCGGTAATCGGCCAGTTCCACAGCGAGTATATTTTGTGTCAGTCAGAATCGGAACTGGTAATAATTGATCAACATGCAGCCAGTGAACGGGTAGCGTTTCAGCTTCTTAAACAGCAGTGCAGCAGCGGTGTGGTTGAATCTCAGCGGCTGCTTTTTCCCGAAACGGTGGAACTGTCATTCGGAGAAGTCGCTGCTGCGAGCAGATTTAATCAGGAGCTGATGCGAATCGGTTTTGAGATGGAGCCGTTCGGAGGTTCGACCATAATGGTTTCAGCGGTCCCCCGTCTTATAGCTCAACAAAATGCCGTTCAATTAATTCGCGATATTCTGGCTGATCTGGAGCGCTTTGCCACCAGTGCAGCCTTTAATGATGCTCTGGAAAGTCTGCTTTCCCGTGTTGCCTGCCACTCTGTGGTTCGTGGTACCCATAACCTTGGACAGCGGCAGATAGAGGAACTGTTGCATAGTATGGATAAGACTGACTTTGCGGCCAGTTGTCCGCATGGTCGCCCTGTCTCTCATGTCGTGACGTTGGCTGAATTGCAAAAAATATTCAAGCGGATATGAGCCAGGCAGATATCAGTAAAATTCTGGTTATTTGTGGTCCGACCGCTTCCGGCAAAAGTAACCTGGCGGTGCGCCTGGCCCAGGTTCTTGATGCCGAAATTGTCAATGCGGATTCAATGCAAATTTACCGCGGGCTTACTATCGGCACAGCAAAGCCGTCCCTGGAGCAGCAGTGCCAGATACGTCACCACCTTATCGATGTAATCGATCCTGATCAGCAATTTTCTGCCGCTGATTATTCCGTTGCCGCTGATGAAGCCATCCGCGACATTCAGCTTCGAGGAAAACGTGTTGTTATTGTCGGCGGTACCGGACTATATATCCGCGCACTTGTGCATGGACTTGTCGATTCTCCCGGCGGAGGGGGGGAGATTCGCCAATCCCTGCAAGAGGAGGCTGAAAGGTCAGGTAACGCTGCCATGCTGGAAAAACTGCAGCTGGTTGATCCTGAACTGGCGGCGACACTGCATCCCAACAATCTGGTACGCATCATACGTGCGCTTGAAGTTTACCGGTTGACCGGAATTCCACTGTCAAACTTTCAAAAACAACATGCATTTGCCCAACGCCGTTACGATACGCTTCACATCGGTATTTCGGCTGATCGGAGAATATTGTATCAGAGGATAGATGAACGGGTGGAACAGATGTTGTCAGGCGGCTTGATCAACGAAGTTACTCGTCTGTTGCATGCAGGTTATAGCCGGGATCTCAAGGCGCTCCGCTCTATCGGCTACAAGGAAATTGCCGCATACCTGCTCGGAGAGATTCCCCTTGAAGAGGCCATACGCCTGATTAAACGTAATACACGTCACTACGCAAAGCGTCAGCTTACCTGGTTCAAGGCGGACCCGGATATATTGTGGTTTGAATATCCTGAGAAGTTTGGTACCATACAACAACATGCAATTGAATTTTTTGAATGACGGGAGGCGTAACGCAATGTCCAAAGCACCCTTCAATATTCAGGACCAGTACCTCAATCAGGCCCGCAAAGAGCGGGTAAAGGTCGTTGTAGTCATGATGTCCGGAGATAAGCTGGAAGGTTATATAAAGTCTTTTGATAACTTTTCGGTCCTTCTCGACTCGGGCGGTGACATACTCATCTACAAACATGCCATCTCTACCCTTACTTCCGCGGATGGATCCTTCCGATTACATCAGTAGCCAACAAACAACCCCTCTTGTGACGGTATGTGCGGGAGGGGTTCCCTGAATCGATCCCATGTCAAAAAGCACAAAAATTCTTCTCGCTATATTTCTTTTCCTCACTATGCTCACCGTCACGGTGCTCTATTTTTCATCTGCGGTTTTTCTCCAGCTTTTCATCGCGTTTGCTCTGGCCTATGTACTCAATCCGACCGTAGAGTTTCTTGAGCGCTATAGCATCAGACGGCCGTACGGCATTCTCATTGTTTTCTGTCTCACCGTGCTGGTCTGCGGAGGTTTTGCACTCTTTCTTGTCGTATCGATATCAGGTGAATTATCAAGTATCCAGCTCAACCTTCCGGAATATGTACACCATCTGTACGATATTACTCCTACACCCGTTAAGGGGTATCTTGGCATCGAAACAGCCGACAAGCTTGCCTTGCGCCTTAATGAGCTGCTTCAGCAGGCTCGTGGCGCCGCTCCTGACCTGCTTAAGCCGGTCATGGCGTTTCTTCAGAAGGCCCTCTCCTCGACTGTAGGTGTACTCCTTACACTGCTTGGCTACCTTATTATTCCGGTGTACCTGTTTTATCTGCTGTTTGATCTTCCTCAGCTTAAAGCGTTCATCGAATCCTATATTCCGGAGCGATTCCGACCGGTATACACGGCAAAGCTGGCGGAGATTGATGCAGTTCTATCCGGTTTTGTCCGGGGACAACTGTTGGTGTGCGCAATTCTGGCTGTCCTTTACAGCATTGGTCTGTATGTCATCGGTATTGATCTGGCCATTGCCATCGGTACACTGGCGGGAATCACCTTTATTATTCCCTATGTCGGTACGATTATCGGTATCTGTCTTTCGGTTGTCATGGCTTTGCTCAAATATAATGACATCCTTCATCCGCTGCTCTGTCTGGGGTGGTTTGGTTTTGTCCAGTTGCTGGAGGGCTCATTTATTACACCTAAAATTGTCGGCGATACGGTCGGGCTGCATCCGCTCGTTGCTATTGTAGCCTTGCTGATAGGCGGCCAGCTTTTTGGAATTATGGGTATGTTGCTGGCGGTACCGGTCACCGCCGTGACACAGGTATTTCTTCGCTCGCTGTCCGACTACTACCGTAATTCCGATTTTTACCGGGAGGGTTGATGACCGGGCTTCTGATTGAGTATGTCATGCCCGGCTCGATTGCCGACGAGTTGGAGGTGGTTGCAGGTGACCGGCTTGTGGCCATAAACGAGCAACCGTTGCGTGATCTGATTGACTACAGCTACTACACCGCTTCCGAAGAAGAGATGGTACTGGAAGTGGAAAAAACGAATGGTGAGTTGTGGGAGCTGGAAGTTGAACGCCATGCGGGTGAGTCACTCGGGTTGACGTTTTCTGCGCCAGCTCCCGCCCGTTGCTCCAATAACTGCCTGTTCTGTTTTGTCCACCAGCTCCCGAAAGGTCTGCGCAAACCGTTGTACGTAAAGGATGAGGATTACCGTCTCTCCTTTTTGAACGGAAACTATGTCACGCTGGCCAACCTGAAAGCCTCCGAGCTGAGCCGTATCATTGAACAGCGGCTCTCGCCGCTCTATATTTCCGTTCACGCTACCAACCCTGAACTTCGTGAACACCTGCTCGGCAAGCCCCGGATTCCCCGCATTATGGAGCAGCTTCGGCGCCTGGCAGCAGCCCGGATTGTCTTGCAAACCCAGGTCGTGCTCTGCCCAGGTCTGAATGACGGAGAAGAACTGCAGCGCACAGTGACCGAACTGGCCGAACTGTATCCGGCAGTGCAATCGGTTGCGGTTGTGCCGCTGGGGCTGACAGACCACCGCCAGAACCTGCCTCCGTTAGTGCCGGTAGATCGGGAATACGCCAGGAAATTTGTCACCGTGTGGCAGCCGTATGCCGAGTCCCTGCGGAAAAAACTGCGCCAGCCGTTTCTGTTTCTGGCGGATGAATTCTTCCTCAAGGCTGATCTGCCGTTTCCCCCCCTCAGAGAGTATGGCGATTTCCCTCAGATCGAAAACGGTGTCGGCATGGTGCCGCTTTTTTTGCGGGAAGCTGGTCAGGTGCTGCGGCGTATTCGACAGATCGGGACATTTCGGGTAACGATTGTTACCGGTGTGTCATCGTATGATTTTGTCAGGGAATTTCTCGTCCAGCTGGCTGACAGGAGTGGCCTCGACATTGTGCCGCTTGCTGTTGAAAACAAGTTGTTTGGCCCGAGTATAACGGTTAGCGGGCTGGTAACCGGTAATGACATCGTGGCGGCTGTTGCGGGAAAGTCCGTCGGGGCGTGTCTGCTCGTTCCGGATGTTATGCTCAAGGAAGGCGAGGGTCTGTTTCTGGACAATGTGTCGCTCGGAGAGTTGCAGCAGCGGATTGGAAGTCCGGTGTGTGTTTTTGATTCAACTCCGGCAGGATGTTACCGTGCTCTGCGTTCCTTCAGTAAATCGGTTTCTGGTCAGGTGCGGGCGTGAGGAGTTGAAATTGTGAATTCGGCGCCGTCAGCTACATTAGCTGCGGTAATGGAACCGTTGAAATGCTCTTTAATGATGGTTTTTGACATGTACAGCCCGATTCCGCTCCCCTTATCCAGCTCTTTGGTTGTGAAGTAGGGATCAAAAACCTGTTCAATAATAGTGTCCGGAATCCCTCCGGCATTGTCACGTACCCGCACCACTGCCTGCCCTTCTTCGCGGGTAATATAAACGGAAATTACAGGATGCTCCACGCATCGCTCCACGAGCGCATCTTTAGCGTTATTGAGAAGGTTGAGCAAGACCTGATTATATTCGTTAAAATTCCCTTCTACCGCAACATCCGTATCGCCGTGCGTAATAACAATTTGAATGTCCTGTTTTGACAGGCTGGCTTCAATCATGGCAATTACTTTGGCGAGTCCCTGTGAAATGTTGAAAATAGTCATTTTCTTGTCGGGACTGAAAAAACTGCTGAAATCGTTGATCGTATGTGACATGAACATGATCGTATCCATCATTTTGTTCACATCCTGAGTCATAGCTTCGGCGGTCAGTGTGCCGCAGTCGTAATCCGCTTTGATGTTCTGGACGATAAGGCCAAGATTGTTGAGTGGTTGCCGCCACTGATGGGCGATATTGTTAATCATTTCTCCGATGGCTGCCTGACGTCCCTGGGCCAGCATCACCCGGTCTTTAATGCGCAGCTGAGCCAACGCATTTTTGACGCGATCTTCCAGCGTGCGGTTGAATGCTTCAAGCTGGCACTGCTGGTATGCCAACTCCTCCTGAGCCATCTGGCGCTCCGCAATTTCATCTTCCAGCATTGCGGCTTTCTGTCTGAGCTCATTCTCGGTTAGTTGCTGAAGCTCGGTTCTTTTCCGTAAGTCATCCGTCATTGAATTGAACGCCGCAGTCAGTTCGCCAAGTTCGTCGTGTGTGGTTACCGGGATCACGATATCCAGCCGCCCTTTGGCAACCATTTTGACACTGTTCGAGAGAGCAATGATCGGCTTTGTTATTTTTGCGGCAAACCACCAGCCACCACCAGCACCCATCAGAAGTATCAATGCCAAAAAGGGGGTATTGTTAAGGAGCATTTTTTGTTGCTCAGCTTTCAACAATTTCTCAGAAATGCCGATATGGACGCGCCCGAAATCCCCCCCTTGAATACCTACGGATACATCCTCCAACTGCTCCTGTCCGAGCTGAAGCGGCTGGACTATATGTTTTCCGGCACGCATATCAGTGCGGTCAAAACTAAGAAGGCCGGGAGGAAAAGTAAGCCCGAACGTGTGCGCTACGATCTGCTGCTGATTTGTAATGATATAGATGTAGTGTATATCCTCCTCTCTTTGCTTCAGGTCGTTAATCATAAGCTGCAAGGCAACATGATTTTCAGTGATGAGCGGCTTAATCGAGGCTTCGGCAAGATTCCGGGCTATTGATATGCCCCGTTTTTGCAGTTCGTTATCAAGTTGCTTGTTGAACTCAACCCGGACAAACAGCAACAACGTCGCCGAAACAAAGAGTATGAGTCCGCAAATGCCAAAAATATACTGTGTTTTCAGAGGGATGGCTATCACGTTAGCGCTTTCGTTGTCCTGCAACCCAGGTGTTCATTGTCCGGATGGTGTCATAGTTTTTGTCATCGCCGGCAACAAACGCGTCGATCATCATACCCTTTAAAATTTCTCTCCCCTCGGGGTCGTTAGCCGCTCCCAGTAAAATATCCTTTATTTTTCTTTTAAGTTCAGGGTCAAGCCCTGCGCGGACGACCATAGGCGGAATCCCGTAGGGAGCAGACTTCGCAATAATTTTTGTCTGATTGGTGATCTCAGGTCTTTTAAGGGCTGTGTACTCCCAAATAAGGCTGTCAACGGCCGCGCCATCGACAATCTTGTCCGCGACAGCTCTGATCGACTTGTCATGGCCATAAGTGAATTCGACGCGGGAGAAATAGCGTTCCGGGGTCTCTTTCATTTTTGTCAGCATATAGGTCGGTACCAGTTTGCCGGAATTCGATTTAGGATCGGTAAAAGCAAAGGTTTTGCCGCGCAATTCCTTGAAGCTGTTGATCGTACTGTCTTTGTGGACCAGGATGTAGGAGTAATAGAGCGGCTGACCTTTTACCAGCGGCATAGCAAGCAGCTCAAGATTGAATTTGGATTTTCCTTCGACATACGGGCCCGCACAGACAAAGGCGACATCAACTCCTGATGATTCGAGCAGATCGTTCATTTCGTCGTAATTCTCGCGATCAACCAGCTGTACTGGTCGGCCCAGTTTTTTTTGTATGTAGCCCTGAAGCTGCTGGTAGTATACGTACCCCTCTTTGGGAGTGATCATCGCCCCCATACCGATTCGAAGCGGATTCTGTTTTGGTGGCGCCGGCGTTTCCATGGTGGTCTTTTGGGCAGTAAGCGGTATCACGGGTGGAGGGTCAGAACGGTCGCAGGCTGTACAGATCATCATGGAAAACAGTACCGGCAAAGTCAGGATAAATCCCGGGTACTTCATATACTACCTCCGTATCAATCCTGCTGTTTTGAATAGAGTTATCGGCTGTACGACCTGTCTCCATATAACACACAATGGGGGAATCGCAAGGGGAAGCGGCAAAACAAAAGGGAGAGCTGTCCGGCTCCCCCTCTCATGTGTGTATCAGAACCATGGTTCATTTCTATAGCGTCCCGAAACTCTCCCGCTCGTCATCTGTGAACATACGGTCAACGTCCATGATAATCAGCAGCCTGTCGGCATGGTTAAAAACGCCGGTAATGAATTCCTGGCCGATTCCTCCGGAGAGTACCATGGAAGGGGGGGGCTGTATTTCGCTGCTGTGAATGCGGATAACTTCCGAAACCGCATCGACAACGAATCCGGTCAGGCTGCCGGCAACATCCATGATGATGATGCGGGTCTGGAGGTTGTTTTCGTTTTCCATCAAGCCAAAACGTCGTCGCATGGAGATGATCGGAATAACCTTGCCGCGCAGGTTGATGATCCCTTCGACATGTTGCGGTACGTTGGGCATCTTGGTGATGGTGGGCATGCGAATGATTTCGCGCACTTTCAGGACTTCGACTCCATACTCTTCATCTGCCAGCATGAAGCTGACTAATTGGATCAATTCGTCATGTTTTGCTGCGGTATCATCTACTTTTACCAAGGCTTGTGTGGACATGGTGTTCTCCTGTAAATAGTATCAATAACCGTCCTGAATCGTTGTATCACGGTACTCTTCATTGTCAAGAACTGCTACAGCCGATCATGTTGCATGCATCGCAAAGAATCACCCGTCTATCGTTTGACAGTCATGCGCCGCTGCATCCGTCCACCCATGGAAGCCATCTGGTGTCTCTGGAGAGCGCCAAGACTTTCCAGGTGGAATTGGAACCACAAGTCGCCATACGCCCGCATATTCATCTTCTTGCCTTTTTCGAGACAATCCAGATTGTCCTTCAGCTTTTCATCGCCGGGGAGCTTTTTTAACCCTTTTGCCAGGATTTCCTTGGCTTTTACCGATTCACCGCTCTCGTTCATACAATAGGCATACAGGCTCCAGAGCAGAGATTCTTTGCCGTTCCACTGGACGGCTTTTTCAAACGTGCTGATCATTTTATCCTTCTTCTGGCGTTTCATATAAGAGACCGCTAGCATGGCCGTTGCGGCCCAATTCTTAAAGAAGGATTTTTCCAGATGGGGAAAGGCGTTCGAAAAGTCACGTTTCATGTAGTAGATCATGCCGATCTGTGAGTGCAGCTGCCCCTCCACATAGAGCTGCCAGTTGCTGTACTGCAGGGCGTCCTTCAGCTCACGTATCGCTTTTTCAAAACGGGGCGGCTGGGCTTGCAGGTCCTTGCCGGCGGTTTCTATGGAAGCCATAACTTTTTTCATCGTGATGCGGGAAAACAGTACGAAAATAAGGCCGAAAACGATCAGCGCCACAATCAGTGAACCCCACCAGGCCAGCTTGAGGACAAAAACCATTATCAGCAGCACGGCTACAGCAGCAGCTGCAGAGATAAGAATGTTATACATCGGTAATTCCTTTCATACGTTGAGGCAGTGGGATAAACGGCAGTCAGCTCTTTGATGCAGCAGGAGCCATCTTGCCGTTCTTTTCGGTGAATTTGGCGATAATAATACGGCGGCCCGGCTTAAGGGCAACCTTTGCTTTCAGGTTGTTCCAGGCGGAGAGCAGTTTGGGTGAGACATTGAAGCGTTTTGCCAGTGAGCTGATGGTGTCGCCATGCTTTACCGTGTAGTATTTGGCAAAGCTTCCTTTTGCCGCTGTTGAATGGGCTGTCCGGCCTTCGTGGCTGAAATCGACCGTCTGCTTGACCGGTACCAGCAAAGACTTCCCGGCAATGCGGCTTTTCACGGTCAGGCCGTTTAACTCGGCCAGGGTCGCGGGCGAAGTGCCGAAGCGACGGGCAACGCTTTTGAGTGAATCCTTTTTGCGTGCCTGGTAGCGACTGTACAGAACCCGCTCGGTGAAGCGCTGATCTTCCGGAATCTTGACATACTCGGTCTCAAACTGCTGCTTGCTCCCTTTGGGGATTTTAAGCAGATAGTCCGGGTAGTTGGGGGGGGTGCACCAGTGCCGCAGATCAGGATTCAGCTCCTTGATCGATTCATACGTCGTCCCGGTCAGCTTTGCCACCAGGTCAAGGTTGGTGCGAGACGGAATGGTGACCGTATCGTACTCAATCGGCGTGAGATACGCAATATCCGTAAAACCGTAACGGGCCGGATCTTTGGCAATAATGGCAGCGGCCAGAAGTTTCGGGACATACTCTTTTGTTTCCCGCTTCAGATATGAGCCGCGGGAAATTTCCCAGAAGTCGCTGGTGTTGTACATGCTGATGGCGCGCATGATTTTATTCTCACCGGCGTTGTAACCGGCCGTTGCCAGATACCAGTCGCCTTTGAACATGCCATACAGCTCTTTCAGGTACAGTGCCGCGGCGGTTGTTGCTTTGACCGGATTCTTGCGCTCATCGATCCATTGATCGATCCGCAGGGAATAACGGCGGCCGGTTTCCGACATGAACTGCCACGGGCCGACCGCACTGGCCCAGGAACGTGCATGCATCTGGAAACCGCTCTCGATCATGGCAACATAGACAAGATCTTCCGGCATTCCTTCGCGTTTCAAAATATCCTTCATCATCGGAATATAGCGGGATGAGCGCGAGAGCCAGCGTGAAAAAGAGGGCTTGCCGCTCGTCTGGAAGTAATAGAGAAAGTATTCGACCTTGCTGTTCAGCGCCAGCGGGATATCGGAGAGCGGGAGGTTGACATCGGGGAGCGCCAGATCGTCTTCCTCATTAGTGGTGTCCCGCAGCTCTTCAAGAGAAAACAGTGATGCAACAGGGGTACTATCCGCTGGTTCGACCGGAGAAAGCTCGTCGGCGGGAACCAGTGCCGGAGTCTCGGATGGGCCGAGCAACGGTGCATTCGGTCTGGTCAGTTCGGCCAGAAGCGGCTGAACCGGCTCTGTTGCACAGACAGGCAGGGCATGCAGCAGAACGGCGCACGCGATAGCCGTGTATGTAAGGAGCTTACGTTTTATCATGGGTGATGAATTATAATGGAAGCGGTCATGAAAGTCAACGACACTAAACCTCTTGTAAAACAGTGTGTTGTGGATGCGTGGCGCATCGGGACGCGGCGCGGACTGGGGCAGGTGCGTGCGGAATAAAAACAAAAAAGCCCACCGGAGTGGGCTTTGAAGTGGATAAATCCTGTCAGTTTACGGCGCCGAATTCCGCTCTCTCTGCATTGCCTCGCGGCCTGCCTCGATGGCAGACGCCAGCACTGACTTTTTATCTACAAATGCTTCCTTGCCGTCTTCAACAGCGGTTTTGATTTTTTCCTGAGCTTCTTTGGCGTATTCCTTGATTTTGTCTACCGCATCTTCGGTCAGATCAAGGATATCCTCCCGCATTTCGCGTCCGCTTTTGGGGGCATACAGCAGTGCCAGGCCGGCTCCAATTGCTGCTCCGGCTATAAACGATACCAACACAGTTCCCGCTGAAACATCACATTTGTCAGACATAATTACATACCTCCCCGTTTTTTAAGATACCGTTCAACTACATATTTTCCTGCAACCTTCGCTCCGGTTGCCCAGACTGAGGTGGTGTTCAGGACGCTGGTAACGACACTTACCGAGCGGTTGATCGTGCTCAGGTTGTCGCCGGTTTCGCCCAGGGCCGACATGAAGCGCCTGACATCGTCGGTGTGCTCCGATATGCCGCCGCCAACGGTTTTCAGCTCTGCCAGTACGCCGGTCAACTCGTGCAGTGCCGGTTTCAGCTCGACTTCGATCATCTGCGCCAGTTCGCCGACCGAGGCAGCAGTCCGCTTGATGGTCAGGAGCGTCGGGACCATGGCCAGAACGAGAATGATGAGCGCTACAACCATGATAATCAGGGTGATTTCAATAAGTGACATCTTTTGTTCTCCACGCGTGAATAATCGAATGCTCTTCAGGCGAAGTATAGAGTAATTGGGGAAAAATTCAACGTCTAAACCGGCATTAATTTCGAGACAAGCTCTTCCACGGCAGAGTACGGGTCGGTGCGCCGCTCGCCCATACCGGTTACGACGCGTTCGAGGGTGTCGTCGGTAGCCATATATGCCAGAGCCTTTTTGAACAGAGTGTCCCGCAACACATCCATGAAGTGGCGTTGGTTGCGCTCGCGCAGGAAGTTGCTGATGCTGCCGCTTGACAGGAGGGAATCGCGGTGGGCCAGGATTTCGTCCGTCAGCTCTTCAATGCCGGTACCGCGTTGCGCCTCGGTTTTCATGACCTGCGGATTCCATTGTCCTGCCGTTGCCTGGCGCATTTCCAGCATGGTGCTCAGTTCGCGGGCGGTGCGGTCGGCGCCGTCCCGGTCGGCCTTGTTGACGACAAAAATATCGCCGATTTCGAGAATGCCGGCCTTGATCGCCTGAATGTCATCGCCGAGTCCCGGCACCATAACGACACAGGTGGTGTGCGCTTCCTTGACGATATCAACCTCATCCTGACCGACGCCGACGGTTTCGATGATAACGATGTCCATGCCGAGGGCATCCATGACCAGCGCTACGTCGGAGGTCGAACGCGACAGTCCTCCCAGTGCGCCACGGGTGGCCAGGCTGCGGATAAAGACACCTTCGTCGCACGAGTGACGATTCATGCGGATGCGGTCACCCAGGATCGCCCCGCCGGTAAACGGACTGGTGGGGTCGATGGCGACGACGCCGACTTTTTTGCCGCGCGTGCGGAACGAAGCGGTCAGCTGATCGACCAGGGTTGATTTGCCGGCGCCCGGAGGGCCGGTGATGCCGATGATGTAGGCGTTGCCGGTGCGTGAATAAAGTTGCTTCAACTCGTCAATCGCCTGGGGGCGACAGTCGTCAATATCGCGCATCAGCCGTGCGGCGGCGCGAATGTTGCCTTCCAAAACCAGTTCTGCAAGAGACATGGGATACCTGCTCTGAAGTGAAATACGTGCAAAAACGTTGACAGCTGGTAAGAGTAGCGGTTCAGGGCACGTGAAGAAGTATTCTCAGTCACCCAACCGTTTGCCGGGTACAAGATAATTCCTGATATAATCGGCAACAGCCTCTTCTACATTGGTGACAGGTGCCGAATATCCGGCGGCGTGGATCTTTGCCGTCTCGGCGCAGGTCAGGTACTGGTAGGTGGTGCGGATCGATTCCGGCATGTCGATATATTCGATGTTGACCGGTTTTCCCATGGCGCTGAAAACGGCGCGCGCAAGGCGATTCCAGCTGACGGTGGTGCCGCCGCCGACGTTAAAGACACCCCCCGCGCTCCTGTTGTTCAGGAAATGAAGGGTCATGGCAGCTGCGTCCTTGACGTAGATAAAGTCGCGCAGTTGTTCGCCATCGCCGTACTCGGGGCGATGCGATTTGAACAGCTTCAGTGTGCCGGTCGCGCCGATCTGCTCGTGTGCCTTGAGAACGAGGGAGCGCATCTCCCCTTTATGCTGTTCGTTGGGGCCGTAGACGTTGAAGTATTTGATGCCGACGATCTTGTTGAGGATGCCTTGCCGCATTGCCCACAGATCGAACAGCTGCTTCGAGTAGCCGTACATGTTCATCGGCCGGAGCAGCGCCAGCTGGCTGTCGTCATCGACAAAGCCGTGCTCGCCGTCGCCGTAGGTTGCGGCGCTGGAGGCGTAGATGAAACGGGCATCGGCGGCCAGTGCCGTCAACGCCAGTTTGCGGGAGTATTCAAAGTTGTTCCGGATCAGGTAGGTGGCATCCGGTTCGGTCGTTGCTGAACAGGCACCCAGATGAATGACGGCGTCCAGTCCGTTGCTGCCGGATAAACGCCCGGCTAACGAACCGTCATCCAGAATCTTTTCAAAGGCATCCTTCTCCAGGTAATCCATGAAACGGAGCGGCGTCAGGTTGCGCCATTTACCGGTGGTGCCAAGGTGATCTACGATCAGGATATCTTCCCTGCCAAGCGTATTTAAATGCTGAACCACGGCGCTGCCGATCAGGCCTGCTCCTCCGGTTACAATTATCATGGGTCAATCTCCTGTCTACTCTGATGTATGAGCGCCTGTACGAGCTCGGTACCGGTACGCGGATGATATCCATTACCATATACGTCGGTTCCGGTCAAGGCGAGGACCCGCCCTAGTTCGGCGACAAGCGGCGCCGCACCGAGCTCGTTATGTACCGATGGCAGTACGAGCTGTTCCGATGCTTTCCCCTGTGTCAGCAGGTGCCCGTCCTGAAGAATTATGACGTCGTCAGCCCATGCGTAGGCAAGGTCGAGATCATGGGTGGCAATAATCAGGCTGGTGCCGTCCTGATGAAGCTGGTCAAGAACGACCATGAACTCTTTTGCCATGACCGGATCAAGCCCGGCAAACGGTTCGTCAAGAATCAGTACGTGAGGTTGCATGGCCAATACTCCGGCAATACAGGCCCGTTTTTTCTGCCCGAACGACAGTGCGTGGGTCGGACGGTTTGCCACGTCGGTCAGCTTCATCTGGGTCAGCGCCTTGTCAACACGGTTCCGGATCTCTGCTTCGGGGAGTCCCAGGTTGAGGGGGCCAAAAGAGATGTCTTCATAGATGCAGGCGGAAAAGAGCTGGCTGTCCGGATCCTGGAACACCATGCCGACCGCCTGGCGGAGCTTCAGCAGGCCCTGGCGATCATAGCGGAGCGGTTCGCCATTAAGCTTGATCACTCCTTTTTGCGGTCTTTTCAGGCCGTTCAGTAATGAAAACAGCGTAGTCTTTCCCGAACCGTTGCGGCCCAGTACGGCGGTGCGGCGTCCGCGCGTAATGCCGGCCGAAAAACCGTCCAGGGCGGTAACGCCGCCCGGATAGGTGAACGAAACCTCGTGCAGTTCAAGAACGGGCGTCGTCATGGGTGAATGGCCAGAGCGAGGATATTCAGGGTTATCCCCGCTGCTACGGCAGCAGCCAGGTTGCGGGGCGACCAGTTGTGAGGCGGGGAGAGAAAGCGCAGTTTGCTGTCGTAGCCACGGGCGAGCAGTGCCTGATGATTCTGGCGTGCGCGGCTGAGGCTGCGCAGCAGGATGTTGCCGGTCAGGCCGGCCAGGGATTTCATGGCTAGCCGGGGAGAAGCATAGCCAAGGCGCGCTTCCTGGGCGGCACGTATCTGCCCGGTAATCTCCAGAAATACAAAGATCTGCCGGTAGGCAATGGTCATCAATTCAATCATGAGCCGGGGCGCGCCGAGCGAGCGGAGCAGTCCCATGATTTCAGTCATCGGAGTGGTCAAGGCCAGAAACAGGAGGCTGAGTGATGCCCCCAGCGACCGTGCCAGCGCCAGTTCTGCCTGGTCTATGCCCTGTCTGCTGAGACTTATTGTCAGGTGCAGGAAGGGGATTTCGGCAAGGTGGATTTCACCGCCGGAGAAGCTGACTGCCAGCGCCAGGCAGCTCCAGAGCAGGAACAGTGCGGGGAGCAGCGCCAGGCGCAGATAGTTGCGCCAGGGAATCCCGGCGCCCAGCACGGTCATGGTGATGGTGATAGCGGCAACGGCAAGCGGCAGCAGGGCTGTCCGGCTGAGCAGTGCGGAGGTCAGGCAGAGCAGGGCAAAGAGCCCCTTTTCCCCGGGATGCACCTTGCGCCAGCGGTTGCTGTAGGCGTAGGTGTCAATGTACACGATCGGTGTCCGATGTCCGGTTGCTGTTTTTGGCCCGCCCGCGTGAATAGCCAATGTAATAGCCGATAAAACCCGCTCCGATGGCGGCCTGGAGCGCAAACAACAGGGAGTCGATCTCAGGGCCACGAGATCTGAATACGGAAGAAAACCACGGCTGGTATGCGGGAGCCAGTTTCTTGATTGCCGCCGAAGCCTGGTCATCCGAACCTTTGAACAGTTCAGCTCTGCTGCCGTCAGGCCCGGGTGCAGGCTGCTTGACGAACAGCAACGGGAGAAATACCAGCGCCGCAACCGTCGAAATCAGGATGCCGGTTTTGAGCCGTCCGCTCATATCCGCTCTTCTTCGCCGGGCAGGTTGAAACCGAGGCTGGCAAGTTCGTCGCTGCTGTGCTTCTGGATAAAGGAATAGATCAGCACCGTCAGCAGTCCCTCGCTGATTGCCAGCGGGATCTGGGTAACGGCAAAGATACCGAGAAACTTGACCAGTGAAGCGCCGAAACCGCCGAGCGGGTCCGGAAAGGCGAATGCCAGCTGTGCCGCCGTGGTGGCGTAGGTGGTCAGATCGGCCAGGGATGCCGCCATAAATATGGACAGGCTTGCAGGTATGCTGCATTTTCTGGCCAGGTTATAGACCGTGTAGCCTGCCAGCGGGCCGACGACGCCCATGGAAAAGATGTTGGCGCCCAGCGTTGTCAGGCCGCCATGGGCCAGCAGGATTGCCTGAAACAGCAGGACAATTGCCGCCAGCGGCGCCATGGCCAGCGGTCCGAACAGGATTGCCCCCAGGCCGGTGCCGGTCGGGTGGGAGCAGCTCCCGGTGACGGAAGGAAGCTTCAGCGCCGACAGGATAAAAGTGAAGGCCGCCGATACTCCGAGGAGCATCTTGAGTTCCGGTTTGTCTTTTACCGCTGCGGCGATGGAACGGAGTCCGAAACCGACGCAGACGGTTGATACCGCTCCCCACGAGGCCGCATGAGCAACCGGCAGAAAACCTTCCATGATGTGCATAACGTCATCTCCGTCAAACAAAAAAAGTCCGCATCTGCTTGAGCAGCATGCGGACTTTTCGTATTCAAAGTCACAATTTTCACGTGTTTCACTCTCCCTTACCACGGGGATTAGTTGAGTGCTGAGATCATGGCAGGTCTTCTGGCTCGCGATTCATTCTCCGGGCGCCTTCCCGGTCTTGCGACCAGTGACGTAATGCCCATTGTCCTCGCTTACAGCGGCGGGTCCGCGGGGGAATGGCTCCACTTAAAGCTGCACCCCTCTTCCCTATCAAGCCCTTTCGGGCACCGTGATCCGTTATTCAGTTGTCAGTCAACATGCATCTGGTATTCGTGCACTGATGAGATACCACGCGCTCCCTTGCAGTGTCAAGGAGGATTGCTGTTGTAAATTAACAGGATATCCATTTTGTTTGCGACTCTAACAGCTTGTCTCTTCGCGTGCCTTGTTGGTATAGTACTCATCCGGAGGGCATCGGAATGGAGGAGGCTGCCATGTTTGAGCAGGCTGCGAACGTAATCAGGACTGCTGAAGTGTTTATCATCACCGCCGGTGCGGGGATGGGAGTGGATTCCGGTCTGCCGGATTTCCGAGGCGACCACGGCTTCTGGAAGGCTTACCCGGCCTATGCCCGGCTCGGACTTTCCTTTGTCGAGTGCGCCAATCCGCAGCACTTTTTAGATGATCCCTCCTTTGGCTGGGGCTTCTATGGCCACCGAACCAATCTCTATCGCGATACGGTTCCCCATGAGGGCTTTCATCTCATCAGGCAGTGGATCGCACGGAACAGTGCCGAATATTTCGTCGTCACCTCCAATGTGGATGGCCAGTTTCAGAAAGCCGGCTATGCCGGTGACCGGATTGTGGAGGTGCACGGTTCCATTCACTGGCTGCAGTGCCAGACACCCTGCGGCAGTGACATCTGGCACAATGATGAAGTTCTGGACATTGACGAAGCCGTCATGCGTGCCCGCCCGCCACTTCCCCGATGTTCCGGCTGCGGCGAGGTCAGCCGTCCCAACATTCTCATGTTCGGCGACTGGTCATGGCTGCAGGATCGCACCCGTATTCAGGAACATGCCTTTGAGCGATTCCTGACAACTCATGCCGATCGGCGTATTGCGGTGATAGAGATGGGTGCCGGGAGCGCCATCCCCACGATCCGGGCTACCTCGGAGCGGATCGGCTGGAACCATGAACATGCCACGGTGATTCGCATCAATCCCCGCGAAGCGGAGATCAAAGCACCCCATATTTCACTGTCGTGCGGGGCTCTGGAAGGGTTGCAAAAAATTAATAATCTGTTATAGTGCCGCATCCTGTTTCACCCTGCGAGGCCAGAGATGAACATCATTGCCGCACTGCTGTCGCTTGCGATTCTATCCCTGTTCCCAGCTGTCTCTTTCGCTGATTTCTATCGCTATTATGACGAAAACGGCGGCGTCAACGTGACCAACGATTACAAGAGTATTCCGGAGCGCTATCGCGCCAGCGTTACGGTCACGACGGATAAGCAGCTGGAGAAGAAGGCAAGGACGCGTGACCGGCAGGAACGGAGTGAAAGCAGCAGGGTGGTGCAGGGGCAGCGGCTGAACCAACCGCCGCAACAGGCAGCACCTGCTCAAAGCGTAACAGCGGAATCCTCGCTCTCTGTTTCAACACCTCAGAAAGAAGCCGCTCTACCTGTCGCAACCGGCACAACGAACTGGTTGTCCCGCCAGATGCCGATGCTGAAGGTCATCGGCGTCATTGCACTTCTGATGGCCGGCTTTGTCGTCGCGGGCAGGGTTGTCTCTTCCCTCGCGCCCCGTTCGCTGGCGATAGTCATCAAAATTGCCATGATCGCCGCTATCGGCGTCTTCCTGACCAAGGGGTTTTCCGAAAAAATTGCCGATGCCTTTGCGAAAATAAAAGAGGAGAGCGGCGTCGCGCAGAAAGAGGTTGATAAAAGGAGTGAAAAGATTCAACAGCAGGCGGAGTGAGAGTCGTTAAAGATGTATGTTTATATGGGTTGCCATCTCCCGCTCCAGCAGGCAGCCGGTGCGCAGGTCGGTATCTTCGGCGGCGTTGATCAGTCGCTTGGCGGCTGAAAGTGCAGAGAGCGGGTGGCTGGCGATCCGCTCGGCAAAGGAACAAACCTCAGGCCAGAATTCAGTCTCGCAATATACCCGGTCCACCAACCCCATGTGCAGCGCTTCTGCTGCGCCGTAAATCTCCGAGGTCATGAAAATTTCACGGGCGTAGTTTTTACCGACGATGCGGGGCAGTTTATGGGTGCCGCAGAAACCGGTGATGATGCCGAGTTTTGCTCCGGTATGGCCGATGCGTAACCCTTCCGTGGCAATGCGAATGTCGCAGGCCATGGCCAGGTCGCAGCCTCCCCCCATGGTGATGCCGTTCAGGGCACCGATGACCGGCTTGGCGCTTGACTCGATCTGTTCGAACAGGGACTGGCCCAGTTCGGCAAAGTGGAAGGCGTCGCCGGGAGCGAAGTGCACCATCTGGCCGATGTCGGCCCCGGCGGCAAAGGATTCCCCCGGATAACCGCTGAGAACGATGACATTTACCGCCGCATCTTCCTCGATTTGGGTGAGCGCGCGTTTCAGTTCACGGATGGTGGTGATGGAGAGTTTGTTGAAGCGCGAACCGGCGTCGAGCAGAATATACCCGACCCGGTTCGTGATCTCTATGCGGAGCTTTTTGAACGGCATCAGGCCCGTGGCTGGACGTTGTTTTTTACCCAGGCGACGATAGCCTCCGTGGAGGTGCCGGGGGTGAACACTTCGCAGATACCGGCGGCTTTCAGGCCGGGGATATCGTCTTCAGGGATGACGCCGCCGCCGAACACCTTGATGTCGCTTGCATTCTTTTCCTTGAACAGCTGGGTTACCTTGGGGAGCAGGGTGTTGTGGGCGCCGGACAGGATTGACAGTCCGACGCAGTCAACATCCTCCTGGATTGCCGCCGAGACGATCTGTTCCGGTGTCTGGTGCAGGCCGGTATAGATAACCTCGAAACCGGCGTCGCGAAAGGCGCGGGCAATGATCTTGGCGCCGCGGTCGTGGCCGTCAAGCCCTGGTTTTCCTACGAGTACGCGTAATGTTCTTTCAGCCATGGTAAATTCCTCCTGTATTGTATAATGGTAAACTCTATTCCTGTTTCAATAGCGCAATTCTAACCCCTCCCAGCCTCCCCTTACCTAAGGGGAGGAGCACGTTACGTTCCCCCTCTTAAGTTAAGAGGGGGCTAGGGGGCGTTATGTCAGCCTACATCTCTATACCCGTCCTCGCTGGAACTGCCGCCTTATAATAATGCTTGATCTCCCGCATTTCGGTCACCAGGTCAGCCGCCTCGATCACCCGCTCGTGGGCGTTGCGACCGGTCAGTACCAGTTCCGTTTTTTCTGGTTTGCAGCTAATCAGGTCCAGCACCTGTTCCACGTCAATCAGCCCGAAGCCGACCGAACCGTTGATTTCGTCGCAAATGAACAGGTCATATTCGCCGGAGGTCAACAGCTCTTTAGCCTGAACCAGCGCTTCCTGGGCGGTGCGGCGATCCTCGGTGATGTCCTTGGTATTGACCCATCCCGGTCGGCCTGTCTGGATGATGGTCAGCAGCGGCGCCAGCTTTTCGGCGGCCAGATGTTCGCCGTACTTGCCCCCCCCTTTGATGAACTGGAACATGCAGACCTTGAGGCCGCGCCCCACCGCGCGCAATGCAAGACCGAGGGCTGCAGTCGTTTTTCCCTTGCCGTTACCGGTATAGACCTGTACGCATCCCCGTTCTAGCGGCATGTTTATTCCCCCTTGAACTGCGGCGGACGCTTGTCAAGAAAAGCCTGCATCCCCTCGCGCTGGTCAAAGCTGGCAAAGCAGAGGGCAAAGGCGTCCCGCTCCATCATGCAGGCCGTTTGCAGGTCGATATCGTACCCGGCGTTGACGATTTCGCCGCCGATGCGGATGGCGTTGGGGCTGCGAGTGCAGATATGTGTCAGCAGCTGTTCAGCGTGTGCCAGTGCTTCGCTATTGGGGTACAGGCGGTTTATCAGGCCGATGCGGTAGGCTTCTTCGGCGTCAATCAGGTCGCCGCTGTAGATAAGTTCTTTCGCCTTTGATTTGCCGACCAGACGGGCAAGGCGCTGGCTGCCGCCGCAGAAGGGGAGCAGTCCGGAAGCGATGCCGGGCAGTCCGAAGTGTGCCGCTTGTCCCGCGACGATAAAATCGCAGGTCAGGGCGATCTCCAGTCCAATTCCGGAACATTCACTCTCGATAACTGCAATGCAGGGCTTGCCGATTTTCTCAAGGCTGAACATGATCTGTTGGCCGAGGTTGGATAATGAAGCTGCGGCACTGGTGGAGGAACCGCCAACAGGCAGGCAGCGGCAGAAACCGCTCTCCGGACCGGTCAGCAGCACGCCTTTGACATCATCCTTGCCGGCAAGAGCGTGGATCTGGCGGCGAAGGGCCTCCAGCAACTCTTCGGCAGAGGCAGCGGCGCTGCCGGGGATAGTCAGGGTAACTATCCCGTTACTATTTGTGTGAGTCGCAGAAAGTCTTTCAGGCACGGTATAGATCCTGTTTGCCATGGAATAAAATGTGCGCGACTATAGCAATTCAAAGCGTATACGGTCAAGAAAAGCTTTGCTGCTATTTTATTGATAGTAAAAAACGGCAGGAAAACGTTGCCGAATACAAATATGGCGTTATACTGCGACAACGCAACCTTCTCTGAGGAGAACCGACCATGCATCTTCCTACGCTTGTCCGTCGCAGCGCCCGTACATCACGTCTTTCCGCAGAAGAAAACGCCGCCTGGCTCCAGCAGCATATGAGCCCCTATTTCTTTCAGGTCATGGCCGACGAAGAGGAAGCGCTGTTGCTGCTTTCCAGAGAAATGGGACGCTTGCGGCATAACCGCCACCTGATCCTGACCGATCAGGAAAAACGGCTGGTCATCGCCTGCGTTGACCGCCCCGGTTCACTCTACGCTACGCTGCGCCGCGTGGGAGAACAGGAAATATCCTATGCCATGTTTTCCCATTCCAACGCCACGATGCCGGGTCTTGATCGTGAGCTTGAAATCCAGCGCTTCGAGTTTGATCGCCGCCAGAATAGTGATATTGACCTGAATCAACCGGTTACTATCCCGGCAGCTCTGGTGCACAAGGTTCGGGTAGAGCTGCGCGCGTCGTTTCCTGACTTTGACCTGAAAAAACTTGATCGCCTGCTGAAAATTCTCTGGCTCAATAACCCGGAGTATATCCGCATGTCGCCGCCGTCACGGATCGCCTATCTGGTCTGGCTGTTTGACAACGGCAATGCCTCGGGGGGGCTGTTCCTGGATATCACCAAGGTTGAGCGTGACGGGCGTTACGAGAGCCGTATCCTGCTTGCCGTCGGCAACCCGCCGCAGGAAGATTTCCTGCTGCAACTGCTGGAAGTGTTTAACCGCCTGGGTGTCGGTATCCGCAGGGCCTACTGCCAGACCATTTCCAACGGGATTCATCCCTATTTCCTCGGTTCCTTTTTTGTGGTTACCCACCAGGGAGAGGAGATTCATCGTGACAGCCCGTTGGCCGCACGCCTGAAACGGGAGCTCTGTACGACCCAGATTCTTTCCATATCATCGCCGGCCTATCGTGACTATGTGGTCGAGGGGCTTCTCTCCGGCGAGGATGCCGCGCTGGTCAACGCCTTTATCGCTTTCTGTCACACCAGCCTGGCTCACGGTCTGCCGGAGCGCTTCGGGCTTGAGGATGTGCAGGGGGCCTTTTACGATCATCCGGAAATGGCACAGCTCTTGATCCGGTTGTTCCGGGTACGCTTTGATCCGGAGCTGATCGAGCGGGAGGCTCCTTATGCCGTCGCCCTGGCTGAGGCGCAGGATGCCGTGGAAGGGTACAACACCGGTCATCGCTGGCTGGACGATATCCGCCGTGCGGTCTACCGCTGCTGCCTGCTGCTGGTTACCCACACACTGAAAACCAACTTTTTTGTGATTGAAAAGCAGGCGCTGGCGTTCCGGCTTGATCCGGGGTATCTGCGCCAGCTCGGGAAGGAGTTCACCGCCGATCTTCCGGAAGCACTGCCGTTCCGCGTTACCTTTTTCTTCAGCCGTTTCGGCGCCGGGTATCATGTCGGTTTCTCCGATATTGCCCGGGGCGGTTGGCGTACCGTCATCGCCCGCAGCGCAGACGATTACATCACCTCGGCCAACAGCATTTTCCGTGAGGTCTATGTGCTGGCAAATACCCAACAGCTCAAGAACAAGGATATCTACGAGGGGGGCTCCAAGCTGGCGGTGGTTCTGGATGCCTCGGATCTGGAACAGGCGGGGAGCGATGCCGAAAACTTCCGGCTGTACAAGTTGCAATATGGGATTGCCAATGCCTTTCTCGATATTTTCATCACCGAAAACGGGAAGGCCAAAGACCGCCGGGTCGTCGATTATTACGGTGACGATGAGCCGATCGAGATCGGCCCTGACGAGAACATGCATGACGGCATGATCGAGGCCATCGCCGCGCTGTCGAAAAAACGGGGCTATATCCTTGGCGTCGGCATCATGTCCAGCAAGCGCTTCGGCATCAACCACAAGGAGTATGGCGTTACCTCCACCGGCGTAGTGGCCTTTGCCGAGATTACCATGGCAGAAACCGCGGGGATCGACATGCGCCGTGATCGTTTTTCGCTCAAGATGACCGGCGGACCCAATGGCGACGTCGCCGGTAATGCGTTGCGCATTCTACTGGAACGCTGCCCCGGCGTGCAGGTCCGGTTGATCCTGGACGGCACGGCGGCGCTGTACGATCCGAACGGCATCAGCCATGACGAATTGCGCCGCATCGTCCTTGCCCGTGATCTGGATGCTTTTAATCCGGAATTTCTCGGGGAGGGGGGCTGCATCGTGTACCGGACCGGCCGGCGCGTGGACGGACTGAAGGAATCGCATCTCCGGGTTTCGCGTGCGGCGGCCGGACTCGTTGAGGAATGGCTGGATATTGATGACTTCAATCGTCTTTACAACAGCTTGGTCTTTACGGTGAAGGCTGACCTTTTCATTCCTGCCGGTGGCCGTCCCGAAACGATTGACAGCCAGAACTGGCAATCATTTCTGGATGAAGACGGAGTACCATCCTCCGGAGTCATCATCGAAGGAGCCAACTCCTACATCACTCCGGAGGCGCGGGTTCATCTGCAAAAGAGCGGCGTGGTGCTGATGAGGGATGCTTCGGCCAACAAGTGCGGCGTGATCTCGTCGTCCTACGAGATTATCGCCAATCTGCTGCTGTCCGAGCGTGAATTCATGGAGCAGAAGGAACGCTATACGGGGGATGTGCTGGCCATCCTGGAAAAACGGGCCGCCGACGAGGCGCGCCTGATTCTGCGGCGGCGGCTGGAATCGGGCGGGACGCTGCTGTACAGCGAAATATCCGAAACCATCAGTCAGAACATCAACAGTTTCTATGCACGTCTGTTCGAGTTTTTCTCGGCCAGGCCGGAACTCTGTCTGCAGCCACCGTTCCGCCAGGCTATTCTGAGCCACCTGCCGCGCATGCTTCGGGAAACTCCGGCATATCGCCAGCGGATCAGGAAGCTGCCGCAGAAATACCTCTGCGCAATCCTGGCGGCCGAGATCGGATCGTCCCTGGTCTACAGCGGCAGTCGCGACGCGGATTTCGAGGATATGATCCGGCGTCATCTGGCGCGGGTGTTGTAATTTTTGCTTTATCGAGAGAAACTGTTGTGCTAGAAACAAAGCCACGTTGCGTTATTACCTGAACATCCGCAAAAAGGAGTCTGTCATGTCAACCAACAATGATAATGCCGCTGCTGCTGTGATCGCTTTTGTTTCCGGTGCCGTTATCGGCGCCGCTGCTGCCCTGCTTCTGGCCCCTGCTCCGGGGCGTGAGATTCGCGGCAAGCTTTCCGACTTGGGTGAAACCGCCGCCGAGCGTATGAAGCGTCTTGCCCGTGAGGCAAAATTCAAGGTCTCTCCGAAAACCAAAGGCGCCGGTTACGAGTACGATGGCGGCGATGCCTGGATCTAAGACCTGCTTGATCTGAAAGAAAGCGGTGAACTCTTTATGGAGCTGAAATACGGTTCAACCTCGTTTTTTCTCGACCTCCCGCCGGAACGTCTGGCGGGAGTTGTTGTTCCTGCGCATGTCGTTGCCGATGAATCCCCTGAACACATAATTGCTGCTGCCTTGGATGATTGCCGGAGTGTTCTCTCTACGTTCCGGACCGGCGAGAAGATTGTAATAGTTACTTCGGACATCACCCGTTATACCGGCAGTGAGATCTATCTGCCGATGCTGGTTGAGCGTCTCAATCGGCAGGGGGTTGCCGACTGCGATATCGAAATCCTGATTGCGCTCGGCATCCATCGTAAGCAGACTGACCATGAACATCAAAAAATACTCGGCTCGCTTTATGGCAGAATCAGGGTTTCGGACCACGAATGCGACGACCACGACGCTCTGACCCTGATCGGCACGACTTCGAACGGTATCAAGGTCAGCATCAACCGCAAGGCGGTGGAGGCGGATCACCTGATCCTGACCGGTACCATCGGCTTTCACTATTTTGCCGGATTTGGGGGAGGGCGCAAAAGTGTCCTGCCGGGAATAGCCAGCCGCAAGGCCTGCATGGCAAGCCACTTCACCGTGCTGAATCCCGGTGAAGGGAGCGGCAAAAACCCCCTGGCGGTCACCGGCAACCTTGAAGGGAATCCGGTTCACCAGGCAATGGTTGAAGGGTGCGCGCTGGCACAACCCGCCTTCATTCTTAATACCGTACTGGCTGCTGACAAGCGTATCGTTGCGGCTTTTGCCGGAGACTGGCGTGAAGCACATGAAGCGGGGTGCCGGTATTATCGCGAACACTTTGCCTATCCGCTCACGGAAAAAGGCGATCTGGTGATTGCCTCCTGCGGCGGTTTTCCCAAGGATATCAACCTGATTCAGGCCCACAAGTCTATGGAGTACGGGGTGCAGGCCCTGAAAGACGGTGGGGTGATGGTTCTGCTGGCAGAGTGTCGCGACGGCTTCGGTAACGGCACGTTCTTCAACTGGTTTCGCCATAAAAAACTGGATGATTTTGAAGCGGCGCTGCGGGCACAGTACGAGATCAACGGCCAGACCGCTTATTCGCTGCTTCAGAAAGCACAGCGTTTCCGGATTGTTCTGGTATCGCAGTTTCCGGGGCATCAGGTTGAAGAAATGGGGATGATTCCCGCCCATACGCTGGATGAAGCGCTGTTGCTGGCGCTGGATTTGCTTCCAGAGGGGTGGCGCTATTATCTTATGCCGGAGGCGGGGAGCGTGCTGCCGGTGGCGGCGTGAAAAAGATTGCCCGCGGCACCCATCGTTGATATGCTACCGCCGTTTTGTCTACTATCTCCTTACGGGAAGTGAATTACATGGGTCTGCACGATCAACTGAAATCTCTCGGTTCCGGAGAAACCTCCTACCGTTATGACAAGCCGGATGCGGCGTTACTGGAAGCGTTTCCCAATCCTTTTGCCAAGGCAGAGCTGAATCCGGTGGGGGCTGTCGGTACCATCCATATTGAATGTCCCGAGTTCACCAGCCTTTGCCCGCTGACCGGCCAGCCGGATTTCGCCAAAATCGTGATCGATTATCAGCCTGACGGGCTTTGCGTCGAGAGTAAGAGCCTGAAGCTGTATCTCGGCTCGTTCCGGATGCATGGCGAATTCCATGAGTCCTGCGTCAACCGCATCTGCAACGACCTGGTGCAACTGCTTCAGCCAGTTTGTCTGACGGTGCGTGGAGAGTTTACGCCGCGCGGCGGCATTCCGTTCTGGCCGACTGCTGAATACCGCAAGAAATAGCCTCCGGCTATTCCTTATACATACTGAGAAGGAGAATCATAAGTCATGTTTTCAACATCCGATTTCAAAAAAGGTCTTGTCATTCAACTGGACGGCGCGCCCTGTCTGATCGTCGATATCACCATCAGTTCACCCACCGCCCGCGGCGCCAACACCATGGTCAGGACCAAATACCGCAACCTGATTACCGGGCAGGTGCTGGAAAAAACCTTCCGCTCCGGCGACAAGGTTGACGAGGCAGATTTTGAGCGCCATAAGGGACAGTTCCTGTATGCTGACGGCGGCAGCGGAGTGTTCATGGATCTGGAAAACTATGAACAGTTCGAGATGCCTGCCGATGAGTTCGAGCCGCTTTCCCTCTATCTGCTTGACGGCACCGAGGTCGTTTTGGGGCTGTTTGAAGGGCGTCTGGTTACGGTTGATCTGCCGATGACGGTCGAGTTGACCGTTTCGGAAACGCCGCCGGTTATGAAAAATGCCACTGCCACCGCCGAGACCAAGGAAGCGATTCTGGAAACCGGTCTGAAAATCAGGGTTCCTCCGTATCTTGAAGCCGGTGAGAAAGTGAAAGTTGATACACGGGACGGCCGTTTTCTTTCACGGGCATAACATCTGAAAATTATTCTAAACTACTTGACAGGGGTGTCTGTGTCCTCTATTATGCAACTCCCCTAAGGGCCTATAGCTCAGTTGGCTAGAGCCACCGGCTCATAACCGGTTGGTCCCAGGTTCGAGTCCTGGTGGGCCCACCATTTCATACATCGAGGGATATACGCCGAATGTCGGCCAGATATTTGGGAACGCCCCGTTACCATACCTCACAACGAGAGTGCACACCGCAAGGTTGCACTCTTTTTAATTACAGCCGATGAAAATCCCAAAAACGTCAGACATAGCCGGAATTATTAACAAAATAGCTCCGACAGCGTTGGCGGAATCATGGGATAACCCCGGTCTGCAGATTGGTGACCCTGCTGCTGAAGCCTCCCGCATCATGGTTGCACTTGATCCGACACCAGATGTCATCAACTCAGCTCTCAAAGCTTCCTGTCAACTGCTCGTCACGCACCATCCTCTGATATTCAAACCGCTCAAGTCCATCTCAACGGCAACCCCGCACGGTTCTCTCATTCACAAGGCAATCAAGGCTGGTCTTTCGATTGTTTCTCTCCACACCAACTATGATATTGCCGATGGCGGCCTGAATGATCTGCTGGCACGTAAAATCGGCCTTGCGAGTTGTGTACCGCTGAAGGTGACAACAGTCCGCGAGTTGGTCAAGCTTATTGTCTTTGTACCGGTGGAACAGCTTGAACAGGTGAGAAGTGCGCTGTTCCCGTTTGCCGCATCTCTTGGCGCCTATCGCGATTGTTCCTTTGCGGCGGCTGGCACGGGAACATTCACCCCGCTTGATGGCGCGAAGCCGTTTACCGGAACGGTGGGAGACCTATCAAAAGTGGCTGAGGAGCGACTGGAATTGTTGCTTGAACGCGCTGATCTGGCCCGGGCCGTGAAGGCGCTGCTGGCAGCGCACCCTTATGAAGAGCCGGCGTTTGATATCTATCCTCTGTTGAATGAAGGCGCCAGGCTTGGACTCGGGAGAATCGGGCGTTTGTCCGGACCGGTAACCCTGGCGGATTATGCCGGGCAACTGCGGGGTGCCTTGAATGCCCCAACGCTACGCTATGTGGGAGACCCTGCTGCCAGGATTTCAAAGGTTGCACTTTGCAGCGGCAGCGGCGCATCGTTATTGCATGACGCTGTTCGCGCCGGTGCGGATGTGCTGGTGACCGGCGATGTGAAATATCATGAGGCCCGGGATGCGGAAGACCTCGGTCTGGCTGTGATCGATGCCGGTCACTTCCCTACGGAAATCATTATGGTACAGGAAATAACGGAACGGCTTGATCAGTCGCTTGTAATGGCCGGGTATACGGATTTTCAGGTAGAAGCGTGCCGAACGGAATTGGATCCGTTTAGAATATAGTCGGGAATAAGAACAAAATTTGTTGCAAGGGAGACTGCTTTGAAAAAGAAACTGGAATTGTTGGAAGAGTTGCAGGATGTTGATCAACAGATTGATTCACTTAAGGCAACCCAGGGAGGGTTACAGGCTGAAATGAGTGGTATCAATCAGGGCGTGGACAGTGCACGGGAAGATGTTGCTGTAGTTGAAGGGAATCTGGCCCTGCGTGAAGCAGAAAAGAAAGAGCTGGAAGCTACTCATGCAGCGGAGTTGGAGAATATTACCAGATCTGAAACAAACATGAAGGAAATCAAGACCAATAAAGAGTTTCAGGCAGTTGGTCGCGAAATAACCGCTGCGCGAAAACAGGTAACGGATATTGAAGAACTGTTGTTACAGAAAATTGGCCAGATAGACGAGCTTACCGCAGAGTTGGCCACGAAAAAAAGCCGCCTTGAAGAACTCGTTGAAAACTCTTCCCAGCATGTTGCGGCAAAACAGGCGGAAATCGACAAGATTCAGTCTGAAATTGATGCTGATGTTGTGCGCCGGGAAAGTGTCGTCAAGGGGATACCGGCCAGTCTGGTGAAAAGGTTCACGATCCTTCGCGAACAACGCCGGGGACAGGCACTTGCCATTGCCCGTGATGGCTACTGTGTCGGGTGCAATATGCAGTTGCCGCCACAGCTCTATAACAGTCTGTACAAATACGAGGAAATCATGACCTGTCCTCACTGTCAGCGGATTCTGATCCTCAAATTGCAGCAGCAGTAAGACGGCACACGGTTTGGCTTGAAACTCATCATCTGTGGTGGGTTCTCAGGCCGCTGATTTGGTTGAAGTAGTCCAGATGGTCGCTGCCGGTTTATCCGGTGGAGGAAAGTCCGGGCTCCATAGGGCGTGACGCTGGATAACGTCCAGCGGGGGTGACCCCAGGGAAAAGTGCCACAGAGAGAAGTCCGCCTGCCTCGGCAGGTAAGGGTGAAAGG
>Ga0154471_131_pt1 | contig 31738 bp, 31 predicted proteins | sample RifGroC2_FD_115950 | JGI IMG/M metagenome (GOLD analysis project Ga0154471, IMG submission 115950) | Geobacteraceae bacterium GWC2_53_11
TCTCTTTCAGGGCGGCAGGCGGTTCGCCTCCCCCCTTGGCTCGCAGGCTCTTCCAGTAAAAAGTATGGTTCCAGATTTGCGCCGCATTGTTAAAGATTGCGGCGGCTTCAACCCGTCCGGACGTCGCGGCTATAATCTTCTCCAAAGACAGCGCGGCGTAATCTGTTCCTGCAATCAGTTTATTCAGGTTGTCGACATAGCCCTGGTGATGCTTCCGGTAATGGAAACCGATGGTGTGGGCGGTAATGACCGGATCCAGTGCGTTTTCGGTGTAAGGGAGCGGGGATAGGACATGTTCGTTCATAATAGCCTCCTGCGGTTGGGTTGGTGCTGCATAGCGGCGGTCAGCCGCCCTAAAATGTCCGGATAAAGCGGCCTCAGGCGCTGAGGAATGCCAACAGGTCGGCGTTGACCTGATCCTTGTGGGTTGAGCAGAGGCCATGCGGCGCGCCGGGATAGATTTTTAATTTTGATCCCTTGACGATCTTGGCCGTGAGCAGAGCCGAGTCAGCGATTGGTACGATCTGGTCGTCATCGCCATGCATGACCAGTGTCGGCACGTCGAACTTCTTGAGATCTTCCGTGAAGTCCGTCTCGGAAAAGGCCTTGATGCAATCGACCACACTCTTGAATCCGGCTTGCATCCCCTGGAGCCAGAATGAATCCCGCAGACCTTGCGAAACCGTGGCGCCCTTCCTGTTTGCGCCGTAAAACGGCGTGGCAAGGTCCTTGAAGAACTGCGAGCGGTCGGCGAGCACACCGGCTCGGATCTGGTCGAACGTCTCAATCGGCAATCCGCCGGGATTTTTAGACGTCTTCAGCATCAGTGGCGTTACAGCGCCGATCAGCACGGCCTTGGCCACACGTTTCGTACCAAAGCGGCCAATATAGCGGGCGACTTCGCCGCCCCCTGTGGAGTGCCCGACATGGATCGCGTTTTTCAGGTCGAGATTTTCTACCAGTTCCGCAAGGTCGGCGGCATAGGTGTCCATGTCGTTGCCATCCCAGGGTTGGCTCGATCGACCATGACCGCGGCGGTCAGGGGCAATGCAGCGGAATCCGCGTGTCGCCAGGAAAAGCATCTGGTCTTCCCAGGCGTCCGCGCTCAAAGGCCAGCCATGACTGAATACCACCGGCTGCCCGCTACCCCAATCCTTGTAATAGATCTGTGTGCCGTCTTTCGTTGTTATCGTAGTCACTGATTGCCTCCTTTGTTATAAATGCTTAGCTCCTTGTAGCTCTCTTTGCCTGACTGGCCATCAGCTTGTCCTCGCCCCGTTCGGGATACTCGCAGTTCAGCTCAGGGTTCATCATAAGATCCTCCGGCTATGCGAAAAAAGAGCTTATCGGTCATCACGCCTGAATCCCATCCAGCAGATCATTTCATGGCGTGTTACTAATCTTTCCAATCTCATGCCACAAGAGATCAACCCGTTTCATGGCTGAAGGAAGGTCTGTGGTCATCTCGCCACGCGCCTTTCTGAGCGAAGCCTGGGCGGCCTCGAGTGACTTTCTCGCCTCCGGCAACACGGATTCTTTCACCCTTTCCAATGTCTCGACCAAGACCCCGACCTCTGCATCAGCTGTCCCTATATTTTTTGCCAATAGGTCAGTTTTCACCTTCAACAGGCGTCCGCGCACTTCTGCCATGCGGGCCTTGAATACCGCCTCCTTCAGTTGGGTGCGAACCTCTCCGCTTTCCTTTTCCAAGGCTTCTGCCTGTTTCTTCAAGGCTGCCGCAGTGGCGCTCTTTTGCTCCTTCACCGCCGCATCTGCAGCCGTCAAATCTGTCTTGACGGAACTCTCCAGCTTTGTAACTTTGGAAGCCAGGGCATTCACCGCCCTGGTTATGGTTGCGGCATCTGCGCCTGATTCTATCCGCACATTCTTACGCGCTTCCTCTTCCCCTTTGATGAACAGTTCGGCACTTTCAAGCCGCTGCCTCAACTCTTTGACCTCTGCCCGAAGCCCTCCGGTCTTTTGTTCAATCAGAAAAGGCACGGCGAAATACCCGGCCGCTCCGAGGCCAACAACAAGAAGTATCCCAATAAGTATAGTTCTCATAACCACCTCCACCACATTAGATTTATTCCTGATTCATGCTGCCGGGGGATCAATCGCCGCGTGTCGAACTAACGAGTCAGGGCAACGCTGCGACCCCAAAAAAGGGATTCAAATAGGCGGTGGTCCCCCTCAGTAGTCCGCAACTAATATGCCACGAAAATTACAATCAAAAAAACGCCATAACTGGCTGATTACACAAGTAATATCAAACGAAACAATCGCGAATTATCGTATTCCAGATTGCAACATTTGTTGCAGTTGAAACAAAACTGCGCGCACATAGAGTCTCGAAATAACAAAACGTTGTCTGTTGTTAATGATGGTTATATCAACATAACTTGCACCTTAGGCATCTTGGGAAAGAATCAGAATTTTTTGTAACCAGCTTAAATAATTAAACATTTATTCATGTAAATAAAGGCATGCTTGATGCTGTATGTTCTTCATCGGCTATGGTTTCGGCGGCCATCCGGAGAAACCAGATGACGGGAAAGGAGAAATCACATGAATAAAGTTCTCATGCTGTTGATGGCTGTGACAATGACACTCGGTCTGTATGAAGGTACATCTCACGCGAAAGAATGGTATCGTCCCGAAATGATGCAAGCATTTGGAAGGCCGGGAGATACGGTTATCCCGCAGGAATGGACAACCCCGGAAGCATTAAAAGCGTTCGGAAAACCAGGTGATACCGTGAGAAATCCGGCAATCAGAAAAATACATAAACAGTATGATTCATCCTGCCGTAACTATCGGGGCACCCGAACAAAAAGTACGACTCTGGAAACACCGCACGTGCCAAGGGATTAGATCCGGAGATTTGCATTCGGCATTTCCGGACAACCACGACACTTGCCAGATTATAACTTCTTGGCCACTGCCCTGGCAGCGATCACCACGGGATCCCAGACCGGCGAAAACGGTGGAGCGTAACCAAGGTCGAGATTAATCATATCCTCCACTGTAAAGCCGGCATGCAGGGCGGTCGCCACCGTATCGATCCGCTTGGCCGAACCTTCCATCCCGACAATCTGGCCTCCCAGCAGACGACCGCTCCCTTTTTCAGCAAGCAGCTTGACCGTAATCTCTCCGGCACCCGGATAGTATCCTGCTTTGGTTCGGCTCTTGATAACAGCGCTCACATGTTCGAGGCCAACTGCCGTTATTTCTTTTTCCTGGAGGCCGGTGCGGGCCACTTCTATTTCACAGATTTTTGTGACGGCTGTTCCCATTACTCCAGGAAAGGTGGCGTAACCTCCTCCCAGATTGATGCCGGCCACCCGTCCCTGGCGGTTGGCGACCGTGCCGAGCGCCACATAAAATGGGCGACGACTGACCAGATGGAACGATTCGGCGCAATCACCCGCTGCCCAGATACCGGCAATTCCGGTTTCCATCCGCTCGTTCACCCGGATCGCGCCCTTCTCTCCCAGAGGGATGCCGGCTGCGGCGGCAAGTGCTGTGTTGGGGCGCACCCCCAGGCCGAGGACCACAATGTCGGTCGGCAGCGTCCGCTTATCGGTCACGACACCCGTCACCTTGCCATCTTTGGTCTCAAAAGCGGTGAGGGTCTCCTCCGGATACAGACTGACACCGACATCACGCAGAGCTTGGGAGACAAGTGCCCCCATGTCATAATCGAGGGTACCCATGACCTGTGGAGGCCGGCTTATCAAGGAGACCTCCAGACCATGTCTGACCAGAGCCTCCGCCATCTCCAGGCCGATGTAGCCCCCACCGACGACCACCCCTCTTTTGATTTTACCGGCATCCAGCAGTTGACGCATTTCCAGGCCGCTCTGAAGGGTGTTTACCCCGCAGACTGCGACGGCGTCCGAGCCGGGCAGATCTGGACAGAACGGCAGGGCGCCGGTGGCGATCAGCAGCTGGTCGTACGGTTCCCACCAGATTCTGCCGCTGCCCAGATCACGGACACGAACTTTCCCTGCCGCTGGATCAAGCTCCTCGACTTCATGTCGAATTCTGACGTCAATCCCGTACCGCTCCCGAAAAGTTTCCGGAGTGCGGGCGATGAGTGATTCTTCTTTGTCGACAACCCGGCCGACATAGTAGGGAATACCTCAGGCTGAGTAGGAAGTATGGGGGCCGCGCTCGAAAACGATAATCTCCAACTCGGGACAACGGCGTTTGGCCTGTGAGGCGGCACTCATCCCGGCTGCGTCACCGCCGATTACCACCAATCGTTTTTTGTTCATCGGACTTCCTCCATTGGATGTCAGAATTTGCGACGGTCGTCACCCGATGACTTCTCCAGCCTTTTCTGCCGGATTCTCCGGTCCTCGACTACGGCCCGTTCGGAAAGTTTGTCATCCACATAGTTTATTACGACTTCTCCGCCAAATATTTTCCAGTTTGATTCCATTGTTACGGTGTCGCCACCACCTTTCCAGTTTCGTCGATGAACTTGCCGCACTTTATCGGCAAGTTGGTCGAAGAGACTTTCCGCACCCGGTTCTTCCTGTGGTTTGTATTTTGCGTCAAGCTGCCTGGCCAGGGCTTCGGAGAGCACATCAATGTCGGCTTTATCGGAAGAAAACGGCAAGACCAGCGACACACGAACTGAGTGAAGGACACGGCTCTCAGGGGCAAAGATAAAGAGAAGCTTTGCGTCGTATCCCATGAGTTTGGTGTTACCGTGGTATTCAATATTCACCGCCAGTTCATCAGGCTCATTCCTGCCAAACAATGAGAACCCGCCACCAAGAAATTCTATGGCGATGCCTTTATCCTTGCCAGTGGCAACTACCTTGTCGATATTCATGCCGGACCGCCAGGTATCGAATATAAATGCATCTGCTGTTGGCAGATTCACTAACAGCAGGAGTAATGTCAGAAACCAGGATACTCTGTTTGGCATTGGCCTTCTCCGTGATGAATCTTCAGTTTCGGTAGAAACTGTTCTGTTCCCAAGTTTAGTCCTGAAGATGATTGGCAATTATGCCGCTATTCCTCCTCAGGAAGATTGTCCGGAAGCTCTGTCAGCCCGCTTTGATCTGCCGGCTGGAGTGCCGTCCGTAATAGTTGACTCAAAAGACTGTTTTCTCCGACAAGGTCCCCGGGCTTTTTGCAGTTGTTCATCAGGTTATCAAGCAGATCATCTGTTGTTGCCATCACGTTTCTCCTCTTAATGGCTATGTCAATTTCACAACCATCTTACCCATGTTTTGTCCCTGAAAAAGACCGATAAACGCAGCCACGGCTTGGTCAATCCCTTCCACTACCGTCTCTTTATGCTTCAGCTTGCCGGCTTGACAGTAGTCACCCACCTCTTTTCTGAACTCGGCTTGACGATCCAGCCAGTCAAAAACAAGCAGGCCTTTCATTGTCAACCGTTTGGTCGTGATATTGAAGAGGTTGGAAGGCCCGGGAAGCGATTTTTCCGCGTTGTAGCCAGAGATACTGCCACAGGCGATGATTCGGCCATGGAGCCGCAAAACTGCAAGCGCCGCTTCGAGCGATTCACCGCCGACATTGTCGAAATAGACATCTATTCCGTCCGGCGCGTTGTGCTTCAGTTGGTCAAGTACCGGACCGTCCTTGTAATTGAAGGCTTCATCAAACCCGCACTCGGTTCGCAGAAAGGCTGTTTTTTCATCCGAACCGGCAGACCCGATTACCCGACAGCCGCGTAATTTAGCGAGCTGCCCGGCAACACTTCCGACCGCCCCGGCAGCCCCGGAGATATAGATAGTGTCACCTGCTTTTACCTCCACCAGATTCAGCCCGGCCCACGCGGTCAGTCCCGTCATGCCGAGGGCGCCAAGGTACACCGAAAGAGGCTGGATCTGACTGCTGACCGGCTGCAACTCGCGCGGCGGCGCAATAAAAAACTCCCGCCAGCCAAGGCTTGAGGTCACTATGTCGCCCGGTTTGATTCCCGTAACGCGCGACTCTACGACCTCACCAACCGCGCCCCCTTCAAGCGGTCTGCCTATCTCGAACTGCGGAACGTAGGATTTCCCCTCATTCATGCGACCACGCATGTAGGGATCCACCGACATGAACAGATTACGAACCAGCACCTCCTGATCGCGCAATGACGGTAGAGTGGTCTGCACCAGGGTAAAGTTTGCTGCCGTGGGGATGCCATGGGGACGGGATGCCAAATGGATTTCGCGACTGATTGTTTGTGTCATGACTAGCTCCGTTATTTTTTAAACTGCTCCAATACAATTTTTGCCACCGCCTCGGACGAAGCCGGATTCTGGCCGGTGATCAGGTTGCCGTCCTGAGCGGTGAATGATTGCCAGTCAGCTCCTTTGGCATACTTGCCCCCCTTTTTCTGCAACTCGTCTTCCACGAGGAACGGCACCACATCGGTCAGTCCGACAGCGGCTTCTTCCGAGTTGGAGAATCCGGTGACCGCTTTTCCCTGTACCAGCGACGAACCATCCGGTGACTTGGCATGGCGCAATACTCCGGGGGCGTGGCACACCGCTGAAACCGGTTTGCCCTGGGCATACATGGCCTCAATCAGGGCAATGGAACACCTGTCCTCGGCCAGATCCCATAACGGGCCGTGGCCGCCGGGATAAAACAGCGTGTCATAGTCATTGGAACAAAGATCCCGCAAAATTTTGGTATGGGCCAACGCGTTCTGCGCTTCCTTGTCACCCTTGAATCTGACCGTTGCCGCAGTTTGAGAATCCATTTCGTCACTTTTCGGATCCAGGGGCGGTTGCCCACCCTTTGGCGACGCCAGGGTAATATCAGCTCCCGCATCTTTAAAGACGTAGTACGGGGCGGCAAATTCCTCCAGCCAGAAACCGGTTTTTTTGCCCGTGTTGCCAAGTGCGTCGTGTGACGTCAATACCATCAGGATTTTCATGGTGTATTCTCCTTGTCTCAAAGTTCCGACGCCTTCGGAAAGAGGATGTTGTTCTCCAGGTGAACATGTTTGTGGAGGTCGTCCTCAAACTCTTTGAGCTTCTGATAGGTAAGCATGAAGGTGTTGCAGGCATCGTCAGGAATCGCGTAATTATTCGAGAGGTGGCGGATCGTATGGACTGCATCGCCGATCTCCTCGTGTTCGCGATGGAGCCTGAGCAGGGACACCCGGATGATTTCCCTGTCATGCGCATCCGGAGTTGTACCGGCCACTCTGGCAGCATCGGCCCGTTTGAGAGCCGGGAAAAACACCTCCTCTTCTTCCTTCAGGTGGGCCGTCATATCCGTGGCGATTTTGTCAAAAATAGTGGCAATCCCGATCACCTCGGGATGGTTGGCGCCATGCACGTCTGCTATCTTTCGGGCATAGGCAGTGATCTGCCCGTCATTTTCCTTGAGCCAGGCATGGTGGGTATTGACGATGTAATCGGCGAGAAACGGCAGTGTCCACGAGGAATAGTTCAGGCTTCGTTCGACCGGTTCATTTTGCACTGCCGCCAGTTCGCCCGTTATTCCGGCAAGATCGATTCCTTTCTCCGCGCAGGCGGTCGCGAGAGCCACCCGGCCGCCGCAGCAGAAGTCGATGCCGTGGTTCTCAAAAACAGCGGCGGTCCGGAAATTTGCCGCAACAATCTCGCCAATAGTTTTATCTCCTGTTGTTGATTCTTGCATGATCGTCTCCTTTTACCTCGGATAGTTCCGGTCAGCCGCTGATAGAGCAGATGTTCACCTTTGGCGGCACCTGCGGCAGGTGCCAGATCTGGTCGTTGTACTCGCGCATGGTGCGGTCGGTGGAAAAAAAACCGCTACGGGCGGTGTTGCGGATGCTCCTGCGCGTCCATTCCTCCCTGTCCCGGAACAGCGCTGCTGCCTGTTTCTGTGCCTCCACATAACTGCGAAAATCCGCGGCCACCAGCCACGGATCGCCGGGGTTGGTTATGGCGTGCATAATCGGGTCGAAGATACCCGGTTCAAAATGGTTGAAGTGCCCGCTCGACAGCAGCTGCAGCACCCGCGCCAGATCCTCGTCGTTGGCAATGATCGCCGCCGGGTCGTAGCTGTGTCGAAGCTCTTCCACCTGCTCTGCGCTCAGCCCGAAGAGGAAGAAGTTTTCGTCGCCAACCTCATCGCGGATCTCGATGTTAGCCCCGTCCAGGGTGCCGATGGTAATGGCGCCGTTCATCATGAACTTCATGTTGCCGGTGCCGGAAGCCTCTTTGCCGGCGGTCGAGATCTGCTCGGAAAGGTCGGTCCCCGGTGCGATTATCTCCATGGCCGAAACGCTGTAGTTGGGCAGAAAAGCCACCTTGAGCAGGGGGGAGGCATCGGGATCGGCATTGATCACGGCTGCCACGTTGCTGATCAGCTTGATGATGCGCTTGGCCATGAAATAGCCCGGCGCCGCCTTGCCGCCGATGAGGACGCACCGCTGCGTCCAGTCACCCGTATCGCCGCGCTTGATGCGGTCATACAGGTGGATGACGTGCAGGACGTTGAGCAGTTGGCGTTTGTACTCGTGGATCCGCTTGACCTGCACATCAAAAAGCGCCCGGGGATCGAACACCACGCCGCACTCATCGGCCACAAGCTTTGCCAGACGCTCCTTGTTGGCCAGTTTTACCCGGTACCACCGTTCGCGGAAACTACCGTCCTCGGTCAGGGGGAGGATCTCGCGCAGACGGTCCAGATCCACCTCCCACCCGGCGCCGATGGTTTCGTCCAGTAGCTGCGTCAGGCCGGGGTTGCTCCAGACGAGCCAGCGCCGCGGGGTGACACCGTTGGTTTTGTTGTTGAATTTGTTCGGCCACAGTTCAAAAAAATCACTGAACAGCCCCTCGGCCAGCAGCCGCGAATGCAGGGCGGCGACGCCGTTGACCGAAAAACTGGCGGATATTGCCAGATAGGCCATGCGTACCATCGGTTCGGGCCCCTCCTCGATCAGGGACATGCGGCTCAGCCGTCCGGTGTCGCCGGGCCAGCGTCGGGACACCTCGGCCAGAAAACGGGCGTTGATCTCAAAGATGATATCCAGAAGCCGCGGCAGCAGCGTTCGGAAGAGTCGTACCGGCCACTTTTCCAGCGCTTCCGGCAGAAGGGTGTGGTTGGTGTAGGCCATGGTGGCGGTAGTGATCTCCCATGCCTGCTCCCATCCCAGCCCGTGTTCATCCATCAGCAGCCGCATCAGCTCTGCCACGGCGCAGCTCGGGTGGGTGTCATTGAGCTGGAAGACGTTTTTCCCGGCGAAACGTGAAAAATCGCTGCCATGGGTTCCCACCCAGCGTGACAGCACGTCCTGGAGGCTGGCCGAGGCGAGAAAGTACTGCTGGCGCAGCCGCAGCTCCTTGCCGTTTTCACTGGAATCGTTCGGATAGAGCACCATGGTGATCTGCTCGGCACTGTTCTTGGCTGCCACCGACTCGGGGTAAAGGCCGGCGTTGAACTCTCCCAGGTCGAATTCGTCGGTGGCCGCCGCTTTCCACAGTCGCAGGGTATTGACGGTGCAATTACGGTAACCCGGAATAGGAATGTCGTAGGGGATGGCCAGCACGTCGTTTGTGTCGACCCAGCGCGGCGCCAGCCGATCTGTTTTGTCGCGGTAGTACTCCGTGCGTCCACCGAAGTGTACCCGCTGGGTGTATTCGGGGCGTGCGATCTCCCAGGGGTTGCCATTGCGCAGCCAGTGATCCGGCTCCTCCACCTGTTCGCCGTTGACGATCAGCTGGCGGAACATGCCGTAATCGTAGCGGATGCCATATCCTGTCACCGGAAGCTGCAAGGTGGCGCAACTGTCAAGGAAACAGGCGGCAAGCCGCCCCAGGCCGCCATTGCCCAGACCGGCGTCGTGCTCGGAATCTGCCAGCTCCTCAAGCTCCATTCCCAGGCACTGTAGCGCCAGGGTAATGTTCTCCTGCAGTCCCAGGTTGAGTACGGCGTTGCCCAGCGTCCTGCCGATGAGGAACTCCATGGAAAGGTAGCTGGCTGTTTTGCAGTCGTTCTTCTCATAGGCATAACGGGTCTGCTTCCAGCACTCCATCAGCCGTTCCCGCAGGATCAGCACAAGGGCCTGATATGCGTAGTGGGCGGAGCGGCAGTGTCGATCGCGCCCCAGGGTGTGGGTATAGTTGCGGCGAAAGTCGTTGACCAGGCTCAACACATCCATCTCCATGGGAGGGATGTCGGTAAGAGTGTCGGTCAGCAGACTTCGTTTGAGTTGTACGTTGTCCATGGCGTTACTCCGGTCTTGAATTCCGCTGTCATCGGGAGCGCGGACCTTCCTTCCCGCATGGTTCAAATGCGGCGGAAAGCTCAACAAGCCATACGCGTTGCGTATGGGTAAACGGCAACTATCATGCCAGAGAATAATGGCGGTGAACGATTGTGCAACAGGCTGATTGTACAGTAGAAAGGGAGGGCGGCTGTGCAAGGTGAATGGAAGAATACGCTGCAATATTTGTGGCAGTAGACACAAAACAATATCTGTAATTTACTATCGAAAAGGCAGTGATGCATCTGTCGGCTTTAAAATAGTTCCGATCCGCACATCTCCCGTCAGGGTGCGGTGCACCGGGCAGCGTCCGGCTATCTCCAGCAAGCGCTGACGCTGCTCTTCGTCCAGCTTGCCATGCAGCTCAAGTTCCCGTTCGATACTGTCGATCTGGCGCACCTTCTCGTCGCAATCCTGGCAATCTTCGGCGTGTATTTTCTGATGTGAGAGCCGCACCACCACGTCCTCCAGCGGCCATTTCTTGCTCTGCGCATACATCCTGATTGTCATGCCGGTGCAGGCTCCAAGGGCGGCCAGCAGGTATTCGTAAGGGGAGGGCCCCTCGTTGCCGCCGCCGTATTCAAGAGGTTCGTCGGCCACCAGCGGGAAGCCGTTGGCGAACAGCTCGGTGCGAAAGCCCTCTACTCCGGTTCGTGCCGTAACCCGGTTGTCGATCACCTCCGGCGGAACAGGCGCGGGGGGCGATGTGCCGGGAAGGGTCAGGTAGCGGGCGGCCCAGGCCGCAATGATTCCACCTGCGTAAGCTGAGTCTCGGGCATCGGAAAGAAGGTGGTCGGCCGCATCAAGGGAGATGAAGCTCTTGGGATGGGAAGCGGCCCGGTAGATGGCGGCGGCGTTTTCAATCCCCACCACCCGGTCGTGAGGCGAGTGCATCACCAGAAGCGCCGCCTTGAGGCGCCGTGTCTCTGTCGGTTGCTGAGCCTCCAGGTCGTCCAGCAGGCTTTTGCGGATGGTGAAATCCCGTCCGCTGATGCTGACCGTGGCCTGGCCGGTCTGCCCGATCTGTTCCGATGACACTCCCAGCAGACCTTTCAGGCTTGCCGGATTGAACGGGGCGGCGATGGTGACTACGGTTGCTGTCGAGGGGATGTTTGCAGCGGCCGCCAGCACCGCCGTTCCCCCCAGGGAATGGCCGATGAGCAGCCGGGGTGCTTCATATTCACGCTCCAGGAATCCGGCAGCCGCGGCAAGGTCGCTCACTTCGGAGGAAAAAGTCGTCGCCGAGAAGTCCCCCTCGCTCTCCCCCAGACCGGTAAAGTCGAAGCGCAACACGGCGATGCGTCTGCTGCTCAGGGCCCGTGAAATGTTCACCACCGCCTTGAGGTCTTTGGAACAGGTAAAACAGTGGGCAAACAGGGCATAGGCAAGCGGCTGCTCGTCATCGGGCAGCTCCAGTCGGGCCGCGAGCTGTTCGCCACGGCTATTGGGAAAGGTGATGCTTTTTGTATTCATATCTGCCTCAGCTCTCGGGCTGTCGGCGATTTCCCGTGACCTGCTTTGCCAGGTCCGCGGCCAGCGCGCAGAGGGTGCCGGAATCTTCAAGCCCGCTCAGAAAACGTACCGGAATTTGCGAGTAACCGACCTGTGCCCCTACCAGGGCCCCGGTCAGGATCGCCCGCGCCTGGTTCTGCCCGCCGCCATTGACCGCATGCAGAACCGCTGATTCAAAATCGTCGTGAAAGCGCGCCGCTAGATAATAGGCTGCCGGTAACTGGTGATAGATGGCGCAGGGCATGCCGTACACGAGCGATACTTTCCAGGCCGGCTCGATAGTGATGTCAGGATCAACGGCAGCTGCCGCCATGTATGAGGGGGTCAGTAGGGCATCGGGAGAGGCAAACTTTCCGGCGCGGGGCGGATCGGGATCGCCGGGGCGTGGCGGCTGCAGGTTGTCGCCGGTAACGGCGTGAAAAGGGAGCGCTCCGTCATGCACAAGTTTCATCAGGCGGCCCGACAGCCTCGTGTCCAGTGCGTGTCCCTGAACCAGCATTCCCAGCACCGCACCGTAGGCAACAGTCATGGACACGATGGCCGCATCATTCTGGGTCAGAACGGTATTGCCGGAGATACTGCCGGCCAGGCGGGAGGGGGTGAGCGCGTAGCGCACCGCCAGGGCCAGGGTGCGTTCAATAGCCTCCGTGGTGTCGGCGTGACCGCCGGTTTGTTCCCACGGCAGCTTCTGTTTCACTCTCCTCTGCCACAGATCGCGAATCGACTGGCTGGTATAAAAACCCGGCCCGTTGATCGGCGTGCCATCCAGCAGCGGCAGCAGCTCCTCATCCATGCGGCGGCAGAAGTCGGCCTCGTTGTAGCCGCCACACTCCACCAGTGAGCGGAGCGTCAGCTTGAGGATGAAGCCGGCCTGGGAAAGCTGACCGGCCTTTATGCCGAAATGGTAACGGCCCGGCTGCGGGTCGGTATAGTCGCTGATCCAGTCGCCGTAGTCGCGGCGCAACTCGGCAAGGTCATAGTACCAGTGCGGCCCGAGCCCCAGCGCGTCGCCGATAAAAGCGCCCATGATGGCGCCTGCAGCCCTGTCCTGAGTGGTTATGCCAGACATGTTAACCTCCTGTTGTAAAATACAAAAAATATTACGCGGTTAAACGCGAGAATCACCGTCTTTGCGTACTTCATAACGCAACTCAGCCATACCGGCACCCATCTGATGAACAGACACCAGGCGCAGAATTGGGCTTAGTACTCTGCGCGGGAAAAGCGGTTTGCCCTTGCCGAGGGTAGCCGAACCAACCTGTATGATAAGTTCGTCCAGAAAACCAGCATCGTAGAACTGGCCCGCAAGGTCACCTCCTCCAACTATCCAGATGTTTTTGGCACCAGCAGCAGCTCGCATTTCGGCATGGACGGAGTGAACATCCCCTTTGACGAAGCGGATGTTAGCGCCTTCGATGTTTTGAAGCTTGCGACTGGAGAATATCCAGGCCGGCTGAGTATATGGCCATGCTGAGCCAGTCTCAGTAGCAACCTTTTCTGCGTTGCGCACCATCCACTCGTAAGTTGCGGACCCCATTGCCAAAGCACCTACATTTGATATGAACTCCGGATAGCTGGAGTCATTCAGATCGCCGAGCGGAAACAGCCAGTCAAGCGAGTCATTTTCTGTAGCAATGAAGCCATCAAGGCTTGTTGCGGTGAAGTACTGAGTTTTCATACTTGTATGCAGCTCCTATACATGGATTCTTGCTCATATACTCCCTTATGTACATCGCTTAGGCAAATGGCAATTGCACCAAGGATGTAAGGTATTCCAACTCTCACAAACTACCTCCCGCAGGCTTTCCTGCATTATTTACCCGGTACTCAGAAGGCAAAACAGTCACAACCGAGCCCCCAGAGCCGCCCTTCATTCGGCAGCCAGATCTGCTGTTTCCCATGACAGCTGCACGATTGATGAAGATGACCGGCTGCCGGCATTCCCTTGTGACAGCCGTCATAGACACCCACCGGAGACCAGTCGGGACTCACCGGCAGAGGTGGCGGGCCATGCGGGGTTATTCTGCCGTTATGCAAAAACAGTTCGGGTGTCTTCATATCGTGACCTCAGCGCCGCTCAGGCGCAACAGATGCCTGCCCGGCTTGGCGGTGCGCCGTGCACCATGGTGTAGGCATATTCGACGCCCTGGCCATAGGCGCCGCCATGTTCTTTCACGATTTCAATGACAGCGTCGTAGGTGTCCTTGCGAGCCCAGTCGCGCTGGAACTCAAGCAGGACCTGCTGGGCGGTCACCGGTACGGCTCCGGCCTGTTCGATGCGCCGCATGGCGGCGTTGTGAGCTGTTAAGCTGGTGCCACCCGATGCGTCCTCGACTCCATACACTTCATATCCTGCCGCCAACGCCTGCAGGGCCGGAAAGGTAAGGCAGACTTCGGTCCAAAGCGCAGCCATGACCAGTTTTTTGCGCCCGGTCGCTTTGACTGCGGCTACGAATCCCTCATCTTCCCAGGAGTTCATGCTGCTCCGTTCAACCGGTTCCTGGCCGGGGAATACGTCCAGCAGTTGCGGCCACAGGTTGCCGGAAAAACTTTTGCTTTCAACGGTGGTAAGAATGGCCGGCACGTTGAATACTTTGGCCGCCTTGGCCAGCAGCATGACGTTGTTGAACAGTGTCTGCCGGTCGATGTTGGCAACGCCAAAGGTCATCTGCGGTTGGAAATCAATGAAAATGACGGCGCAATTCTGTGGGGTGAGCAGTTCAGTGTACTTCATGGTGTCCTCCTCCTTTGGTTGTCGCTTTTCTACCATTTTTTGCCGTGGCAGTTGTAACAGCTCATCGCCTGCCCATTGGAGGCCGAGTCGATGCTGTGGCAACTGGTGCAGTCGGTAGTACCGTTCTCCTCTACATAATTCCTGTGGCTGCTCTCCGGATTTGTCCAGCCGAAGGGATGGCTGGCGGTGTTGCCGGTCGTGCCGCCTGTGGTGCTGCCGCCGGTTGCCGGGGTTGTCCACTCTTTGCCGTGGCAGTTGTAACAGCTCATCGCTTGTCCCTTGGAGGCCGAGTCGATGCTGTGGCAGCTGATGCAGCTGCTGACGCCGTTGCTTTTCGCGTAACTTTGGTGGCTGCTTCTCGGGTTCGTCCAGCCGAAAGGGTGGCTTGTTGTTGTGCCCCCGCCTCCGGTGCCGCCGGCTGCAACGGGGCTGTAAATGACGTTACGGGTCACCGAACTGCTGTTGCCTGCGGCATCCCTGGCGTTGACGGTAATGACGTACTGTTTTGCCGTGGTAAAGGTCAGCGTCTGTTTGAAAATGCCGTTTGTGACCAGCCATGTGTACGTCTGGCCGTCCATGGTGATGGTGACGGTTATTTCCTTCGAGCTGTTGGTGACGGTACCCATTAAAATCATGGTGGCCAGACTGGTTGTCATGTCCTGGGAGGGGTTGGTCACCGCCAGTGTGAGTTTGGATGCGTCGTAGGTTATCGTCCGTTTGGCGCTGGAGGTGTTACCGGCCAGATCAGTTGCCGCTACCGTGATGGTATTCACGCCGGGAGTCAGGTTGACGTTGATACTGAAGGTGTTGCCGGTTATGGAGGAAAACTGCGGGCTGCCGTTGTTGACGGTTACGGCAACGGTTGAGGTCTCGTTAACATTGCCGCTCACGGTTATAAATGACGTGGCGACGGAGCTGTTGTCGGGAGGCGCCGAAACAGTCAGGATCGGAGAGTTAGGGTCGTAGTAGATCGTGCGGCTGTCGCTTTTTACATTGCCGGCGTTGTCGGTGGCATTGACGGTGACGCTGTTGGCTTCGGCAACCAGGGCCAGGGCGGTGGAAAAATAACCGTTGGGCATGACGGTGACGTACTGGTTGTTGACGGTGACGGACTGGATGCCGCTGGTGGCGGTGACCGTGCCGCTGATATTGAGAGTAGCGTTATTGGTGTATGACCCATCGGAAAGCGCGGAGATGATAAGGGCCGGGCCGCTTGAGCGCGGCGAGACACTGAAGACGCCGGAGGCGTTGCCGCCGACCGTGGAAACGGTGATGGTGCCGGATCCGGTTGTTGCGTTGGCGGCAACGATGACCGGCAGCGTGAGCGAAGTGGCTGTCGCGGTGACCGGGCCGCCGATGATTCCGGAATTACTGAAACTGACGGTAGCGCCGGTGAAATTTGCTCCGACAATCGTCACCGCTTGATTGACTGCCCCCTGTACGACGCTGGCCGGCGTGACCGAACTGATTGCCGGTGGCGGAATAGCGGCATCGGTGACGCTGAAAAATGCGGGGGCGCTGCCGCTGGCGGTGGTAACGGTGACTATCCCGGCTCCGACGGCGGCATTGGCAGCAATGGTTACCGGCAGGCTGATGGAGGTTGCGGTGACGGTGGCCGGACCACCGTTAATCCCGGGGTTGCTGAAGCTGACGGCAGCGCCGGTAAGATTCGTACCGTTTATGGTAACAATCTGATTGACGGACCCCTGCACGAGGTTTGCCGGGGAGACCGAACTGATTGCCGGCGCCACCGGGGAAGGCACAACAACAGGCGGAATCGAAGTCGCGGCAACGGTGAAAGGGGTAGTGATGCTGACGATCTCATAGCCGTGGCTGGGATTGTTCGTGTCAAGGGTCCAGTCGGTCCCGAAGGTCGCGGCAACGGCATCATTTTGATGCCCATACCATGCCACTTTCCATGAATAGGTGCCGGACGTGGCGGGAGCAGGTGCGGTAAGAACGACAGGGTAGGTGGCTGATGCTCCCATGCCGCTGTCGTTGCCGGTAGACCTGGCCAGTTCGGTCATGCTCTGATCATAAAGGACAGCCCGGAACCAGCCGGTGCGGTAGCCGCCGGTAATGGTCACCGTCACCGTTTCACCGGGGGCGTACGAGCTTTTGTCAGTTGTCCCCGCCACACTGATGGCGTTCTTGCTGCCGTTCGGATGCGCGCCGTGGGCATGACAGCCGTTGCAGGTGGCAACAACCGGGGCTACATGGCAAGAGGAGCACCCCTGGCTGCTGAAGTAGCCGGATAGCGCCAATGCTTCAGAACTCCACGCGAGCATACACAGTACAATTGCAGACAGACACACCATCGCAGTTTTTCCGGCGCTTTTCATGGTCATCTCCTATTCAACGGTGATTACTGTGCAACATGTTGGCGGCGACCGGAATGATCTTCGGCGCAGGGCGAGTCGTCATGGCAACGGTAAAGGGAGCTGCTATAGACACAATTTCAGAGCCATGATTGGGGGTGTTCGGATCGGGAGACCAGCCGGGGCCGAAGGTAGCGCCTACGGAGTCATACAGGTTGCCGTACCAGGCTACCTTCCATGAGAAGGTTCCGGGTGTTGCGGGCGCAGGCGCGCTCAGTATTGCCGGATAGATGGCTGAGCCGCCCATGCCGCTGTCGTTGCCGGTGGATCTCGCCAGTTCGACCATATTCTGATCATAGAGCACGGCCCGAAACCATCCGGTGCGGTAGCCGCCGGTAATGGTAACGGTCACAATTTCGCCGGGCGCGTACGTGCTTTTGTCAGTTGTCCCTGTTACATTGATGGCGTTCTTGGCGCTGTCGGGATGGGTGCCGTGTGCATGGCAGCCGTTGCAGGTGGCAACAACCGGCGAGGCATGGCAACCGGCGCATCCCTGGGCGGTGAAGTAAGCGGAGAATGCTTGTGCCTTCGTTCCGCAAAGCAGGACAACTCCCAGTGACAGTACTAAGAACCTGGCTAATGGTGATCTCTTGATGTTGTGCATACTGTTCTCCTTTCGTTGAAACACTGTGTAGTCAGTTACGTTAGCTAATCTGTCTTGTTATTCTAAGTTGCAATTAAGATGACACTAAAAGCGACCACCCCCAACCCCTCCTTATCAAGGAGGGGAGCCTGTAATCCCCCTCCTATTTTAGGAGGGGCTAGGGGTGGTAAGGTGTCAACTTGAACGCTTGTAGGAATTAGTTGAAAAATCCGTCCGGTATTCTGAAATAACACCTGCCGTTTTCATCCAGGGCAGCCAGAAATTCGTCGCGCCTTTTTTGTCTCAGTTCATCGTACAGCTCGTGCATTTCGTTTTTCGACAGGATGCCGGCAGCAAGTGCGTTAAACCTTGTATGATCAGGATGGCGGCACAAGTAGCTGAAGCCCAGTCTGTAGGCATGACCGCACTCCGGCTTTTCAACCAGGCACCCCGAAATCTCCGAATGCAGTAATTGTCGAGTAAGACATTTTCCCATGGCCGGGTCCTCCCTGCGGCGTGCATAATTTACAGAAGGCTTCAGCTGGTTTATCGTAAATTCGATGCCTTCTTTTTGAAGTTAGTTTAATGATCAGTAACTATGCCATGTTTTTGTTGACGTGTAATGGTAGTTATATTAGTAAGTTACGTGGATGTCGGTGTGAAGTCGTGTGAGGGTTAAGCAATGATAATTGCAGGGAAGGGGAGGGTCGCAACGGCAGATTCGCCAATGATGTGGGGTGGACTTGTGCAACGCCGGATACAGTCTGCAACAAAGGTTGCATATATTAAAAAGGGGGGTGACAGTAGAAAGGGGGTGTATGCCGTTTTCAGCATTAATCGTTAAAACGGCAGTTACTCACGCGGAGACGCGGAGTTCGCGGAGAAATTCACTACGTTACGTCAATTGATGCTTACGCCAATCAGGTTATGGCAGTTTCGATGTAATTACCTGGTTTTGCTCCGCGTCTCCGCGTGCGACTGCTTTTCCCCGGTTATTCCCTAGGTATCCGGATGTCGCTGTCTTCAAACGAGCCGTATTCGGACCATTTGTGGCAGGCGACGCAGTTTATTTTGGACTTGATCGTGCCATGCCGGTAAGTGCTTTCGTCTATAAGCTTATGTTTTTCTTTCCAGTAGGGTATGTCGGTTATTCTCAGGGGGGGATGGGCAGGATCGATCGAGCGGATGAATTTGACCGACGCTTCTTCAAGAGAATGCTCTGCGGCGTTCTTTACGAGAAATTCCTCGATTTCAAGTTTCGAGGCGTCATCAATGGTTGCGTCGTCTCCAAAATGATCCTGGAGATCTGCCATCATCATTTTCCAGCTTTTCTCCGGGAGCATGTTGGGTGCAAAAGCCATGTGACAGGCGCCGCACTCCTTTTTATACACCGAGGGGATGATCAGGCTGAGCGGCTGCCTGGTGTCCATGGAACCGGTAAAGTACACAACTGCAAAGAGCGGGGATAGTACCAGCGTGAAGGATACCAACTTCAGGGGAGCCCCTGCGGGGAAGGGCATCTCGGCTTCGTCCGAGAGTTTTTTTCCGGTAACCATGGCGGTGATGATGCCGGTCTTGTGTCGTACTGTCTCATTCAAGACCCCCGCGACATGGCCGATGACGACTCCAAGAAGAGCATATGCAAGCCCGAGGTGCAGCAGTTTCATATTCCCGGAGAAGGGATGGAAGTCTGCGTAGAGGGATCTGAGCATCCCTCTCCCCTCGTCAAGGCCGAAGACTACTACTCCCGATAGTACAGCCAGCAGTCCGAATGCGATTATGCAGAGGGCGCTCCATGATGCTGCGGGATTATGCCCGGTATGGTTGGTTTTAATGTTTTTTATGACCGCGTGAAAATAGTCGATGAGTTCGTGCAGGGAGAGGCGCAGCGAGCTGAACCTTGAATAGCGGGGGCCGCACATCCCCCATAAAATCCTGAAGACGAGGAGTATGCCGACGGCGACGCCGGTGCCGATATGAAAGGCCAGCCAGGTATCCTTGTTGACCAGGTCGATGCCGAAATAACGGAGTATATCTGCCGTGACCAGGGTGCAGAGGATAAATACAACCAGCGACCAATGGAAGATGCGGGTCTGGAGATCCCAAACTTTAATTTCTTTCATGGCATGACCTTGTTGATCCTTGGTTTAATCGGCATCCGGAGTGCCGCACAACAGAGCAAGCTTATTTCCTGGGGATCTTCACCTTGTGCTCATCGTAATCGCCCTTGTCTGCCGACAGATGGCACGCGGTGCAGTTTGCCGGGGAGCCGATGGACTTCCGTTTGAAAACGTCAGCTCGTACTTCGCGATGCTTTCGTTTGAAGTACGGGGTATCGCTTATCTTGAGCGGAGTTTCAGCGGTGCCGAGAGAGGCAAGCATTTTCCGGGATATCTTTGACGAACTTGCGTCGGCGCTGTTTTTGACCAGATAACCCAGTATTTCCGATTTCAGGGCATCGTCAAGCGCCGCACTGTCGCCGAAATGACTGTCCAGAGTGTTCATGACCTTTTCCCACGACCGTTTTGGCAGAAACTGCGGCTGGTAGGCAAGATGGCATGCACCGCATTCCTTGAGGTAGGCACTGTTGGTTGCCCCTCCCATCAGCTCTGAGCCGCCTCCATGAGCAGTGACAACTGAAGAAAATATGACGGCAAACAGTGCTGAGATGGGCATTTTACTCAATGAATTCATCGGTAGTCTCCTTTATTGTGCGTTTATGAACATGAGGACGTCGCCCTTTTCCCGTGCCGTTCCTTCCCTGCCGTACACCTGCTTGAAGTTACGCAAGAGCCATTTCTCGGTTTCCTTGACATTGGTTAGCCTGCTTTTGTTGGCAGAAGGGGCGAGGGGGGGGATTACCTTGCCCACGAGCGTCTTGCCGCTCTTCTTCAGGTCCGATGTGTGGCAGGTGGCGCAGGATAGCGGGCCGCTCTTGGCATTAGGCTGCGCATCAAAGAAGAGCTTTTTACCTCGTGCCGCATCAAAGCCCTTGAAGCTGCTTTCCTGCTTCTTTGCCTGGGTCTCAAGCCCTTGGACATACTTTGTCATCTCTGGGTTAAAACCGGCAGCAAGACCAAACCCCGGAGTTGCCGCAACCAGGCAAACCGCCACGAACAATGATGGAATACGCATCTTTTTCCTCCTGTTGATAGATATAGCTAATGTGCGGACAACAATACTACGTAAAATATCCGTGTCAACGGATAAATAACACCGGAAAGGTCTTAAGATGGGTTGGCCTCTAACAGCTGTCTCCTTGAACGGAAGAGCACGTAATGCCGCAGCCGGATCATGGTTCATTTGAAGCCAGCTCCACCCGGTTGCGGCCATTTTCCTTGGCTTTGTACAGGGCAGTATCGGCAGCCTTGATAAGGCAGCGTCCGTCACGTATGCCATCCCTGCTGCTGGTGGCCACCCCGAGACTGATGGTGACCGGTATGATCCCTTCCGGCGTATCCATGCTTTCGCTGCTTATCCATACGCGAAGCCTTTCCGCAATAGTGATGGCGCACTCCTGGCAGCACTCGGGAAGGATGAGCAGGAACTCCTCCCCTCCGTACCGTCCGACAGCATCGTAGACGCGTTCGATGGCATGCATCTTCTGGGCGGTTATGCGGAGCACTGCGTCTCCCGCAAGATGTCCGTGCGTGTCATTTACCTTTTTGAAATGATCGATATCGACCATGATGATGCTGACACAGTGTCCGTCCCGCTCCGATCTGGCCAATTCCCTGTCCAGAATGTCGAGAATCTCCTCATGGTTCAATAGACCGGTGAGAGAATCATGGGTGGCCTTTGCCCGGAGGATTTCGCGGGCTGCAAGCAGTTCATCCTGCAGCTCGATGATCCGTCTGCCGGCGCGGAGGCGAACCCTCAACTCATTGAGTTTGAACGGCTTTAAAATGTAATCGTCGGCTCCGGCTTCCATGCCGATGACAAGATCTTCATCCCGCTGCTGCGACGTCAGCAGAATGATGTAGGTATATGGTTCTTCAGCTACTTCCCTGATTGTCCGGCATACTTCTATCCCCTCCATTCCGGGCATTTTCCAGTCCAGGATAGCTAGTTTCGGGGCATTTTCAGATTGCAGAATCTGAAGTGCTTCGTTGCCATCCCGCGCAACAGCCACCTCGTATCCCCATGTAGCCAATATTTCTTCGAGGAAATGGCGAAAAGAGGGGTCATCTTCCGCTATCAGAATTTTCATGATGGTCTCCTCCGTTGATTAATGAGGAAGCGCGAAGTTCGAACTCCCGGATCAGATCAACGCACTTCTTGAAATCTATCGGTTTGGACAAGTAAGCGTCCATGCCTGATGCCAGACATTTCAGCTCATCGTTATGAAGAGCGAAGGCCGTTATTGCTACTATGATGGTGTGACCGCCCCTGACAACTTCCTTCTCTCGAATGCTGCGGGTGGCCTCAAAACCGTTCATGCGCGGCATCTGCACATCCATCAGGATGACGTCGAACGTGTCGGACTCCCACATTTCGACCGCCATTACGCCGTCACTCGCGGCGGATACTTCAAAACCGGCCCGCTCCAGCATGACGGTAAAGACCTCGCTTATGACAGGGTCGTCATCAACCACCAGAATACGCATTATCCCTCTCCTCCTGGGCTTGGCAAACTTCCACGCAATGTCATGGTGTCTTCACCGTTGCTGATTACTACTGATCTCCCGCTATTCCCTTCTCCCTGAGGGAGAAGGTGGCCGAAGGCCGGATGAGGGGGCAACAGTGTAATATATTGCAGCTTTTCCCCCTCACCCTAGCCCTCTCCCTCAGGGAGAGGGGACTGTTTTTCCGCCTTTGCGGAAGATTAGCCCTAATCAGTTACTTCCACGCACTGTCATGGTGTATTCACCGTCTCACTTACCGGGACGGTGAAAACGAAACGGCATCCCTTCCCCTCATCGCTTTCGAAAAATATCGTGCCCCCCAACAGCTTGACGATATGCTTGCTGATAACAAGCCCAAGACCGGTGCCGCCGTACCTGCGGGTGTCGGAATCGTCCACCTGGCTGAAAGGACTAAAGATCCGCTGTTTCATTTCATCGGGTATACCAATACCGGTGTCCGTGACCGAAAAGGTAATATCCCGTTTTCCGCCGTTCATGCTGCCTGAACATACCCGCACCTCGACTTTGCCCTGCTCGGTAAATTTGACGGCGTTCGCCACCAGATTTGTCAGAATCTGCTGAGTCCTGAGACAGTCGCCGGTTACGGTAACAGGAAGGTCCTCAGCCACGGCCACGATGAAATCGAGCCCTTTATGCTGCGTCTCGGAAATGAAAATATCAGTCGCGATCTTCACGCAATCCCGCAGGACAAACGGCTTGTCCTCTATATGTATCCGCCCCCCCTCGATCTTCGTCATTTCCAGGACATCATTGAGAATGCGGACGAGGGTACTCGCCGAATTATGTGCCGTCCGGATGTAATTGCGCTGCTTTGCCTCCAGCTGTCCGCCGAGGACAACATCCAGCATGCCAAGCACGCCGCTCATGGGGGTGCGCAGTTCATGACTCATGTTGGCAAGGAACTGGCTCTTGGCGCGGTTGGCCGCTTCGGCCGCTTCTTTTGCCTCCTTCAGGGCCTTTTCCGCCGCCTTGGATTCCTGAACATGTCTGTTGATGAGCCGGTAAAGGAGTAGAGACGACAACACGATGAAACCAATACCCTTAAACTCGGAAATGCGGGTTATGGTCGCCGGGTCTGTTACCATCCTGCCAAGTAAGCTGTCCGAAAGATATATCCAGAGTGAGCTGAAAACGGCATAGATACCTACGATCCGGGCAACGTCAAGGCGATCAGTCTGTTCGGATTCATTCGGCATTTATAGCACCTTCTTTCAGTGTGAATCCTTGTCTTCAGGTCAACTCGTTAACGGTTCCAACGTGAAGTAAAAAGTCGCCCCCTTGCCCGGTTCCCCTTCGGCCCACACCTTCCCTCCATGACGCTTGATGATCCGCTCCACCGTGGCCAGGCCGATGCCGAAACCTCTGCATTCTTCGGCTCCTGGCAGGCGCTGGAACGGGACAAAGATCCTCTCCGCAGCCGCATTGTCAAAACCGGCTCCGTTGTCCCGGACGAAATAGACCGGATTCCCGTCAAGATCCTTCGCGCCAAACTCGATGACCCCCCCTTCCCGTATGCCGGTATACTTCCAGGCGTTGTCAAGGAGGTTCACCAGAACCACTCGCAGCAGGTTTGCATCCCCATTGGCGATCATCCCTTCGGCGATGCGGACCTCGACCCGACGGGCGGTCTCGTTTCCCTTCAGTTCCCCGGCGACCTCGTTGGCCATGCTGCTGAGATCGACACTTTTCCGTTTCAATTCCGTATGTGTCAACCGGGAAAAATTGAGGAGCGCCTCAATCAGCTGACTCATGCGCAGGGTGCCTTCATAGGCCTGCTGGATGTAATGAAGGCATTTCTCGTCGAGTTTTTCTCCGTAAAGCTCCTTGATCATCTGGCAGTAGCTGCTGACAACATTCAACGGATTGCGCAGATCGTGGGCAACCGTGTAATTGAAGGCCTCCAGTTCAATGTTGACTGCTTCCAACTCCTCATTGGCTGCTTTCAGTTCGGCGGCGGATGCTTTCATCTCCAGGTTGGCAACTTCCAGTTCGGCAGACCGCACCGCCTGATCGGTGTTCAGCTTGGCTACTTCATTGTAGGCTGATTGAAGCTGGTCATTCAGCGACTTGACTTTCAACAGCATCTTTATTCTGGCCAGCACCTCGGCGCTGTTGAATGGGTTGGAGATAAAATCCTCGGCCCCGGCCTCGATTCCCCGGATGCGGTTTTCCGTGTCTGCGAAGGCGGTGATCATGATTACCGGGATAGTTTGATAAAGAACGTCGGATTTGATCCGGCGGCAGACCTCGAAACCATCCATTTCCGGCATCATCACATCCAAAAGACAGATGTCGATCCGCTCGGTTCGGATCTTTTCCAGCGCTTCCTGTCCATTCACCGCTTTTACCACAACATATCCAAGGGGGGAGAGTATGGCCTCCAACAAATTGAGATTGTGAGGTTCGTCATCCACGCACAGTATTCGCGACGTTGGTGTAGTCATATAGGTTCCTCCTCCAGCCACTGTTTCACCAGGACCGGCAGTTCACGCGTGTTGACAGGCTTGGAGAGATAGCCGTCGAATCCGGCCGCAAGGAATCTTTCCTGGTCGCCCTGCATGGCAAAGGAGGTCAGGGCAATGATCTTCAGCCTGCCGGTCGCCGGGTCCCCCTTCAGAATGCCACAGGCGGTTATGCCGTCCATGCCCGGCATCTGTATGTCCATCAGGATCAGGTCCGGGAGCAGTTCCCTGGCCAGAATCACTCCTTCCTGTCCGTCAGCAGCAACCACTACCTCATAGCCGTGGAAGGTCAAAATATCCCGGACGAGGCACCTGTTGTTTTCATTGTCTTCAACGATCAGTATTTTGTGTGGCATTGAGGTCACCTCCTCTGATCGAATGAATCACTTTGCGCCTACCGCATTTTCTACCAGATTTAAAAACTCGTTGGTCGACAGGGATCCTTTCCCCTCGATTCGCCAGACCTTTCCGGCCAGTCGCGCCCGGTCGGCAGCCGAGAGGTCCATCGAGGTCAATACCAGGATCGGAACTTTTGCGACAGAATTCTCGTCCCGCAGCCGGTCGGCGACATCGAAGCCGCTCATGCCGGGCATCACAAGGTCAAGAACAATCAGGTCAGGTAAATCGCGCTGCGCCAGCTCAACGCCCTCCAGCCCGCTGCTCGCCCGCAACGCTCGATACCCTTTGCGCTGCAGAGCATTTCCCAGGGTGTCCAGGGTCAGCGGATCATCCTCGATCACCAGGACTGTGTTGCCTCCGCTGGGGGCGATTTCCGGCTGATTGGCGGGGAGTTCCGTGGCACCCGCTTGTGTCAGCGGAATGGTGAAGCTGAACCTGCTCCCCGCACCGATGTCACTTTTTACCCAGATTCTGCCGCCGTGCAGTTCCACCATCTGTCTGTTCAACGCCAGGCCGAGGCCGGTGCCTTCGAATTCCTTGGTATAGACCGATTCCAGTTGGGTGAATGGATGGAAGAGTTTAGGGATGTCTTCCTCCCTGATACCGATTCCGGTGTCAGCCACGGTGATTTCGATGAAATCGCCGTCTTTCTTTGCGCTCACATTTACCGTTCCACCCGCAGGGGTGAACTTGACCGCATTTGAAAGCAGGTTGAACATGATCTGTTTCAGTTTCCTCTGGTCTGCCACAATCTGAATATCAGCTTCAGGGGCAAGATCCAGGCGGAGCTCTATCCTGCTTTTCAAAGCTTTTTCCCTGAGCAGGATCATCGAAGCAGCCAGTAATTCCCGCAGCAAAAAAACAGTCAGCTCAAGATTCATATTGCCCGACTCCACCTTGGAGAGGTCGAGGATGTCGTTGATCAGGGAGAGCAGGTGTCTGCCGCTGGTAAGGATGTTATTTACATATTCCTGCTGCTTTTCATTGATCGGGCCAAACATCTGGTCTTGCAGCACCTCGGAAAAACCGATTATCGAATTGAGCGGAGTGCGCAGTTCGTGGCTCATGTTGGCCAGAAAGTCGGATTTCGTGAGGTTGGTTTTTTCCGCCACCGCCCTGGCGTTCTCCAGCTCGACATTCTTCTCCTGCAGCACCTGATCCAGGCGTTTGCGTTCCGTAACGTCGCGCGCAGCAGCAAACACGCCCTGCAGCTTTCTGTCCCGGTCGTAGAAGGTGGTCGCGTTGAAGGAGACCACCGTTTCCTTGCCGTCCCTGGAACGGGCGGTGAGTTCGTAGTCGGTGACCTTCTTTTCTCGCAGCACCTGATTGATACCCGTCTCGGCCCGATCCGGATCGGTGAAGTAGTTCTTGAACGGCGCGCCGATCAGTTCATCGCGCGTGCAGTCGGTAAGCACCTCCATCTGTTTATTAACATCGGTGATGATGCCGGCCGGATCGGTGGTCATGATCGCATCAATGTTGGATTCGAAAAGGGAACGCGTGTAAAATTGATGGTCGCGCAGCCGCTGACTGAGCTGCTTCTGCTCTGCCTCGATCTGCTTGCGGGCGGTGTTATCGGTGCCGATGAGCAGATAGCCGATAATGGCATCCTGCTCATCGCGCAGCGCCGTGACCGACACTACTGCCGGGAAACGGCTGCCATCCTTGCGGATGTAGGTCAGCTCGTAGATGTCTTCAATGCCGCGCGAAGCCTTGAACACCAGCGCCTCGAAACCCGGGGTAATCTTGGTTCCCAGTTCACGGCTCAATTGCTCGGCGCGCGCGATCACTTCCTGCGGATCGGAAATATCAGCCGGCGTGATTTTGTTCATCACCTCGGCAGCCGTATAGCCAAGCATCCGTTCCGCCCCGACGTTGAAGATCTGGATGACACCTTTGGCATCGGTGGCGATACTCGAAAAGTTGGCGCTGTTGAAAATCGCGTTCTGCAAAGCCCCGGCCTGGAGCAGGGTTGCTTCGCTGCGGGACTCGGAGATGATTCTCCCCGTATCTTCGACCGCAGTTAACAGTTTGTTGTCTTTGCTGCCCATGGTTATCCCGTCCAGTTCCTTGATCCCGGTCGGGCATTTTTGCACAATGTCGAGAGCAGGTTTTGTTTTTTTGGTCGTTTTGGCCATGTGTGGACTCCTCGTATTGTTCTGTTTAAATCTCGGCAATACATGCAGTTATCGCCGCAAACAGCTTGTCAAACTCGATCGGCTTCAGCAGGAAGTCATGGCAGCCGATTGCGTTGCATTTCTCATGGTAATCTTTATTGCTGAAGGCGGTGAGCACGATGAACAGGGTGCCGTTTTGTATTGTTTTGATTTCACCGGCCATCCTGATGCCGTCCATTACCGGCAACTGGATGTCGGTGATGACGATCTTCGGCAGATGCTCCTTGAAGAGCTCCACACCCATCTCGCCGTTTTCGGCGAAGTAGAGGGAAGCGTCGGGGAATCTGCTGGAGATCATGACGCCCATCACTTCGCGGATCACCTTCTCATCTTCCACGATCAGTATTGCTATCCGAGATGGCTCCATCTCAATGTTCCCCCGTTATCATCGTCACGATGTCGCTTTTACGAACGGAATGGTAAAGCAGAACTCGCTTCCTTCTCCCGGCCGGCTTTCAACCCGGATTTTTCCGCCCATATTCTCGACAATCTGCCTGGTTAGGGCCAGACCAAGCCCGGCTCCGCCGTACTTTCTGGTCAATGAAACATCCGCCTGGGTAAATTTTTCGAAAATGGTATTCAGGTAGTCGGCAGGGATGCCGATTCCGGTGTCCCGGACGACAAAGCGAAGAACATCCTGCTCAAGGCGGACGGAAACGACAATGGAGCCCTGTTCCGTGAACTTCACCGCATTGCCCACCAGACTCACCAGCACCTGCCGGAGCCGTGCCGCATCGCCAACCACCATCTCCGGTATTCCTTCGTCGATCTCCAGAAGGAAACCGAGCCCCTTGCGGTCAGCTTCCATTTTGAACATGTCCGCGGCGAAGCGGATGCACGTGCGAATATCGAAAGACTGCATGATGAAACAGATTTTGCCGGCTTCTATCATGGATAATTCGAGGATGTCGTTGATAAGCTGTTTGAGCGTGCCGGCAGACGTTTTTGCCATGTTCAGGAAGTAGCGCTGTTCGTCCGTCAGATCGTTGGTCAGCAGCATGTCAATGATCCCGAGGACCCCGGTCAGCGGCGTTCGCATCTCGTGGCTCATGTTCGTCAGGAACTCGCTCTTGGCCCTGTTGCCGATCTCAGCCTCGTATTTTGCCTGCTCCAGCAGGATGGTTCGTTTTTGTACCAGCTCCTCCAGATTGTCCCGGTGTGTGCGCAACTCTTCCTCCACCACGTTGCGCCGGGCGATTTCTCTCTTGAGAAGCAGGAACACCATGACAAGAAGGGAAAAACTCACCCCACTCCCTGCAACCAGGGCCAGCAGAGCCTTTCTGATTCTGGCGTGCTCCTCGTCATTCAGTTCGGTCAAAAGTTGCTCTTCTTCTTCCCTTGCCTCGGTCACCCGCCTGCGGATCTCGTGCTTGAGATCCCTGCCTCGTTCCGCCACGATCAACTGGTAAGCTGCTTGAAAACCTGCCGCTCTCCGGAGTTCTACCGTGGTTTTGGAAGTCGCCAGTTTTTCCCTGATCAGCGGCTTGATTTCATCCAGGTGGTCCTCGTGACGAGGGTCTGCTGCGGTCAGTTCCTGAATATGCGCCAGCTTCAGGTCGATCTGGTCAAACGCTGCGTGGTACGGTTTCAGAAAATCTTCCTTACCCGTGATGACAAAACCGCGCTCACCGGTCTCCACGTCCTGCAGGGCGGAAAGAAGCTCATCGAACTCCCGTGCTACCGCATAGGTATGGTGCTCCCATCGTTCTTCCTCATTCATTTTTTTGATGTTCAGATAGTTCAGCAAGCCGATGATCGTCAGGATCACCAGGGCCAGTGCAAAACCACCATTTATGAGCAGGTTTTTTTTCAATGTCGTCACCTTCTTGTTACTGCCGGACGGTGAACCAGAATGTTGCGCCCTTGCCCGGCACCCCTTCGGCACAGACGCTGCCACCGTGGCGTTTGATAATCCGCTCCACCGTGGCCAGGCCGATGCCGAAACCTCTGCATTCTTCCGCGCCGGGGAGGCGTTGGAACGGCGTGAAGATCTTTTCCGCCGCCGCATCGTCAAAACCGGTTCCGTTGTCCCGGACGAAACAGCTCTGCTCCCCGTTGGATTCACTTGCTCCGAACTCGATGATTCCCTCCTCCCGAACGGCGGTATACTTCCAGGCGTTGTCGAGAAGATTTGCCAGTACCACACGCAGCAGGACAGCATCTCCGTTGACCACGATCCCGTCGGAAATCTGGAACGTGACCCGGCGTGCATCCTCCGTCCCCTTCAGTTCCTCGGCCACATCTTTCGCCATGGAACTGAGATCGACACGCTCCCAGTTTACGGTGGCATATGCCATCCGGGAGAACTCAAGGAGTGCCTCAATCAGCCTGTTCATGCGCAGGGTGCCGTTATAGGCTTCCTGGACGTAATGCAGGCACTGCTCGTCGAGTTTTGCGCCGCACAACGCCTTGAATGCCTGGCAATAGCTGCTGATAACATTCAACGGATTACGCAGATCGTGGGCAACCGTGTAGTTGAATGCCTCCAGCTCGCGGTTGGTGGCCTCCAGATCGGCGGCCCTGGCCGCAAGGTTCACGTTCAGCCTCTCGATCTCCTCCGCTGCCTGTTTGCGCTCGGTGACGTCCTGACACACGACCAGGATAGTGAGTGCGCCGCTCAGGTCGTAGACCGCCTGCGCTGTTTCCTCCACCCACAACAGGACTCCGTCTTTGCGGACCTTGCGAAACTGCCAGCGATGTACCTGATGGGGATGTTGCAAACAGATCTGCAACTGTCCGGCCACGGCAGAGCGATCTTCCTCATGGAAGAGCATCAGCACCGGCTGACCTTCCAGCTCTTCTGTCAAGTAACCCAGCTGGCATGCGCAAAATGGATTGACCGAAAGCATGTTCAGCTCGGCATCAAGGGTAACAATCATGGTCGGGTTATCATGATACAAAGCCCGATAGCGTGCCTCGCTGAAGCGCAAGGCATTTTCCACGTTCGTTTGCCCGGTGATGTCGTGTGTCGCCTGTGAGGGTCCGCGCTGGTTTTCAAGGTCAGGTATGGTCATGGGGTTTTCCTCGGTTCTGTTACATGCCGCTCATCAGCGGCGGCCACGGTTACGGCGCATTGCTTTGATGGCAATGAAGATCGCGCTGGCAATTCCGGCGACAACCATTGCTTCTCCGGCATAATGGTGCCACAGCGAGACGTCCCGTGGAGCAGCTACCAGCATTGCCCCGGCTACCAGCAGCGCCGAAGAAATGATGGCGCCGGGAAGCCGCCCGAGGTAGCGGGTGGCACGACCACCCAGGTCCTCCATGGCAGGTGCCTGCAAGCGTCCAAGATTCCCTTCGGCAATACGCCGCATGATGCGGCGTGTGTCGCCGGGAGCTTCAATCATCAACCGTTCCAGTTCGAGGGCAAACTTGCCGGTTTTTTCCTTGATCCGCTCCAGTGAGAAGTGTTGCGCGGTCAGGCGCGAGATCTGTTCACGAAACGCACGTATGTAGTCAAAGCGGGGGTCGAGTTGGCGGATCATGCCTTCCATGATGACGAATGCGCGGGTCAGGTGGAAAAATTCGCCCGGATTGTGGACCCGGTGACGGCTTCCGGCGCGCAGGAGCAGGGCAAAGGAATCTCCGATTGAAACATCCGCCAGATTGCTGCGGTGGATTTCATACAGCACCGCCTTTATATCCAGCATCAGCGCGGCACGGTTGACATTTTCGCTCGCCATTGCCATGTCGAGATAGGCATCGGTAGCAAGGCGTGCATCGCCTTTGACAACAGCAGCGAGCAGGTCGGTCAGCGATTCGCGCATCGGTTCGTCAAGTTCACCCATCATCCCGAAATCGAGAAGAGAGAGCCTCCCGTCGGGCAGCACCAACACATTGCCGGGATGCGGGTCGGCGTGGAATAGCCCCTCTTCGAAGATCGTCTGCAGCATCACCTGTACCAAGGTGTTGATCGCCTGTGGCATCGCTTCCGGACAACGCTTAGCGTAGAGATCCACCCGTTCGCCGTCCGAAAAATCGAGCGTGAGCACGGTTTTGCCCGAACACTCCGCCACGACGTCGGGGATCCAGAGATCGGGCCTGTTTGCCAGTGCGGTACGAAAATGCCGGATGGAATCCGCTTCACGGCCAAAATCGGTTTCCCGATGCAGACTGGTGGCAAATTCACGCACCAGCACCGGGAGATCCAGGGCGCGCAGCTGCGGAAAAAGCTTCTCGCCAAGCGCGACCAGATATGTCAGTGCCGTGATATCCGTGGCGATCATTGATTCAAGATCGGGCCGCTGCACCTTTACCGCCACGCGCCGCCCGTCCACCAGGGTTGCCTCATGTACCTGGGCAATGGTGGCGGCGGCCAGCGCCGTTTCGCTGAAGGAGGCGAACACATCTGTCAACGGAGCTCCCAGTTCAATTTCCACCGTGGCAGCCACTACGTCAAAGCCTAGCGCCGGCAACTGGTCGTGCAACAGCTCCAGTTCATTGATGTAGGAATCCGGCAGCAGGTCACGGCGCAGGGCGAGAACCTGACCGAGTTTGAGAAAGGTCAGCCCCAGCTCCTCAAAGGTTTCCCGTACCTCTTTCGGGTGCGGCCAGTGATTTTTTCCGCGGAGTGCTTTCAGGAAGTTGTGCCTGGTCAGCACGCGCACGAT
>Ga0154471_124_pt2 | contig 31394 bp, 28 predicted proteins | sample RifGroC2_FD_115950 | JGI IMG/M metagenome (GOLD analysis project Ga0154471, IMG submission 115950) | Geobacteraceae bacterium GWC2_53_11
ACTCTTCCGACAACATTCCCGGCGTCCCGGGCATCGGAGAAAAGACTGCCACAAAACTGATTCTTGAATTCGGCAACCTTGATACGCTGCTGGAGCGTGCCGAAGAAGTAAAAGGAAAAAATGGAGAAAAACTTCGAGAATACCGTGAGCAGGCTCTCCTCTCACGCCGTTTGGCAACAATAGAGCGCAACGTACCGCTGGAGTTTAACCTGGAGGAACTGAGTGCTCGGGAACCGGATCAGGAGACACTGAACTCTTTTTTTAAAAAATTCAACTTCACCTCACTTATCAAGGAGTTAACCGCCAAGGCAACACTTTCCGTCGAAGATTACCATACCGTAACAACGATGTCAGAGCTCCAGGAACTCATCACGGAACTGGAACGGTCCGGGGAGTTTGCCCTTGATCTGGAGACCACCAGCCTTGACCCGCGGGAAGCGAAAATCGTGGGACTTTCGTTTTCATACCGTGACCATGACGCCTGCTACATTCCTGTTGGCCATGTCACGGCCGCAACCCGTTCCGCTCACGCAACGGATTCAGGTCCGCTTTTCGCATCCGGGAGTGGAATATCCAGCCATGAAGTGAGGCTTGTTGCAGGACAACTACCCGCCGATCAGGTGCTGGCCAGCCTGCGTCCGCTCCTGGAAAATCCGGCACTGCGCAAGGTCGGGCAGAATATCAAGTTCGACTTGCAGGTGCTGGCCAATAACGGCATTAGTCTTGCCGGAGTATGGCTTGACACCATGCTGGCCTCCTACCTGCTCAATCCTTCCCGGCAGGGGCACGGACTGGACTCCCTGTCACAGGAGCACCTGAATCATCGTATGATCAGCTACGGTGACGTCACCGGCAGCGGCAAGGAGCAAAAGAACTTTGCCCAGGTGGATATTGAAACGGCTTCCCGATATGCGGCGGAAGATGCCGATGTTACCTGGCTGTTGCGCCGGAAACTTGAGCCGCTGCTGGTAAAGGGGGGTGATGACGCCCTGCTGCATTCGGTCGAAATGCCGCTGGTGACGATTCTGGCAGGTATGGAGAACCATGGTGTCCTTCTGGACACGGCTCTTCTGAACTCACTGTCCGCCGATTTTGCCGGGAGGATGAAACATGTTGAAGAACGGATTTTTGCCCTGGCAGGTGAACCGTTTAATCTCAACTCTCCAAAACAGCTTGGAGAAATCATCTTTGATCGCATGGGCTTGAAAACAGGCAAGAAGACCAAAGGGAAAAGCGGCTGGTCTACTGACAATGAAGTCCTTACCGCGCTGGCTGAAGAACACGAAATTGCCCGGCTGATACTTGATTACCGGAGCATTGCCAAGCTTAAAACCACGTACACTGACTCTCTCCCGCGCCTCGTCAATTCACGCACCGGGCGGGTCCACACCTCGTACAACCAGACGGTCACCAATACAGGACGCCTCTCCTCATCTGATCCGAACCTGCAAAACATTCCGATCAGGACAGAGGAGGGGCGCCGTATCCGGCACGCATTTATCGCCCCGCCGGGTCATGTCATCATGTCGGCCGACTACTCCCAGATCGAGTTGCGCGTGCTGGCGCACCTCTCGAATGATGCCGTGTTCTGCCATGCATTTGCCAATGATGAAGACATCCATACCCGCACCGCCGCCGAAGTTTTCGGTCTTTTCCCGGAAATGGTCACACCGGAGATGCGGCGCCAGGCAAAAACCATCAATTTCGGCATCATCTATGGCCAGGGAGCCTTTTCACTTGCGAAGCAGCTGGGTATTGCACGCAAAACCGCCGAAGAATTCATCAATACCTATAAGGAGCGCCACAACGGCGCTATTGCATATCTCGACTCATGTATCAAGGAGGCGGAAGAACACGGCTGTGTGCGGACAATACTCGGCAGGCGCCTGCCGATTCCCGACATTCATAGCAGCAACGGCAACGTGCTGGCCTTTGCCCGCCGGAATGCCATCAACTATCCGATACAGGGCTCAGCCGCTGACATTATCAAATGCGCCATGATCCGGGTTGATGCCCGTATTCGCCAGGAACGGCTGCAGAGCCGGCTGATCATGCAGGTACACGACGAACTGGTTTTAGAAGTACCTGAAGCTGAAATAGTGACCATGGAGCAGCTTGTAGAGGAAGAGATGGGACGGGCTGTAGAAACGAAGGTTCCGCTCAGGGTTGACATCAGTTATGGGGCCAACTGGAGCGAAGCGCACTAACGAAGAAGTTATGCCACAAGCCGACGTTCCTTCAGGAATTGGCACTGCGCCTCCTGCGCCGGTCTTTCTGCTTGCGCAGTTTTTCTATTCGTTTCATCTCAGGGGTTATGACACCTGAAGCGGCTTCAATTCGCTCCAGCAGCTCACGGCGAGCGATAAATCGATTCACTGACTGGCTCCTTTCCCGCATGCAGGTAACCTGAATACCGGTTGCCTTATGTTTCAACTGGACGCAACTGGACGTCTTGTTGACGTGCTGGCCGCCATTCCCGGATGAGCGAACGAAGCTTTCCTCAAAGTCTTCTTCACGCACCCCCAGCAGGGTCATCTTTTCCCGCAGCCAACGATTTTTTTCTTCACTCACGGCAAACTCAGGCATAATCAGACAATTCCCGTTTTAATCAGCATGTTGGTATTATGGCAAATTCTTACGTAACGACAGTATATTCCATTTTCAGATCGTAAGCTATCATCCGGCGAATGTTGCCTGACAAGCTCCAATATGGTATAAACGCACTCGACCTATACACTGAACAACTTCAAAGGAGTATCGTGAAGGCACATTTTTTACAACGCTGTTGGGTTACCTTTTCAGTATATGTTGTCGGTATCTATGCCTCACTCCTGAACAGGTTTGTTATCAAGGGAAGTGAGAACATCCCGCATGACGGTCCCGTCCTGATAGCCTCCAACCACATTTCAGCCTACGACACCATATTTCTTCCTTGGGCAGTCATCAGGTACAATCCACTCCAGATGCTCTGGGCACCAGCCAAAGAGGAATTATTTGAAAAAACAGCTCTGCGGCTGATCTATACATCGTGGGGAGCTTTCCCGGTCAAGCGGAAGCGGGATGTACGGGCAGGCCGGGTATTGAATGACCTGCTGCAGGGCCAGAAAGTCATGCTCTTCCCCGAGGGTACCCGCCATAAGGACGGACAACTGGGGCCCGGTAACCGGGGAGTAGGGAAAATCATCTACGACACCAGACCGGCGGTCATTCCAACGGCCTTGGCCGGACTGAACAGCTGGAAGTTCCCCGGCTTTGGACAGGAGGCTGCAGTTGTGTTCGGTGCGGCACTGGATTTTAGTGACCTGTTTGCACTGGAAGACTGCAAAGAGACTCACCTGCAGATTGTTGACCGGGTCATGCAGGCAATTGCAGCTCTCTTAACCACGGAGGGGATTGATTGTGGCCGAAAATAACAGTCAAATCGTAGAAGTTTTTTGTGATGGCGCATGCAGTGGCAATCCGGGACCTGGCGGATACGGAGCAATTCTTCGCTGCGGAGGTCACACCAAAGAACTGAGCGGAGGAGCAAAAGAGACCACGAACAACCGGATGGAGATGAGTGCGGCTATTGAAGCACTCCGCCAGTTGACCCGCCCCTGCCAGGTCATAATCACGACTGATTCGCAATATCTGGTAAAAGGAATGACCGAATGGATTGCAGGGTGGCAGCGTAAAGGGTGGCGCAACAGCAAAAAAGAGCCCGTTCTCAATAAGGATCTGTGGGAACAGCTGCTTGTTCTGACCAGCTCGCATTCAGTGCAATGGAAGTGGGTTAAGGGACACGCGGGACATGCGGAAAATGAGCGTTGTGATCAACTGGCGCGGGAAGCGATACCTGTGTGAGAGGAGCCTACCTTGAGGCAGGAACCACTCCGATCAGACTGAAACCATATTTGGGGTTTGTTACGGCATGGGTATTCGGGAATTTAGAAAACAACCACCCTTGGAAAACCGTTGAACCATGTTCACTGATCCGGACTTTTGCACCAGGGTTTACCAGTTCATTTGAGGAGGTCGTAATAGTTGCCCCTTCCATGGTAAAGGCAGGAAGAAAAGCTTCTACGGTAATTGAAAGTGCTGAAGAAGGGACCGGAAATGTTGCACCAATGGGGACAACATAAATGTTTTCCGTTCCCCTGGTTTTATCAATTACTGCAATCCGGACCGCCTTCCAGCGGCGTATGACATCAGGTGGGACAATGACTGTTTTTTCTTTGGTTGTACGGTGGGAAGTGGAAGGCTGAAGTTTATCGTGAGGTTTTTCGGTGCGCTCCTGACAAGCGCTGAGGACACTTGCCAAAAACGATACTGATATAACCTGATGTACTATTCGAGCAAGAGTCAATGCGGTATCCGATGAAAGTGTGGCGGAGAGAGAGGGATTCGAACCCTCGATACCGGTTTCCCAGTATACTCGCTTAGCAGGCGAGCGCCTTCGACCTACTCGGCCATCTCTCCGTATGATGTAGCGTTCTTCAGTTACGGCGGGATGTGATACCTACCATGCCTCGCTCAAAAAATCAAGCCCTACTTTCCTTTTTTCAAATCAACCAAGATCAGCTTTGCAACCGCTTTAAGTGTTTCAAAAACGCCTTCGCCGGTGGTAGCACACGCCTCAAATTCGGGAACATTCGTAGTGTTCAGCTCTCGCCGTAACTCCTCAACCGACATTGCCCCCGGTAAATCACGCTTGTTGTACTGAATAATGTACGGCAGCTTGTCAAGATCATAGCCCTGTTCCTTGAGATTTATTCTCAGGTTCTCAAGGGACTCAATATTCGCATCAATCCGCTCTTCCTGGGAGTCAGCAACAAAAACGACCCCATCAACCCCCTTCAGTATAAGTTTTCTGGACGCATCATAAAAGACCTGTCCCGGAACGGTATAAAGATGGAACCGGGTCTTAAACCCCCGGATTTCACCCAAGGAAAGAGGTAGAAAGTCAAAAAACAACGTCCGCTCCGTCTCCGTGGCGAGGCTAATCATCTTCCCTTTGGCATCCGGAGCGGTTTTCTGATAAACGAACTGAAGATTTGTCGTTTTTCCGCACAAACCCGGGCCATAATAGACTATTTTACAATTTATCTCACGAGAAGCATAGTTGATGAAGGACATCTTTGGCTTTCCCTGTTATTAATTAGTAAGTTAGATATATTTCGGCAGTTGCGGTGCAGGATACTGCCCGAGGCAGCAGTAAAAAGCTCTCAGAAAGACTCAGCTAAAAAGATTGTCAATATCGTCATCGGTAATTTCAGCGAAGGGGAAATTGGATGCTCCCCGTTTTTCACGTTCTTCCGACTTTTTCATCAGTTGTTCGAAAATACCCGAAAGCTCCTCTGATGATTTTTTCACCCGAAGACGGACAAGTCCGAGAGAAGAGCGGTTATCAAACAGGACTACCAGAATAACTCGGCCACCAACGATGGAAATATGGAGATTGTCCTTTTCCCCCTCGTGAAAGAGAATTGAGAATTCTTTTTCACCGATAAGCTTGGCAAGTCCGCCTGTAGCAGCAATGTTTCCGGCTGTCAAAGATGCGAGTGAAGTGGTATCAAAACGCTCGGTTTCTCCGACGCCTGAGATCAACTGACCATTTTTATCCACCAGGAAAATCACTTTGGCATTGGCTTCCTTAAGCAAGCGGCCAATAACCTCGTTGATTTCCTGAAATTCTTCGTCGTACATGACCATCTGTGAATTGGACATGCCTTATCTCCTTGCACGGCGGCAATAGTTTCATCCCTACATCAATTTAAAAAAGAATATCTTGCCTTATAGCAAACCTCCTGCATGCTTTCAAGCTTATTCGATGTCATTGTCGTGTTTGAGAGCAATCCCCTATTTGCTTTACGATGGATGCTGTGGTACCTTGCACCGCTCTTTATCCTGATTTTGATATCCACCTGAAGAAAGGCATACAACATATATGGAATTAAGCTTTTCCAAAAACAATGAGCCTGTAGACCAGACTATCAATCGACTCATTGAAGATTCAGGAGGGATCCACCACCCCGCCGTCATCAAGGAAATGATTCTTGCCACACTTAAAATCGGCCAGGACGTGGATTATCTGGCTGATCTGAAACTGATAAACCGCACCTTGCGCGAGATGCGTTATACGGCAAAGGTTTTCGGCCCCTATCGTCACCGTAAGAAGGTTACCATATTCGGCTCGGCGCGCACGGAAGAAACTGATGAGATGTATCTAAAATGCGTCCGGTTCAGCCGCATGCTTGCAGAAAACAACTACATGGTCATCACCGGAGGCGGCCCCGGCATCATGCAGGCCGGCAATGAGGGCGCCGGAAGCGAGAACTCGTTTGCGGTAAACATACGATTGCCATTCGAACAGAAGCCGAACCCGGTCATGTATCGCAATCCGCGACTGGTGACCTACAAATACTTTTTCAACCGTAAAGTTGCCTTCGTCAAAGAGGCTGACGCCATTGTCGTTTTTCCGGGAGGATTCGGCACTCTGGATGAGGCGATGGAGGTGTTTACGCTCATCCAGACCGGCAAGACATCACCCAAACCGTTGATTCTGATGGATGACAAGGACGGCTACTGGGAACAGTTTTTCAATTTCGTCAAGGAGAGCCTCCTGGTAAAAGGGTTCATCTCGGGCGAAGATTTTTCCCTCTTCACGGTAACAAGAAGCGAGCAAGAAGCGATGCAGGTAATAGACACGTTCTATAACACCTACCACTCTATGCGCTTCATTGAAAACCGTCTGGTAATACGCCTGCAGAAAAAACTTTCGGATGAACAGATTGCAACCCTGACCAGCGAATTTCCCGAACTGATCAAAAACGGCGATCAGATTAACTGTTGTGAAGCGTTCCCGGAAGAGATCGATGAGCCGGACCTCGCCACTCTGCCGCGCATATCCATGCTATTCGACCATCATCACTATGGACTGTTGATAGCGTTTATCAACCGCATGAATACGTTTTAGCTGTTTGCAGTCGCCATGCGCAATGCATGGCATGTGGCACGTTGACAAGGTCAACTGCTTGACGATATAGTTCAATAATCACTCTCAAATTCAGGATACCATGCAGGATTTAAAGCATCTTTCACAAAAAAAATCTTTTCCAGGGTCAGGACTTTTCGGCGGCAGCTCACACAACAGGCGGCGCAAACAACCCGGAGATGCATCCCGGCCCAACTTGCCTCTCCCATCGGGCAAGCGGTTCCGCCGGTTAAAACTGACGCTCCTTTTTATTGCGATTATCCTGGCTCTGGCGCCGCTTTCCGTCCTTGCTCTGCGCAAGTCGAAGCCCGTCGGTTCAGCCGTGCGCACCTGGGTCACCTCTTTGACCTCTCCCGCAAAACCTGCTGAAGCCGCCAAGTCCCCTTCCGCCTCCAGCCGTTTCAAAGCGGCCAGCGACCTGCTTGCAACAGCGGAAGTCAACGGCTCCCGCATTTCGGCTCGTACTCCTGAAGGAATGCAGCACATCTACACTATTCAGGGAGATCTGCAGCAACGGGTCCATGACTATCTGGTCAAAAACCAGGTACCGTACGGCGTTTTTGTCGCCATAGAACCGGCTACCGGACGCATACTCGGCATGACATCCTATTCGGCGATTGATTCTGACTGGCCCAGGCGTTCTGCCTACGAACTGTATCCCATGGCCTCGCTGTTCAAGATCATTACCGCCTCTGCAGCTCTTGAAAGCCATAAAATAACACCGGAAACCGTCATTGAATTCCGCGGCAACAACTACTCTGAGAATCCGCGCTACTGGGACATCAGCCCGCGCGGCAAAAATAACAGCATGGATGTTTCATACGCCATGGGTAAATCCATCAACCCGGTCTATGGCCGCGTGGCAAGTGATGTGGCGGGAAAAACCTCCGTGATGGAATCAGTGTACCGCTTCGGCTTCAATCAGGAACTGCTGCCGGGTACCCCGGCCAAGCCAAGTCAGGCCGGAGAACCAGCCAGCACCCATGATCTGAGGCTGATGGGCGCGGGCCTGGACCACGACGTTAAAATTTCGCCGCTGCATGCCGCAGTGATCATGTCGGCTATTGCAAACGGGGGGAAAATGATGGCTCCTGGTCTTACCAGCAGCATCATCGACGAACACGGAGTCGAAAAAGAGCTTTTCTCCCCTCGTGAACTGCGCCAACTGGTCTCTCCCGAGACCTCGGCATCGTTGACAAAAATGCTTTCCAGCACCGTCCTGACCGGAACATCCCGAAAGGCTTTTCACGACCGTCGTGGCCGGCCGTTACTGAATATCCCGATCGCCGCCAAGACAGGATCAATCAACGGCACAGATCCCAAAGGGCATTATTCGTGGTTTGCCGCTTTTGCGCCGATACAGAACCCGAAAATTGCGCTGGTCGCACTGGTTATAAATCCGGACAAATGGAAAATAAAGGCTTCTCAGGTTGGAGAACAGGCTCTTGAGGAGTTTTTCAGGAAATAGGCTCGGCGGAAGAATAGCTGAGTAGCCGTAACTCACCATCCAGTATTTCACCATAGGTGAACTGCTCCATCCAGTCACCAAGAGACAGGACCGTGAAGCCGGTTGCGGGTAGACACTCATGCAGGGCAAGGTGAAAGTGGCCGGTAATCAGTCCGTCACACCCCTGTTGCCGGATTGATTCGGCAAAATCCAGGATGATCCGGCGGTAATCCCAGCGGGCTGTTTTAACGGTATATCCGGCCCGGCTTCGTTTCTGCAGGCAATTCCTGATGGCAGATGCCCACGCCGGAGGAAACCTGCTGACGCTGGCAGCAACCAGACGGCTGCGCAACAGGAAGCGAAGCAGACGGTAGCTACGATCCTCCCTGTTGATTTGATCGCCATGACAGATGTACAGCCGCTTACCTTGCACCGTTTCAATGGCTGGTCCGGTATGAATCTCGGCTTTCAGGCGCTGTGAAAAGATCACGCCCAGATGGAAGTCGTGATTCCCTTCATAATAGACCAGCCTGCAACCGCTCGCGACCAACCGGTCCAAGGCATCAAGGACGGAGTCGTACTGTTTGAATGGGTGTGACGGGAACCCCACCCAGAAATCGAACAGATCGCCCATAAGGTAGAGAACATCAAGATGCCCTTCCTGCTCACGCAAAAAACGGAGCAACAGACGGTAGTTGGTATCGTCCGGTGATACAAGATGGGCATCGGCTAGAAAAATGGCTCGCATGGCGCGGATTGTGCTTCGATCAGCACTGAAATGTCAACAAGAAGAAAGCGCCTTGGCGTTGCAACAGAAATAAAGGAGAAACATTAGATGGCAACGATTCACAGTGTGGAAATATCGTGGGAGGACCTGCTGGGGGCCTTTACCAGCGGACAGCTTGACAAAGCCAATTATCTCGACCGGCTGACCGGAGAGATATTTTCAGTTCCATCAACACCCGACAGCAATGAAGTCCGCCAGCAGCTTAAAGATAATGGCGAGCGTTTCCTGGAGATCCCACCGTTCGACTATCGCAGTGAGCGGCAAATCGTGGCCGAGTTCGTTGCGCAGATATCCGACCATGATTTAAAAAAGCTGCTGCAAACCTCCCTGGCCGGTCGAAAACCGTTCGGAAAGATCGAGGACATACTCTCGTTTTACCCGGATGAGGAAGACCGGTACACCATATTGAAAGATCAGTACCTATCCAACCGCCTTAAAACCTGGCTTGAAGAGAACAACCTGTTCACCGCCAACACGGTCCTGCAGGGTGCAAAGCACGCCTAGGAGAGATCATGGAGCACACTCATCACGCCCACGCCCCGCGCAATGATTACGGACGGTTTATCGCCACCATCCTGATTTTCTGCCTGCTGGCAGCTGCAGGCTACGCTCTGCAGCATACGATCTCCTGTTTTCTGCTTTCCTGGGTCATTGCCTACCTTCTCGATCCACTGCTCGTCCGCGTCGAACAACGGGGCATGAAACGGCTCTACGCGCTGGGACTGCTCTATGTCATCCTGGGCATTCTGACCGTTTTTTTCCTGACCTTTATCGTCCCGGCCATCACCATCAGCTGGAACGCCTTTATCCTGGATCTTCCCGCCTATATCCAGAAACTGAAACAGGCTGCCCTGGAGTGGAAAAGCCGCATGCCTGATCGCTATGGGTCAGACGAAATACAGTGGCTGATTGATAAAGCCTCTGCCAATCTTGATACGGCGGCGGAAAAGACCGGATTCTGGGCATACAGCTTCGGCACTCGTATTTTTTTCAATCTTTTTAACATCGTACTCTCACCGATTCTGGTTTTCTTCATGCTCTACTATAAGCAAACCGTTATCGACACAGTCTCTTCCTGGCTTCCGGAAGGCCGTCGCACCCAGATGATCGACATCGCCCATGAAGTCAACGGCAGTATAGGCGGGTACCTGCGCGGACAGGTCGGAGTATCCATCATAGTCGCCCTGCTGGCAACGGTTGCCCTGTTCGCCCTGGGCATCCCGCACCCGATATTCTGCGGGGCATTCGCCGGAGCCGCCTCGATTCTGCCGTTCATCGGTGTTATCATTGCGACGATCCCCGCCCTCTTCTTCGCCTGGTTCAAATTTCAGACCGTGTCCATGCTCTGGCAGACAACCCTGGCCTTCGGCTTTATCTACTTTGTCGAGGGGTATGTCATCAAACCCCTGGTATTCAAGGAATCGATGAACCTTAATCCGTTGGTTACCATCATCATGGTAATGGCACTCGGAGAGATTCTCGGTTTCTGGGGCATTTTGCTGGCCCTCCCCATTGCATCTGCCATCAAGATCACCTGGGGACATTTCGTGCACGGCGATTTCAGACAGAGGTAGCACATCGTGAATAATAAGACTTTCACAGCCCCCATAACCGGTATGTCATGCGCCAATTGCGCTGCCCGCATTGAAAAGAATCTAACCCCGCGTGACGGCATACAGAGCGCGGTAGTAAATTTTGCCCTCATGGAACTGACCGTCAGCTTTGACCCGAAAACCATCTCCGAAGAGCAGATCGTCGCGACTGTCGAAGCGCTCGGTTACGGCGTTGTCCGGTCCGAACCGGATGGCGAGCTGACGTTCGGGGTACGCGGACTGCACTGCGCCTCCTGTGTCAACACGCTTGAAAGCAAGCTGCATGAACATCCCGGCATTACCACCGCCATTGTCAATCTTGCCGCCGAAACAGGTTTTGTCAGGTTTGATCCCCAGCAGCTCGGCGCCGCTGACATCTTCAGCATTGTCCATGCCGCCGGCTACACTCCGGTAGGACTGCACGGTGCTGAGACGGCTCAGGACGATGATCTGCGGTCCCAGCGCAACTGGTTTATCTTCTCTCTCTGCGCGTCCCTCCCGATCATGCTTACCATGGGACTGCACACCAACCGGGCGGCAATGCAGATCAGCCTGCTGCTGGCTACGGCGGTACAGTTTTCCGCCGGCCTGACCTTCTATCGCGGAGCCTGGAGCGCCCTCAAAAACCGCAGCACCAACATGGATGTACTGGTAGCTTTAGGCACTTCAGCTGCATATTTTTATTCACTGGCAGCTTACGTTGGACTGCTCGGACCGCATCGCGAAGTATTCTTTGAAACCTCGGCCATGCTGATCGCCTTTATCCGGCTCGGCAAATACCTTGAAGCCAGAGCCCGGGGCAAAGCAAGTGAAGCACTCAAGAAGCTGCTCCACCTCCAGGCAGACAAAGCGCTTCTGGTGACTGAAAGCGGCGAAAAAGAGGTTCCCGCCTCCGTAATCCGGGTCGGCGATGTTGTTCTCGTTCGTGCCGGAGATGTCATTCCGGTCGATGGCGAAGTGCTTGACGGGAGCGGGTCCGTTAACGAAAGCATGGTCACCGGTGAATCCCTGCCGGTGCTGAAAAATCCGGGCGACCAGGTTTCCGGAGCCACGGTCAGCACCAATGGCGTCATGCGTATCCGGGCAACCAGAATCGGTGAAGCAACCCTGCTGGCGCAGATCATCAAAATGGTGCGCGAAGCACAGGGGGACAAGGCGCCGATTCAGAAATTTGCCGATACCGTATCGGCATGGTTCGTTCCGATCGTCATACTCCTGTCGGCAGTCACCTTCATCGTCTGGTATTCCACGCTTTCCAGCGATTTTCTGACCGCCTTCCGCTATGCCATCGCCGTATTGGTGATAGCCTGTCCCTGCGCCATGGGACTGGCCACGCCAACCGCCATCATGGTCGGCAGCGGCATCGCGCTCGGACGTGGCATACTGGTTAAAAGGGGCTCCGCCCTTGAAGCGATCTCCCGCCTGAACATTGTCCTGCTCGACAAGACCGGCACCCTGACCAGGGGGGAGCCGGAAATGACCGACCTGGTGCCGGTCGCTCGCAGCATTGATCCAACCAAACTACTCGAATGCCTGGCAACCGCCGAGGCGTACTCGACCCACCCGCTGGCCCAGGCTGCGCTCGCAGCCGCACGGGAAGCGGGAATTGAACCGGGTCAGGCCGATGACTTTGAAGAACGGGGCGGCTTCGGCGTAACCTGCCGTTTTGAAGGGTTTCAGCTGGCGGTCGGAAACGAACGGCTGATGAAAGAACTCGGCATTGCCTTGGCTCCGCTGGCAAAAAAAGTTTCCGAACTGACCGCAGCAGGCAAGTCGCTCGTGTACGTTGCCGCCGGCAATGCCCTGGTCGGCGTTGCCGCATTTGCAGACACGCTCAAGCCGGAATCGGCACGGGCCGTCGCGGAACTGCGCCGGATGGGCATATCCACCTGCATGATTACCGGAGATCACGCCGACGTTGCCGCCATTATCGCCAAACAGACCGGTGTCGATTCGTTTGAGGCCGAAGTCATGCCGGATCGCAAACGGGATGTGGTGAAAGAGTATCAAAGTCGCGGGATGATCGTCGGCATGGTCGGTGACGGCATCAATGACGCGCCAGCACTTGCCCAGTCCCAGGTAGGCATTGCTATCGGTGGGGGAACGGATGTTGCCAAGGAAACCGGTGATATCGTCCTGATGCGCAGTGACTTGATGGACGCCGTGCGGGCCATAAAAATCGGCCGGGCCACCCTGACTAAAATCAAGCAGAACCTGTTCTGGGCACTCTTTTACAACATTCTCGGCATTCCGGTCGCCGCCGGCCTGCTCTCCGGCTACGGCATCTATCTCAAACCGGAGTTTGCCGGACTGGCAATGGCCTTTTCTTCCGTATCGGTCGTACTGAATTCTCTTCTGCTGAAACGAATCGACAAATCGCTGTAATCATCATTTTATTGGGGGTTTGGTGCTCTTTTCTACTCTGTTCCGGCGCTGCTTGAGCGTTAGTATTTATACGGCAGCAACGATACTTGTTTTGGCAGGAATTGCAGAAGCTGATGAAACCAGCCAGGCGCAGACCGGAACGCCCGTCAACGAGGCGCCATCAAAACAACCCCAAGCACCTCCCGTGGTTTCTGAAACCGCCGCGCCCTCTCCTTCCGGCATGTACTACCGGATTGATGCAAACAGCTATGCCTATTACGAGAAACCCAAGGCGTACAGCTTCCTGGTAAACACCCCCCTGAATATCGTTGACTGGCTGAAAGATAGCTTCCAGCAGAAAAACGCCCTGACGATTGCCGGAATTGCGGTTGCCACAGCAGGACTGATTGCGGTTGACCAGGATCTGTACAACGGTGCGCGGGACATCGGTCATACGCTGCACATCTCGGGAGACAGCGCCATGGGCAGGGTTTCCCCCGGTTCACCGATCCAGTATCCAAAAGATGTGGGCACCGCACTCTATTATCTTGGCGACGGTATGATCCCGATTACGATCACCCTGGGCATGTTCAGCTACGGCATGTTCACCTCTGACGTACGCAGTCTACAGACCTCCAGCCAGCTTGCGGAAGGACTTCTATCGGTTGCTGTCGTGGTCCAGACCATCAAGCGCACCACCGGACGGGAAACTCCGGGGGAGGCAACGCAATCCGGCGGCACATGGCGCCCTTTCCCCAGTTTTTCAAAATATGGCAGCAGTACGCCGAAGTACGATGCCTTCCCCTCGGGTCATCTGGCAACCAGCATGATGACCATTACCGTGCTGGCCGACAACTACCCCGAATACACCCTGATCAGGCCGGTCGGCTACACCCTGATGGGGTTGCTCAGTTTTCAGATGATGAACAACGGCGTCCACTGGGCAAGCGATTATCCGCTTGCCATAGCAATCGGCTACGGATTGGGCAAAGTTGCTTCATCCCATGGCCGGAAAGTTGTTGCGACCGGCGATGTTCCTGAAAAAGCCACAAAGCGACCGCTTATTTCGGATATAACGATGCTGCCCGTACCAACAAATAACGGCGCAGCGCTCGTGGTTCTCGGTAAATTTTAAACCTGAAATATCTTCTCGCGCAAAGGCGCAAAGACGCAAAGAAAGTCAAAGGCTTACAGCCAACAAAGCCTGGGATCTAACCATATGTTTTTCCTGGCTAACTTCACTTAAAAGCGCCTACTTCTGGTGCGCATTTGCGCGATCAACTGCTTATAAAACAACTCTCAAGGATTTCACATGTTCAATCCCAGAATTACTCCATCAACACTACGCACCGGCATTATAATGCTATTGGTCATACAGCTTCTGTCAGCGTCTCCCGTCCGGGCGGAAAACCAGCCCGACCCCGCCGCAGAAACACCTGGAGCTGCCGCAGTCCAGCAGGAAACCCCCAAACCGGCGCTGCAGCCGGACAGCATCTCCGGAGAATATCTCAAAGGCTATGTTACCGACACCGGCAAAATGTTGTCGTCACCCGCACGATGGGACGGAAGTGACTGGCTGAAGGCCGGGCTGGTCGTTGGAGCAACATCAGGACTTCTGTTTGCCGACACCGGCATCAAGGATTTTGCCCAGCGGAACCAGAGTTCAGCAGGCGACAAAGCCGCTTCAGTGGGAAATGCTCTGGGTAATCCGCTCTACACCCTTCCCCCGCTTGGCCTGTTCTACCTGTATGGCCATTATGCCAACGACCAGAAAGCACGCCACACCTCCCTGCTCGCCGTGGAAAGCCTTGCCCTCAGCGGCGCCTTTACCTGGGGAATCAAGGTGGCTGCGGGACGCCCCCGCCCCTACACCGGCGAATCGTCCTCCACCTGGAATGGCCCCAGCCTCAAAACGGGTAACACATCCTTCCCGTCCGGCCACACCACCGCTGCTTTTTCAATCGCCTCGGTCATTGCCGAAGAGTACGGCGCCAATCCCTGTGTCCCCCCCATCGCCTACGGCCTGGCAACGCTCACCGGAATGGCGCGCATCTACGACAACAAGCACTGGGCTTCCGACACCTTTTTCGGCGGAGCCATCGGCTACTTTGTCGGAAAAGCCGTTGTCAGATACCATTCGACCCAGAGCAGCACAGCCCTGAAGATCCTGCCGACGGTCAGTCAGCAGGGATTCGGCCTGACCGCCGAATATCGCTTTTAATCTTCGCACGCCCGAAATCCCGCTCAACAGTTGCATAGCCGGCGGGGCGTGGTAGACTCATCTCACGTGAGAATTCTTTCAAGAGGTCACCATGCCCGATGTCCAGAAGGAAATCAGCCCCACGGAAGAAGAGAACCATCTCACCCTGAGAATCAGGCAGTATGCCTGGGGCCTGGCAGCAGGATGGACACTTCTGGTGTGCGGCTCGTGGCTCTGGAATTACCAGGCCGAACAGAAGGTATTCCGCACGGTTGCCCTGGCCGAAGCTCGGGCCGTCATCGAGCGTGATGCGCTGTACCGCCGCTGGGGTTCATCTCATGGCGGCGTATATGTGCCGGCAACAGCGAAATCCCCCCCCAATCAGCATCTCTCCCACATCCCCGAACGCGACATCCTTACCCCCTCGGGAAGGCTGCTGACCCTCATCAATCCGGCTTACATGACCCGACAGGTCAACGAGATGTCCCAGGAAGGGAGCATTTACCTTGGTCGTGCCCATATCACCAGCCTGAAACCGCTCCGTTCGGAAAACCTCCCCGACGCATGGGAAGCTGCCGCACTCCGCTCCTTTGAGAACGGTGCAAAGGAAGTCAGCGCCATGACCACGATGGACGGCAAACCGTTTATGCGCCTGATGACGCCGTTTATGACGGAACAACCGTGCCTTAAGTGCCATGCAGCCCAAGGCTATACGGCCGGCTCCGTACGCGGCGGCCTCAGCGTCTCAATCCCGCTGCAGCCCCTCATGGATGCCAGCCGTGGCCAGCTCGCCGGTTCGCTGGCCTTTCACGGCATGATCTGGTGGCTGGGTCTTGGGGTAACCGGACTGGGAGCTCGCAAACTGTCCCGAACTGCCCGGGCTCAAATGCGGATTGAAGACGAACTTCACCATCAGGCTATCCTGCTTGAAGAAGAAATTGCCGAACGCCAGATGGCCCAGGAATCGTTGCAGGAAAGTGAATCACACCTGAGGATTGTCGCCGACTACTCCACCAACTGGGAATACTGGCGCCTGCCCGACAACAGTTTTCTCTACCTGTCGCCGTCCGCACTGAAGATAACCGGATACAGCGTTCAGGAATTTGAAGCCGATCCAAACCTTATGGCAGCACTCATTCATCCCGAAGACCGGGAGCGATTCAACAATCATACGCATGCCCATGATTCCCACGGCCAGATCTTGCCGATCGAATTGCGCATTCTCCACAAAAACAGCGATGTCCGCTGGATCAGCCACGTCTGCCAGCAGGTTTTCACCCCGGAGGGTCTTCCCTGGGGATGGCGAGCCAGCAATCAGGACATTACCGATCGAAAGATGATGGAGTACGAACTTTTTGAGCAGGCGAAAGAGCTTGAAGAAGAAATTGCCGAGCGGGAAACGGCCCAGAACAATCTGGAAGAGCTGAATCACACACTGGAAGAGCGCATAGACGGAGCGGTCGCCGATCTGCGGCACAAGGACCAAACGCTAATCCAGCAGAGCCGGCTGGCGTCAATGGGAGAGATGATCAACAACATTGCGCATCAGTGGCGGCAACCGCTCAACAACGTCGGTCTGATTATCCAGAACCTGCAGCTTTCATACGAAGACGGCAGCATCTCACAGGAGGAATTGAAGAGTGAAGTCGGTAAGGCGATGGATATTATCATGCACATGTCCCGGACTATCGACGATTTCCGGAACTTTTTCCGGGAGGACAAGCAGAAATGCGGGTTCATGATCGGAACAGCTGTCAGACACTCCCTGGATTTCATGTCCGCCGCGCTGACCAGCCATGAAATTCAGATTGAGCTTGAAGAGGATAAGGGCGTAACAGCCACCGGTTACCAGAATGAATACGCCCAGGTTCTGCTCAACATACTCTCCAATGCCCGTGAAGCATGCATTGAACGATGTACCAGGGAGCCGCGCATCCATATCCGCATTACCAGTGAACATGAGCGTTCGGTGGTCTATATCCGTGACAACTGCGGAGGAATAGCGGACGATATCATGCCGAAGATTTTCGACCCCTACTTCACTACACGCTCGCCCGACAGGGGCACCGGCATCGGCCTCTACATGTCAAAAATGATCATAGAGCAAAATATGGAAGGTAGTTTGACCGCCCGCAACACCGACGACGGGGTTGAGTTCCGGATTGAAGTCTAAATTGCAGCCGGAGCCATCCTTCTAAGCCAGTCGTTCGTAGATCTCATCGAAACGATGCGCAACCCGCGTAAATGCCGCCAGAACCTCCGGATCAAAGTGACCGGGGAGCGTTCGGCCATCTCCCTCGGTAATGATGGCGCAGGAGGTGGCATGATCGATGGCGGGCTTGTAGACGCGGGAGTTTCGCAGGGCATCGTATTGATCGGCAATACACATGATGCGGGCACTGAGGGGGATCTGTTCTCCCTGCAAACCGGCAGGATAGCCGCTGCCATTCCAGCGTTCATGGTGATTAAGCGCGATATCGCGCGCCATGACCAGCATCGGATGTTCGCCGATTATCCTGGCGCCGTTGGTAGTATGCCGCTGCATGAGTTCCCATTCTTCGGGGGTCAGAGGGCCATGCTTCTTCAGAATGGATGAATTCAGGTACAGCTTCCCCACGTCATGCAGCGTAGCCTGGAAACGAATCTGTTCGACAAAGGTACTGTCAAGCCCCATCTCTTCCGCCAGCAGAGCACTGTAATCGCCCACCCGCAGGATATGGTTGCCCGTATCCTCATCATTTACTTCTGCAGCACGTGCCAGGGCAAATACCACGTAATGCAGCAGGTTCATCGCCTCAATGGCTGCCGAGGTGTGGTTGGCAAAGATCTGGCACAGTTCAACCCTGCCCTGGGCAAAGAAGTCAGGCTGTTTGCTGTAGAGGGTGATGGCGCCAAGACAGCCGTGGCTGGTCAGAAGCGGAATGACCAGAAAGCTGCCGTAGCCATGGCGCTGAATCCTTTCAATCCAGACGCCGGAAACATCATCGTGAATACTTACCAGCCGAGGCTCACGGTTCTTGATAGCCATCCCCACCGGCCCGTTTCCGGTCGGCGCGTCATCGCACGTGATCGCAAGTTCATCCGTGTAGTTATATTCATCCCCCACGCAGGAAACTATTTTCAGCCGAGATGAAGCAGGCTCCACCAAACCGAGCCAGACCATGTCAGGACTTAACAGCTGATGCGCCGTATTGCAGGCAAACTGGTAGATTTCCCCCCGGCTCCCCATGGAGATCATCCGGCTTGAGGCGCTGTTGAGGCTTCCCAGAGTCTGTGAGTAGTTCGTGTTGGTGATAAACAGTTCTTCCAGTGCGGCCGCGGTCTTGTTGAAGCGATCCGTCAGCAGGCCTACTTCGTTGCGGAAGACGATGGGAAGACGGACGCTGAAATTGCCCTCCATAAGAAGTTCCGAGGCGTTCTGCAGGGCAATGATCGGCCTGATCAGGTGTTTTTTGCTGAAATAGGCGATCTGGACAAACATGGGAAGGAACACCAGCACGAGGACGATGTTGCGGTTATTGAAACCGATAACATCCGCGCGGTTGTGGCTGCTGAGTTTTGTGACAAAGACATCGACATCACGGACAAAAACATCCGTGACATCCTTGAAACGGACCAGGACGGGAGAACTGACGTCACGCCTCGCCACCAGTTGATTCGCCAGCGGAATAACCTGCGATTCCCACCTGACCGCAAGCGACTGGAGCTGCCGGATCTGCTCCGAGCGTTCACCGGCGTCCCGAAGCAGACCATTCTCGATATAGGCAAACGCGGAGCGGATCCGGTCGATCTCTTCCCGGGCCGGAAGAAGGGCCGACTCCCGATGAAAGGCGGGGTCATAAGACTGCTGGGTAATGGCCAGCAGTTTATAGGAACGATAGCGGAGGCTTCCGGCCAGATTGATCATTTCGCCATCATTCTCCATCTCTTTGGTGAACGTGATCCCAAAATAGACATAGGTAAGAACGAAGGCCAGCATCAACAGGCTGTTGAGAAAATGCTGGGTGATTATGGAACGGAAGCGGAACATCTAGGCAAGCCTGAAACGCCCAACCATCCGCTGCAGATCCATTGCCAGCGATGAGAGTTGCGATGCCGCGGCAGCTGTTTCATGGGCGCCGCGCGCGGTTTCGGAGACAACATCCGTTATCTGGTGGATGTTGCTGGAAATCTCCCCGGTCACTGCGGTTTGTTCCTCGGCGGCGGTAGCAATCTGATGCACCTGCATGCTTACTTCATCGATAGCATTAACGATCTGCTGAAGCGCGTCACCTGATTTGCGCGAGCTCTCCATCCCCTTTTCCACTTCCCTGACACCATGTTCCATGCTCCCCACGGCTCCGGCAGTCTCGGCCTGGATGCCCTTGATCATGGTGCCGATCTCCTTGGTCGCGCGGGTGGTGCGTTCCGCAAGCGCCCGCACTTCATCAGCCACGACGGCGAAGCCCCTCCCCTGCTCTCCTGCCCGTGCTGCTTCAATCGCGGCATTCAAGGCCAGCAGGTTGGTCTGGTCGGCAATATCCTCAATGGTGCCGACAATGGCGCCGATCTGGTCGGAACGTGCCCCCAGGCTCTCCACGGTACGGGCTGACTCCTGAACGCGCTTGGCAATATTTTCCATGCCGACCAGCGTTTCCTGCACCACGGCGGCTCCGCCGGAAGCGGTCAGGTTGGCCCGATTGGATATGTCGGAGGCAAGCGAGCAGTTGTGGGAAATATCATTCGACGTTGCGGACATCTCTTCACCGGCCGTGGCCACCGTAACCGACTGGCACGCAACCTCCTCGGCGGCGGTGGCAATCTGCTCGGCAGTAGACTGCAGCTGGCTTGCAGCGGCCGACACCTGCCCGGTAGTGCCGGCAACCTGGGAAATGATGCTGTGGATGTTATCGACAAACCGGTTGAACCAGCGGGAGAGCTCCCCGAACTCGTCCCTGCGGTCGGTATCAAGGCGTCTGGTCAAATCACCCTCGCCCTCGGCGATATCCTTGAGCATATGCAGCATGCGGGAGAGCGGCACCGTAACACTTTTCATAACCAGGAAGCCGACCAGAAGAGCGATGCCGCCCAACAATGTCGAGAGCGCCATACTGAAAACAAGCGTTTTTTTGGCAGCGGAGGCAAGAGCGTCAGCCATCTTCACGATCTCACCGGCAAGGGTATCCTCCACCTCCTTCATGGCGTTGATCTGTGCCGTTATGGTCGAAAACCAGTCTTCCGGAGCCATTCCGAAGCCGCCGGCCATGCCTTTTGCCAGGATTGCGCTCCGCAGTTCTCCAACTTTCCGGAATGCCGGCGTCCTGGACGCGTTGTCAAAAGCAGCCAGCTCCGCCGGAGAAGCATACTGCCTGAACAGATCAAGATAACTGTTCTGGGCTGACAAAATCGCAAAGATCCTTTGATACGTCTCGTCGTTGAATGCATCAGCAGCGAGAACGGCGTTCAGGGTGGCCCGTTCCTTACCGGTTTCCTCCTTGGCCTTTACAAAGGCGTAGTACGCAGTGGCCTCCCGCATGATCGCAGGGCTGTCGCTGCTGATGGAGACCGCTGCGACAACATCCAGGTACGAGAGTATCTGCCGGGAGTAGAACGCAAAGGACTCCTTTCCGTCCAGCTTGAGGGCATCAACCGCGCCCCGGACTTCCGGCAGTTTTTCCATACCGTTACCTGCGGCATCAAGCGACTTTTTGACATGATCCAGCTCCGCAGCGTTGGAGCTCACATACTGCTTGATTTTCGTCAGCTCGCTATTGACCTGTTCACGCTGTTTTGTCAGCTCATCGCGAAATTTTTCGCCCTTGGCGTTGATAAAACCGGAAGAGAGCCCGCGCTCTTTCTGAAGCTCATGGGAGAGCGCCCCGACGCGAACGGCAAGCCCGGTAAGGGTCCTTGTTTCGTTAAGACCGTCAAGAAGTTTGTATTTGTCAACGACCTCGCGCCCTGAAAACACCAGCAGACCGGCAATAGGAGCCAGTACCATCAGCAGCAGCTTGATGCGGATACTCATGTTTTTGAACATAATACTCCCTGGTATATGATGTAATTTCCTTCTCATGCATCGTTGCGCACAATGATTCATCGTAACGGCAAATAAATTGACTAAAATCAAAACACCCGTCTTTTTCATTAACAGAGTATCGGCGGCCTCACTCCTCACTCCTCACTCCTCACTCCTCACTCCTCACCCCTCACCACAGGCACGTCGCGCAACCGACTTCGGATTCAGTTGCAAGATACCGGAAATCTCCTGCTGCATATTTCTGGTGTCAATCTTTGCCGTCTGCAGCAGCGCTCCCCATGTTGCAGAACCTTTTTTCACCTTCTGGAAAATCTGGCGGGCGGGCTGCCGTGTCCTGGCCGAAAGCACGGCGGCAAGAACCAGCTCCTGGCTGGTAGCCCCCGCCTGCCGCAGCGCGGTCAGTTCCGGACCAGCCAGCACCTTATGGCGCCTGAACAGTTCGTCAACCACCGCTGCGGCCAGCTGCGCGGATGATGACCGTGCCTTCAGGGCGGCTGAAAACCGGACGCCCAATGCATCCGATGGAGTAAGCACATCCGTCCATGTTGCACTGTTCTTTTTCACCTTGAGCAACAGTTCCGGTGATGAACATGATTCCGAGGCAACCGCGTACGCTATCCAGAGGTCATCTGAGGAAATCCCCTGCTGCTTTTTCATCACGATATCCTTTTTGTCGGCAGTAAACAGAAGGGCAAAGAATGAGTTTTGTGTGGTGGCAAGAAAATACGGATCCGCCTTGGCCGGACTGCCGGGATCGAAGGAACGGTCGGTGAAGCAGTGGCAGGTTATGGCTGGCGTCGCCGCTGCCGGCAGGGGGAGGACGAAAAGGACGCACAGACAGATGACAATGCCGGGACTGAAAACAGAGCGCATGAAATTTCTCCGAATACATGCCAGAGGCATGTAATGTAAATAAGGAACCTTTTCATTAACGCTACACGAAGACATCCTGCATCAGCTTGACCGATATCAAAAAACAGGGGATTTTACTGGCAGATCTCCCGACGGGGATTCAATGGAGGGTACATACACTGAACGCCTCACAACAGGTTGTAAGGCGTTCAGTTTGAAATCATGTTTCCGGCAGCGGAGTTATCCCCGCAGGTACGCCAGCACCTGATCCGGGTGCTGTTCAGCCTTGGCTACTTTCGCCCACTGCTTTTGCACCACACCGTCCGGCCCGACGATCACGGTTGATCGGATCGTTCCGGTTGATACCTTGCCGCACATAACCTTTTCGCCAAAGGCTTCATACGCCCGCATCATGGCACAGTCCGGGTCGCTCAGCAGCACAAACGGCAGATCATGATTGCTTATAAACTTTCCATGCGAGGCAACACTGTCCTTGCTGACACCCAGAACAACAACTCCGCCATCCATAAGTTCCTGGTAATTATCACGAAAACCGCACGCTTCCTTGGTACAGCCCGGTGTATTGTCCTTCGGATAAAAATAGACCACCACAGTCTTTCCGGCGTACTGTTTCAAAGTGTGCTGCCTGCCGTCGCTCCCCTCCAACAAAAAATCAGGCGCTTTTTTCCCTTCCAGTGACATAGCAAAACCCTCCCCTTGACAAACAAGACTTTTTGAGTCTTAATTTACCAGCTTCGGACAAAACGTCAACAACAATAGTGCGACGTTTCCCACAAACACCGGTTCTCTGCCGGTTGCAAAAAATTATCCGCAGCATCCCTGCCGCACATGGGCTCTTTTTTCGTGCAGAGGCATGAACAGTATGTTACCTTTTCGCAACGTTTTTTTTCGAGTACCGGAGGCTAGGTGAACGCACGCATCGACATACCTACAACGTACCAGGCAATTCTGGAAAGTCTGGGCGAAGGAATCATCTTTGCCGATGCCGATGGCATCCTGACCATTATCAATCATACCGCAGAAAAAATACGCGGCATTTCGGCGGCAAATTTCATCGGCCGGAGCATATTATCCATCCATTCCCCCGCTTCGGCGGAGCGGATCAGCAAGCTGCTCGACGGCTTGAAAGACGGCTCGATAGGCCAGTCGCGCAGGGTCATCGAGGTCAAGGGCAAGTACTTCGAGAACAGCTATTACCCGGTACGCAAGCCGGACGGCCCCTATCTGGGCACACTCCTGGTAAGCCGGGACGTCACCGAACAGCAGCGTCTCAAGGAGGAAAACCAGACCCTACGTGAAAACATGAACCTTGGCGCGCTCTTCGATGGTTTCGTGGGCGCCAGTCCCGTAATGTTGAAGGTCTTTCAGACCATAAATATAGCTGCACCGCTCAACTCCACTATTTTAATCACCGGCGAGAGCGGCACCGGCAAGGAACTGGTCGCCGCGGCAATCCACAAAAGCAGCAAACGCTGCATGAAGCAGATGATTACGGTCAACTGCGCGGCCCTGCCGGAGAATATGGTTGAGTCAGAATTATTCGGTTACGGCCGCGGCGCCTTTACCGGGGCCGTAACCAGCCACCGCGGCAAATTCGAGCAGGCCGACGGCAGCACCATCTTTCTGGATGAGATTGGAGACCTGCCGGCCAATGCCCAGGCCAAGCTGTTGCGGGTGCTTCAGGACAAGGTTGTCGTGCGACTGGGGAGTGAAAAACAGATCCATGTGGACGTCAGGATTATTGCCGCCACAAATCAGGATTTAAAAACGCTGGTGGCCCAGGGGCGCTTTCGTGAAGATCTATTCTATCGCCTGAATGTCATCACGATCCAGACACCGCCGCTCCGTGAGCGGTGTGAGGATGTAATCCCCCTGGCCGAATTTTTCATCGGCAAGTTTGCACAATGTATGAAAAAACAGATAACGGGGATCAGTGCGGGCGCTCGCGCACTGCTGCTTTCCCACGACTATCCGGGAAATGTGCGGGAACTGGAAAACGCCATTGAACGCGCTGTTGCCCTCAGCTCGGGTACGGACATTGCCCCCCAGGATCTGCCCGCCGATTTTGTCGCCGCCAACAGTAACGGCGATCACCCTGTCCAGCCCCTCCAAACAGCTCCCGGCGGTGAAAAACGCGATCTGTTCCACGCACGGGAAAACTTTGAGCAGCAGGCAATCCTTGATGCCCTCGTCCGAACCAATGGCCGCAAGGCTGAAGCGGCCAAGCTATTGAACATCTCGCGCAAAACCCTCTGGCAAAAGATGAAACAGGTGGACAAAATGTAACGTCACTCCCGTTTCGTTACCAAAAGGTTACACACACCGCACCCCCGCCTTACCCCCTTTCGCAAAAACATCTCGTAATTACAGCAGACTACACTCTTTTCACACATATGGCACAGCACTTGCTCAATAAATATGCATCAGCTTTCCGTCACAGCACATTATTTGAGCTCATCACTTGTGCATCGGGAAATGACTGGTAAGTTTTTAAGCAGGTATCTTAGCAGCAGAGGAGAGTCCATGCCTGTTTCCGGAGTTGTACTGACATGTGTAGCGGAACATGTTGATGATATTGCGCTGCGAGTAGCGACAGTAGACGGAGTAGAGGTTCACGGCGTACTGCCGGATGGCCGGATAGTGGCCGTGCTCGAAGCTGAAACGGTTGATGGTGAGGTTGCTCTGGTAACCGAACTCCAGGATATCGAAGACGTTATTTCGGTTCAGATGGCCTATCATAATTTTGAGGATTTGGAAGCGGAGCGGCCGTAGGCTGCTCCTTTTGTTGTTACGACACTATTGGCAAGGAGGATGCGATGGAATTAACCAGACGTGATTTTATCAAGGCCAGTGCGGCTGCAGCGGCATTTGCGGCAGTAGGGGTTCCGGTTGTGCGCCCGAAGGAAGCCGAGGCAGCTGAGGCCGGTATCAAATGGGGCAAGGCCCCCTGCCGCTACTGTGGCGTCGGCTGTTGTGTTCTGGTGGGGGTCAAGGACGGCAAAATAGTCGCCACCAAGGGCGATCCGGCTGGACCGGTCAACAAGGGGCTCAACTGCATCAAGGGGTATTTCCTCTCCAAGGCGCTCTACGGCAAGGGTCGCTTGACCACGCCGCTGATCCGCAAGGGAAACAAGATGGTTGAGGCTACCTGGGACGAGGCGCTTGATCTGATCGCATCAAAATACAAGGCAGCCATCGCAGCCCACGGCCCCGATTCGGTGGCCATGTACGGCTCCGGCCAGTGGACCATTCACGAAGGGTATACCGCCTCCAAACTGATGCGGGCGGGACTCGGCACCAACAACCTGGAGCCGAACGCCCGGCTTTGCATGGCGTCGGCCGTTGTCGCCTTTATGAACACGTTCGGCTCCGATGAACCGATGGGGTGCTACGACGACCTCGACCTGGGCGATACCTACATCCTGTGGGGCGCCAACATGGCCGAAGCACATCCGGTGCTCTTTTCCCGCCTGATCGACAACAAATTGAAGCATCCCAAGGTCAAGCTGATCGACATCGCCACCCGCAGGACCCGCACTACCAAGATGGCGGACGAATATATCGCCATGCGCCCCCATGGCGACCTGGCGGCGATCAACGCCATCATCCACGTCATCCTGCGCGACAAGCTGTACGACGAGGCATTCATCAAGCAGCACGTCAGCTTCAAACGGGGCAAGGAGAACGCCCCCTATGGCCTGAAGGACAAGGAGGCGTTCAACGAAACGCCGGCAGACGTGAAAAACCTGACCTTTGACGAATACAAGGAGATGATGAAGCAGTTCACTCCCCAGTGGGGCGAAAAGCTGTCCGGGATTCCGGCCAAAAAGATCGAGGAACTGGCCAGGGTGTACGGCGACAAATCACGCAAGGTCAACTCGCTCTGGACCATGGGGGTCAATCAGCATTCCCGCGGCGTCTGGGTCAACAACCTGATCTACAACCTGCACCTGCTGACCGGCAAGATCTGCAAGCCGGGCGAGAATCCGCTCTCCCTGACCGGACAACCGTCCGCCTGCGGCACCGCCCGCGAAGTCGGCACCTTTGCCCACCGTCTCCCCGCCGACATGGTGGTCATGAACGAGGCGCACCGCAAGAAAACCGCAGGCATCTGGGGCGTGGATCCCGCCAAGCTCCCCGCCAAAGTGGGGCTGCACACCATGGAGATGTTCCGGGCCATCGACCGGAACGAACTCAAATGCATCTGGATCCAGTGTACCAACCCGTTCCAGTCCCTGCCGAACCTGAGCCGGCTCCGCAAGGCCGCCGAAGCACGCAAGGCCTTCATCGTGGTGTCCGACATCTATCCGACCAAGAGCACCGAGGTGGCCGACGTGATTCTCCCTTCCGCCAGCTGGGTCGAGAAGGAAGGGGTATACGGCAATACCGAGCGAAGGACCCAACAGTGGTTCAAGATGATCGAGCCCCCCGGCCAGGCCAAACCGGACACCTGGCAGATGATCGAGTTTGCCAAGCGGATGGGCGTGGGACACCTCTTTCCCTACAGCGAAAAAGGCTTTTACAAGGAGATGTGGGAGGAGTACCGCAAATTCACCATCGGCGTCGGCAAGGATCTCGCCCCCTACGAGGCGTACGCCAAGGTGCGCGGCATGCGCTGGCCGGTCAAGCCGGACGGCAAGGAAACCCGCTGGCGCTACACCGAAGCCGATGACGCGAACGTGAAAAAAGGCGAAGGGATCAAGTTCTACAAGGCCCCCGGCAACAAGGCCAACGTCTGGTTCCGCCCCTACGAGCCGCCGGCAGAGTCACCTGACAAGGACTTTCCGTTCTGGCTCAGCACCGGTCGTTTGCTGGAGCACTGGCACACCGGCACCATGACCGGCCGTGTTCCCGAGCTGCGCCGCGCCGTTCCGGGCGCCACCATCGAAATGCACCCGGAAGACGCCAAACGCCTGGGCATCAAGAACCGCGACATGGTGAAGATTTCATCGCGCCGCGGCACCATCGTGCTGCCTGCCGAGGTGGGCGGCCGCAGCACCCCGGAAAAGGGGAGCGTTTTTGCCACCTTCTTTGACGAAACAAAACTGATCAATGATTTGTGTATCGACGCCTTCGATCCGCTCTCCAAGGAACCGGATTTCAAAAAATGCGCCGTAAAGGTGAAAAAGGCGTAGGCACCACTTCACCACGGAGTTACCGGGAGCATGAGGCCCGGCGGCATGAATCCGCCTGGGCTTCCCACAGCCCCCCCGTTATGGAACGTGCCACCGGTGGCTCCGTGGCGAACACTTACAAAGAGGCTTCATGGAACCAGTACCATCACATACCTGCATAACCCGGCGCACGTTCCTGAAAGGGAGCGCCGTCACCCCGCTGGCCCTGCTGCTGGCCGGAAGCGCCGTTGCCACGGTTTATCTGCGCCCTGCCGATGCGCACGGCTTTACGCTGCGGCCGCCGGGAGCCATCGCCGAGAAGCGGTTTCTGGCCGCCTGCGTCAGATGCGGCAAATGCGCCCAGGCATGTCCCTACCAATCCATCAAGATGGCCGGAGGCGAAACAGGAACCGGCATCGGCACCCCGGTGATCGTCCCGCGCGACATGCCCTGCTACCTCTGTTCCGACCTCCCCTGCGCCAAAGTCTGCCCCTCCGGCGCACTGGACAGCAAACTGCAGGATATTGAAAAAGTCCGGATGGGAACGGCGGTGATCATCGACCGCGAATCCTGTCTGTCAATCCGCGGGCTTCGCTGCGAAGTCTGCTACCGCCAATGCCCGCTGATCGACAAGGCGATCACCATCGAGCCGCGCCATAACACCCGCACCGGCGAACACACCATCATGGAGCCGGTGGTGCACAAGGAAAAATGCGTCGGCTGCGGCATCTGCGAAAAGTCCTGCGTGCTGCCGAAACCGGTCATCGTTGTCCAGAAAACGGTTGAGATGCAGAAGGATAGTTATGAATTTTAGAGGGTGGTGGCTCCCACGACATATTTTACAACTGTCAGTACTGGCGCTGATCGCGTCACCGCTCTTTGGCATGACCTTTTTCCACGGAACCCTGGCTGCGGGCAATCTGTTCGGACTTCCCCTGGCTGACCCGCTGGCATTTATTCAGGCGCTGATCGGCGGCAGGGTTTTTGTCGCGTCCTTCCTCGGTTCGGCACTCCTGGTAACAGCTGTGTATTTTGCCTTGGGCGGGCGCACGTTCTGCGGCTGGATCTGCCCCGTCGGCCTGATGACCGAACTGGGCGAAAAGCTGCGCAGCCGGTTGGGAAGCGGCGAAGCGACCCTGCCGCTGACGGCCAGCCGCTGGAGTCTGGGGCTGGTGCTGCTGGTTGTGGCCGCCACCGGTATCCCGCTTTTTGAAGTATTCTCCCCCATCGGCATTATCAGCCGGGCCATTGCCTTTACGGCGCTCATGCCGCTGCTGCTGCTCGTTGCGATCCTGCTGGTGGAAACAACCGTGGCTCGCCGCGTGTGGTGCCGTTCACTCTGCCCGCTGGGCGGATTCTACAGCCTGCTCGGGCGGTTCAGCCCGGTACGTATCGGTTTTGTTACGGATCGCTGCACGGGGTGCGGAAACTGCCTGAGTATCTGTCCAGTTGAGGAAGTGCTGACGTCTCCGCTGGAGCGGGGCGAGCGTCAGGTAACGGCCGGAGACTGCACCCGCTGTTTGGCGTGCATTGACGGCTGCCCCTCAAAGGCGCTGAAGATAGACCTGTTCTACAAATAATATAGTGCTGCGTATGTATCCAAAGACGAGGAGGCTTATATGAAACGAATTGTTCGCTCCATGCTGCTGCTGACGGTCGCACTCTCCCTGGCATTCATGACCACCGCCTTTGCCGATGAACAACCCGGGCAGGAGCCGGATCTGGCCGCCGACGCCATGAAGTCGCAGGGCAATCCCCCGCAAATTCCGCACGCAGTCAAGCAGGATCAGGATGGCGAGGCCTGTAACAGCTGTCACCGTGAGGGGGTGAAGAACGCACCTCCAACCAGCCACCCCGAACGGCTTAACTGCACCTCGTGCCATGTGCAGGGCGAGATAAAGAAAGCGAAAAAAGCACCCAAAGGGAAGAAGAAGTGACACTATCCCGCAAGGATTTCTTCAAACAGGGCCTTTTCTCCCTCGGGGAAGCCCTGCTGAAAGCCGGCGGAGTTGCAGCGGAAGCACAGCAGCCGCTCGTTTGCCAGCCGGATGACGATGAACAGGCCGGCGCACCGGTGTGCGACGAAAACACCGTAGCCAGAGCCGACAACCGGCACTGTCTGGCAAAGAACTGCGGCTGCTTCTCCTGTGTTGACCGCTGCGAACCGGGCGCGATCATGCTCATCCCAGGCACAGGAATCAGAATCAACGAAGAGCGGTGCACCGGATGCGGCAGCTGTGAATATGTCTGCCCGGTAACACCCAAAGCAATCAGGATGCAGGCTCGCACTATACATACACCCTCTGCCGCTTACGCAGAACAACCACCCCAGAAAGGAGAATCACCATGCTGAAGAAGAACCTGGCCCTTGCGGCCGCAGTCGTCGGTACGGCAGGTCTGCTGCTGTCCCTTCCGGCCCTGACCACCGCTGTCAACAAGCCGGCCACCAAACTGGCCAACGATGGCCGCGCGAAATGTTACGAGTGTCACGACGAGGTCAAGGCGCTCAAGGAAGGCTCCAAGCATGCCAAGTTGGCCTGTACGGTCTGTCACGACAAGCTGGACGCCCACATGAGCGACCCGGAAAAGAACAAGCCGGTAACGGTCATCGATCAGGCCCTGTGCGGCAAATGCCACAAGAGTCAGTTTGAGAGTTTCTACAAAGTGAATTATGACGGCGGAGCACGCAAGGAAAAGGGCACCCCGACCGGCCGTTCCCCGATGCAGGACAAACTGCTGGCACCCTACGGCTTTACCTTTGAACACAACGAGCCGCGCGGTCATGCCTTCATGGTTATCGACCAGTTCGCCGTGGATCGTTTCCAGGGTGGCCGATTCCAGTTCAAAGACGGCTGGAAAGGCGTTGACAAGGTCGGCAAGACCTGGGATGTGCTGGAAGACAAGGGGAAGGATTACAAGCTGAAAGAAACCGCCATGGCCGGCAACCCGACCTGCATCCAGTGCAAGACTTCGGACCACATCCTCAAGTGGAAATTCATGGGTGACAAGGATCCCAAGGCCAAGTGGGACCGCACCTCCAACATTGTTGACGTCGCCAAGGACACCAATAATGCGGTCGGCTGCATCCACTGCCACGATCCCCACGGCGCCCAGCCACGCGTGGTGCGTGACGGCCTGATCCAGGCAATAGAGAAGGATACAAAAAACAACATTTTCTCCAAGGGCGGCACAACCGACCTGAAAGTCGTCTCCTTCCGTGACGGCTTCCGCAAGATCGGCGTAATGAAAAAGACCGACTCCCGCATGATGTGCGCCCAGTGCCACGTTGAATACAACTGCGGCGCCGGCAACCAGTGGAGTGACGGCGGCAAGGTCGGCTACAATGACCAGCGCACCAACCACTTCCCGCTCAAGAATGCCCTGCAGTTGCTGAAACATTACAAGGATCTGGACTTCTTCGATTTCAAGCATGCCGTCACCGGCGCCCGTCTGATCAAGTTCCAGCACCCGGAAGCAGAAACCTATGCCGGCAGCGTCCACGACAAGGCCGGAGTACAGTGTCACCAGTGCCACATGCCGAAGGTGAAGGGCAAAGACGGCAAGATGTTCTCGGCCCACGGCGTGATCAAGCCCAAGCAGAACATCAAGGCCGCCTGCCTCGGCTGCCACCCGGACAGCACGGTGGAGAAGAAACAGTACGAGATGGATTCCGTCATCAACTACACCAAGGGCAAGATGCGCAAGGCCGAGTACTGGCTTGGTCAGCTGATCGACTCCTATGCCGCTGCCCAGCGCATGGGTGTGGTTGAAGACGTGCTCAAGCAGGCCCGTGAGAAGCATGAAGAAGCACACGTCCTGTGGGAATACTGGACCGCAGAAAACTCCGACGGCTTCCACAACCCAGGTCTGGCCCGTGAAAGCCTGACCGGCTCCATCGCCGCTTCAAAAGCAGGCGTCAAGATTCTGAACGACGCCATGGCTGTCGCCAAGAAGGATGAAGCGAAGAAGTAATACATCTGACATACGGTAGAAAAACGAAGGGCGGGGAAATTTCCCCGCCCTTC
>Ga0154471_148_pt1 | contig 30356 bp, 24 predicted proteins | sample RifGroC2_FD_115950 | JGI IMG/M metagenome (GOLD analysis project Ga0154471, IMG submission 115950) | Geobacteraceae bacterium GWC2_53_11
ATCATGGAAAAGATTCTGGTCGAAGAAGGGGTTGAGCTTCTCGGCTGGCGCAACGTACCGACCGACAACTCTTCTCTTGGAGAAACCGCCAAGGAAGGTGAGCCGAGAGTGCGTCAGATGTTCCTGAAGCGCCCGGCCGGCTGTGCCGATGAAGCGGCGTTCAACCGCAAGCTCTACATCATCAACCAGCGCGCCACCAACGAAATTCGCCGCGCCGATGTTGACGACTACTGGTACGTCAGCAGCCTCTCAACCCGCACCATCATCTATAAAGGGATGCTCATGCCGGTGCAGGTTGACCGGTATTTCCCCGAACTGCGCGATCCGGCCATGGAAAGTGCCATTGCCCTGGTGCATTCGCGCTTCTCCACCAACACCTTCCCGAGCTGGGACCGTGCCCATCCGTATCACATGCTGGCCCACAACGGTGAGATCAACACCCTGCGCGGTAACGTCAACTGGATGAATGCCCGCCAGAATCTTTTTGCCAGTGAATTGTTCGGAGACGACATCAAAAAGGCGCTGCCGATCATCAACACCAACGGTTCCGATTCGGCCATGTTCGATAACTGCCTGGAACTGCTCGTACTGGGCGGACGCTCGTTGCCGCACGCCGTCATGATGATGGCGCCGGAACCGTGGGAAAACCACACCGATATGAATGAGGAAAAGCGGGCATTTTACGAATACCACTCCTGTCTGATGGAGCCATGGGATGGCCCGGCGGCAATCGCCTTTACCGATGGCCGCTGCATCGGCACCGTGCTGGACCGAAACGGTCTGCGCCCGTCCCGCTACTACATTACCAATGACGACCTGGTGATCATGGCATCCGAAGCGGGTGTCCTGCAGGTTGAGCCGAGCCGCATCAAGAGCAAGGGGCGCATTCAGCCGGGACATATGTTCCTGGTCGATACGGAGCAGGGTCGCATCGTGCCGGACGAAGAAATCAAGCAGGAACTGGCGACGGCCAATCCCTACGGCCAGTGGCTGAAAGAACACCATATTGCGCTGGAAAATCTGCCGATGGCCGCCGAGGTACAACTGCCGGATCATGCCGCTCTTCTTCAGCGTCAGCAGGCGTTTGGCTATACCTACGAAGACCTGCAAACCGTGCTCGGGCCAATGGCCACCGACGGCATCCAGCCGCTCGGCTCCATGGGGACCGATACGCCGCTGGCAATTTTGTCCGATAAATCACAACTGCTGTATAACTATTTCAAGCAGCTGTTTGCCCAGGTTACCAATCCGCCTATCGATCCGATCCGCGAAGAGATCGTGACATCCACGGTGACGTTGATCGGTTCCGAGGGGAACCTGCTTGCTCCGACCGCAGAGAGTGCCCGGATGATCAGGCTGGAACACCCGCTGCTTGGCAACGATGAGTTGGAAAAACTTCGCCAGATTACCCGCGCTGGCTTCAAATCCGCCACCCTGCCGCTGCTCTTCCCGGCTGCACAGGGGAACGGTGCCATGGAAAAAGCGCTGGAAGCTCTGTTCGCCGCTGCGGATGCGGCGGTGGAATCGGGCAGCAATATCCTGATTCTCTCCGACCGCGGCCTGGACAAGGACAATGCGGCTCTGCCGGCTCTGTTGGCAACAGCCGGTCTGCACCACCATCTGGTCGGCAAGGGCACCCGGACCAGGGTCTCCCTGATCCTGGAATCGGGCGAACCGCGCGAAGTACACCACTTTGCCGTGCTGCTTGGCTATGGCATCAACGCCATCAACCCGTACCTGGCCTTTGAATCCCTGGATGACATGATCCGCCAGGGCCTCCTGCCGGGGCTCGACCACAAAAAAGCGGTCAAGAATTTTATCAAGGCCTCCATCAAGGGTGTGGTCAAGACCATGGCCAAGATGGGTATTTCCACCGTACAGAGTTACCGCGGCGCCCAGATTTTCGAAGCGGTCGGTCTGCATCACTCGGTGATTGACCGCTACTTCACCTGGACACCGTCACGTATCGGCGGCACCGACATCAACGGCGTTGCCCGGGAGCTGCTGGAGCGCCATGGCCGTGCCTATCCCAAACGGGTTGCTCCCGAAGTGGCGCTTCCGACCGGGGGCGTTTACCAGTGGCGCAAGGAAGGCGAAGAGCACCAGTACAATCCGCTGACCATTCCGGCTCTCCAGAAGGCAACCCGCACGGGTGACTATGATGAGTTCAAGGTCTTTTCGGCGTTGATTGACGAGCAGAGCGAGCGGCATTACACCCTGCGCGGTCTGCTGGCGTTCAAGGACAATATGCCGTCGGTACCGCTGGATGAGGTCGAACCGGTCGAGTCGATCATGAAGCGCTTCAAGACCGGCGCCATGTCGTACGGCTCCATCAGCCAGGAAGCCCACGAAGCGCTGGCCATCGCCATGAACCGCATCGGCGGCAGATCAAACACCGGTGAGGGTGGCGAGGATCCGGAACGTTTCACCTGGACCAACGAGCTGGGCGATTCGAAAAACAGCAACATCAAGCAGGTGGCCTCGGGACGTTTCGGCGTGACCAGCGATTACCTGACCAATGCCGGTGAGTTGCAGATCAAGATGGCACAGGGCGCCAAACCGGGTGAAGGGGGCGAACTGCCCGGCCACAAGGTCTATCCGTGGGTTGCCAAGACCCGTCATACCACGCCCGGTGTCGGCCTGGTGTCGCCGCCGCCGCACCATGATATTTACTCCATCGAAGATCTGGCCGAACTGATCTACGATCTCAAAAACGCCAACCGTCGTGCCCGCGTCAGCGTCAAGCTGGTGTCGGAAGTCGGGGTCGGCACGATTGCTGCCGGCGTTGCCAAGGCCCATGCCGATGTCGTGCTGATCAGCGGCTATGACGGTGGTACCGGAGCATCACCGATCTCCAGTATCAAGCATGCCGGCCTGCCGTGGGAGCTTGGCCTGGCCGAGACGCACCAGACCCTGCTGCTGAACAACCTGCGCAGCCGCATCATCATCGAGGCCGACGGCCAGCTGAAGACCGGCCGCGACGTTGCCATTGCCGCACTGCTGGGCGCCGAAGAATTCGGTTTCGCCACCGCTCCGCTGGTTACCCTGGGTTGCGTCATGATGAGGGTTTGCCATAGCAACACCTGCCCGACCGGTGTGGCGACGCAGGATCCGAAGCTGCGCAAGAACTTTACCGGCAAGCCGGAGTACGTGGTCAACTTCATGCGGTTTGTCGCCCAGGAACTACGGGAAATCATGGCTCAGCTCGGTTTCCGCACCCTGAACGAAATGGTTGGCCGCTGCGATGTTCTGGAAGCCAACAAGGCGATCAGCCACTGGAAAACACAGGGGCTTGACTTATCCAACATCCTCCATCAGCCGAAAGTCGGGCTGCATGTCGGGCGTTACAATACGGAAAAACAGGACCATGGCCTGGATAAAACCATTGACATGACCAAGCTGCTTGATCTCTGTGCTCCTGCTATCGAGCGGGGCGAAAAGGTCACTGCCGAACTGGCGATCACCAACGTTGACCGTGTGGTCGGAACCATCCTCGGTAACGAAATTACCCGCAGCCATGGCGCCAAGGGACTGCCGGACAATACGGTCAGCCTGACCTTCAATGGCTCTGCCGGCCAGAGCTTCGGGGCCTTTATTCCGCGCGGCATTACCTTGAAGCTGTCGGGCGATGCCAATGATTATCTCGGCAAGGGGCTCTCCGGCGGTACCATCGTCGTCTATCCGCCACAGGGTTCGACGTTCAAGGCCGAAGAAAACATCATTGCCGGGAACGTGGCTTTCTACGGAGCAACCAGCGGCACTGCCTACATTCGTGGCATGGCCGGTGAGCGTTTCTGCGTCCGTAACTCCGGTGTCAACGCCGTTGTCGAAGGGGTTGGCGACCATGGCTGCGAATACATGACCGGCGGCAGTGTAGTTATTCTGGGGCAGACCGGGCGCAACTTTGCCGCTGGCATGAGCGGCGGTATCGCCTACGTTCTGGATGAACAGGGTGATTTTGCCGGCCGCTGCAACACGGAGATGGTCGGACTGGAGCAGCTCGATGCTTCGGATCGCACGACAGTCAAAGAGATGATTGAGCAGCATTCGGCGCATACGGGCAGTTCCCGTGCCGCTGCATTTCTTGCCGATTGGGATGCTACGGTGACGCGTTTTGTTAAAGTCATGCCGATAGACTACAAACGGGTGCTGCAGGCGCTTGACCGGGCGAAAGCTGCGGGGCTGAGCGGTGACGACGCCTTGACGGCCGCTTTTGAAGAAAACTCCCACAGCGCCGGTCACTGACCTGCAGGCGGGATGTCTGTTAACCGGGTTCACAACTTTTACTGAAACGTTACGATATAGGAAACGATCATGGGAAAACCAACTGGATTCATGGAATATGTTCGCGAGATACCGGCTGACCGGGCACCTCTGGAGCGAATTAACGATTGGAACGAGTTTCATCTGCACATGCCTGAGGAAGATTTACGCACCCAGGGCGCCCGCTGCATGGATTGCGGCATACCATTCTGCCACAGCGGCGTGCTGCTCAGCGGCATGGCCAGTGGTTGTCCGGTCAACAACCTGATTCCGGAGTGGAACGATCTGGTGTATCGCAACCTCTGGAGCCAGGCACTGGACCGGCTGCTCAAAACCAACAACTTTCCCGAGTTCACCGGCCGTGTCTGCCCTGCTCCCTGCGAAGGTTCCTGTACGCTCGGCAGCATTGATCCGGCGGTCACCATCAAGAACATCGAAGTCAGCATCATTGAGCGCGGTTATGAAGAGGGTTGGGTTGTTGCGGCTCCTCCGGTGGTCCGTACCGGGAAGAAGGTCGCCGTCGTCGGTTCCGGCCCTGCCGGACTCTCCGCTGCTGCCCAGCTCAACAAGGCCGGCCATGCTGTTACCGTGTTCGAACGTGCCGACCTGCCGGGTGGTCTGCTCATGTACGGTATCCCCAACATGAAGCTCGACAAGCGTGAGGTTGTCCTGCGCCGCATCAAGCTGATGGAAGCCGAGGGCATTACTTTTGTCTGCAATACCGAAATTGGCGGTGCCGCCTATCCATCCGAAAAGCTGCGCAGCGAATTCGATGCCGTAGTCGTGACGACCGGTGCCACCCTGCCGCGCGACCTGCCGATTGAAGGTCGCAATCTCAAGGGCATTCATTTTGCCATGGAGTTCCTGACCGCTAATACCAAGGCCCTGCTGAACGGCAGCGATGATTACATTTCCGCCAAGGGGAAAGACGTCATCATCATCGGCGGCGGCGACACCGGTACTGACTGCGTGGGAACGTCGCTACGCCATGGCTGCTCCAGCGCCACCCAGCTGGAGATCATGCCCCGTTCGCCGGACGAGCGCGCTGACGACAACCCCTGGCCGGAATGGCCCAAGACCCATAAGGTGGACTATGGGCAGGAAGAGGCTGCCGCCAAATTCGGCGCCGACCCGCGTGTTTACCTGACGACCGCAACCCGTTTTGAAGGGGATGCAGATGGTGCGGTGAAAGCGGTTCATACCGTGGAAGTGGCCTGGAGCAAAAACGAAAAAGGGCAGTTTATTCCTCAGCCGGTTCCCGGTACGGAGAAAGTGCGCCCTGCCCAGCTGGTACTGCTGGCAATGGGTTTCCTCGGACCGGAACAGCCGCTGGTCGATTCCTTTGGTTTGGATAAGGATCCGCGCAGCAACATCAAGGCGGATTACGAAAAATACAGCACCAACATCCCCGGCATCTTTGCCGCCGGAGACTGTCGTCGCGGCCAAAGCCTTGTTGTATGGGCCTTTAACGAGGGGCGCGGTGCGGCGCGTGAGTGCGACCGCTACCTGATGGGGAACAGCGAATTGCCATAAAGAATTGTGGACGTGCGGCAGGTATCTCTGCTATAAGCAGGCAACACACGGCGACGAGGCCCACCCGATATAATCGGGTGGGCCTTTTTTTGTGGCAAAGCGTAGAAACATGCAGAGCGAATCCGGTTATTGGGGATACGTTTCAAATTTTCATAAAACTAAATAACTTTTGCTAAAGTATAATATCTTGCAACTTGTTGCTGAATTGAGGTAAGAGACGTCACGTCAGTTTATAAGTTAACATTAGCGACAAGTTAGCGCTTTCAAGATTGAGTTGAACGGTATACTTAACAAGAATTATGCAGGTCAGGAGAGGGCTTCATGCTGATTGTAGTCTGCATCAAACAGGTTCCGGATACGACCCAGGTCCAGATTGATCCGGTAACCAACACGCTGGTCCGGGATGGTATTCCCTTTATCGTCAATCCGTACGACACGCATGCTCTGGAAGAGGCGCTGCGTCTCAAGGATCAATTCGGCTGCAAGGTTGCCGCCATTTCCATGGGCCCCCCAAACGCCGAGGGAACGCTCAAAAAGGCTCTCGCGCTCGGGGTTGATTATTCAATCCTCCTTTCCGATCGTGTCTTCGGAGGGGCCGATACGCTGGCTACCAGCAATGTTCTGGCCGCGGCGATCCGCAAGCTGAATGATGAAGTTGATGAGGTCGGTCTGGTGCTGTGCGGAAAACAGACCATTGATGGCGATACCGCTCAGGTTGGTCCCGGCATTGCCAGCCGTCTCGATTACCGTCAGTTGACGCTGGTGGACAAAATTGTCAACCTTGACTTTTCAGCGAAAAAAATACGCGTCAGCCGCAAGCTGGAGGGGCGGCACGAAATCGTGGAAGCTCCTCTGCCGGCCATGTTGACGGTTGTTCGCGAGTTGAACCGGCCGCGCTATCCCAAGGTTCAGATGCGTCTGGAAGCGGCGGAAGCGGTTGTTGAAGTATGGAATAACAAGACGTTGCAGCTGGATGAACAGAAAATCGGTTTAAAGGGATCTCCAACCTGGGTATCCAAAATATTCTCTCCCGAGCGAGCCAAAGGTGAAATCCTGGGTGACGGCTATGCCGATCCTGCCGGGACCGCAAAACTCCTGATTGAAAAACTGATGGCGAAGGATATGTTACCGTTATGAGCGAACCACAATCACAACCAAAACCAAAAAAGCCGCGCGGCGTCGCCCAGCTGATCGCCAATGCCTGTATTGCCTGCGGCGCCCGCTGCCAGAGCGTTTGTCCGGTTAATTGCGTTGAAATGACCGACAGCGGCGAACCGATCGTTGACGCGGCCAAATGCATCGGCTGTCAGAAATGCGTCAAGATCTGCCCGGCCTCGGCGCTGGAGATGTACTTTACCCCCGAGGAACAGAAAATCCTCGCTCAGCTGGCTGCCAGCGCTGCTCCCGTCGAAGAGGAAATCGACCCGGAAGCTGCCGCAATCGCCGCAAAATTAGCTGCTTATCGAGGCGTCTGGGTGTTTGTCGAGCAGACCGAAGGCGAACCTGCCAAGGTGTCCTGGGAACTGCTGGGCGTCGGTGCGGGACTGGCAAGCACTCTTGGCGTCGAGCTTTGTGCACTGGTGATCGGTGAACATGTCGAGCACCTGTGCCAGGAAGCCTTCGAATATGGCGCTACCAAGGCCTATCTGCTGGATGCTCCGGTCTACAAGCATTACCGTACCGAGGCATATGTGGAGGGGTGCTGCCACCTGATTGAAAAATACAAGCCGGAAGTTATCCTGATGGGAGCTACCGGTATGGGGCGCGATCTGGCGGGGGCGATCGCCACGAGAGTAGCGACCGGTCTGACTGCTGACTGCACCGGCCTTGCCATTGACGACAAGCGCAACCTGATGCAGACCCGGCCGGCGTTCGGCGGGAATATCATGGCGACCATCATGTGCGACAAATATCGACCGCAGATGTCCACCGTGCGTCCCAATGTGATGCCGATGCCGGAGCGGAGGAGCGGCGCAACGGGAACCATCATTCGCGATCCGTTTACTGTTACCGAAGAGAGCGTCTTCACCAAAGTCATCGAAATTATCCGTGATTCGCACAGCAAAGGTTCTGTCGATATTACCGGCGCCGAGTTCATCGTCTCCGGCGGTCGCGGCATGATGGCCCCGGAGAACTTTGCCATGCTGCAGGAGCTGGCAGACGAACTTGGCGGCGTGGTGGGCGCTTCGCGCAGTGCCGTGGACGCCGGCTGGATGCCGGGAGACCGGCAGGTCGGCCAGACCGGCAAGACCGTACGTCCGAAAATCTACATTGCCTGCGGTATTTCCGGTGCCATTCAGCATCTGGTAGGCATGCAGGATTCCGATATGGTCATTGCCATCAACCGCGACAGCAACGCGCCGATTTTTGAAGTTGCCACCTATGGCATCGTTGGTGACCTGTTCCAGGTGGTCCCGGCAATTACGGCTACAATCCGGGCATTGAAACAACAATAAATGAGGTTTTGACATGATACCAAGTCCGTCCATATTCGCCCCGCTTCTGATCGCTTCTCTGGCCGTGTTTGCCTGGGGGGTCTGGAAGCGTCTCAGCCTGATTTCGCTTGGCCAGTCGGAGGATCGCAGCGGCAGCCTCGGCGACATGTTCCGCTACGCCTTTGGCCAGAAGCGTGTGGTTGCAAAGCCGTTTGGTATAAACCACTTCATCATCTTCTGGTCGTTCATGATCCTTATGGTGGCAAATACCGAGTTTATTCTGAACGGCCTGTTCCCGCGTTCGATCAAGCTCATCATGCTCCCCTTTGAACTGTATGTGCCGCTGGCCTTCCTGATCGACATTGCGTCACTGCTGGCTCTGATTGCCGTGACGGTTGCTGCGGCGAGGCGTCTTGTGTCGCCCCCCTATCCGGAGGCGCGCACACCGGAAGCCTTTTTTATTCTGGGACTGATTGCGACTCTGATGCTTGCTTCTTTCGGTCTCAACGCTTCTGAGTTGGCAGCCTATATGCTCAGATCCGGGGTTGACCCGGCGTTATTTTTTGCTTCGGCCCGTAAGATCATGCCGGTCTCTGCACTTGTGGCCGGTATGCTGCCACCACTGCAGCTGGAGATGATCCATACGGCTTCCTGGTGGGCTCATGCGCTTGCGCTGATGGCCTTTATCTGCTATCTGCCGAACAGCAAGCATATGCACATCCTGACGGCGATCCCGAACTGTTTCTTCCGGCGTCAGGAAAAGCCGAATACGCAGCCCAGGGAAGAATTCGTTGCCGGGAACGCGTTTGGAGTCGATCAGGTAGATGGTTACAGCTGGAAAGATCTGCTGGATTCATTTTCCTGTACCGAGTGCGGGCGCTGTCAGAATGTCTGTCCTGCCAGTATCACCGGTAAGCCGCTTAATCCGCGCGCCGTCATTCATGACATCAAAGTCAACCTGCTGGAGAACGGGGCCGCATTGAAAGCGGGAGAGAAACCGCACATTCCGCTGATCGGGGATGGCGGCGAAGGGAGCGTGTCCGAGGATGCCATCTGGGCCTGTACGACGTGCGGCGCCTGTATGGAGGCGTGTCCGGTTTTCATTGAACAGATGCCGAAATTGATTCAGCTGCGCCGCCACCTGGTTGAGAGCGAAGCAAAGTTCCCCGAGGAGCTGCTCAATCTGTTCGAAAATATGGAAGGGCGCAGCAACCCGTGGGGCATTGCTCCGTCGGAACGGACCAAATGGTGCAGCCAGCTGGATGTCAAGCCGTTCGACAAGGATACGACTGAATACCTGTTTTATGTCGGGTGCGCCGGTTCGTTTGATTCACGCAACAAGCACGTCAGCGTATCAATGGCTCAGTTGCTCGATAAGGCCGGCATCACCTGGGGTATTCTCGGCAAGGATGAAAAATGCTGCGGCGACAGTGTGCGCAGGCTGGGCAACGAATATGTCTTCGACAAGATGGCCAAGGAAAACGTGGCAACTTTCATTGAGCGGGGTGTTAAAAAAATCATCACGCAATGTCCGCACTGCTTTTCGACGCTGAAAAATGACTATCGCCAGTACGGGCTTGAGCTGGATGTAATACATCACAGTGAACTGCTGCGTAATCTGGTGGAGGACGGCCGGCTGGTTCTTGACAAGACGACGCAGGAGATGGGGGCGACGGTGTTCCATGACTCCTGCTACCTGGGGCGGCATAATGATGTCTATGATGCTCCGCGGAGCGTCATAGAGGCCGCCACCGGCCAGGCTCCGGCGGAAATGGAGCGCAACCGGAATAACGCCTTCTGCTGCGGTGCGGGAGGTGGCAGGATGTGGATGGAAGAGCATGTCGGGGAGCGGATAAACCTGACCCGCGTGAATGAGGCGCTGGAGCAGAAGCCGGAAACGATCTGCGTTGCCTGCCCTTACTGCATGACCATGTTTGAAGACGGTCTTAAGGACGTGAAGGCCGAAAATGTAAAAGTGCGCGATGTTGCCGAAGTCATGGCTGAGGCAATATTCCGTTAACCAACCGATTCAGGGATAGTAAAAAACACTTCCGTACTCCTTTGCAATGAAACCGGACATGCCTAGCTGTCCGGTTTCATTGTCCCTAAAACCTTCCTGCTGCTATACCGTTTAACCATAATCAATGATACCTCCGCTCGAAGGAGTGTGCTAAAAGTTCTCTTTGTGCACGAAAACGGTCAGGCCCAGAAACCGGCATGTCTGGTGGCCCTGCGGCACCGCTTGGGTCGTATCCGGCAACAATTGTTCCGGCATTACAGATAAAGGTTCGGGACAGTCAAATAATATCGCATAGCCACAGCCGTTGAGGCGGATTAAATTTGTATACAGGACATATAAGTCCTTTTTTTTTAGCCATCGGTATGCTATTTAATTGAAACTAAATTTTAATACCTCAATTTGGGAGGCGGCATGAGTTACGAAGTAAAGAATGAGCAGCTGGTCAAGTGGGTAGCAGAAGTTACAGCACTGTGTGAGCCTGAAGCGGTTCATTGGTGTGACGGTTCGCAGGAAGAATATGACACCCTCTGTAATCAGCTGGTGGAGAGCGGCACATTCAAGAAGCTGAATCAGGAAAAACGTCCGAACAGCTATCTGGCATGGTCCGATCCGGGCGATGTGGCACGTGTTGAGGACCGTACCTTTATCTGCAGTATCTCCAAACAGGATGCCGGTCCGACCAACAACTGGATGCATCCCAAAGAGATGAAGGAAACATTGAACAAACTTTTCAAGGGTTGCATGCGTGGTCGTACCATGTATGTCATTCCTTTCAGTATGGGGCCGCTCGGCTCGCCAATCGCCAAAATCGGCGTTGAAATATCCGATTCTCCTTATGTTGCCGTCAATATGCGCATCATGGCCCGTATGGGCAAGGCTGTTATCGATGTGCTTGGCAACGGGGAATTTGTGCCATGTCTGCATTCGGTGGGTGCGCCTCTTGCTCCCGGCCAGAAAGATGTGCCTTGGCCGTGCAACACGGAAAAATATATTGTTCACTTCCCTGAAGAACGCTCAATCTGGTCGTTCGGCAGCGGTTACGGCGGCAACGCCCTGCTCGGCAAAAAATGCCTGGCCCTGCGCATCGCTTCCAAAATTGCAAAAGACGAAGGGTGGTTGGCAGAGCACATGCTCATTCTGGGCATCGAGTCGCCGGAAGGAGAAAAAACCTATCTGGGGGCAGCCTTTCCGAGCGCCTGCGGTAAAACCAATCTGGCCATGCTGGTGCCGCCTAAAAGCTTTACCGAGAACGGCTGGAAAATTACCACGGTTGGCGATGACATCGCCTGGATCAAGCCGGGTGCTGACGGGCGGCTGTATGCCATCAACCCTGAATACGGTTTCTTCGGCGTTGCTCCCGGTACTTCTGAAAAGACCAACCCGAATGCCATGGCTTCCTGCGCCTCCAACTCGATTTTTACCAACGTGGCTCTGACACCCGATGGCGATGTCTGGTGGGAAGGGATGACCGACGCCAAGCCGCCTGTGCTGACCGATTGGCAGGGCAATCGCTGGACACCGGATTGCGGCAGGAATGCAGCACATCCGAACTCCCGCTTTACCTCACCGGCCAGCCAGTGCCCTTCGATAGATCCCGAATGGGAAAATCCGAAAGGTGTTCCGATGGCAGCCTTTATCTTTGGCGGCCGCCGCAACAATGTTATTCCGCTGGTATATCAGTCGTTCAACTGGAGCTTTGGCGTGTATCTGGCTGCTACTATGGGCTCGGAAACGACGGCTGCGGCAACCGGCGCGGTCGGAAATGTTCGCCGCGATCCATTCGCCATGCTGCCGTTCACCGGCTATCATGTTGCCGATTATTTTGCCCACTGGCTGCAGGTGGGGCGTACTACGCCAAAACCGCCGCGTATCTTCAGCGTCAACTGGTTCCGCAAAGATGCCAACGGCAACTTCCTCTGGCCGGGTTACGGCGAGAATATGCGCATTCTGAAGTGGGTTGTCGAGCGGTGCAACGGTAACGCTGCTGCCGTGGAAAGTCCTCTTGGCTGGATGCCACGTTATGAAGACCTTGATTGGACCGGCCTGGACAATGTTTCTCGCGAGCAGTTTAACGAGCTGACGTCAGTTGACCGTGATGTCTGGAAGGACGAGATCGTGTCCCACGAGGAACTGTTCGTCAAAATGTACGACAGGTTGCCCAAGGAGTTTCTCCATCTTCGCCAGTTGATTTTGTCCGGTCTGTGGCGTTCTCCGGAGCATTGGGAGCAGTTTAATCCTACGGTTGGCCAAGAGGATTAGTAGCGCTGCTCTGACCATGGATATCTGAATGAGAGAGGGCACTGCAATTTGCAGTGCCCTCTCTTTGTTTACTCGTCATCCACTTCTATCTCACGTACTCTCAGCTCTTCTCCGGCTATGATGGCTACCCTGTTGCTGCCGCAATGCTCGCATGAGCCGTACAGCTCCATCAGCGGCGTTTCACGGCCACATTCCTGGCAGGCCCCCTTGCCGGGAATCCGGATAATGGTCAACAGTGCGCCATCCAGAAGGGTGTCCCGGCTGCACGCCTCAAAGCAGAATTCAATCGCCTCCGGCACTGCGCTGCTCAGTTCGCCGATTTCGACATCCAGCGACCGGATCCTGCGACCACCGGCATGCTCAAGGCAGAGATCGATAATTCCCTGGGTTATGGACATCTCATGCATGTCTTCTCCGATCGCACATAAAAAAAGCCTGCGAGGGTGAGACCCCCGCAGGCTTTTGTTCACTCCCCTAAGGGAAAGCGAATTAGTGTTTTTTCTCTGCAGCAGGAGCAGCAGCAGGAGCAGCAGCATCAGCAGCAGGTGCAGCAGCTTTGTTTGAAGAAGGGGCAGCCTGAACTGGCTTAGGTGCTTCAACAGCAGGAGCAGGAGCAGGAGCTTCTTCTTTTTTCTTGCAGCCAGCTGCGAAAACAGTTGCGAGTGCCAGTACCAGGGTCAAGGAGATCAGCTTTTTCATGTGTGTTACCTCTTTCTTTTGGGTATTTACCATTTAAACGCAATGCGCATGGTTTCTAAATCGACCTAGGAATATACGCAGATTATCTGGAGAGTCAAGTGTTTTTTTAAGGTGATGATGTTTTTACGGGTAATGGGCAGTTACGCATACGCTTGTCAGCTTCCATTACCAGTTTGTCAAGATCAAGCAGAGTAGCCTCACCGTCCGTCAGGCCAAGTGTTGCGGCAGAGTACGTGCTTTTCTGTGATGGCTTGAATGATACTTCTTCGCCGGAAACGATCCTGACTACGGTGTCAACAAGGAGGGCAAGCGAGGCAATATCCTTGTGGAGTACGATAATTTTCTGCGGCTGGTTGCTGCCGGTCAGTCCCAAAAGTGATGGCAGGTGTAACGCGGCAACGATGTCTCCATGAAAATTCAGGGCGCCGTGATAGAAAGAGGACGAAAAAGGTATCGGCCATAGTTGCGGCGGGTCACCGACTTCGGCGATGTGCTTCAGGTCGAGGGCATAGCGTGATGTTCCCAGAGAAAATATCAGGTACTTATGGATTTGATCAGGCATGATCGGGGTCGACCTGAAAGCGCTCCACAACAGTCATAAGCTCCTCAGCAAGCTGTGCAAGCTCTTTGGTCGCCAGGGCCATGTCCTGCATTGCCGCCAGTTGTTCTTCCGTGGCAGCTGAAACCTGTTCGGTTGAAGCCGCATTGTCATCTGCTACTTTTGCAATTTCATCCACTGCGGTGACCATTCTTGCAGAGCCTTCCTTCTGCATCAAAGAAAGATCGGCAATGCTGGTTGCCTTGCGTTCGGTTTCAAGAACCGTCTTGAGAATTTCTTGAAAAGCGCTGGCGGTGACATCAATATTTTTCTTTCCCTCTTTAATGCTACGGGAGCTTTCGACGATGGCGTCGTGGACCTGACGGCTTTCTTCGCGCAGAGTTTCAATCATTTCGCTGATGTCAGCAGCTGATTGCGACGAACTGTCAGCCAGTTTGCGTACTTCTTCGGCAACAACGGCAAAGCCTTTGCCATATTCACCTGCTCTGGCAGCTTCAATTGAGGCGTTAAGTGCAAGCAGGTTTGTCTGGCGTGCGATGTCGCCGATGCAGTCAGCGACCTTGCCGACTTTTTGCAATTTGCTGTTAAATGTATCAAACTGCTGTCCGACCTGTTCCTGTTTTTCAAAAAACTCTTTCATTCTTTCCAGGGAATCGTTTGCCAGAGATCCGCCATGCTGGGCAGTCAGGCTGGTTTCGCGGGCCGTTTTGGCCGTTTCCCGGGCACGGGCAGCAACCAGTTCGATTGAAATGGCCATTTCCCTAATGGTTTTGGAGCCTTTGTCAACAAGCTCTGCCTGGGTTCCCGCACCACGAGAAATTTGCTCAATCGCCTGCGCTACCTCTTCTGTTGAAGCGTTGATTTCCAAAGCAGTCGAGTTAATTTCTCGGGCTGATTCCGATAGTTGGGTGGAAGTCCTTTTTATGTGCCGCACCAGTTCCCGCAAACTTTGAAGCATTAAATTGATCAGGTTTGCCAGTTCGTGGCTTTCGTCCGGAATGCGCGAGGGGCGTAACGTCACATCTCTGGTAAGATCGCCGCGGCTGATTGATTCGGCTGAATCGGTCAAGACCCCGAAATTTGCGGTAAAGCCTTTTGAAAAAAGCCAGCCCAGAACGAGTCCGATTGTCAGGGCGGTCACATATCCGAGAATAGTGCTGATTTCAGATGAGTAGCCGAGTAATCCGACCAGTTGCGGGCTGAAGGCAACTGCAGCGATTACGACAATAAAACCAAGAATAAATTTATAGCCAATGGGAATGCGCATGTCGAACCCTCCGGATAAGGATGTTCAGATGAACAGAATATTCAGTATGTGTCAGAGCTTGCGATAGATTCGTTCTACCGGACAGACTGTTGAAAAAAGCCGGCGTACTTCCCCTACCAGTGTTTCGGATTTACCGAGTACCAGTATACCGCCAGTCGGCAAAATGTGTGAGATCCCGCGTAATATTTTTTCCTGGTCCGGTCTAGTGAAGTAGATCAGCGTGTTCCGGCACAGGGCGAGCTGGCATGGTTCAAACGTATCAGCATCCATAATGTTTCTCTGGTGAAACGTGACCAGTTCTCGAATATCCGGCGACAGTTTCAAGCGTGAGCCGGATGGTGAAAAATAGCGGGCTCTCAGGGAATCCGGGAGATCCTTCAGGCGATCCTCATTATATTCTGCCTGAATGGCCGCCTGCAATATATCAGCGTCAATATCAAATGCTCTGATCTCTACCGGTGTGCGCAACAGTTCTTTGGCAAAATGTTCCCGCAGGATAATACCAAGGCTATGTGCCTCTTCGCCGCCGGCACATCCCAGGCTGCAAATCTTGAGTGGCGTCCGATCGGCCTCAGCTTTTTGAAACAGAAACGGAAAGATTGTGGTCTGAAGTTTTTCAAACATGGAAGGATTGCGAAAAAACTGACTTACATGAATGGTGAGAGTTTTTTTGAGCAATTCCAATTCTTGCGTGTTTTGGCGCAGAAGGTTGCAATATGCTGCAGGATCAAGGCAGCGGCACGAGCGCATCCGAATGGCGATGCGACGCTTCATGCATTTGTCCTTGTAGATTGATATGCTGAAATTGCACCGCATTTCAAGAATCAGGGCAATTTCGGCCAATGCATCGTCACTGATTTCCAGTGTATCAATCAAGGGTAATCCTGACAGAACCTGTTTCACGGTAACCTCAAAAATTATGCGTACCATTGTTAGTAGCACGAAGCTGACTGCGACGCAACTGCTAGAAAACAGTACAAACTTCGCAGTAAATTACTCGCTCCTGTTTGAAGTGAAAAATATTGCGACAGGCTGCAGCAGAGTGTTAAAGTCGAACGTAGTAACACTTTTCCTGCACAGAGAGCAGACAATGTCCCAGACCCAAACTGATTCTGTCGTTTCTGAAAGCGGCAATGCCTTTGCACGGCAGGCAGATGCATTGGTAGAGGCTCTGGCAGCGGATAAGGACAAGCTCTTTACGGTCATTCAGGATAGCCGGGAAGATGTTCTGCTTGCAGCATTGCGAAATACCGAGCTTGATGAACGGCATCTGCGAATGCTTCTTAAACGCCGTGAGCTGGGCTCGATAATTGCCGCCATTTATGCCAATAAAAGGCTTATGGAGTCATACTCCGTCAAATGTTCTCTGGTTGCCCATCCGGATACGCCGCTGCATATCGCACAAACGCTGATTCCGCTGCTGAATATCTTTGATCTGCTCAAGCTTTGCCTGATACCGGGGATTCCTCCGGATATACATCTAGCCGCCGAGAGAAAAATAGTTCAGCTGATACCGACGCAACCGCTGGGAAATAAACTGACCCTGGCCCGCCGGGGGACGGCGGCTATTCTGGATGCGTTGCTGCGTGAAGGTGTACAGAATGTAGTTGAGGCGTGCCTTGACAACTCGCACTTGAAGGAAGGGTCGTTGCATCAGTTTCTGACCTCCGCACATGCGACCGCCGAAGCGGTTTCGATGGTAGCCCGGAACAGCCGCTGGAAAAGCCGGCCTAATATCCGTCTGGCAATACTCAAAAATCCACGTACTCCGTTGATCTGGTTCACCATGTTTCTTCCGGAGCTTTCTTCTTCAACCGTTCGTGATCTGCTTGCTTCACCACGGCTTACATTCGCTCAGAAAGAGCTGGTTCGCAAGTCCCGCTCGCATTCCCGACTATGATCATGCGTAACGTGCTTATGGTGCTTTTGTTTTTGTGCAGCTGTCTTGCCTCGGCAGAATCAGCTGAGTACGCTGTTGTTACGACTCCCGCTCCAGTTCTGAATACCCCTGATTTTGTTTCCGTATTCGGTGGGGAGAGCGGTCGGAATTTGGATGCCGACCGATGTGGCCAGGTGCGTGCACTTGAATATATCGCTTTGCCGGGGACCGTTGTGACTTTGCTGCAGAAGCTTCGCTCCGGGACAACAGATATTTATCAGGTTGACACGGACGACTACGTTGCTCCGCCACATGTCAGGCTGTATGTTGACGGTCGCTTTCTGAAGTTTGAACGTTCGATGCCGGAGCCGCGCAGGCCATTGCTTCCCCCGCGAGATAAAGTCGTGTCGGCACTCAAAGCGGTGACAGGAAGCAGTTATGTCTGGGGCGGTAATATTCCGAAAGGAGTGCCCGAACTGGCGGAGTGGTTTTTTCGGGATGTCAGGATTAATGATGCGGGGCGGCTTACCCTGGCCGGGCTCGACTGCTCCGGCTTGCTGTATCACGCCACCGGTGGCTGGACTCCCCGTAACACCTCTCAGTTGACCGCGTATGGCAAGAGCGTTACTATCGCCGGAAAGAATCCTGCAGAAGTGGTGGAGTTGCTTCAGCCGCTTGATTTGATCGTCTGGAATGGGCATGTCGTCATTGTGCTTGACCGCCAGACCGCTATAGAAAGCAGGCTTGCATGCGGCAGCCCAGGTAATGGTGGTGTGGTGATGACATCATTGCTGCAGCGAGTAACCGAGATAATGCGTACACGTCGGCCGGTAAACGCATGGCCGGAAGGGAAGAAACAGCAGGATATCTTCGTTGCCAGGCGCTGGTATCCCGGAAGCTGAGCCGGAGAAGGCGATTAATTTTTCCCGTGAGAAAAAAAATAATTGACAAGAAGGAAATAGTTGGTTATAAAACTCATCCTTCCGCGCTTCATTGGGCATGACTCCTTAAGTGGAGCGGCGTGGCAGGTTCATACGTCCCCTTCGTCTAGCCCGGCCCAGGACACCGCCCTTTCACGGCGGCGACACCGGTTCAAATCCGGTAGGGGACGCCATTTTAAAAAAGGTCATTTTTCTCCGGAAAAATGACCTTTTCTCGTTTGTAGTCCTGATTGGAAACAGCAATCATATAAGAGGGTTTTATGAAGTTTTGGGCCAGTTCTCTACCTACCCAAGTGGAGGGAGTTCGAGTACAGCTCTTGCGCTATCCAGTTTGCAAGCTCTTCACTTCAACGATGTAAAGAATAAATGCACAAAAAAACCGACCTTGAAGTGAGGCCGGTTTTTTTGTGCGGGTTGGCCGCTTTGATGATGTAAACGTATCAGAAGTAACGCTTCAATAAACCGGCAAAAACTTGTCCGTGGCGGGCTTCATCCTTGCACATCTCGTGAACAGTGTCATGAATGGCGTCGTAATTAAGTTGCTTGGCTTTGGTCGCCAGGTCTTTTTTGCCTTTGCAGGCGCCGTTTTCCGCTTCGACACGTAGTGCAAGGTTGGTTTTTGTGTCAGCCGTTACGACATCGCCCAACAGTTCTGCGAACTTGGCGGCATGTTCTGCTTCCTCAAAGGCGATCCGTTTGTAGGCCTCGGCAACTTCAGGATATCCTTCACGGTCAGCCTGTCGGCTCATGGCCAGATACATGCCGACCTCGGTGCATTCGCCCATGAAGTTTCTCTTGAGACCTTCAATGATCTCTTGGTCAATACCCTGGGCCACGCCGATTTTGTGTTCATCAGCCCAACTGAGGGCACCTTCCTCTTTTATGACAAATTTATCCGCAGGAGCCTTGCATTGAGGGCACTCGACCGGTGGCGCATCCCCTTCGTGAACATAACCGCAAATGGTACAGACGTATTTCTTCATTACTTCCTCCTTGTTTGTTTACCAATAGTTCTTGCCGGAGGGCACAATACCACCTCAGACTGACGGTCGTAAATATTAATTTGTCTTGGATTATACCTGGAAAGGATGCTTGGCGGATTGGTGGTGTGTGCCGTAAACTGCGAAGTGGCGAGGTCTGGAAGAGGCTATACTGCCGACGTTGATGTAAATTTACAACTATTCAACGGGGTGTCATCAAGTGTTTTTCTGATGGTCCTGGCCATATCAAGAAATGAAAAAGGTTTTCGTACAATATTCATGTTTTCAGAGGCATGCGCATGGTTCGAATTATAACCACTCATTAAGATGATTATTGCGTCCGGATGCTTTTCTTTGATTTCCTTATACGTCGAGATGCCGTCTTTGCGGGGCATAACAACATCCATTAATATGAGATGGATAGTGTCATTGCTGGAGTTATACAGTTCCAGCGCCTCTTGTCCGTCTTCTGCAAGCAGTATGTTATATCCGTATTCCGACAGAAAGCCGCTCAGCATTTCCCGCAGCATTCTCTCGTCATCCACTACTAAAAGTGTCTCGCTGCCGGCGTATTTTTTGAATTCTTCAGTCATTCATACTCCCCCGCATTTCACTCGTATATCACTGTATTTTACTGTCAAGAGTATCTCTGACTATTTTAATCATTTCGATGGGAGAAAACGGCTTTTGGATAATCTTGACTCCTTCCAAGTCTTTAATGTGATCAGTGCGATATCCGCTTGTTAAGACGAGTATTGCATTTTTGTCTATGGCCAGCATTTCCTTGTGTGCCTCGATACCGCTTTTCAGAGGCATGACAATATCCATGAGTACCAGATCGATAGCGTCTCTGTGAGCCTTGTATATGTCTATCGCTTCTTGTCCGTTTTCGGTAATGATGACGCGGTAGCCATAATCGGTCAGAAAACTCAGGAGCATTTTTCGAACCAGCGCATCATCATCGGCTACTAATATCGTTTCAGTGCCCATATATGAGTCGCTGTTTTTTGAAAAATGCTCAATGGAATTTACCCAGTCAAATTCCCACTGGTCACGTTCCGAATTGAATTCATTGGGGTGGTACACTTTTAAAACCAGTTCTGTCTCCATTATAATGCTTGAAGGCGTTATGTTCAGCGCATTTGCTAATGCAAATATGGTAACGAGGCTTGGTTGCTGCTTTCCGCACTCGATGTTTGAAATAAAAGTTCTGTCTAGGGAGCTATTATCAGACAGTTTTTCCTGGGAAATATTAAATTCTCTCCTCAGTCTCCGTAATACAATTCCAAATGCTTCTTCAATAGTCATCATGCCTCCTTAAGTTAACCGTATACACATAACAAAATGTCCGGAAAATTACTGTAGACAATTGACTGCATAGCTGTTGAGTTGGTTGATAGATCTGAGCTCTGCGCAGGGCTGATACGTTAGGCGTGTTCTCTATTTCGGAAAGGGCACGGATTGCCGCACGAAAGACTGCAAGAACAAAATTGCTGGCTTATTAGCCAGTCTCGACAGCATTGAGATTCAGGCATTCATCAATCTTGTTGAAAAGTTCAGCAGGATTCATCGGTTTTCTGATGAAATGTATGTTTTGAACCTCATTTACCCACTCCTGCTCATAGGCGCTCATGAACATAATGACGACTTCAGGGTCGAACTGTGTCAGTTCGTTGTGAGCTTCAATTCCATCCATTACCGGCATGTTTAAATCCATGAGAATCAGATCAATTGAAGTGCTTTCTTCCTTATAAATTTCAACAGCCTTTTTGCCGTTACAGGCGTTGATAATAGTATAGCCTTCGCTGATCAATAGTTTTTCCAGGAAAAAACGTATCCCCTCCTCATCATCAACCAGCAAAATGGTTTTTGGGTTTGTGTCTCTCAGAGGTTTCATGTTGTCCCCCCTTTATACAAAAAAACAAATTTTTAATGATGTAGTATTTACATGCATACTACATCATTTTGATCGGCTTTGTAAAAGATTTAGAGTAAATGGCTACTGGGGCAATTAGGCCAGAAAGAGGTTTCCTCTTTTGTCTGTTGATCGTATATTCGATCATCTGAAAAACGAGTGGAACGGGGAAACGGCATGGATTGGAATGAGCGTTACAGTGAGCCGGGTTTTACCTATGGCACGGAACCAAACGAGTTTGTCGCTGCGGTTGCCGGCCGGATTCCGCCCGGCCGGATTCTGTCCTTGGCTGAGGGGGAAGGAAGAAATGCCGTGTACCTGGCATCACGCGGGTATCAGGTGACCGGCGTTGACGGGTCTGAGGTCGGCCTGCGCAAGGCGCAGGAACTGGCAGCGGAGCGGGGTGTCGCCATAACCACTATCCATGCCGATTTAAGCACCTTCGAGATTGAAGCGGAACAGTGGGACGGTATCATTGCCAGTTACTGCCACCTCCCCTCCGCCATTCGTGCGCCGCTCTTCCGGGCCGCCGTGAGGGGTTTGAAAACGGGGGGCGTGTTTGTGCTGGAGGCGTTCAGCAAGGAACAGCTAAATTACGGTACCGGCGGTCCCCAATCACCCGACATGCTCATGGCATTGGACGAGCTTAAGCTGGAACTGGCGGGACTGGACTTCGTCCACGCCGTTACCGTGGAGCGGGACGTGCGGGAGGGGAGCAAGCATACCGGTCTGGCATCGGTAGTTCAGCTGTTCGCAGTAAAACGCTGAGATTCGGCCACATATCGTGCATTCACCTGGGAAACCGGGTGTACAGCATACGATTGAACCCTTATGCCTCCACCAGGATATCATCCCCTGTCAACTGCACGGGAAATGTTGTCAAAACGCATTCCGGATGTTCGGCGCAGCTACCGTCAACCAGATTAAAACGGTAGCCATGGCGTGGACAGGAAATGTAGCCATCCTTGACAACTGCTGCGTTCATGGGACTCCCTTGATGCGGGCATTCGTTCTCCACCGCAAACAGAGTCCCCTTGACGTTAACCAGCAGAATCTCCCGCCCCGAAACGGTCACAACCTTTTTCCCGAAATTAGGGACTTCACTTGTTTTTGCCACGACAACCATGCAGTGCCTCCTTCTGTATCATAATGTCTGAACCTACCCCGAATTCACATCTCCGTCAATTGCTCTCAAGCGAGCATGCCACATCAGTAATATTTTTACGGCAGGTCTGCCTAAATTATGATCACAAACCGGTGCCGCCAATCCACCTTTGGTAAGCGACAAATCTTCTGTCAAGTTGCAACATGCTGTTTTTATTGCATATGCCAAGTTTGGCACGCTATCTGCTCTAATGAAATCACAAAGCACAGATACACGTTGTTATGGCCAACAACAGTCAACTTCAACAGAACGTGCCGTGATGGGATCAAGGAAGCTTTCATCAGATCACCGTTCAAAATCAACGATGAAAAGGAGAAGATGATGAAACGAATTAAACTTGTAACAGCAGCAGTGGCACTGGTAGCAATGGCATGTGGATCAGCACTGGCAACCCCTTCGACCCAGATCTGGATTCCGTCAACGGATGTGCAGGCATACAAGACCGTGCATCTCGGCATTGATAACTATGTACGTGCTGATCGTAATGCTGCCGGCACGCGCGACCCGAACCTGTATGACCTTGGTCTGACTGCAGGTGTCCTGCCGTTTGAGAAAGCGCAGATGGAAGTCGGCGTCGATTATATGGCTAATGGCACGGCATATGACAACTCACCACTTTACTTCAATGCCAAGTTTGGTACTCCGGAAAACTCATTGTTCAAGAATTCGCCTGCATTGGCAGTCGGCGGCTATAACTTCGGCACCAACAGCAGCAGCGGCAGCGCCCTGCGTACCGACCAGAATATCATCTATGCGCTGGCCGCCAAGACTCTTCCGGTGGTAGGCCGTCTCTCCGCAGGCTACTACACCGGCAATGACAAGGTGCTGCTCGATGAAAACGGCAAAAAGGAAAACGATGGTATACTGCTTTCCTGGGACCGCACCATCAGCGAAGTATCTGATAACCTCTGGGCTGCCGTTGATTATCAGGGCGGCAACAGCGCCATGGGTGCTTTGAGCTTCGGCGTGGCCTGGGCATTCTCCAAGAACGTGTCGCTTATCGTCGGGTACGATATTTACAACAACGATAAAGTCGCCGGTCAGAATACCTTTACCACGCAGCTCGACATCAATCTCCCCTAGCTGTTCCTCCTGTGATTCCGGGGGCGGTGAGGGGTGCCTCCCGCCCCCGACTTTTTAGTGAGTCAGAAGAGGTTTTCTGGAAGAAAACAAATTCGCGAACGAACTATCCGGGAGTTTAACCATAAACGCACACAAGGAGGTCTGCACCATGAAACTCATCGAAGCAATCATAAAACCATTCAAGCTTGACGAAGTGAAGGATGCCCTCAACGCCATCGGCATCGAAGGGATCACCGTCAGTGAAGTTAAAGGCTTCGGCCGCCAAAAGGGCCATACCGAACTGTACCGCGGCGCTGAATATGTGGTTGATTTCATCCCCAAGATCAAAATGGAAATAGCCGTAAGCGACGAGCTGGTAAGCAAGGTTGTCGAGACTATCGAAACCACCGCTAAGACAGGCCGCATCGGCGACGGCAAAATATTCATCATCTCTCTTGAAGAGGCAATCAGGATCAGAACCGGCGAAAACGGCTCTGACGCAATCTGATAACAGGTTCACCACCACCTACGGAGGAACGTCATGAAACTTAAACTATATCTTGCTTCAATAATGTTTGTTGTCCTGGCCGGTCTGGTTCCGATTGCCGCCATGGCCGAAGAAAAGAAAGATGCCGCACCGGCAGCAGCGGCCACAGCAGCTGCACCGGCAATAGCTGCAGCTGATGCGGCAAAGCCAGCCGATGCTGCGCCTGCTGCCGAAGCTCCGGCTGTACCGGCAACCCCGCCGGATGTCAAGCCGGTTCTCAATACGGGCGACACCGCCTGGATGCTGGTGTCATCGGCACTCGTACTGTTGATGATCCCCGGTCTGGCGCTGTTCTACGGCGGCATGGTCCGTCAGAAGAACGTGTTGTCAACCTTCATGCACTCGTTCGTTGCCATGGGCATCGTTGGTGTCCAGTGGGCCGTTGTCGGTTATTCTCTGGCTTTCGGCGGCGATGTGGGGCATATGGGCCTGATCGGCGATTTCAGCAAGGTTATGCTGAACGGTCTGATCGTCGTGAAGGACGCCGCCAGCGGCGCTGTTGAATTTACCCTTTTCCAGAACTACACCAAGGAACCGGGTGCAATCCCCGAGCTGGTTTTTGCCATGTACCAGTGCATGTTCGCCATCATCACCGTTGCTCTCATCTCGGGTGCCATGGCAGAGCGTGTCAAGTTCTCCGCATACTGCATTTTCGTGCTCCTCTGGACGACGCTGGTCTATGATCCGCTGGCACACTGGGTCTGGATGACGGAAGGGTGGCTGTTCAAAAAAGGTGCACTCGATTTCGCCGGCGGTACCGTTGTTCACCTGTCATCCGGTATTTCAGCCCTGGCCTTCCTGATCTTCCTCGGCAAACGTCATGGTTACCCGACCGAGCGTATGGCTCCCCACAATCTGCCGCTGACCCTGTTGGGCGTTGGTCTGCTATGGTTCGGTTGGTTCGGCTTCAACGCCGGTTCGGCAATCGTTGGTGTAAACACCTCTGACGCAGCTGGCGGCTTGGCCGGCCTGGCTTTCGCAACCACCACCATTGCTCCTGCCGCTGCCGGTCTTTCCTGGATGGTCGCTGAATGGATCCACTCCGGCAAGCCGAGCGCTCTCGGCTTCGGTTCCGGTGTTGTTGCCGGTCTGGTTGTCATCACTCCTGCTGCCGGTTTTGTACAGCCGGGTGCGGCGCTTCTGATGGGGCTGGCTGCCGGTCTCGTCTGCTACGGTGGCATCCTGCTTAAAGCCAAACTGAAATACGACGATTCACTTGACGCCTTTGGTGTTCACGGAATCGGCGGCACCTTTGGCGCCATCATGACCGGTGTCTTTGCCACCGTCGGCGCCACCGGCCTCTTGTCGGGGAATTTCAAGCAGCTCATGACCCAGCTGATTGCCGTTGTCGCGGCAGGCGCCTACGCCTTCATCGTAACGTTTATCCTTGCCTTCGTACTTGAGAAAACCATTGGCCTGCGTGTTGAAAAAGAAGACGAAATCATGGGTCTCGACCAGACACAGCATTCCGAATCAGGCTACAACATGTAAACAGCAGCTGAAAATCTTCACACCACAGGAAGCCGCCCGATTGTGGGCGGCTTCTTCCTCTTTCGGAGCATCCAATGAACGATTCTGTTGCCAGGTATAGCAATGAAGCTATCATCACCCCGGATCTGCTCAAACAGATGGCCTACAATGAAAAAATGGCCGAACTGGGCAAAATATCTGCGGGTGTCGTGCATGAACTGAATGCTCCTCTTTCCGTCATCATATCGGCATCCCAGATGATCATGCGCGAGGATGATGTACCGGAGGCTGTGCAGGAAATGATCGCCCGCATCAGTTCCGAAGCGCAGCGTCTGTCCCAGTTGACCAAAGGGCTGCTGAATTTCAGTAGCCATGATGAAACTGTCGGCGAAACGGATCTTAATCTCACGGTCGATTTTATTCTCAATTTTCTCACCTTTGAAGCCGCTCGCCGCGGCGTAACCGTGCTCCGGCAGCTTGACTATACTCTGCCCGTTATCCGTCTCGATGCCAATATCCTGAAGCAGATTCTGCTCAATATCATTATGAATGCCCTGCAGGCCATGGAAGATGCCGGAGGCAAACTTCTCATAGAAACAACTAACGACGGACCTGATCGTATCTGTTTCATCATTGCCGACAATGGACCGGGGATTCCGGACGAAACACTCGACCGAATTTTTGACCGCTATTTCACCACTAAAAAGCCGGGTGAAGGCACCGGGCTAGGGTTGTTCGTCACAAAAAACCTGGTGGAAAGCATGGGGGGAGACATCAAGGTGTCCAGCAGGATCGGCGGGGGTACGACGTTTGTCGTGACTCTTCCGATACAACAGTAAAACTCCCGCGCCATCTTCAAAGAGAAGTATGGCATGTTCATATAAGATTGATTAATTTGCCCACTGACAATATAAGTTGTCACTCTGGTTGATGTAAAATCAGTAAGTTAGCGATTAAGCAAATGACAATAAATGTTGTCACCGATATTGGTAAATGAAGTTAAAAAACTCTCCCAAAAGTATAGCTGGTAGGACGTCAAATAATCTGAAGTGTTGAAAAACAAAAAGTGGATATGATCGTCATGATCACATCCACTTTTTAGTTTGTCTCCGAAAGTAGCATGTACAGATGAAACAGGTTTACTACAACCTCCTGCACAGGCCAAGCATATGTCATGTTCCCGAAGGAATTAGGCTATACCTATAATAGCTAATAGTACTGCGCATAGCTATTAATAGTAATATCGATTTATATTAGCCATGTAAATAATAGCCACTTATTTTAGCTGGTTTAGTGAAATATCTCCTTCAGAAGTTTTTTTTGTTGTGGTCTAACGTCTACATTCTTAAAAATGTTGATGTGGTATTAATGTCTCAATTTCAGAAAACGAGATGTGACATGATGAATGAAAACATGGACGACGTTCTACAACGAGCAATAGAAATTTTTGGTAACCACAATACAGCAATGAATTGGCTGAGTTCTCCGTGTCCGGATCTAGGCGGAGCTTTTCCTATAATCATGATTAGTAAAGTTTCTGGCGCTGGTGTTGTTATGGATCTGCTGGATAAAATTGCAGATAGGAATTTATAAAAATAAAGCCCGGCAGGTGACCGGGCTCAAGATCTAATTCAATATCGATGTGGTTCAGCTATTTTGATTTTGTCAACACTTCGTCGCAGTATTGTCCAAGAACACCTCTACTCGGATTTTTACTCTGCTGTCGTGACTATTTTCAGATCCTCTTCAAGAAGCATCTCCTATACGTTGTCGTGATCAAGACCTTTCTGTACCCATCATTGCAACCATAACATCCTTCAACTTTAAAGGATTATAGGGTTTGGTTACAACCCGGGCATGTATGTCATTGCTGATGACGTCTTCTACCGATTCAGTATTATACCCGCTACAAATGATAATAGGAATTGTCCGATTTAATTTGCGCAGTTCTTGGTAGGAATCTATTCCACCCATCACCGGCATGATCAGATCCAGAAGGATCAAATCGATTTCGCTACTATGCTCTCGGTATATTTTGAGAGCTTCATAACCATTGCTCGCAGTCAAGGACTTGAAACATAAAGTATTCAGCAGGTTGCCTCCCATGTCACGCAGGATCTGCTCGTCATCAACCAACAGGACAGTCCCGGTGGACTCGTCTAATGTTGTTAATGCCGTTGAAGCGGTTTTCGTGTAGACAGATGCTTCTTGAGTTGGAAAACATACCTTGAAACTTGTCCCAACGCCAGGAGAGCTGTTCAGATAAAGTAAGGCTTCGTGCGATTTAATAATGCCTCTTACGGCTGACATTCCAAGCCCGCGACCAGTGAATTTGGTTGTGTAGAACGGCTCAAACAACCTCTTTTGCGTTTCTTTATCCATGCCGCAACCGGTATCTGTAACCTCCATACAGATGTATTCGCCAGCCTTAACAACCGTGCCAAAAGCATCCACTTCTGCCTGATCAGCTTCAACGAGTATTTTTGCCAGGGCAACTTTAATGGTGCCGTTATTATCGCCAATAGCCTCGGCGGCATTGATGATCAGGTTCATTATAATCTGTTGGATCTGGCCGGTGTCTCCCTGTATTTCAGCTACAACAAGCTTCAAGTCATGTTCTATGGTGACATTCTTTTTGAGCCCTGATTGCAGCATCTTTACGACCTCATCAACTAGCAACCACAGGTTGACATTCGTTTTATCCGGCTGACTTTTTCCGGCGTAGGTCAACATCTGTCTGCATAAGTCAGCTGCGCGATTGCCAGCCGTTTCAATCTGCTGGAAAAACGCTTTGTACTCCTGTTCAGAATATATAATTTCTCTGGCGATGAAGCAGTGCCCAAGTATTATCGTCAGGATATTGTTAAAGTCATGGGCGATACCGCCTGCCAAGACACCAAGGCTTTCAAGTTTCTGTGCATGGTAAAACTGCTGTTGGAGTGAGAGGCGCTCATCCTCTGCTTTTTTGATGTCTGTTATGTCAAAGGAAGCTCCCAGTACACCGCAAATATTATTCAACTTGTCGTAAAGTGGTACTTTGCAGGTATCAAACCATGCTATCTGTTTATCAGCCTGATGCTGTGTTTCAATAATATGAAGTCTTGCTTCTCCATATTCGATAACTTCGCGATCGTCTGCACGATATTTAGCGGCCTCGTTGTCAGCCCATGGTAGATCAAAATCTGTTTTTCCTACAATTTCTTCTGGATTGCTTAGTCCTGCACCGAAAGAAAAGTTCTTGTTGCAGCCAAGATAAACTGATTCGGTGTCTTTCCAAAAAACAACTCCAGGGAAGTGCTCTATAACATTTTGCAACAGCTGAGCATTCTTCCTGCTCTGTTCTTCACTGATATGAAGTTCAGAGTATATTTTTTTTCGCTCGCTGATGTCGTGATAATTGCCTAAATATCCTTGAATTTCAGAGTCGTCCAACAGATTGACCAAAGTGATTTCAATCCACTTATAAGAACCATCTTTGCAGCGGTACCGGCATTCCGTCGTTCCGACGGCACCAGGCAGAGACTGGAGTGTTGCAATGAATTTCTGAGCGGGTTCCAAATCCTCCGGATGTACATTTTTCCACGTACTTTTGCCAACCAGTTCTTCAGACTGCCAGCCAAACCACTTTTTAACATTCGGACTTTTATATCGGTTGATCCCGGCCTGATCGATGACCACGATCACATCTCCAATATTTGCCAACATTTTAGTCTGCCTGCTCTCATTTGCTCGTAACGTTTCCTCAGCATTCTTTCTATCAGTTATGTCCATAATGTTGCCTACAACTTTTACGATTTGTTCTCCATTGCGAAGAGCCTGAGCAGATGTGCGAACCCATATTTCGCGGCCTGAGACCGTCGTGAATGGCAGCTCAAGATCGTAACGCTCTCCCTTTTCAGAGCACCGAATAAATGCATTACGAACAGCTGCACGGTCTTCAGGGTTATAACAATTTAAACTAATCTCAATATGTTCCATGGAACCCTTGATCTCATCGGGCTGAATATCGTGGATATTATAGGTCTCTTCGGTCCAAGATATGAGCTGATGAGTAATATCCAACTCCCATCCGCCGATTTTAGCCATACGTTGGCTTGAACGTAAAAGTTCCTCGCTTTTACGCAGTGCACTCTCTGATTGTTTGGTGATAACAATATCCCAAGCAAGATTTGCCAATTGAGAAACAGCATTGATGTCCTGCTCAGTGTAGTTGCAAAGCTTGTTACCGACCCCAAGAATAGCAACGATCAGATCACCTCGAAAAACAGGCACAACCAGTTCGCGAACCACAGGTGCATGGCCATGCGGCATTCCTTTGCGGTTAGGAATGGCAGCATAATCATTATGTATTACCGGACGACGCTGATGCACGCAATCTACCCATACTCCTGCCGCATCTACTGAATAGTGATCAAATTTCCCTTTAGCTGAACACATCGTAGACAATGTATTCGAAGACCAGGCCTGTAGTTCGAGAGTTTTCTGATCATCTCCTAGGAAATGGAAGAACCCGATTGAGCTGGAAGTCAACACCTCAACCATATCTATAGTTTTGGTCAAAAGCTCATCCATCGTGTGTTTGAGGGCGTATTCACTCAATTCAATTCGGGCTTTCAGAATAAACTCGGACCATTTGCGTTCCGATATGTCCATGCACGAACCGATATAACCGATAAAATTTGTTTCATTCAGCCATCTGGGAACACCGTTATCCATAATCCAATGATATTCACCATCATGTCTACGCAAGCGATACTCCATTGTAAAGGGCAGACGGGAATCAAAAGATCTCTCGTAAATTTGTATGCATGTATCCAGGTCGTCTGGGTGAACATCACTTGCCCAACCGTTGCCTATAAGTTCATGATGCTCACGGCCGGTAAAATCGCACCAGACCTTGTTAAAGTAAGTGCAACCTTTTGTGTGGTCAGCTATCCAAATCATTACAGGGGCTGTATCAGCAAGACTACGGAAACGCTCTTCACTCTCCAGAAGGTTGTTGCGTTCGTCATGTAATGATTGAGTAATTCGGGTAATTTGTTTTGTTCCGTACAAAAGAAATCCCAGTCCAAGTAGCCAGATAAACGAATGGATAAGGGCTTCCTGAAGCATTTCACTATTCATGGTCTTGTGAATCTGCGCCAGAGAAAGCGTTATACTGATTCCACCTCGACTGTCACCTTCTTTATATCCCTGCTCGGCATGACAACGCAGGCATGGTTTTTCAGTTACCAATGGCCGCATGAGACGCAGGTGCGGCTGCCCATTCAATTGTATGGTCTCAACAACTTCTCTAGGAGCCTGTCGGCCTTGAGGTTTTGACCGAATTCAAGTTGAATCCGCTGGTCGATCCTGACCAGCC
>Ga0154471_116_pt1 | contig 29755 bp, 24 predicted proteins | sample RifGroC2_FD_115950 | JGI IMG/M metagenome (GOLD analysis project Ga0154471, IMG submission 115950) | Geobacteraceae bacterium GWC2_53_11
GAGAATGGTGTCAACCATTGCGTTGCGGGAAATCCCTTTATGGTACCCGTCCAGCACCGCAGGCGAAACCGACTCCATGCCGTACAGCACGATGTCCAGTCCCTTCTCTTTCATCAACAGCAGTGTTTCATCGTCAAGTCCGGTCACCCGGCTGAAAGCGGTCCAGCGGAACTGGTGATCGCTAAAAATGGTATTCATCAGCCGGTGAACATACTTCTTGTCCGTAACAAAGGTCAGGTCGTTCCACCACGCCATGTGGAAACCGCGGGCGCTGTAGTAATCAACCTCCTGTTTTACCCGCTCAACCGATTTGTAAGTATGCTGGGGAAAAGCGCGATAGCAGAAGGTGCAGTTACAGGGGCAGCCACGGGAATAGGAAAGGAATATTTCAGGAATATCCTTCCCTTGGAAGCGCTCCCAGACGGAAAAATCCTGAAAGGGGACAACATCAAGATTGGTCAACTGCTGGCGTGGTTCATTGGTGTGGATGGTGCCGTCGGAGGAGCGCCAGACCAGTCCCTTGATTTCCGGCAACGCCATGGCCCACTGGTTCCCGGAGAAATAATCCAGCAGCTCGGTGAGCGTTACTTCCCCCTCACCGGCAACCACCATATCGGCACCGGTAGTTTCCAGCAGCAATTGCGGGATTGCGGTAGCCAGCGGCCCGCCCAGAATCACCGGACGGGCCGGATTTTCCTCTTTCAGGATTTCAACAGCCCGGCGGATATAGGTGAAACTGTCACCCCAGACACTGAGACCGACAATATCAAAGCCGTCTGCCAGGCCGCGTACCTGCTCGGGGTCAAAATCTTCGCGCTGGTCAAACAGCCTGAACGGGTAGCCAAGTCCCTTGATCAACCCGGCCAGAATGGAGGGGCCTTCAAAAGGAGCCGTATGGGTCCACTCCCAACCACGCGGCACAACAAAGACCGAGGGGGGCACAATCAGGCCGAACAAAAGTTCCTGAGTGACCATGGCTTCGTGCGGCAGAGGGAGTGCGGCGATACGTTGAATTGTTTGCTCAGGATTTTGTTGGGAAGTCATCAGTCTGATTTTCTCACTGCGCTAAAAATGATCCAGTTCCAATCCTCCAGCACCTCACCATCAACCACTTCAACCTTGTGGATGCTATGGTACGGTTCCGGAGCTTCAGCAACCAGACGACAGACTTCGGCCTGCTGCTCCGGTGTTTGTTCCGGGGCAAGCGCCATCCAGCGGGTGATATTTTCCCGCACCGGAAGGCGGCGTACCTCACGCACGCGGAAAAAATCCTGCTCCAGCTGCTGCTTCAAGCTTTCTTCGGTAAAGAATTCGCGGAGCTGAGCCTGCTTGGTGCGATGAATATGCTCCAGCCAGGGAGAATCTTCGGATGAAAACGGCACTGTCTGACTGAACACGAAAACTCCGCCCGGCTTCAATACCCGGTGAGCCTGCTCCAGCACTTTCTGGCCGTCTTCCAGCAGAAAATAGGCCTGGCGCAACACGACCACATCAAAAGCGCCATCAAGGAATGGAACCTGTTCGGCAGGCGAACAGATGCAGGGAAAAAAGCGGTTCGCCTCTTCAGCCATACCTTTGGTAAGATCTATGCCACAGACATGCCAGCCGGCGGCCGCAAAATTTCTCCCGACCATACCGGTACCGCAGCAGAGTTCAAGCACATTCCCGTTACCCCTGGGAGAGGCAGCAGCGATATGCTCCTGTATAAGATTCTGGTCGGATATCCAATTAGCAGACGCGGAATAGGTTTCCGCCCGAGTCGTAAACTGGTTGATTACTTTTTTCATTCCTTCTCCATTTCAGAAACAGACTGTTTAACAGGATTCATATTCTGGCTTTTCATGCACAGCTCACAAACTTTTTCAGAGTAGCAGATTATATAAAATGATGCAACGGACCGCTGAAAGTCCGTCTTAAAAACAGGGTCACAGGTTTTCTGCGGTGGTGGTCATAACCAGCTTGCCATGCTTGACACCTTTAACACCGATCAGTTCATTGGCAATCTGCTTGATGTCCCGGACGGTCCCACGAATAATGAGCACTTCAAGGCAGTTATGGGCATCCAGATGTACATGCAGCGCAGAGATTATCCGGTCATGGTGGGTATGCTGCTGTTCCGTCAGTTTATCGGAAAGATCACGAACGTGGTGATTATACACCAGCGTCACGGTCCCGACCGCCTCCTGGTCTTCCGACCCCAGCCGTTCTTCTACCAGTGAAGCACGAATCAGGTCGCGGATTGCTTCGGAGCGATTCATATAGCTCTTCTGCTCGATCAATTGATCAAAATTTGCCAGCAGTTTTTCGTCAAGTGAGATTCCGAATCTGACCGTGTTTCCCATACCCTGCTCCTTTCCAATAATTTCCGGTTCCGCCCACGAACCGCTACGCGACTATACATAAAATAGTTTCCTTTTTCAGCATCTAATTATCAACTTTGTACTATTCAGGTCACGCCGGTAACACGAATTTTAAATAAAAGTGTTTGACATCAATTTTGTATTATTGTAACAAATTCGTGTTACGAAAATTTTTATCTGGTATCGGCACCAAGGGAGTATGTTGTCATGCATATGGCAGATGCACTGTTGTCACCCGCAGTTGGAGGTGCCATGTGGGCTGTTTCGGCCGGGACAATTGCCTACTGTTCCGCCAAAGTCCGCGCAGAGCTTGATGACAGCAAAATCCCGCTCATGGGAGTTCTGGGGGCGTTTATTTTCGCAGCCCAGATGATCAATTTCACCATTCCGGTCACCGGCTCAAGCGGGCATCTTGGCGGCGGACTTATTCTGGCTATACTTCTTGGACCTTATGCGGCATTTCTCACCATTGCCTCGGTACTGATGGTGCAGGCGCTTTTTTTTGCCGACGGCGGCCTGCTGGCACTCGGCTGCAACATTTTCAATCTCGGCTTTTTCCCTGCCTTCATCGCCTATCCCCTGCTGTACAAAAAAATCATCGGAGCGCAGCCAACGGCAACCAGAATATCCGTTGCCGCCATGATAGCCGCCATTGCCGGCTTGCAGATGGGCGCATTCGGTGTTGTTTTGGAAACCATCGTTTCCGGAGTATCCTCCCTCCCCTTCTCGACGTTTGTCGTGATGATGCAACCAATCCACCTTGCCATCGGCATCGTCGAGGGTCTGGTTACCGCTTCCGTTGTCTCATTTGTGTACAAAGCAAGGCCGGAGATCATGCAGAGCGCCCTGAACGCCCGCCCGATAGGAAACCACCCTGTTCGCAAGATCGTCCTGGCATTCCTTGCCGCAGCGGTGGTGACGGGTGGAATCATTTCATTGCTTGCTTCGGAGAACCCTGACGGTCTTGAATGGGCCATCGCCAAAGTTACCGGCCACAATGAATTGAAAGAACCTGAAAACGCTCTGCACGGGAGTCTGAAAGTTCTTCAGGAAAAGATCGCCATTCTGCCGGATTATTCACTCAAGAAACCTGCAGAAGCAACAAAAGACAAACTGCAACCGGAAGCTGTTCAAAATCACCCGTCAGCTAAACCTGAAACGAAATCTGAAACTCCCAAAAATCCGGCAGGAACGACCGTCTCAGGACTGGCCGGTGGAGCAATCACATTGGGTCTAGCCTTTCTGATCGGGTTTATTCTGAAACGCAGAAACCAAAACGGTACCTCCTGAACTGCTTCAGGACATTCACACCGGATTTTCGCAAAGGCTCACATGGCTTCGATTCATAACGCGGTCCTCGACCTCAAACGACTGGACCTTTTGGCCAACGGCAACTCTTCAATCCACCGCCTGGACGCCCGGGCCAAAGTTCTGGTTACACTGATTTTCACCATCTGTGTTGTTTCCAACGACAGATATGAACTGACGGCCCTTTTCCCGTTTTTTATTTTCCCCGTAGCCATGATCTCCCTGGCAAACCTTCCGCCACTGTTCATCATGAAAAAGATCGCTCTGCTCTGCCCGTTCGTTGTGGCTGTCGGCATTTTTAATCCGGTTTTTGACCGGGTTATTATCCTGCAGCTCGGTTCAATCGGCATATCAGGCGGCTGGATATCTTTTGCCTCCATCATGGCGCGTTCAACGCTGACCGTTGGCGCAGCTTTCATTCTTGTCGCGTCAACCGGCTTTACCGCTGTCTGCCAAGCCCTTGAGGGACTGGGCATGCCAAAGGTGTTTGCCGTACAACTGCTGTTTCTCTACCGGTATATTTTTGTTCTTACCGAGGAGTCGGGCAGAGCCTCCCGGGCACGCGAACTCCGTTCGTGCGGCAAAAAGGGCCAGGGGATACACAGCTTCGGTTCCCTTGTCGGGCATCTGCTGTTGCGTACGTGGCAGCGGGCGGAACGTATTCACATGGCAATGCTGGCCCGCGGTTTCACGGGAGCGTTCCACGCCAGTCGCCAATCCCGTTTTGGCATCCCTGAAATCCGCTTTGTACTGGCATGGTCCGCACTTTTCATATTTTTGCGCTTTCAGAACGCATCCCAGCTTCTGGGATCGCTGGTTACGGGGTTGTTTCCATGAGTCATCACATTGTTGAGGTAAGAAATCTGCAGCACGTTTATTCCGACGGTACGGCCGCTCTCAAAGACATTTCATTCATTATTACCCATGGTGAATCGGTCGGCATAATCGGAGCGAACGGCGCCGGTAAATCCACGCTGCTGCAACATCTTAACGGCAGCCTTGAACCGACCGGAGGATCAATTCACATCGGCCATACTCCGTTATCCAAAGGCACTCTGCCTGACATCAGACGAACGGTCGGCATGGTATTCCAGGATCCTGACGATCAGCTGTTCATGCCAACGGTGTATGATGATGTTGCTTTTGGCCCACTTAACCTGGGGTATTCGATCGACGATGTAGAGCAGCGGGTAACGGAGGTGCTGGAACTGGTCGGCGCCGGACACCTGCGTGACAAACCTCCCTACCATCTGTCCGGAGGAGAGAAGAAACGGGTGGCCATTGCAACGGTACTCTCCATGTCGCCGGACATCCTGGTTATGGATGAGCCGACCAACGGCCTCGACCCGTTTGCCCGTCGCCAACTAATGAAGTTGATGAAGGATTTCAAGCACACCAGAATTTTTACCAGTCACGATCTTGATATGGTTTTGGAACTCTGCGGAAGGGTTATCGTGCTGCACGAGGGGGAAGTATGGGCAGATGGTCCGCCGCTGGAAATATTCGGCAACAGCAAGCTGCTGGCTGAGTGCCGTCTGGAAAAACCGCTTTCCATGCAGGGTTGCCCGGTGTGCGGCAACAACCCTGCAAAAGATATAAATTAGAGCAAATACCTCAAGGCCACAAGGCGCCAGGAACCGGCACCAAGTTCGCCTTTCCGCCTACTTTCTGACCGTATTTTTTGATGTTGCAGCCTGGGCAAGTAATTGAGCCAATTGTGTGTGTCCCTTTGCCGTAGCTATATCCAATGCCGTTTTACCGAAATTTGTCTTTGCATCAATGTTTGCCCCTTTCCTGATTAACTTCTTCGCCATATCAATATTGTTTTCAACGGCACAAATAATCAGGGGCGTGATTCCTTCTTTATTTTTTACATTCAAGTCTGCGCCGGCTTTTAGTAATAAATCGGCGACAACTGAATTTCCATATGCGACAGCAAACATCAATGCAGAGTCACCATCTTTGTGTTTCATATTAACATCTGCCTTACGGGCGATTAATACCCTGACAACGTCTGTGTCACCGTTCATGACAGCAACCATAAGCGGCGTTGTATCTGCGCTGTCAGAATTGTTTACGTATGCCTTGTGCGCCAGCAGATACTTTACAACATCGACATTTCCGGCATACACGGCATACCATAAGGCATTTTTCACTTCTCCGTTCAGATAATTGATCCACGCTCCACCATTCACCAGGAGCTTGACCATTTCCAAATTTGCATTCGAAGCCGCCGACATGAGCGGCACCCACCGGTCAATTTCTCCACCGGCAGTAACTGGCATAGAATACGTGGAATTAACATCAGCCTTATCTTTTAACAGTGATTTGGCCTTGGCAACGTCATTCGAAATCACGGCATCAAACAGTTCCCGGTTTTTGGTCGGCTTCACTTCAAACTTCACAACCTCTTCGCCGACTGTTTCAATTTCATTGATTACGTCACGAATTTCACCGTTTTCACGGCACTTGTCATAATGCGCAGAATAGACCGACGCTTTTTCTCCAAATTTAATTGTAATTTTTTTGGTGCCGCCCTGAGCACATTTCAGCGTTTTTCCGTTATTAAGAGTGACTTGAGACATATCGCCGCCAAGATCGTTCACCATATCCTGGAGCTTCAAATACGGATCACTTTCCGCATGAGCAGCTACGCTTGTAAATACTGCGGCACAGACTAGAACATATTTCCAGATCATATTTTTTCAACTCCTGTGATAATTTATGGTCGGCACACTGCTATAATTGTCCACTTGACAGAAAAGCCTGCGAAAACTATAAACATATTTTTACCTGCGTGGTCAAACAATTATTGATCAACATTCTGTCACCAGGTATTAAATTCAAATTCGCCCCCTTGAAATAGTACAAAACACATCAACTAACCATCTGCTTATAATTTTCAGGAAAATAAATGCTCATCTATCTGATGTTTGCGGTTTCAGGCGCAACGGCCCTTATATACCAGGTCATCTGGTCCCGTTGGCTGGGCCTGATATTCGGCAACACGTCCATTTCGGTTTCCCTCATACTTGCAACGTTTATGTTCGGCCTTGCTCTGGGAAGTTGGTGGGCAGGTCGATATCTTCACCGCGTCAACAATCCGATGCGAGCATACGCAATTATGGAGTTGGGAATAGGATCATTTGCGATCTGCTTTCCCTTCATTTCTAATCTGGCAGATTTGATTTATGGAGCAATTGTTTCAACGGAGACCCCGGCACCGTTAAGCATTGCCGTAAGAGTCCTTCTCGCTTTTATTCTGCTGTTGCCGCCAACAACACTCATGGGAGCTACACTCCCGTTCCTGACGGATTTCTTCCGAAGAAGCCACCAACATACCAACAGCTGGAAAGTAGGCCTGCTCTATGCAGCCAATACCATTGGTGCTGCCCTTGGTGTCGTGCTGTCCGGCTTTTTCCTGATCGAGCTCATCGGCATTGCCAATACGACAACAGTGGCCGCTCTACTCAACTTTCTGATAGCCGGCTTCAGTTATACCATTGCTTCAAAGACTCAACTGGCCCCTAAAACCACCGAAGAGAAGATCCAACAGCTTGACTGCAAAGGAACTCTCGCCATCTGTATCCTGGCGGCCAGTGGCGCTGTCGCACTGGCATCAGAAGTGCTCTGGACCAGAACGATCGAAAGTATCATCGGCAATTCAACCTATGCCTTTTCAACCATTGTGCTGCTGTACCTTGTGGGAATTGCCATGGGAAGCTGGCTGATGTCTCTGGTGGTCAATCGCCTGAAAAAACCATTATTCTGGTGTACATCTCTCCAGGCCGGCATGGGAATCTGGATTTTCATCGCCATCTTTCTGTTTAAAGCGATGGCTGCCTCGCTTGACCCCTTTAAAGGCACAGAAATCCCGCTCACCCTGCTGTTATGGATTTATGTGAGAGTCATGCTGGTACTGCTCCCTTTGGCACTGTTTTCCGGAGCCTGCTTTCCTCTGGCAACCCGCATCATAGACCCCCGATCCGAAGATGCCGAAGGAAGGCTTATCGCCAAGGCATACTCGTGGAACACGATCGGCTCCGTCGCCGGTTCTCTGCTTGCGGGATTCATCATTGCCCCTTTTTTTGACTATCTCAATGCTCTCTACCTTTTGGCACTACTGTATCTCGTTATCGCCGCCATCGCATATCTGTTCCTGTTCAAATGGGAAACGCCGGATTCGGAGAAACGTACGGGAATAGCCGCAACAGCCGCAGTAACCTTCCTTATGCTGGGCATAACTGTCTTTACCATATACCATACCGACAACTTTGCCTCTCATATCGAGGAATTGTATCCAACCATTGAAGTTGTCTCCCACAGAAAAGGTCTTCAGGGAATTACCACCATCACAAAAGAACGCACTGAACCACTTGCCAACGGCCTGTTGGTTAACGGCATGGGCATGACAGTCAAGGTTACCGATACTAAAATGATGGCACACCTCCCGCTGCTGTTTCACAATGATCCGCAGGACACCCTGATCATCTGTTTCGGTATGGGCACCACATTCAGGTCCGCCATTTCCCACGGGAACAACGTAACGGTTGTTGAGCTGGTAAAAGAAGTTCTGGAAGGATTCGACTATTTTTATTCGGATGCTGCCGCTGTCCGGGCCAATAGCAAAGGCCACATGGTCGTTAATGATGGGCGTAATTTCCTGAAACTGACCAAAAACCGGTACGATGTCATAACAATAGACCCTCCCCCTCCCATTGATGCTGCCGGAGTGAACCATCTTCATTCACGAGAATTTCTGGAGCTGGCAAAATCACGACTCAAAGAGGGAGGAATCATGGCCTACTGGATTCCCTACCCTAAGACCAAGAGCGGAGTGGATGATATTGAAACCTTCAACATGCTTGTTGCAACATTCGCAGCGGTATTTCCCCATGTACACACCCAGACCGGCTACAGCAACACGGGCCTTCATCTCCTTGGCTCGATGAAACCTATTGAGTTATCGACAGCAGCGCTGGAAAAACGGCTGAACAATCCCGCTATTGTCAAAGATATACTTGAATGGGATCAAGTTCCCCTGGAATATTTTGAAACCGTGAAAAAATATCAACCAGGTTCAGCGGAGGCAAAACTTATTACTGATGACCGTCCCGGACTGGAATTTTATCTTTTGAAAACATGGAAGAAGGGGGGGAAGAAGTACCTGATATTTAACTACTGGTAAATGGCGAAACCCGAAACAGTTGCGTCAGCAGACGCGTCACTTTTTATTCAATTATTCGGGAAATAGCGGCTGAGCAGCATGGCAAAGCGAGGATCGTTCCAGAGAGGGGCTAATCGTTGATCATCATATAAGTCATCAAAACCACGATACCCGAGTGCCAAAGCCTTCTCCAGCCAGCCCAGCGCCTGATCGGCATGACCAGCCTGAGCAGCAACGCAGGCCAGACGATAGGCAGGATCCGGGTCGTTCGGCATCATGGAATCCGCTGTACCGAAGTATTCAAGGGCCAGGGAATATTGTTTCTCCTCAAGAGCCAGATCCCCCAGCAAAAAAATGACTTTTTTTGAATCCGGCTGAAACGTCAACGCCTTCCTGTACATTCTCTCCGCTTCAGCCTTGTCACCCCGGTTATAATAATTTATGCCTAGGTACGCCCACCCCTTGACGTCCTCCGGACGCAACTCAAGGAATTTTTTCAACATCACCTGGCCCCTGTCAAGTTCGCCCAGCTCTGTATAAATCGGCCCAAGTGCTGATATCGCCATCCTGTTTTTAGGGTCAAGTTCAAGGCTGTGTTCATAACCCTGAACAGCCTCATCCACCCTCAGGTCGCGGAAATACACTTCTGCAAGACTCGACCAGGCATATGAAGCACCTGGACTTTTGGCGACGGCATCGCTCCAGAGAGACAAGGGACTGCGCCAGACAGCTGTCCGTTGAAAGGAGGCCGCTGCCAGCAGCAGTATAACTAAACCGACGCCTGCATAGAGCAGCCGCTCACGTTGCGAACCAAGCTTTTTCCGAAGAAAACCTGCACCGGTACCGGCAAGAACGGCTGCTCCCAGCAGGGGAAAATAGAGATACCGGTCGTTCATCAGGGTAACCAACGGAACTATTTGGGAAACAGGCAAGAGAGCTACAAAAAAGAACAACAGCCAGAAGCCTCCTCTCCGGTCTCTTTTGAACATGAACACACCCGCAGCAGCGATGCCCGCCAAAACAAGAATGGAACCGGTAACTGAAGCATCAAGCGACGTGTGGATCGGCGGCGCATAGGCGGCGCTCAACCCTGCCGGGTAGAAAAGCATTTCCAGATAACGACAGAGTACCGTCAGCATGGTTAAAAGCGTCGCCAAAGGACTGCCGCCGTGAAAAGGTGCCCTGCCGCCGCCAAACTCGGTTCTCTGTATGTAGACAGTGATGCCGGCAATAATGATTGCTGCCAACAAATAAGGAATTATGCTCCTGAAACGTAACGGCCTGCTCTTTGAGGGGAAACAGAACTCGTACAACACCAGCACGATGGGAAACACGACAACAACGGACTTTGACAGGAGTGCCGCAACAAATGCAGCCAGAGAAGCGCCATAAAACCACCCTGCATTTTCGGTAGAGGTATCGCGATACCGACGGTACAAATCCCACGCCAGCAGAAAGAACAGCATCGCCAACAGATTTTTCCGTTGGGAAACCCAGGCCACCGACTCCACCTGCACCGGATGCAGAAGAAAAATGGCAGATGCGACCAGAGCCAGGAAACGGTCACCATACCAACTGATCAGAATCCGGTAAAACAGAAGTCCGTTCACCGTATGGAGAAACAGATTGGTTAAGAGAAATCCTCCGGCTCTGAGCTCCCACAATTCATAATCAAGCATATAGGAGAGCATCTGCACCGGGGCATAGTTCCCGACGTAGCTGGACGTAAAGATTTCACGTAGATTCTTCCATGAAAAGCCGCGAATCGCACTATTTTCAGCCACATAGCGATTATCATCCCAGTTGAAGATGAAATCATGTCCGATGATCCTGCCAAAAACGGCAACGGTGGCAATCACCAGGAACAGCATGGGCAAAAGGTGGGGACGGCATGCAACTCTCATATGAGCGAATATGTTCTTTGCGCGTTCTCTCACCTTGATTTGCCTGACACCGCAAAATCCAGATTTCTGCGAGCTTCCACGTAATCGGGTCTGAGCGTCAGCGCCTGGTTAAAGTGCTGTATGGCAGTATCCTTGTTCCCCTGTTCACCAAGGGCAACGCCCAGGTTATTATGGGTTTCCGGCAGCGACGGGTTGAGTTGAAGCGCCTTACGGTAATGGGCAACAGCCTCATCATTCCGTTTCAACGTTTGATAAATCACCGCCAGATTGTGATGTGTAGAGTACGATTCGGGGTCAGATTCAAGTGCCGCCGTGAAATGCCGTCTCGCTTCATCGTACTTCTTCTGGAGCGCAAAAACTGTCCCCAGGTTGGCGTGAATAACAGCCGACCGGGGTTCTATCATTAGCCCGTTGGCATATTGCGTAACCGCGTCGTCCAGACGCTTCAGCTTCTGGAAAGCAAACCCCAGATTGTTATATGCGACAGCGGATTTGGGATTAATGGTAAGAGCACGATAATAGCCTTCTACAGCCTCATCCATCCTGTTCTGATTTGACAGGAACAGGGCACGATTGGTGTGGGAATCAAAAGAGTCAGGCTCCATCGACACGGCCTTGTCGTACATTTCCAGCGCCTGAACAAACTTCCCTTCCCGTGCGTAAATATTCCCCAGCTGGCAATAAGGGTTACTGTACCACGGTGCAATAGATATGGTTTTTTGGTAGTACGCAGTAGCTTCTGCGAGCTTCCCGGCTTTCTCAAGTTCGACACCAAGACAGAAATATGCCATAAAATTGTTTTTATCCGTGGCAAGCACATGAGTGAAGAGAGTTGTTGTGTCAGACCAGTACGCAACCTGCCGCCAGGCAGCAGCGGCACAGGTCACAGAGACGACAGCCGCCATTGCACCACACACAACGGTTCCTTTCGCCCATTTGTGCGAGCGGTCGGCAACACCCCACACCACCATGACAAAAAGCCCGATAAGCGGAATGTAGCTATAACGATCGGCCATCCCCTGTGACCCAACCTTCACAATACCGATCACCGGCACGAGCGAGCAGATATACCAGAGCCATCCGGCCATGAGATACGGCCGCTTGAGGCGCTGCCGATACACGACTACACTTGCCGCAGTCAATGCTCCCACGGCCCCGAGTGACTGCCAGACCGGCAGGTTATCGTTAAATTGATAGAGTATGGACAAATTCAGCGGAAGCACCATTTTGTAGATGTAGAGTACGTAGGAAACAAAGGCATTGGCGATTCTGGCCAGAATGGGAGCTGACTTCAGGGGGGTAATCGCGCCGCTCTGTGCATAGAGCGTTACAACGCAGGAAAGTGCGGACAATGCAGCGAACGGGACTTTTTCCAGAGCAAGTTTCCACACGTGCTGCCGGGTGGAAACCGCTCCGCCCGGGACTGAAGCAAAACGGCCAAGCGGCCAGTAATCGAGCAACAGCATTATTATCGGCAGCGTCACCAGCATCGGCTTTGCCATAAGGCCAAGAGCCATGCTAATGACCGTCATTATGTAGCGGATTCTGCCCGGTTGCTCAGCATACCGGGTGTACAGATAAAGAGTAGACATCCAGAAAAAGGCGCTGAGAACATCTTTACGCTCAGAAGCCCACGCAACCGATTCGACATGCAGGGGATGAAGTGCAAAAAGAACTGCCACCATGGCGCTTCGCCAAATCGCACCAGATGCGCGGCTCAAAAAAAGAAACAGCAGAACCGTATTTGCGATATGCAGAAAAACATTGGTTGCCAGGTGACCGGCAGGGTTGAGGCCGTACATCTGGACATCAAGCAGATGGGAAAGCCAGGTAAGCGGGTGCCAGTTGCTGGCATGGAACGTGGTAAAAGCCCAGGAAATGCTGTGGAAGTTTATGCCGTAATGGATATTCGTATTGTTGACAAGGTATTCAGGATCATCGAAATAAATAAATTCATGGGTCACAACCTGGGAGTACACGGCAAGCGTGGAGAGAAGTAGGAAGAGGACAATCCCGATTTTCACAGCATGGTACTTATTTTTATCTACAGGGTTGACACAAGCCTTTAGCAAACTGATTCTCCTTACCGGCAAACTCATTACTTCCGGGGAAAGGTTTTATACATATCCGTTGCGGTACGGGTTCTGCGCAAAGCGGCTCCCAATTCCTGATAATTTTCCTGATCGCAGAACTCCAGACCGGCATAGATGGCATCAGCCACAAGCCGGCTGACAACCTTGGTATTGGCATTCGGAGGCCATTAAGTGCCAGCTTGAGCGTTGCCAGTGCTGCCTGACGTTCGCCAAGGACAAGGTAGGTCTGAGCCATCAGAAAATGGGTCGGGAATGAGCCGTTGCGCTTCACATCCTGTTCATACACGCCAATCGCTTCACGCAGTTTTCCATTTTTTACCAGGCAGTTGCCGAAATGAAACAGGCCATTGCTTATCTGCGGGTCAACGGCATATCCTCCCCGGAAAAACTTTTCCGAGGTTGCATACTGCCCCTTTGAAAAGTACAGCTCCCCCATAAACGGCAAGGCGGTTGCGTACAGCCGATCCGCGCGGCAACCTGCCATGGCTGCAGCATAAGCCGCATCGGCATCTCCCTGCAGCATATGGGCAAGAGCCGATTATGGAACCGTTAGCCATGACTCTCCCGGAGTAGTTCGAACAGCCTTGTAAGAATAAAGAATTTTTTCATGGCGATTTTTGCTGTTCAATAGCCAGACGGAGCTTGACTACACGCTCCTGCAACAAGGAATCAGCACTGTTTGAGCGAAGCGCTTTCTGCATTTCAGCCAAAGCCTCCGCAAACTTCCCTTCTCTTTCCAGCAGACACCCCAGGTTGTAGTGAGCCGGGCCATAATAGGGATCCAGCTCCACAGCTTTCAGCAGCGATGCACGCCCCGACGATACATCGCCTCTCATAAGATAGGCTGTCGCAACATTATTATGCGTCTGCGGATCGTTCGGTGCAACAGCAAGCGATTGCAGGAGTACTGCCAACGCTTCCCCGGATTGATTCCTGTTCAAAAGAGCTATTCCCATACCCTTCAGCAATTCACCCGCAACGCCCGGATTCAATGCCACGGCCTGCTCCATGGCCAAACGGCCCGCCGGAACATCCCCCATCTTAAAACAGGAAATTGCCAGATTTGCATACGCCTGAGAATTTTCTGGAGAAATGGCACTTGCCTGCTGAAAAATCAGGGTTGCTTCTTCAAACCGGCCAAGGTTTATCAGGGCAGCGCCAAGATGCATATGGAGCTTGAAATTACCGGGAGAAAGCTCTATCCCCTTGCGCAATACGGCAACGGCTTCCTCGTTCCGCCCCTCCTTGACCAGCGAGAAACCGAGATGATCGTACGCCCGGTACGTATTCGGGCTTTTCCGCACCACATCCTGCCACAGGACAACATTGCTGGCCCAGACGGTGTTGCGACTCACCGTACTCACGCACAACAGCGCCACCACCGTCAGCATCCCCACCCAGACCATTCGCGTCGAACAGAAACGGCACCTCCCGTTCAGGAATCCGATCCCGCCGCACAGCACCAGAAAAAATCCGACCGAAGGAAGATAAACCCTGTGCTCGACGAGTGCATCTTCCATCGGGATGAGACTCGACTCAACAGACAGTGCCACAAAAAACCAGAGAATGCCGAACGCTATCAGCAGGGACCAGGGGGCGCGGTTTTTCTGAGTTACCGCACGACGCCACAACAAAAGCGCACTTCCAAGCAGCACCACAAGAAAAAGTAGGGGGAGAAGAACTCCAGCAGACCAGAACTCATGGACAACCGGATAATCATGGTAAAAATTCTGTCGGACCGGAAACAGCAGCAGTCGTACATACATAGCTACCGCACCAAACTGGGTCATCAGGTAGTCCCAACGGGAGACACTGTCAAAATTCACCAGATTTGTCGGGTCACTTATTTTCACCGCACCAGCCGGATTTCTACCGGTAGAGAGAGAAATAACAGTCCAGGGAATGATAGCCATGGTTGCCAGATACGGCAGCAGCCGGAGCATTCGCCTTTTGAGGGCGCCGGTAAGAAACATGAACTCGTACAAAAGCAGTAGTATCGGCAAGGTAAAGGCGTTTTCCTTGGTTTTCATCGCCAGCAACGCCGAAATGAATGACGCCGCATACAACCACCTTCGCCTGGATTCCTTTTCCGTCAGGCGGGCTTCCACATAAAGTACCAATGTGCCGAGTATGAAAAAAGCTGCCAGAGAGACAAAACGCTGGACAATATAGGTAACCGCCTGGGTCTGGAGAGGATGCGCAACAAACAGGAGCGCCGCAAACAACGGGAAGAATTTGATCACCCGTGAGCGTGTTGCGCTGCCGTACCAGCTCTCGGCCATGAGAGGTGTGTTAAGGGTGAGCCCGAAGAATCGGTACAGCAGTAGCGCATTGGCAATATGGATGAGGATATTGACCATGTGGTAGCTGTGCAGATCAAGACCGTTAAAATGGTAATTAAGGGCAAACGTCAGATAGGCGACCGGACGCAGCACAAAGTTATATTTCACATCCTGCAGAACGGGCAGATCCGCAAGCTTTGCGTGGTTGAGAAAGAACGTAAAATCCTTGATGGCGGGATTGTTTACCACATAATCCCCATCATCATACGTAAATGGGACATTGACGCTGTTGGCGTAGATACAGATCCCGACCAAAATGATACCCAGTATCTGAATGAGCGGTTTTTCCAGAAGCACTGCTCCGACCTCTCGTAACGTATATTTGTACAAATTCAAAAGCACACTCCAGCATATTGCATGCAGCCGGCCCGGAGGTTTTTCTGTCCGGCGGTCTTACATTCATTCGCTCTCTTTGTGCGATTCCGGCCTGACATACGCCATAAGGTAATTTGCAGTAATCAAAGCCATCGGGATAAGTACGGGGACAAGGTTTCTGGTTTCCTTGATGAAACCGATGCAGAAGTGGGCAACGATCAGCACCGGCAGAAGGTACATGACGAGCTGTTTGAGCCTCTGATCCGTCTGCCCCCACCCCATAAGTACAAACGGGATAAAAATCCCTGCCGTAAAGAGGAGATGCCGCCACCAGATGTAGTAGGTAAAAAAATTGGCCTTGATGATATCCGCAGGAGAACCAAGACTGTTGATGTTTTCAGGTTTGAAGTCAGGAATGACATACCATCTGATTGCCGCTATCAGCGCCAGACCGGCGGCTAGAAGCAGAAGCGAGGGAACAGGCGACTCACGGCGAAACAGCTTGTTCAGGCATGAGTAGAGCGCCATGACGGCAATGGTTTCCTTGGCCATGATACCGAACAGAATCGTCGGCAGCAGCATCAGAAACATATCCAGCTCGATAAAGATAAATGACAGGACAAATGACAGATGCGACAGGGGATCCGTTAATTGGCCGGCATATTCCCTGAGGCTTATCTGGTAAATAATTGCATACAGCATCACCGTCACAATGGCAACCGTATGGCTGCAATAGAGCCTGCCGTAATAGTAGATGGCAAAAAGCAGAAGAAACATGCAGGTTTCACGGTAGATCAGCTTGGCATAATCAAAGTCGCCGGTCAGAAACGTCAGCAGGCTGACCAGTGAGTCGGGCAGAAACCGGTAGGAATGGGGAATGGCATCCGGCCTTAGCCGCATGATGCCGTCGTGCATGATGCGCTGCCACTCGGCATTGGGAATATCGGAAAAGAGCTGGCAGGAAAGATGGCTTGGATTGTCGATATACACCAGGTGGATATCGACCAGCAGTGCACCAAGACCGGCGAGCAGAACAAAGAGAGTTCTCTTTTCTTGAGCGGTCAATCCGAGATCAATACGATAGCACCCGGCAAGTGCCGTCAGCGGCACTCCCAGCAGCAGGATTTTGAACAGGAGGTTCCCACCCGGCAGGGGGGTTACAAAGAAGTCATGATTGAAGAGCGGAACCAGGCCGATAATAAGCAGCAGTGACAGGAGAACCATCACCCAGACATGTGGTTTTGGACGTGGCAGCAGCGATCCGCTGGTAATAGGGGACATGGATTAATTCACCTTTCAGTTGATGCCTGTATCGAGGAAATCCGGCTGGTCACGGCAAAGTACAGATTCTCTATAGAAACAAGTTCCAGCTATTGCTGTCCTGTTGTTCTATCCCGTTCAGAAGCCCTTGTTTTCCTGGTGAAGTTCACCTGCAGCTGTTTCGCCGCATCCAGGAGTTCCGGCGTCGCTTCACTGCAGCGTCCGTTACCGGCACCTCGATAGTACTGTTCTATGCACTCAAGCGTCAAGACGTTGACCTGTCTCATGGTGCGATATTTTCCCGCAGACCAGTCATTGGCAAAACTCCCGAAGCAGCCAACCCAGAAAAACAGCAGCACTGCATTGCGCACCTTACCGGGAGCAAGCGCACGCCACCAGGCTGCGGCAGCAAGGGGGATCAGCAGCATCCCGAATTCCGCATAACGCGAATGTCTGGCAATACTGAAACTGGCTCTGCCCATACTGATCGCAGCAAGGGTAACTAAAACAGCGGCAATTGCGGTGACAATCAGCCAGGTGCCCCGCTCCTGGCGCCGTTCCCGCGCGGTCATCAGCATTCCTGCCGGCACCAGCACAAAAAGCAGACAGGCAACACCGGGAAGCACGCTCTCCATTTCAAAACCGAAACCATAGCTCAGGATATTCAGAAAATAGATCCAGAAGGCTCCATCGGTAGGAAGGGTAAATGCCCGCTGCATCTCCGGGGTGGGATAGCGGTAAAACCAGAGCCCAAGTCCTGTCCCGACCAGAAGCCACGCAACAGCAAGCGCCCGCACCCCGGCGGCGGTTTCAATCCGTCTGCTCGCCATGCCGCTGCCCAGATAGAGGGAATGCATAATCAGGCAGACCAGGGCAATTACCAAACCGGAAGCAAACGAGCCGACAGCCAGGAGGGCAAAGCTTGAAAACAGGAGTGTCGAGCGAAGCGAAGCTTTCTCATCAAAGGCATAGTGCAGCGACACGAACGAAAACAGGAACATCAGGTGAATCTGGGACTGAAATGCCCAGAGATGGTTCTCCCAGTTAAGCGGCGACAGAAAAAACACCATAAACATTGCAAACCAGTAGAACTCCTGCAGATTGACGGCTTTTTTCACCAACCGGATCAGCGCAAACAACAGACCAAGATACAGGGCAAAATTGAACAGCATCTGCTTGAAAAAATCGAGATAAAACAGCTTGAGGTTCAGCCAGGCAAGCAGATAGGTAAAGATAATGCGATGCTCATTGTGAAAACTGAACAGCCACGACCATGAAAATCCCGCTGGCAAGGCATCAGGCCGGAAGTAAGCCCATTCGTCAAAATAGGGGACATCGGTTCCATAGCGGCAGATCAGCACCAGTTGATACGCGCACATAACGGCAACGGCTACCCACAGAATTCGCGCAACAAGCAGTTGCCGCCATCCTTCCCGGTTCCCAATGGCCGCCCCCCGCAGCCAAAAGCCCGCCAGGGCCGCCAGCAATATGCTTAGCGCAGCCAGGAGACCGCGCGTCAGAGTACTCCGCACCGTTCCCTGCTCTGGAATCCGGGCAATGGTGATCGATCCATCTTCCTGCGCCATCAGGATCGGCGCTTCAGTATCGCAGGGGCTCTCCGGCCTGAACACCGGCTCATGCTGCTGTTGGGTACACGCCCCCTCGCTGTTCCAGCGATACCGCTGGGCATCGTTGACCAGGGCAATGCTGTCGATAGCGTACTTGCCCGCGGCTGCCAGAGGAAAGATCCGTAGTGATGAGACTGCAACGGCAGGCAGTTCGATGACAAGGAGCGCCTGGTTACCGGCAGTGTCAAATACCGGGAAACGTCTGACGATATGTTTGCCCCCCGTCACAGGCTCAAAAAGGACCTGCCCCTCCCCCGCCTCCAGTGACGTTGCCATCAAGACCAGGGTAGACTCTTTCCGTTCGCTGACCAGAAAAACAAACGCCCCGGCACACAGTGCCAGCACCATAGCCACAATAGTCATCAGCGATGATCGCGACATTTTCCCCTTACCGTTCATCAAAGAGAATCTCGACTGAAGTATGCCCGTCCGTCTGAAAACGGTTGGTCTTTGTTTTAACATCACACGGATTGCAGGAACCGTAATCGCTGCATGGACGGAACCCCTCATCAATTACGAAATCAGGATCCAGAAGATGTCCCACCGGTTGCCGGCCCGCGTAAAGATCCGCATGGCAGCGGTACACCTCTCCGCCGGGACCGATGAGCAGTTCCGTTGTCCGGCACTGCACCACTTTCCGCTCGCGCCGGTCACAGGCACCCGGATAGGTGAACCGGCCATACAGAACCCCGTCCTGTTCCCCCAGAAATTCCTTGGTGCGGAAATCGATCCCCAGGGAAGTACAATAATGCTGGGCTCGAAGAACCTCATCGCTCCAGCGTGGATGCAGCACCCCCCAGACGCCGACACTGTAACCGGCTTTCATAAGTGTCAGCACCTTTGCCGCCAAAATCTCGACAATCATTACTTCCGGATGATAACTGACCCGGATGGAAGCGTACGGAGCGTCACGCTTCATCCGTTCCGGATCTATTCCGGCCATGAACCGGGTCATATCAACCTCAAGGTTGGTAAGCAGATCAACATGCAGATCCCGGCGGATATTGGCGACGATGGCTTGGAAGTCGGGGTGGAGGGTCGGTTCACCTCCCTGCAGGCTGACAGGCAGGTCATGGCGCGGGACGATCCGGTTCAATCCGCGCAGCCACTCGGCTCCCGACATTTTTTTTCGTACCGTGGAGTAGTCGCCAAAACGGTTGATACAGTAGCTGCAGCGGAGATTGCAGTCAAAGGTCAGGAATGCCCCGATATAGTTATATTTTTCCGGCAGAACAAGCGGGGTAAGGGCGTCATCGCTATACATTCCCTACCCCTTTTTCCTGCGGTTAAAGCTTCTGCCCGCACGGCGTATCCCGACATCCAGAAAGAAATGGGCGACGGAAAAAAAATTTTTCAGGGTCAGTGCTTTTGACGTCCCGGCAGAACGTTCACCGGCCACCACGGGAATTTCCACAAAAGACTTGCCCTGGTCAAGCAGCCGCGTGATCAGATCAGCCTGAAATCCAAAACCGTGGTAATTGGTATTCCAGCGCATGACATTATAGCGGAAGTTGATGCCGCACCCGTTGTAGTACTTGATAGAATAGCCGCTGATGACATTGACCATCTGCGTAAACAGCCGGGACAGCAACCGCCGGAAGCGGGTACGGCTCAGGGTATGGCTGTGGAACGGCAACACCATACCCGCTTCGCCGATGTGACTCAACAGCGTAACGAGCTGGTGACGATTCTCCACATTATCCCCGTTTACCAGCTTGTAGTACCTGCCGCGGCCAAGAAAAGCCGCCTCGATAAAATTCTGGGCAACCCCCTCGTTCTGCTCGCGCACCACCAGCATGATGCGGCTGTCGGAATGACCCTCCATATACTGCACAACCAGCGATACCGAGCGGTCTGACGAGGCATCGTCAATGACAATGATCTCCCATGAAAAGTCGAGCTCGGCCATGGCCGCTGTGATTTCTTCCAGAGTAGCAACGATATTTTCTTCTTCGTTGTAACAGGCGACAAAAAGCGTCAGATCCAGCTCGGATCCGTCGGGAGAACGGGGCGGAACCGCTGGGGTACAATAGACGGCCGCATGATCGATATGCGCAATAGTCTGCCCGGTCAGTGCCATCTATCGTTGCTCCTGTGCTGACGGTATAGGGATAATGCACGTATCATTCAGAAATGTACCCCCAGCTTGCGGCGGGTCTGGCGCCGATGTTCGTTCAAAGCATCCGGAGAAATACCGTAGAGCCGGGCCACCCGTTCCCGTTTTTCCGGGGTACTGAAATTGATGCGATCCCATTCGAAAGCCCGCAATACCATCAACTCAAACGGATTGAACTCGTCCGTCGTAATAAAGCCGGTGCCATACCCGAAAAAATTCGGATCGAGAAAGCTGAAATCGTCCGGAATATAACCGTTCTCCCGACAGATCCTGTACAGGTCGGTCTGGGGAAGCGGTGTGGCAATATGGAAATGTGCCACGTCAAAATCACATGCTTCGGCAAAGCTGAACGTCTGGCGAATTTCCTCCCAGGTTTCCCCCGGGATGCCGATCACAAAATTTGCCCCCATGGTGATCCCTGCCTCGCGGCACTGCTGAACCAGCGGCGCAACGATCTCCAGCCGGAGCGGCTTGCGAATAACCTCATCCAGTACCCTCTGGCTCCCGGACTCGACCGAGATGGTAATCTGCGTGCAGCCCGACCGGGCCATCAGCTTCAGGAGTTCATTATCGAGATGCCAGGCGCTGACCGTCACCACCTTCCAGGTCAGTGTATAGTCCCGCTCGATGAAGGCGTTCAGCAGTTCTACTACACGCTTGCGATCCGCCAGCAGCGCATCATCCAGAAAAATGACGTTTTCGATTCCGTAGTTGTCTTTCAGGTACTCAATTTCAGCCAGGACATCGGCCAGCGGCCTGAACACGATTCGGCGGCCGGAAATCGTCCGTGCAGCGCAAAAGACGCAGTTGTACGGACAACCGTAGGAGGTGATGATGAATGCAGTGGGGCGGTCGGAATTCAGCTGATAATCCATGGTGTCATGCTGCAGGTATTTTCCGGCATCAATCAGTGAATAATCCGGCTGGACCATCACCGGGACATCACCGATGGTACTGGCCGGAGGATTGACCATCAGCGTGCCGGCGGCATCCCGAAAGGCAATGCCCGGAAACGTCTCAATCCGCTTATCTCCCTCAAGCAGGAGTTCCAGAAACGGGACAAGCCTCTCCTCCGCGTGATACATGAACAGCCAGTCCGCATTCAGGTCTTTTCCCGCCTCTTCGGGAAGCGTCGTCGGATACACTCCGCCAAGAACGGTTGTCGCTTCGGGACAGGCGTTCCTGGCAATGGCCAGGGACGTATGGGCATGGCGATGATATTCAACCGACAGGGCCGTCACCAGAATCAGCTGTGGAGCCAGCGCAACAAGCCGTTCGCGGCATTGCGCTTCATCAAGATTGTCGCCGTTGGCGTCAATGATCGAAAAGTCGTAACGATCCTTCAGCAGAGCCGTAAGGATCAGGGCGGCATACGGAATGCTGACCCAGGCGCGCTTGTCAAACCAGCGGCTGTTGGGAATAAGCAGTACAATACTTGTCATCCTGTAACACCCATTCCGTTATGATCCTCACGATAGTTGCTGCTGTTCATACGGGCAATACAGTCGTCAACTGACGTAAAACGCTCCGGCGGCATACCGGCAATTCGTGTGCAGAGCATACTGGTATCCAGAGGCCGGACAAAATCCTCGCCCAGTTCATGCAGTGAAATCCCCTGCACCCGACCGGGGTCACAGCCAAGCGAGGAAGCCAGCTTACCGGCAAGCTGCAGGCGGCTTACCCGCACCGGAGAGCAGAGATGCACAACACCGGTCCGCTCTGACGCAAGCAGGCTCAATACTCCGCAAACAACATCATCAATCAGGGCCGGACAAAAGAACTGGTCGAAAGCCGCACGAACAATCCCCCCCCCGAGCAGCTTTTCAGCCATCTCATCCAGCAGCGTACCGCTGCCCCGGATCGTGTCAAAGACCTTGCTCAACCTGACAACAAGAACGTCCCCGCCACAGGCGCCGAACAGGTTCTCTTCCATTTCAGCCTTCTGCCGGCCATATCCGTTCAGCGGATTGACGGGAGCATTTTCGTCATACCCGCCGGTTCTGCCGTCAAATACATAATCGGACGAAAGAGCAATCACCCTGACACCGTCCAGCTGCAGCTGCCGGGCAAGCTCTACGGTGCCAAGAACATTGACCGTGCGCGACCGTTCCGGCTCCCGCTCGCAGAGAGCCACGTTTGTAATGCCCGCGGCAATGACCGCATGGGTGATTCCCCGCGATTTCAGGTTGAGCGGCCCGGTATCCGGCCTGGCGAGATCGAGAAAAAGATGGCCCGTACCGGAGCGCCTGCCCACCCCCACACTGTCAGGATTGGCCTGCCGCAGAATCCGCACCAGATTCCTGCCGATATACCCGTCGGCGCCGAACACCGCCGTAGCCGGCATGAGCGGCAATCCATGCTCATTCATGACAGGCATCGGATATCCACGCTTACACGAAGGCAAGATGATCCGGGTCGGCATCCAGATACTCATGAATCTGCCGGTTGCTGGCATCGACAACGCAATGGTGGTTGCAGACCGCAGAGGGATCGATGTGAAAAAAACGGTCTTTGCCGGAACGCCACAACTCCTTGAAACCGGTATCGCGAATCGAACCGAGGAGCCCCTCTTTCACGTTGTACGCCTTGTCATGACAGGAATACACATTCAGGTCGGCACCGATGACCGGACTGATCTGGAGGTAAGGACACCAGCGATACGTTTTGGCAAACGTTTCCAACTGGGTGTGGTAGGAATCAAAAATTTCGAAACCCTGTCCGGCAAATTCGGCAATGGCGAGGGCCGTCTGTTCCTTCACCGTGGCAAAGACCGGCTGATGATACCGGTTGTTTTCCGGGCCGCTGTTGCTCACAATGCAGGGGGATACCTTGACGCTGTCAACCCCCGCTCCGTGCAGCAGCCCAATCAGGTCGTACACGTGGCTGCAGTTCCGGTTGTCAACCACAAGACAAACTCCAAGATAACAGGGGCCGCCAAGCTTCTTGAATGCCTCCATATTGGCAAGAACCCGGCTGAACTCCCCCTCCGGGCAGCCCCGGTACTCCGCATAACTGGCATCATCCCAGCCGTCCATGGAAACCCTCAGCCAGGTGGCATGACGGGAGAAAACGTCCGCCACCTCCCCCTGCAGCCTTGATCCATTGGTTAGGGCGGCAAATTGAATCTTTTTCTCTGCCAGCCGTTGCGCCGTTTCCCGCAGATGCGGATAACAGAATGGATCGCCGCCGCCGCTGAAGGTTACCGAGAGCACTCCCATGTCGGCAAGATCATCAACAATTTCGAGCATCTTCTCACGCGGGATGCAATCCTGCAGGTTCATATCCTGCCCGAGCTGGAGATTTTCGGCCCGGTAGGCGCAGTACCAGCAGTTGTGATTGCAGGCATTGGTCGGCTTGATCCTCACCTGCAGCGGCGGAAGGATCGAATCCGAAGCTTGCGGGAGCGAGTCCAGCTTTTCCTTGAAGTGAAATATTTTCATCCTGGTATAGAGAAGTCCCACCGGTCGCTCCGCCTGCCCTGCCCGTTATTCAAAATAGATAAACTCGTAATCACCGTGATAGCCGAATTCACCAAAAAGCCAGACCCACTCCTCCGGCGTAAAGAACGCGGCGCAGGTAAGAGCCCAGCACTGCAGGTTGAAAAGCTCCTGCTCCGAGCGATACCCCTCAACCACCAGGTACTTGTTCTTCCCTACCCGCTCCATTTCGCGCAATGCCGACTTTAAGTCCGGCAGCTGCAGATTATGCAGCGTGGTGAGAGACAGCACCAGATCAAATTCCCGGTCGGCAAAAGGATAAGAATCCTGGGCACGGTGAATAAAGAGCCGGTCCCGAATCTCTTCCTTGGCATGCACAACGGCATATTCCGAAAGATCAAAACCGCAGATTCTTGCTTCAGGCAGAAGCTGCTTCAGCTCGTAGAGCAGAAACCCCTTGCCGCACCCCACGTCCAGAATGGACGCATCCGGCTTGAGGCAGTAGGTCGCGACCAGTCTCTCGGCGACCCCCTTCCAGCGGCCGTCATAATGAAACCCGCCATACCCGTAACGGCGATCGCCATCCCAGTAAGCGGCATCGTACCGGCGCGCCACCTGCATGCAGTCAACTTTGGCGTCCTGCATCCTGGCCAGGTAGTCGCGTGTTGTTCTGGTGTGGAGAGGAGTGACGATATCCATCAGGCAGTTCATAAAATTCTCCGGATAAACTCCTAAAACAAATCATACATATACAGAGGTATTTTACTTAGTGAAAGTCACCCCAAGTTCCTTAGCCCGATCCAATATAGATGGAAGGGGAACAGGAAGAAAGTGTGCAAAATCCTGAGCACAAGCTCCATCACCCGTATGTTGATAATAACGATCCATACACTTAAGCGTAGCAATATCTTCTTGCTTTATAGATCTGTAAGCATCTGAAGACCACGTATCGAAGTACGCAATAAAAACAAATACCCAAAATAGCGAAAGAAAAATCACTCGCCTTGACTTTGCCTTTTCCAGAACAAGCCACCAAGCTAAAGAAGTGTACGGGATTAACAAAAAACTAACTTCCGTATATCTTGAAAATTTAACTCCGGTATTTGCCCTTCCTACAGTAATGGATGCAAGCACAGCAAGTATGACAAGTACGCTCGACAATATCCTCCACGTAGATTCTTGCCAACGCGACTCTGTCCTGAGCAGTAAAATAATGAGGGGGACTGTGAAAATAGAGAAACAAATTATACCCACAAGCACATTCATGCTATCGAAACCAAAACCTGAACTCACAATATTAAAATAACTCACCCAAAACTTCAGTTCAAACGGATAAACATGGGGTGGCATCAATTCATTTTTTTTGTAGCCTTGGAACCAAAACAAAACACCTGAAATCAAAACGAGCCAATTAATTGCAATACATATAATCCCGTTTCTCATTGGAAACCGGTCTTGCGCAATGCCGGAATACAAGTAAATTGTAACAACAATTAAGTATACTATGGCAGCTACAACGCCAGCACTAAGTGAGTACATGGCCATAACAGCACATGCAGTGGCAAGAAAAGTATTGCTTATGGAATCATGATTAAAGCCATATGTAATAGCTAAAACAGAAAACAATAAAAAGAAATGAAAATCGGACTGTAATGCCCACATATGATTTTCGCTTGCAATTGGTGACAACAAAAAAAACATAAAGAGCGGGTAAAATACAAAATTAGTCCTGCCAACCACCTTATTTTTGAATACAGCGAGAGCCCATAGCAAACAGCCAAAAACAATGTAATTAACCTTTTTCTGAAGAGCAAAATCCAGACCAAAAAGTTTAAGATTCAGCCACGTCAAGAGCTTTGTAAGAGCTATTCTGTGAACTCCATAAGAGAAATCAATCATCCATCTCCAGGAGAAATCATGGGAGAGGTTGCCAGGAGCAAAAAAATACCACTCATCATTAAAAGGTACATTCATTGAATATTGAGTAATGGTATAAAATTGATATACGTAGAAAGCTACGAACAGTAGCCATAATCCTCGAACAGAATAATATTCAATTAAATCAATATTTTGTTTATTTGCATCTGGCTTTATCAGCCTCAACCCGCCAAAGCAGAATGCCATTGAAGCTATAAGAGCAACTGCTATTCTTGGCAACAACTCCATATAACTCGCTGATATTGTTTTAAATAAAATAGATACAGATGAATCTTCAAGTATTGAAATCGTAGGAGAGTCTGCACTGCATTCAAATTCCCTTCTTCCAGCCAAACTGTCAGACAGCAATGATTGTTGCGTACACATGCCTTGTCCGAACCAAGTATATTTTACTGCTCCATTCTCAAGCATTATCCTGTCTATTTCAAAATTGCCCTTACTAGATAGCGGTGCCAACCGTAACGAACTGATATTGTTAGCGGGAAAAGTCACTTCGTATATTTTTTTTAAATTATTATCACCCTTTAGTTTGAACGTTCGAGTGTACTTGGAATAAGGATCTACTCCCTCTGCAACAACATATCCTACGCCATTCTCTGTCGTTTTTCCTTCAATACTCAATGTTAATGTCTTGTACCTGCTAACGGCAAATACACAGACTCCAATTGCCAAGGAAAGCAGCACAATAATTATGATTGAAGTTTTCCGACTTCTCACTGTAACAATTCCTAACTTGATGCAAAATATTATCTTCAACGCTCACGTTAAAGCATATAACATATGGATGACACAGTGTTTCAATTACGTAACCTGCGCTAAGTTAAACATCCTCAGCTGTTACGGATAAAGATCAACGGTATTTAAAGGTTAACAGATACTGACTCGACTGTTCGTACGATATCAGCAGAAGAAATCCCGTGAGCAGCTCTCAAAACGTCACGATCCCCGATTTCATGGATAAACTGAGGTGAAATACCAAGGAGACTTAACTTCCAGGATGTCGTATGTTCGACTTTAAGACGAGCAAGCACACTACCCAATCCGCAATTAGTAAAATGCTCTTCCACACAAACCACCTGCCGAACATCAGCTAACAGCTCACGCAACGCAACGCCATCAAGAGGCTGTACAGCCGGGATTGAAATCAGCAAGGGAGCGCATCCTCGGATTTTCAGGATTTCATAGGCGGCAATAACTTCATTGGCGATTGACCCATGGAATACGACAGCGGTTCCGGCCCCGTCCCGCACAACCTGCGGAGAGAGGATGTCAAAATCGGCATCTTCGTGAACAGGCATCTCGCCGCGCTTTGCCAATCGCACATAAACCGGCTTGTCGCACGTAAGAGCAAAAACGGCCGCAGCCCGCGCTTCAACCGGGTCTATTGGAGAAAGAGCAACCAGATTGGGAAGGGTCTGCACCAGCCCGAGATCCTCTACCGAATAGTGGCTCATCCCCATCGGAGCATAGGTGATGCCGCTGCCGGTTCCGACTAGAACAACCGGAAGCTCCTGATAGCAGATGTCATTGCGAACCTGTTCATAACAGCGATAGAGCACAAAGGGGATTATGTTGTAGATTACGACCTTGAAACCGGTCATGGCCAACCCCGCGGCAAAGCTGATCATGTTCTGCTCGGCCACGCCCATGTTGCGGAATCGCCCGGGGTGTTCCTCCCTGAAGCGGTCGAATACGCCCAGGCCGGCATCGCCACTCAGAATAAAGATATCGTCGCGCTCTGAGCAGGCATCGAGAACCGTATCGATAAAAGCATTCCTCATGCCAGCTCTTTCAAAGCGGCATCCCTGTGCTGCGAAGTGACGATATAGTAGTGCCAGATCAGCTGATCCTCCATGTAGGAGACCCCTTTACCCTTAATCGTTCGTGCAATGATCATCTTCGGTTTTCCACCGGTCGCTTCATCGAGTGCGGCAAGGATTGCAGCGTGATCATGCCCGTCCACCTCGCAGACATGCCAGCCGAAAGCCCGCCACTTTTCGGCAACAGGCTCGAAACTGCATATCTCCGTGGCACGGCCATATCCCTGGAGATTATTGCAGTCCATGATCGCGGTGAAGTTGTCGAGTCCCATGGAGGGCGCGAACATGGCGCCTTCCCAGACGGAACCCTCCTGAGATTCACCATCGCCGACAAGGGCATATACCCGGCGTCCAGACCCTTTCGCCTTGAACCCGTATGCCATGCCAAGGCCGATGTTAAAACCATGCCCCAGCGATCCTGCCGAGCATTCAACCCCGTGGCCGGTCTGCATATCGAGATGACCGGGCAGGCCGTTTTCACAACAGTATTGTTCCAGCAACCATGGCGGCAAAATCCCCCGTGCTGCAAGCGTGGCGTACAGCGCCATAGAGGCGTGCGCCTTGCTCAGGATGAAAATATCCCGGCTGTCCCATTCATCAAGCTGCATCCGTCCGAAGTAGAGTGTTGCGAGGATATCAGCACAGGAAAGCGCCGAACCGACATGAGGCCCGCCGGAACGGTATGCCATCCCGATAATCTCCTGCCTGATCCTGCGTGACACAACAGCAATCTGTTCAGTATTCATTCCGGCTCCATCTCAGATAAAATTCACATGCGGGCCGGGATGCGTCAGTTCCCACAGATAATGATTCACTTCGTCCATCCTGCAGTTCATCCGGCACTGCTCCGGATCCAGCTGCTCCGCCACGTAGCAGAGTGACTGACGGCGTCGTTCCCCTTGCCAGATCGCAACAAAGCTCTCTTCCTGTATGTTGCCGTAGCAGAATCTGTCATCACCAATAAATGAGCTGCACCCCCACACATTGCCGCCGGAATCGATGTACGACCAGAACGGAAGGGCGAGACAGCGTTCGTAGCCACGGTTCGGCCGCGACATTTTCCGCATGGTGCCGCTTCGGAATATTACCCGGAAGGTATCGCTGTTAAAGCGTGCCAGGCGCCCGTCAAGCGCCATCATGGCGGAGTAGTCAATGTCCGCATATCTACGCGTTGTACTGCTGTGATGCTGGGAATAGGGTTTAATGACGAGATAGTCCGCGCCGGCGTTCCTGACCAGTTCCGCAAGCGTTTCCATGTCATCGGCATTTTCAGGGAGGAGCAGGGACTGCGTGCCGAGAGTGCAGCGCAGGCCGGAGGCTTTAATGATCACGGCTGCGGCACGGATATTGTCCAACACAGTTTCAAAATCATCGGCACGGGTAGAGTGAATGGCGGCATACCTGCCCGGGCTTCCGGCGTTGATACTCACCCTGATCCAGCTCAGCTCAGGCAGAATCTTCTCCGACAGCTCCGGCAGAAGGTTTACTCCGTTTGTGGAGAGCGCAACGTCAATGCCCAATGCGGTGGTCGTTCGTATGATATCCGAAATATCCGGATGCAGGAGGGGCTCCCCCTCTCCGCCGTACATAATGCTGCGGACGCCACCGGAGGAGAGTTCCGGAAGGGAGGCCAGAAGCGCAGCCGTCTCCAGAAAACGGGGGAGATACCCGATATAGTCCTTCGCACAAAAGACGCAGCGGTGATTGCACGCGCCCGAGGGGGATATTTCCATGTAGAGAGGGTATATGCTGCTGCCGTCAAGCCAGTCGGAAACACGGCGGGGATGATAGAGGAGCTTGTGGCTGTCCATTCTGAAATTATCTGAAGATGACATCTGCTGAAAATAGCATTTTACGGTACTCTGCGTCAATTACTCCTGCGGTGCCAGGAGTTTTGCCACCGCAGCCATCACCGCCGGAGCTTCGATCGTTTCCATGCAGGGAACCGTCTGGCTGCAGCGTGGTTCAAGACAGGGAATGCATTCATACCCAGCCGCCGGGTAAAGCACCGTACCGCGGTTGTAGAAATATGTTTCGTTCGGGTTGGTCGGCCCGTACAGCACGACA
>Ga0154471_113_pt4 | contig 29233 bp, 25 predicted proteins | sample RifGroC2_FD_115950 | JGI IMG/M metagenome (GOLD analysis project Ga0154471, IMG submission 115950) | Geobacteraceae bacterium GWC2_53_11
CGCCGGTCTCGCCAAGTACCTGCACCAGGACCGTATCGCCGTCGATCTTGATGACCTCCCCCTCCAGCGGTTCTCCTTCGGGGGGGATGATGCGCACAACCTCGCCGAAGCGGACCTCCCGCACCCGATCCAGGAAAATCAGGGGGCCGCGGATGGTGGAGACGGTGCGGTAGGCATGTTCACTGAGTCTCATGTCAGTTCCCTCCTGTGCCCAGCGCCGCCTCAAGGGTCTCGCCCGCCGCCAGGCGACCTTCGAGCCGGTCATGGTCGGCCAGTATAGCGTCGATCATTGCCATGATCCGCTCCGGCGCGCAGAAGGCGTCCTCGCTGTAGGCGTTCTGGCAGAGGAATTCAAGCCTGATCCGCTCCGCGCTGTGCAGGATCAGGCGGTCCTGTTCCTGCATCCCTTCCAGACCGACGATCTCGGCCACCTCGCGCAGCGCCTCCTCCCGCTGGAGCATGGTCCGGCAGCGCTGGCGTGCCACGGCCCATCCGGCTGCGACGGTGCGGGAAAAATGCTGCTCCATGCCGTGTTCGAAGAGGGAATAGCTCTGGAACCAGTTGACGGCAGGAAAGTGGCGGCGGTGAGCCAGGGAGGTATCCAGCATCAAAAACGCGCCGGCCGTGCGCAGGCAGGCCTGGGTTACCGGTTCGGTAAAGTCGCCCCCCGGCGGGGAGACGGAAAGGATCATGCTCAGGGAACCGATGGAGCCATTCATGGTTTCCACCACCCCGGCCCGCTCCATGAATCCGGCCATGCGCGAGGCAAGGTAGGTGGGATACCCCTCTTCTCCCGGCATCTCCTCCAGCGACGACGAAATTTCGCGCAGCGCCTCGGCCCAGCGCGAGATGCTGTCCGCCAGCAGCAGTACGTGGTACCCCATGTCCCTGAAGTATTCAGCCATCGTGACGGCGGTGTAGATCGAGGCCTCCCGGGCCGCCACCGGCATGTTGGAGGTGTTGGCCACCACGATGGTGCGTTCCATCAGCCGCCGGGCCGTCCAGGGATCGTCGAGCCCGGCGAATTCCTCCAGCAGTTCGGCCATCTCGTTCCCCCGTTCGCCGCAGCCGACGTAGACGACCATATCCACGTCCGAAAATTTGGCCACGGACTGCTCAAGGATCGTCTTGCCGGTGCCGAAACCGCCGGGGATGATGGCGGTGCCGCCCCGCGCCAGCGGATAGAGAAAGTCCACCACCCGTTGCCCGGTCACCAGCGGTTCGCTGGGAGCCAGCCGCCTGCGGCAGGGGCGCGGGCGGCGCACCGGCCACTCTTGGCAGACGGTGATCGGGGTGCCGTCGCTATAACTCCCCACGGCCTGGCAGATGTTGCAGGAACCGGCCGCCAGATCGGCCAGCACGCCGTCCTGTTGTGCGGTCACCAGGTGGCGGAACGCCCCCTCTTCGACCTGGCCGATGAGTTCGCCGGCCGTTACCCGGTCACCCGCCGCTTTGAGCGGTGAAAAGCGCCACTCGCGGGGGGAGTTCAGAAGCGAGGCGCTGCTGCCGCCACGGATGAACGGACCGTCCCGCTCCAAAAGTTTTTCCAGGGGGCGCTGCAATCCGTCGAACATCCCGCTTAACAGTCCCGGCCCGAGCTGTGCCATCAGCGGACGGGAGGTGCCACGCACCGATTCGCCTAACGCAAGCCCTCGGGTGTCCTCGTAGACCTGCACCACGGCCCGCTCCCGCTCCAGCCGCACCACCTCGCCGGTCAGGCCGGCCTTCCCGATCAGGACGATCTCGTAGAGGCGCAGCCCCTTCAGATCGACGGTCACGGTCGGACCCGCTATGCCGATGACGGTGCCGTTCATGTCCTCACCTTGACCTGGTACCCGACTGCCCTGCGGATCAGCCGCATGGCATAATCCTCGCCGGTCCCGCTCACGCCGGGTGCCGGGAGCACCACCAGCACGCCGGGCCAGCGTTTCTCGCACGAATGAAGCAGCCGTTCGCCCACCTCCTCCACCAGCCGTTCGTCAAGAATCACCACACCGCTCCCGGCTTCGTCAAGCGCCTGTTCCAGTGCTTCGGCCGCCCCGCCGGGGGGGACGGCATGCTGGATCGCCCCGCAGCAGGCGAAGCCGTTGTCTGCATCGGCCGGGGTCAGGACAACAATTTTGTTCATAGCCGCACCTCCCTGCCGACCTGCTCGATCCCGGCAGTTTCCAGCCGCTCCAGCAGACCGATGTTGGCCGCTTCGTTAGCGCAGCGCCAGAGGTAGTCGAGGATCGCGCCGATGCCGTCCGTTTCGCGGGCCAGGCGGCGCATAACCCTCCTCCGGGCCTCGTACAGCATCCGCTCCGGGTCTGTTGTCTCGCTGTAGGGAGCCGCTCCTCCGAGGCGCATGGCCTGATGCAGCAGCCCGGCGTTGTCCCTCCGCTCGAACAGTTCCGCCAGGCGCGGCAGCGGCAGGCTGCCCCCTTTCAGCAGGGGAGGGAGCGTGCCGAGACGCCAGCGCAGCCGCTTGGCGACCGTGGTCAGGTTGCGGCTGTCAATCTCCAGCGCAATATACCTGCGCATCTGCGGATGGAGCGGGGTCCGGGCCAGCCATTGCAGAGATATTTCATGCAGGGCCGTTTCCACTGCGCCGCTTCCGCCGGTGCGATAGATGTCAGGCAGCCCGGCAAATTCCGGATCATGCCCTTCCAGAAGCTCAGCCAGTTTCTCCACCACCACAGCGCCGCTCTCTCCCTTGTTCAGCAGCTCCCTGATGCTGCCGGCGAGCAGGCTTTTCTGGAGCAGACGGCTTGAATCCGCCGCTCCTTCGGACAAAAACCGCAGGCAGAGCGCCAGGGTGCGCAGCTCGGCCAGCCAGAAAAACGGGGCTGTTGAGCGCCGCTCCTGTTCGTCCATGCGCGAAAAGGCCCAGTAATACTCCTGCTGCAGGGCGCGTCGGGGCCACCCCTTTGCGCCGGTCGCACTGCTCCGCCAGGGAGCAACGGGAAGCGCCGTCAACGGTTGACGTGCCAGCAAAACCCGCTCCCAGTCGTGAACCAGGAAGGATCGGCGCCCCTTGATGCGGGCCACTAGGCAGTCGGCCGGTACCCCGCCCGGCATGTCACGCAGCAGGGCCCTCATGCCGGTGCCCGCCTATAGTTCCGCTCGTGATGGTTCATGACGTGCGCCCCCGCAATTCGGCCATCAGATTGGGGAGCAGATCGGGCCAGATCCGCTCCAGTCGCGTCTCCAGGGTGTTGTCCACGGTCAGGCTGCCGTCCGCGGTCGCAGCTTTGACTCCACCTGTCACTGTTTCGTCCGGAATGATCGTCGCATCCGGGAAATGAGCGGAGGCAAGAGCGGCATCACCCGGAGCGACCCGGATCGTGTGCCACGGCAGAACCGGCAGTTCGGCCACCAGAGCGCGGAAGATCCGCCCTCCCTTGCCACCGTGGAGCTGCTTCAGGCAGATACGAGCCCGCTCATGGAGCCGCTGCGACAGGGCATGCTCTGCGCGCAGGCGTATCAGTGACGTTTCGCGGGAGGCTCCGGCCATGATCGTGCGCTTCAGGTCGCTGCAGAGGAGTTCCCGCTGCAGCTCATGTTCATGCAGCAACTCCTCGCGCCGCTCTTCGGCCCCGCTCCGGAGCCGTTCCTCCTCCGCCGCGCCCCTGGCGGTGATAGCGGCCATCGCTTCCAGCCCTTCACGCTCCAAGGCCTCCAGCAGTTCACGCCGTCCCATGGTCCCGGCTCACTTATTGAGAATCATGGTGGCCACCACGAAGCCGAGAATCACCATGGTTTCAGGTATGGCCAGCAAGATGATGACCGTGCCGGTCAGTTCCGGGCGTTCCGCAATGGTGCCGGCGCCGGCAGCGCCGATCCGGGACTGGGCCCAGGCGGTGGCGATGGCGCAGAGCCCGACAGCGAGGGCTGCCGCAAGACAGATCAGAGCTTTTTCCATACGTGTATCCTCCTTGGATAGTGGTGTGCCTACTTGTGCAACGGTTCGAAGCGTCTCCCCCCCGGTTCGATGAACTTGCTGAAAAACTCGACGAAATGGAGTCGCAGGGCATGGATCGCCGGTGCGAACAGCCCCAGGACGATGGCTACGGCATGCAGCGCAACCGCGGCCAGCGCGCCGAGGATCAGGTCGCCGGACAGTCCGGCCAGGTGATTGGCCGCGTTCGCCAGCAGCACTGAGCTGAGGCCGATGGCCATGATCCTGGCGTAGGAGATGATGTTGCCCACCGTCTTGATCATTTCGAGCGGGGCGAGCAGACCTCCCGACAGCACCAGAAACGGCAGCAGCAGACCGGTCAGCAGCAGGATCGGCCTGGTGAGCAGCCAGGGGGAGGGAAACAGCAGGGAGACCGCCAGGGAAGCCAGGCAGACGATCAGGGCGATGGTGATGATGCGTCCCACGGCCTCGCCCCGCTCCCGGCGTTTGACCGCCGTGATCACCCCCAGCAGCAGGCCGAGCAGTACATGCGATGCTCCCAGCGCCAGGGAAAAAATCAGCATCGGCATGACGGCACGGCTCCGCTCCGGAAGGATCTGCGTCAGCTGCAGCAGCCGTCCGCCGGCCTCGCCGAAAAACTCCGCGAACAGGATGCCGAACAGGATGGCATAGCTGGAGGAAATCAGCAGGATACGGGCGGCATCCGCGCCAGCGCCCCGCGGCCTGCGCCACAACAGCAACAGGGCAGCAGCCAGCAGGACCAGCCCGTATCCGGCATCGCCCAGCATCATGCCGAAGAAGAGCGGGAAAAATATCCCGATAAACGGGGTCGGATCCCACGAAGAATAGCGGGGGAGCGGCAGAAGGCGGGTAAAGAGCTCGAACGGCCTCAGATAGGGGGGATTTCGGAGCGCTACCGGGACCTTCTCCAGATCCTGTTCCAGGATGGCGCGCTGCTCCACCGCGACCCGGCCGCCGAACACCTCGTTCAGACGTTCCGTCAATGGAGCTGTCTCGTCCGTCAGTGCCCACCCCTGGATCACGAAGCACATGCCGGTCCGGCGGACTGAACCGGTCACGGACAGCAGTGCCAGCCGTTCTACCAGCCACTGGTTGATGCGGCGGTAAAAAGCGAGCCAGCGCCGGGCAAAGCGGTCCCGTTCCGCCTCGATCTCCGCCAGGCTGATGCGGGTTGCCGCGAGGCGCTCCTCCAGGTAGCTGATCCGTTCCGGCAGGGAGAGGTTGGCGATGGATTCGGGAAACGGGAGCTCGGGGAGCTGTTCGTCGCTCAGGGCCTTCTTGATGGCCGGACTGCGGGAAGGTGGCGCGGCAATCAGCCCGATCAGGGTTCCGTCGGCGGCAACGGTGGTGGTCATGGTGCATTCCCCTTCGACAAGAAATGACAGCAGTTCGCGCAGCTTCTCCACCAGCGAGGCATCGCGCAGGGTGATGCCGATGAAGTCGAGGCCGGTGTGCGCATCTCGGTCCCCGATGAGCCTGTCGATGGCTGCCAACAGTACGTCGTAGCGCGTAAGTTCTTCCTGCTCCCGGCGCACGCTTTCATGCCGTTCCGACAGTGCGCGGCAGGTGGCCAGGTGTGATTTGGCGGTCGCGGCAATGCTATCCAGGACCGTCATCGGGTCGAGTCGGCTCTCTCCGGTTTCCACTGCCGGCAGGAGCGCTATTATTTCGCCGCTCTGGCGGCGCATGTTCTCCAGGAACAACAACTCCGCAACGGCACGCTCTTCGGGCACTTCTGCGTCCGATAGTGTCGCATCGCTGTCTGCGGCACGTTCTTCCTCCGGCTGGAAGGTGCCCAGCTCCCGGATAACTTCCAACACCTCCAGGAGGAGCTCCTTGGGGCCGGCAATTTCAAGTTTGCTCATCCTGACGATCATCTGCACCTCCCGGGAGAATCCGGGAAAGATGGCGGATTACGACCCTCTCAAGTTCCGGGGTGTCCAGATTCTCCAGCCGGGCTGCAAAGGCCCGAGCCTCTGCAAGCTGCGCGTTCGCCTCCTGCCGTGCGGTCTGTTCGGCCCTGGCCAGGGCTTGTTCCCGTTCATGCTGCAAAGAGCGGGTCTCGTCGCCCAGCGTCTGGTCGATCTCCTGCCGGAGCTTTTCCAGACGCTCCTCTGTCTGCCGCTTCAGATCCTCGATCTGCAACCGGATGTCGCGTTCGGCCGCAAGTATGTCGGACAGCAGTTCGTCATCCATTGCCGTCATCCGTTTCAAGTTGGTGAGATTCTCTGTATTTCATTGTAATTCTACCAGACTTTGGGGATTTTGCCTGATTGCCGCGAGGTTTTTGTACGCTGCTCCGGGAGCCTGCTGCGTACGTGCATGGAGATAGAGTCGAGCAGGCGGTCTTTGCGATTATCCGGAACCATGTGTTGATGAATGGGGAAAATTGAAAGTTGAACTTGCAAATTTCCCCATTCCTCTGTAGGAACGAGGTCGCTCTGGTGATTGAATCGGGACAGGATATCGTGCCGGTCGAGATCAAGTCAGGCGCGACTATCAGCACTGATTGCGGAGATGAATAAAAAATGGAGACAAAATAAACGTATGGCACTCATATCACTTCGCGACATAACCCTGGCCTTTGGCGGGCCACCACTTTTCAACGGTATCAACTTGCAGATCGAACCGGGCGACCGGCTTTGTCTGATGGGGCGCAACGGCAGCGGCAAATCGACTTTGCTGAAACTCATTGGCGGCGAACTTCCCCCGGAAAGCGGCGAAATCCAGCGGCAGCAGGGGCTCAAGGTGGCCGCGCTTACCCAGGATGTGCCGCAGGGACTGACCGGTAACGTCTTTGACGTGGTCGCGTCCGGCATGGGCAACGCTGCCGCCGTGCTGGCGGAATACCATCATGTCAGCCATCAGATGGCCCATGACCAGAGCGACAAGCTGATGGCCCGACTCGAAGCGCTGCAAAAACAGCTGGAGGAGAATGACGGTTGGAGCCTGCATCAGGAGGTGGAACGGGTATTGAACCGGCTCGATTTGGATGCCGAGGCGGAATTCACGGCGCTCTCCGGTGGTACCAAGCGTCGTGTCCTGCTGGCCCGCGCCCTGGTGTCGAATCCCGATATTCTTGTGCTGGACGAGCCGACCAACCACCTGGACATCGATACGATCCTCTGGCTGGAAGAGTTTCTTGCCAAAAATGTTAAGACTGTGCTGTTTGTCACCCATGACCGTGCCTTTGCCCGTCGGCTGGCCAACCGGGTTGCCGAACTGGACCGGGGCAGGATTTATGCCTTTTCCTGCGGCTACGACGAATTCGTCGAGCGGCGCGAAGCGCTGCTCGAGGCCGAAATCACCCGGCAGGCGCTGTTCGACAAGAAGCTGGCCCAGGAGGAAGTGTGGGTCAGGCAGGGCATCAAGGCGCGTCGAACCCGTAACGAGGGGCGTGTCCGGGCTCTGAAGAAACTGCGCGAGGAATCACGCCAGCGCCGCGAGCGGCAGGGAACGGCCAAGATACAGGTGCAGGTGGCGGATCGTTCCGGCGCGCTGGTGGCTGAAGCAACCGGCGTAACCTTTGCCTATGACGGCCGGGCGATTGTCAAAAACCTCTCCACCACCATCATGCGGGGCGACCGCATCGGCATCATCGGTCCGAACGGTTCGGGCAAGACGACGCTGCTCCGTCTGCTGCTGGGGGAACTGGAACCGCAGCAGGGAGAAATCAAACTGGGAACGCGCCGCGAGGTGATCTATTTCGATCAGCTGCGCGAACAGCTGGACGTGAACAAGAGCGTGCAGGAAAACGTGGGGGAGGGGAACGATACCCTGATCATCAACGGCCAGTCGCGCCATATCATCGGCTATCTGAACGACTTTCTCTTCTCGGCGGAGCGGGCTCGTTCGCCGGTGAGTATCCTGTCCGGAGGGGAGCGTAACCGCTTGCTGCTGGCCAAGCTGTTCACCAAGCCGTCCAATATCCTGGTCATGGACGAACCGACCAACGACCTCGATGCCGAAACGCTTGATCTGCTGGAAGACCTGCTGATGGAATATCCCGGCACGCTGCTGCTGGTCAGCCATGATCGTGAATTCCTCAACAACGTGGTGTCGAGTACGCTGGTGCTGACCGGAGATGGTTCGGTGCGGGAGTTTGTCGGCGGTTATGACGACTGGCTGAGTCAGGCGGCGCTTGAGTCTGCTGCTGCAGTTCAGGCGGTGCAGAAGGCGGCCCCGGAAAAAGGGAAACCGCAGAAAGAAAAGGTAAAAAAGCTCTCCTTCAATGACCAGCGCGAGCTGGATGCCTTGCCGGAGCGGATCGCCGCAATCGAGAAGGAGCAGGAAGAGCTGCATGCCCGTTTGGCCGATCCGGAATTTTACAAGAGCGCCGGAAGCGAAGTGGCGGTTGTCAATGGCCGTCTGGCGGAGCTGGAGCAGGAGCTGGAAGCGGCGTTCCTGCGCTGGGACGAGCTGGAAAGCCTGAAAGGGTGAATCTAGTGGAGGTGTGTGTCCGGTTTTATAGGGAAGCCTGTCTTGGGGTCGTTGTCAGCCATGCCGACTGCTATAGTGAAGGAAAATGACTCTCCCGGCTTCAGGGAATCCGGTCCCCAAATCAGATTAATAACCCTGTCAGTCATGCTGGTCAGCGGAAGGTTTTTCCCTATAGTATCTTTTGCGTCAAACTTGTTGGCAAAATAGGCAAGATCCGGACGGTTTGACGGTTGCCATTCTATGAAATTTGCTTTGTGGGAATAGAATTCATGGTGTTCACCTGCGAGCGGATTGCCGTAATCAACCATTCCGGCATAAGAATGTTGCTCGGTATTTATTTCCGTTTCTCTCAGGATGACGCGGTTCTTAAGCCAGCCAACATTACCCGCAGAGGAACCATAGTCTCCAATCCAGGGTTCGTCACCGTAAGAATAAGAAAAAGTCGTAGGTGCCGTCCCGATATTCCTGAAGTTTGTAACCAATGTTACAAAGTGATTGCCGGTTTGATAAAACAGAAGGCGCTCGACAGCGACCGGTACGTCATTGACCAGTACCCTGTGATTGCTGACGATTGTTACATTGTCCACAGAGCTTTCTAATACTCTGCTTGAAATGAACTGCCAGTTTGATGGAGTAATCTGGGCATTTACAGCATCAGCGATACCCTCATTGGCGTTGCACCAGATGTGATAGTAACGATGGCCGTCATAATAGGCCATGCCGGTTTTGTTTCTGTCAGACAAACTATAATCAGGGTCTGATGGCGGAAGACCTCCCCCCAGAAACAGCCCGGAAGTCTTCTTTCCTTCGCTATCCAGAAAGCGGCCCAGATTGATGACCAGTTTCCTGCCGTCAGGGTAGGACAGTTTTATGAATCCGCGCCCTGCCTTTTCATTCCATTCATAATTAGCGCAGGGTTTGTTCGATACTGTGCAGGCTTCGTTTGACGCTACCTGTTTCAGGTAGCACAGCGGCTTGCCCCAGAGCAGACGCTGGCTTTCTTCGGGGAAGAGGTCATCGCAGATCTCCAGCCAGGCCCCCTTCTCCCCGTTCAGGATAAAGATACCTTCAAAGCCGTGGTGAAAATTGAATTTTATCTTCATTGCCAGTAGCGTGCTGACGGCAAGAAACAGTACCAGAACGCCGGCAAAAAATCGGTACGTTGACATTATTCTGATCAAGCTCATAGGGGTACACAAACTCCAGCGGTACGTAGCATAACTATAAAAAAAGCCTGCCTTTTCATCAGAAAAGGCAGGCAATAGTCGATGTCGTAACATCTTGATAATCGCTTCGACAACCCCTCTGCCCGTTCTGGGTAGGTAGCTTTGCGTCGTCCGGTTCCCCGGACTTTGCCTTTTCGGTACTATGCTATTCGGTTTTAACAACGGAGCCATTTTAATTAAATGATAGCGTAAGTCAATGAAAAAATGACCTTCTCGTCCGAATAAACAGAGTGATAACAATTTGTTAATAGCTTTTTGGTCAGGCAGTCTACTCTGCTGCCGGCATGCGCAGTAACAACGCGGCCACCCCCAGGGCAGCCACCGTCAGAAGAATAATCATTGCCGCCACGCCGTTCCAGCCGAAATGCTGCCAGAATATCCCTCCCACCGTGCCTGAAATGCTTGATCCAAGATAATACGAGAAGAGATAAAGCGACGATGCCTGCGCCTTGGCGGTTTTGGCACGCCTTCCGACCCAGCTGGATGCGATGGCATGGGCACAGAAGAACCCGCAGGTAAATATCCCTACTCCCGCCACAATAACCGGCAGTGACCCTGACAGCGTAATCAGTGTGCCAACCAGCATGGTTGAAAGGGTTAGCCGGATCATGAACGGGCGGCCAAACCGGTGGATCAGGCTGCCGACCACGCCTGAACTGAAAGAACCGAGCAGGTAGACGAGAAAGATCAGGCTGACCTTGAACTGGCTGAGGCTGTAGGGTTCCGCCAGTAAGCGGAAGCCGATGTAGTTGTACAGGGAAACGAAGCCTCCCATGGAGAGGAAGGCGAGTGCATACAGGCAGTGCAGCCCCGGATCGTGCAGGTGCTGGTACAGCGAGGTGAACAGGTAGCGGAATTGGAACGGGCGCTGCCGGAAATTTGTGGAAGGAGGAAGCATTTTCAGAAACAGCAGGCTGAGCAGCAGGCTGATGATGCCGATCAGGGCTATTGCCGTATGCCATGGCATGTAGGAACAGAGCAGCGCCGAACCGATCCGTCCGGTCATTCCCCCCATGGCGTTGCCGCTGATGTAGAGGCCCATGGCATGGCCGATGGCCTGGGCGTCCATCTCCTCCCCCAGATAGGCCATGGCCACCGAGGGGACTCCGGCCAGCACCAGGCCCTGGAACAGCCGTACCGTCAGCAGGGATGCAAATGAGTGGCTGAACAGCGTGGCCACCGCCAGCAGCGAGGTCAGAAAGAGCGCCACGATCATGACTTGACGCCGCCCGAGGGTTTCGGAAACGGTGCCGGCCAGCAGCATGCCGAGCGCCAGGGCGATCGTTGCGAATGAAAGCGGCAGGCTGGCCATGGCGGGGGTCACGCCGAATTCCTTGGCAAACAGCGGAAGAAGCGGCTGGACATCGTACAAGGTGACGAAGGTAACGAATCCGGCGCAGAAGAGCGCCACGTTGATGCGCCTGAATGCAGGCGTGCCGACCCGGACGGTGCCGCTGGTCGCGGTGTCGCACGTTGTTGTCGCACTCACCCGTTCATCCCCGTACTCGTCCGGCCAGCAGCGTCAGCGGCCAGCTGATCCGTCTGGTCTGCTCCTCATCTCCCCAGGCAGCCCGCAACCCGTCGATAATCAGTTCGCGGGGATCGCTCCCTTTGTGCACTTTGTACTCCTTGACAGCCGACCAGGTCCCCAGATATCCGAGCAACTGCTCCAGATTCCAGTCGGCCAGCATGGCAAACGGAGGCGCGGTAATCCGGGTGAACGGGAAAGGGATATCGACGTACCCGTCATCCACATACTTCCGTTCCGGCGGCCAGTACGGACCGATGATCCGGTGATAGAAGCCGGATGCGACCGCGTCCGGTGCTCCTTCAACCTGTAGCTCTCCGTATGATACCGCCGCCAGTACTCCTCCGGAGCGTGTTACCCGGCGTACTTCGGCGTAAAAGCGCTCAAAATCGAACCAGTGCAGCGCCTGGGCGACCAGAACCAAATCGATGCTGCCAGCTTCCAAGCCGGATTCTTCTGCCGGCGCAACGCGATATGATATCCGTTCATGGGCGCGGGCGTTGTCAATCTGCTGCTGGCTCGGGTCGGTGGCGATAACATTCGTATAATACGGTGTCAGTCCGATGGATGCCTGGCCGTTGCCGCAGCCGCAATCCCATGCGGTGTCACGCTTCTCTGTCAGCCCGGCGAGCCACGCAAACAGCTCGGGCGGATAGCCGGGGCGGTAGCGGGTGTAGTCTCCGGCCTGCGTGGAAAAATGATCCTTAAAACCTGAAGATGAAGACATGGAAGCCCCCCTGCGAAACGGGTATTCAGACCGGACAGCACGTCAGTCAATATCAAAAACAGTCGTAAAACACCACCTGATAGTTTGAACGCAGATTTGCCGAATGCAAAAATTAGGGTACTCTATTGACAACGATCTGTATTTGAGAGATTGTCGTTTTTTTTTCTATGTGTGGATGTATCTGCCAGCTGGCTGGAGCAACAGGTTGTCATCGTCCGGACTGAATTTCAGGAGGCAAACGTGAATGTACTGCTGAAAATCTGCAAACAGGCTGCCGTTCTGGCGCTGTTTCTCGTCATGACCGGCTGTGCCGCGACTTCGACGTTTACCGCCTATCCCCACAAAATCCATCCCCTTATGGCTTCCCTTGCAAGTCGCACTCCGCTGGACCTGTCGCAGTGTCTGCTGAGTGAGTGCCAAAGTAAAGACCTGATCCTCTACAACATGGAGCGCGGCCGGTATGCCCAGATTGTCGGTAAAAATGACGTCAGTATGGCCGATTTCAAGACCTCGATGGATAAAATCAGCGAAAACGACCAGAAAGCCCTGATCAGCGCCTCCGACGTCGGGGCGAATGTTGCCGCAACACTGGTTAACGACAACGCGATTCCCTACGAGGGGGAAGGATATGAACGCGTCCTGCTGCACCACTATCAGGCGCTCAATTACCTGAAGAAGAAGGATGTCGAGGGTGCTGGGGTTGAGGTGCGCCGGGCCAATGCCGAGCAGAACGAGTCGCTGAAGCGCTTTGAGAAGGAGCTGGAGAAGAGCCAGGAGGAAGCATCCGAAAAAAATGTCACGGCAAGCAGCTCATCCAAAATCGACACCCAGTATGCCCAGATGGACGAGGTAGCCGGCAAGGTTAAAAACTCGTTCCAGAATGCCTACACGTTCTACCTTTCCGGCTTTGTCTATGAACTGCTCCAGCAGCCGAATGACGCCTATATCGACTACAAAAAAGCGCTTGAAATTTATCCTGAGAACAAATATCTGCAAAAAGATGTACTGCGTCTGGCAGCCAAACTTGACATGCGTGACGATCTTGATGAATTGAGCAAGCGTTTTTCGCTTGATCCGTCGCAAAAGTTTGTTCTTGAAAGCGCTGCCGGTTCAGGTGAACTGCTGGTGCTGTTCGAAGACGGCTTTGCGCCGGAAAAGCACGAAGTGAAAATATCGTTGCCGATTAACAGGAATATTGTCTCAATCGCGTTCCCGATTTACCAGGAAAAATGGTCTTCCCAGACGCCGCTCCTGCTTCTCAACAACAATGAGCTGATCGGCAACACCGAACCTATCTGTGATATCCGGGCGCTTGCGGTCAAGGCGCTTAAGGAAAAAGTGCCGATGCTTGCCACCCGCCAGATTATTCGGGCGGTGGCCAAGGCGGTGACGGCGTCCGAAGCAAAGAAGAAAATGGGGGAATTGGGACAGTTCGCCGCCAATGTCTGGAATATTGTCAGCGAGAGTGCCGATCTGCGCAGCTGGCTTACCCTGCCGTCCAATGCCCAGATACTGCGGACTACGCTGCCGGCCGGCAGCTACAAGCTGTCTCTGAAGCATCCGATGGCGGGAGGGTCACCGACGGTGAACGTGGAAATTGCCGCAAATGGCAAGACGGTTTTGCAGGTTACCCGTACGGGTCCGCAGTTGTATACTACCGTCACACAGTTTTAGGTGGTTGTTGAAAAGCAGGCATCTCGCCGCCGTCCTCAAAATCCCTCTTGTGACTTCGGCCTGCGGCCTCACCCTTCGGGCGCCTTCGCGGTCCAATTTCACAAGTGAAATTGTGCGGCGTAGCGCTGCTACGCCTCCGCAGGGCTTTCTGCGGGGACGACGATCTACTCGTTTTTGAACAACCTCGTTTTTCAACGGCCTTTAGAGAGGAGCAAGCATATGAAAAGAACCCTGATAGTATTCTGTCTTACTGCAATCGCCCTTCTGGTACCTCTGTCGGTTTTTGCTGCAGATAAAGGGGCGGATGCCCCGATGAAAGCGGCCATTTTTATTCAGAACCGTGCGGGCGCTGATTTTACCGACAAGCTTGACGTCCTGAACGATCTGTTGACGACCCGCCTGACCGAAAAAGGCTTTTCAGTGATCGACCGCAGTGTGGTAATGGCCAAATTCCGCGAAGCGCGTGATCTTGATCCGGCACTGCAACGCGAAGTCACTGCGCTTGAAAAGGCCATGGATGGGGCGAATGCCCAGGCCGGTCCCGAAAGCTCGCTTTCGGGCGCTTCGGCACTGCGGATTGCCCAGATGACCGGAGCGGACTATCTGGTGATGGCCTCCCTGACCTCGTTCGGCCAGGAAACACGCACGTTCAAGGGTGAGGGAACCCAGTACGGCAGCAATAACAGAAGCTCTGTCTATACCCTGCGTATTGCCGTCAAGGTTCTGGAAGGGAACCAGGGTGGAACGGTTTATGGTGATACGGTTGCCATTGCCGAGCGGGTTGCCGTGGTGGAAGGGCTGAGAATCGAATCGTCGGAAATCATCAATAAATTGCTGGATGCCGGGGCACTCAAAATTGCGGACAATATCGGCGACAAGACCGGAAAGATCCGCGATGCCAGGGTTCCGGTTGCCGCAGGGGTGGAGTTTTCCGTGAAGAGCAACGTCGAGGGGGCCACTGTGGAACTTGACGGTGCCGCCATTGGCTCAACCCCCGGCCGCTTTATCGCTCCTCCCGGTGTGCACCAGCTGCGGGTGTATAAACAATGGCTGGCACCATGGGATAAAACCGTCAATATTTATGCCGGCCAGGTGCTGAATATTTCGCTGGAGCTTTCAAAGGAAGGGCTTAAACGCTATTCCACGCTTGAGAACCTGAAACACGACTTGGCCAAAACGAAGATGCAGACCGATGCGGAAGGCAAGGAGCGGGATGCGAACATCGAGATCAACAAACAGCAGAGCGATGCTGATGCGTATTCCAAAAAAGCAATTGCCGACGGCGAGAAAAAGAAGCGTGAAGACAGTTATGACCGGATAGAGGGAGCACCCGGAACCGTTATTTACAAATAGGAGGGTAAGCTTATGAGTAGATTGCTACGAACCGTTATGGCGGTACTTATCTCGATTCTGATGGTGCCGCTGCTCGCCTCTGCTGCCGAACTGAGCAAGGTGGAGAAAGACACCATATTCATCGGGCCGCTGAAAGTTCAGCCGTCGGTGATTGAGATGTCGGAAAAGAAGGAGCGCCTTGCCGAGTTGAAACGGGTGTTCAACTCCCTGGAGACCCAGTTTATTTCCGCACTTAACGCCACCCGCGTGTTTCAGCTGGTTGAGCGGACCCGTAAGGCCGATATCGAGCTGGAGCAGGGCTTTGCCGCTGTTGCTGTTGATCCGAACGACAAGAATGCTGCTCAGGCGGGCAAGATGGCCGGGGCAAAATTTGCTTTTCTTCCCCAGATCGACGGCTTTGAAGATAAGTCTGACATAACCGAGCACCAGGCAATCGGCCGGGCCTCGTTGAGCCGCAAGCTGTTCTTGTCCGCGACCGTACAGATCGTCGATACGACCACCGGCAAAATATTTCCCGATTCTCCCAGCATCCAGCTAACCAAGACTGAAGAGGTTGAGAATGCCAAAATCGGGCAGGTGTCCGGGAGTGATGAAGTCATCGTTGCCCTGGCCAAAGAGATGGCAAAAAAACTGTCGCAGGATATTGTGGCAGTGCTCCGTCCCGCAAAAGTGCTGACAGTGACCGGTAGGCAGGTCATGTTCAACCGCGGCAGTGAGGCCGGATTCAACAAGGGGGATCTGGTCGAAATATACGCCGTACAGAACGTGAAGGATGAAGATACCGGTGAGACGTTCCGCAACGAGGTACCGGTGGGGCAGGCGGTGATCAGCCGGATAGATAAAAATCAGAGCTATGCAAACATCAATGGGGATGACATGGGGATTACCAAGGGGTGTGTGGTCCGTTTTCTGAAAACGGCTGCAAGCCGCGCGGCAGAGGGAGAACCGGCACCTGATACGACCAAACCTGATTTTGAGAAAAAAAGCGGTGACGGAGATAGTCCCGGCTCAAGTGAAAAACCACTCAAGTGGAAATAGGGAGGTACATGATGACTCAGAAGAAAAATATCATTGTTGGCGGGATAACCGCGGCTGTGCTGATCGCATCGCTGGGGTTGGTTGGCTGCAGTACGACAGCCGGTGTGGAAACTACCGGCAAGATGTCGTGGGATGAACAGGGAGCCCGGACGCTTGAAAAGAATGTGGTCTTCAATAACAGCGGCCTTAAAGGCGATTTCCAGATTGTCGATGTGAAAAGCTCCATGGCGGGCGATATTATGCGTGCCCAGGCAACGCTCCGTTCCAAAGACAGGGACACCCTGCCGTTTCAGTACCGGTTTGAGTGGTACGACAACAGCGGCATGGAAATCAATTCTGGTGCCGGTTCCTGGAAACCGCTGACTCTGTATGGTCGTGAGAGCAAAACCGTGCAGGGTGTGGCGCCGGATCCTCGCGCTAAAGAGTTTAAACTGAAAATTCGTGAGCCGGATTAGGCAGAGCTTCCCCTCCCTTGACGGGAGGGGATTGAGGGGTGGGTGACGCTGGCAATAGTGTAGAGGCAACAACTTCCCCCACCCCCTAACCCCCTCCCGCAAGGGGAGTGGGAACCTTTTGTAAATATAAAACCTGCAAACAAGGAGACACTCTATGGAAAATGGCATGAAAGTACTTTTGGCAGTGGTGGCGATGGCTGCGTTATCTCTTTCCGGTTGCGCATCAACCATGCAATATGGCGATGCCGGGTCGGCAAAGCCGATTTCTACCGAGTTCGGCTCATCGGATCTGCAGCAGATTGCCGAAACAATGGTCGATTCGATGATTACCTTTCCGCCGATGGTTGAGATGACGTCCGGTCGGAGGCCGGTTGTGAGTGTCGACAAGGTCAAAAACAAGACGATGCAGCATATCGACACCGAGTCGATCACCGATTCGATCCGGGCCAAACTGATTCGTTCCGGCAAATTCCGCTTCATTGACCGTACCACCGATGCCCAGACTATCGAAGAACTCAAAACCCAGCAGGACAGCGGGCTGGTGGATAAAAAGAAGGCTGTCCAGTTCGGCCAGCAGCTTGGCGCCGAATTTCTGCTGACAGCCAACTTCTCCGAGATCAGACAAAAAGTCGGCAGCACCACCGATGTGTATTACAAGTTTACGATGTCGCTCAAAAATCTGAAAACCGGCATTCTGGAGTGGTCGGATGAAAAAGAAATCCGCAAGGTGTTCAAACGCGGCACATTCGGAGGGTAATGCTATGAAAAAACTGCTCTTATTACTTCCCGTGGTCCTGCTTCTGGCTGCTTGTGCGTCGAAGCCGAATTTTGTTTTCCTGGAAAAAACTGCGGTGGATCAGAACACCGGGCTTACTTGGGCGAAAAACGCCAACCTGCCCGGCCGTCAGCTGATCTGGCGCGGCGATGATAATGTCTATGAATACATGAAACGTCTCAACGAAACCAACTATGCAGGCTATGCCGACTGGCGTGTTCCCTCCAAGGAGGAATTCGCCAAGCTGATCGAGTATGCCAAGGCGATGGGGTATGACCACGCCAAGATGGATACCTGGCCGTTCCAGAAGCTGCGCCAGATGGGTTTCATCGACGTGCGTGACTATGAGTACTGGACCTCGACACGCCAGTCCCCCTCTGAAATGTGGACCGCCGACCTGACAACGGGCGCTATAGCACCGAAACCGGAAAACAGGCCGTATAATCTCTGGCCGGTGCGGGGCAACAGCCGCTGAACCGGATAAAAAACTAATAACTGCCATAACAAAACACCGCCCCAGCTGAAGCAACAGCAGGGGCGGTGTTTTGTTTCATCTGCCTCCGTCACAATGTATCGATAAAAGTCCCGATTTCCGCGTGAACCAGCTCACACCGCTCTCCCGACAGTATGCCGTGACGATTGAAGTTGAGGTGGGCATATTTCTTCTGCTGCGTTCCGATCCGGCTGAACATGAGCACCGTACTTTCCGGATCAACGACCGGGTCCCGGTCCGCCTGCACTATCAGGGCCGGCACCGTTACTTCCGGTAAACGCGGTTCAAGCTCTTTCATGAAATGCTCCATCTCTGCCAGTGCGGCAACAGGTATCCGGGCATAATTGATCAACGGGTGCTCCGGATGATGTTCGATATATTCTTTTGCCGCCCCCGGAAGGTGCACTGCATCCATAAGCCTGTTCCATGCAGCGACCGGCGTCGCGAATCGCGAGGAGACGGCATGCAGGCGGAACGGTGGCGATACGGCAAAAGCCCCTGCCAGCCGGGGAATGCGGGCTGCCGCATCCAGCGCCAGCCCCCCGCCGAAGGAAAACCCTCCTATCACGACCCGTGTGCAGATGGCGTTCATCAGAGCATAGCCGATGTCCACCGACTCAAGCCAGTCGCACCCGGAGCGGGTGGCAAGGTCTTCGGGTGCCGTGCCATGGCCCCGGAGACGCACGCAGTACACCCAGAAGCCCTTGCCGTGCAGGTAGTCGGCCAGCTCCTGCATTTCCTGCGGTGCCGCCAGAAAACCATGCACAAGGACAACACCCAAACGCCGCGATGTCCCCTTCAGCAGGACCGGTTCACCCACGGAACGTTCGGTGGCAACACCCGGACTACGGAACCGGTCATGGTCGGCTTCAAACTGTTTCGCCGCCTGGCGCAGCAGGACATCAACCACCCGGTGCCGGATCAGGATCTCCGGCAGCCAGGCCATCAGGCGCACCCGCCGCTGCAGTGCCGCAAGCGGCTGCACTTCGTTCGCAACCACGCCGAGTGGGTTATCGATACGAACCCGCTGGAATTCGCTTCGTGCCGAAAAATTGGCGGTGATTTTGAGCAGACAATCCTTCTCGCAGCGGACAACGCCTGTTTCGCGGGCCAGCGCCAGGAAGTCGCGGTATTTGTGGTAGCGGTCGTCGGTCAGCAGGGCTACCTGCCCGATCTCCAGGCTTTGATGGCAGAAAACCAGGGTCTTTTCCGGCACCATTTCTGTTAACAGGAAGACGCGCCTTCGAAAATCCTCTTCCGAAATCCGTTTGAACGGGAGCGACTTGAGCAGCGAGGCGAACAGATGGTCATGGTTGACGGTGGTCATCCGGTAAATGTCGGCCATAAAACGGTGCATGAGGGTTTTCGATTCCTGGCGCATGACCTGGAGAGATGGGAGCTGGTCGTCAAAATCGAACCGGCGCAGGGAGAACATGTCGCGTTTGACCTGACGGGAGGTGAGCGACTCGGAAACCGGGATGGACTCGCCAAAACGGATGTCGATATCCACCCCTTCAAAAAACATGGTGCCTTCGGTCAACAGCTCCTCCCGTAAACGGTCGGAAATATTGTCGGCAAAACGGTTGGCAAGTGTGCTTAAAACGTTCTCCCGTGCCCTGAGGGGGTAATAGGTCAGGTTGATCGGAACGATCCAGGTCTTACCAGTCAGCACGGGTGCTATGGTATCGATCTGAAACAGATTCGCCAGGCGTTCGGCTTCTGCCGGGTTTTCCACAAGCAGGTGCTGCAGCCGCTTACGGTAGAATTCGGTGCGTAATGCCAGTGTTGCGGCACCCGTATGGGCGGATTTGTGTCCCCCCCGGTGCAGGCCGAGGAATGACGGTCCGCTGACCTGTTCCTTGTCCTTGACCATCCGCCCCTCGGGAAAAATGATCCAGTTGGCTTCGCCGGTGAGGAGGCTTTTCACGATCAGGCGGTCGCGGTTGGGATTTCTGGTTGAAACCGCTCCAATTTTTGCCAGAAAACTGCTTAACGTGCCTTCAAAAAGGGAGTGGTCAGCCAGCGACCAGACCGGCACGTGCGTATGAGCATAAATATGATAGGGGAGCAGCAGGGTTTCGATCCGGGTAAAGTGATTGACAACAAAGATGATGGAGCCTTCCGGAATGTTTTCCTGACCATGGGTCCTTACCTTGATGCGGGAAAAGCTTTCCATGAGCGCAATCATGTGACCTGTGGCGAGATATGCGGAATAATTCATGGCTGCTCCTTGTCCCGTCCGTAGCCAGCCGGAAGGGACCGGGCAACTGTTGCGTTAAAAAGTTCAAGTTGCTGGTCCTGCCAGGTCTGGTCTCGACCAAGTTCAGATGCCATTACCCCGGCCACAAGGGGGGCCATTTCACGACTGGCTTTTGCGTCCAGAAAAAGAGCCCTGGTGCGCCGGGCAAGTACATCTTCCACGTTTCTCGCCCACTCATAGCGCACGGCCCAGACTACCTCGGCGGTCGTATAGGGAAGTCGTGAATGGAGACGTTTTGTCCAGGAATGGTGCTCGTTTGTTATATGTTCAAGCATGCTGCGGTCAGAACCGTACCCTTCCAGCGGCCCGGCGGGTGCTGTTGGCGGCTCCCAGCCGTGCAGGCGCAATGTCCGGGTGGTGGACGGACGGACATCCAGTCCGCCCTGCAAAGCTGCTGCATCTACCGCGGCAACGGCCATGCTGCGGTAGGTGGTCCATTTGCCGCCGGTAATGGTTACCAGCCCCGAAACGGAAATGTCCAGCAGGTATTCTCGGCTCAGCTGTGCCGTGGTTTGTCCCGGCTTTCCTCTGGCCAGCGGCCTGAGTCCCGCGAAACAGCTGAGGATATCGGAACGGGCCGGTTGGCGCTCAAGGCAGCGGCCGGCATGGGCCAGCAGAAAATCAATCTCATCTGTCAACGGCACCGGCTCTGGAGTAATCGTGTCAAGAGGGGTGTCCGTCGTACCGACAATGACGTGCTCGTACCATGGGATGGCGAAAAAGACCCTGCCGTCATCGGTGCGCGGGATCATGATCGCGCTGTTGCCAGGCAGGAACGTACGGTCAAGAACAATATGCGCACCCTGGCTTGTGGTGATCAGCGGAGTGCACGACGGTTCATCCATGCGGCGGATCTGGTCACACTGAACGCCGGTGGCATTGATGACGGCCCTGCCGGACAGTACATAGATGCGGCCACTTTCCTGCTCTCTGGCGGTAACGGTAGCCGGCTGTCCCGCTGTGATGGACAGGCCGGTGACGTTCATGTAGTTGAGCGGCGTACCGCCAAGATCAGCTATGGTTCGGGCAAGGCAGACCGCCATGCGGGCATCGTCAAACTGGCCATCATGGTACACAATCCCTCCGCGCAGATTCTGCTGCATGACGGTTGGAATGCGGGCGACGGTTTCAGCCCGGTCGAGGTGCCGGGCGTGCTTCAGTCCGTGGGCTCCCGACAGCATGTCGTATAAGGTCATGCCGATGACGTAGAAGGGGCGCTCCCACCATTTGTAGAGCGGGATGACAAAGGGGAAGTCATGCACCAGATGCGGCGCGTTGTTCAACAGGATATGCCGTTCGCGCAGCGCTTCCCGCACCAGCGGCAGATTGCCTTGCTGCAGGTAACGCACACCGCCGTGGATGAGTTTGGTGCTGCGGCTTGAGGTCCCGCAGGCAAAATCCCCCTGCTCAAACAACAGGGTGCGGTAGCCGCGACTGGCGGCATCAACAGCCGCGCCTAGTCCGGTAGCGCCGCCGCCGATGACGATGACGTCCCAGGGGGAGGCATCGCTCAGTCTCTCCAGCAGTTCTGCCCGTGACGGGTTCATGATGGTGAATTCTCCTCCAGCCGTTGCCGCAGCCACCCGGGACGGTTGGTCATGATCGAGGTGACTCCCAGATCGCACAAATGCCGTGCTGCAGTCAGATTGTCAACGGTCCAGACATGCAGCTCCCGGCCGGTTTCTTTCAGCATGTCCACCATGGCCCGGTCCAGGATCGCCCGGTTGGCGCTCGCCAGTCCGTCGGCCCCGATCCGGTCGAGCGTAGCAAAAACCTCGTCCCGTGACGGGCTCCACCTGTTGTTCAGCAGGGTGTGACGGTAATCACTGAGCCAGCAGTACTTCCAGTCAGGCAGACGTTGTTTGAGCTCCGCAATCAGCTCTGCACTGAACGACAGCAGCCGGATCCGTTCCGGGGACACTCCCGACGTCCGCAGGACATTTTCGAGAGGGGAAATAATTTCCGGTCCGCTCTTGATCTCGATAAAAAACCAGGTGTAGGGGGGGAGAGCGGCCAGTACCTCATCAAGCGTGGGAATGACGGCATCGGCCCAGGCAGTCCCTTTCCAGCTCCCCGCGTCAAGACGGCGCAACTCATCCAGCGAGGATTCGGCAATGCAGAGATCCCCGCTGGCCGTGCGGGCAGTCGTTGCATCATGGATGCAGACAATCCGGCCATCCGCGGTGAGGCGGAAATCAGACTCAATGCCGTCGGCGCCCTGATCCCAGGCAAGCCGGAATGATGCCAGCGTGTTCTCCGGCGCATGCCGTGACGCACCACGGTGACCGATGATGAGAGGGGGATGGTGCTGTATTCCGGTCGGCATGGCAGCGGACTCCGCTTAAACATTTTGCGGCAGGAATATCCGACCGTGAAGCTCATTCTAGACCATGTCGCCGATGAGAGCAAACGGCTTGTCGCTTGAGTCTGCCTGGATGGAAAAATCTTGACAAAAAAACAAACTCGGTTCTAAATGTTCGTAATTGACACTGAGGTAAAGTATGCGGCTAAGTAATGAAGAACATATGCAAATCAGCGATTTGGCCGAAGCGCTCGGAATCACCACCCGAACAATCCGGCTGTATGAAAAGCTGGGACTGGTTGAGCCTCCGAAGCGGACTGACGGCAGAGTCAGATATTATGAAAAAGCGGATGTAAAGCGCTTCAAATTCGTCCTGAAAGTCAAGGAACTGGGTCTCTCACTTGAAGAGATGAAGGAACTGGCCCAGCTGTATGACCAGGAACATCAAGTGCCTGAAAAAATCATGCCGCGTCTGATTGAGTTGCTGGACACACACCTTAAGAGCATCAAGCAGAAAGTATCGACGTTGCAATCACTTGAAAAAGACATCACCGCCTACCGCCACAGAATCGTTGACCAGTTCAACCTGCTCAAATAATCCTTTCGTCCGCACACTTCCGGATGAACAATTGCCCGGCTGATTCCCGCTCCAAAAGTTCCGCTTGGCTGTAATAAGCAGTTGCTGCCTTAAATAAGGTATATTGCCGGTTGACAGCATGATGACAGGGCTGGATAATTGTCCGGAAACATGCTCTTCAGCCGGGTTTGCACTCCGGCTCGAACATGTCGGCATTGAATTTGCTGAATCGGGTACAGAACAACACATGAAGAAAGGGGATATCGCATGAAAAAATCAGTACTGTTTTTTGCACTGGCCGCCATTGCGGCAGCATCGGCGGCACAGGCAGAGGTGGACGTCAGCGTCCGTATCGGCACGCCGCCTCCTCCGCAACACCGGGTAATCGTTTCATCTCCTCCGTCGGTCTACTTTGAAGCGGCGCCGCTTTTTATCGCTCCTTCCCGGCTCGGGTTTTATGTCGGAGTGGATACGCCCTATGACATAATTTTCGATTCCGATTATTTCTACCTGTACTACAGCAACAGCTGGCATCGCTCTTCGCACCACAACGGACCGTGGGTTGAAGTCCCCTACCGTAACCTTCCACCCGGTATCCGCAAACACCGTATCGAGCAGATCCGCTCCTATCGCGACCGGGAATACCGCGTGTACCGCACTGACCGGGATCACTATCGTGGGCGTCACTTCCGCCCGGACCGTGAACGGAAAGAAGAGATGAAGCAGGAACGTCGCTACGAGAAAGAAGAATGGAAGGATGAACGGCGTCGCGATAAGGAAGAATGGAAAGACGAAAAACGTCGTGACAAGGAAGATCGGAAAGAAGAAAAGCGGGACCGGAAACAGCATGGTCATGGCAGGGACTAAGCGTAGAATCAAAATATACATCTAAAATCGGCCCGGGAGCATAGCATAAGCTTCCGGGCCGATTGTTTGTACAGATACGAAGCGGGTGTTACTTGTTGTGAACCTTCTCGGCAGCAGCATAATTGCTGGAACCGTGACAGGTTATGCATGTGTTGGCGTTCTGTGTGGCATGTGTGACCGAAGTTGCGCCGTCATGACACGTTATGCAGGAAGCTGCGGTTGGATTTGTACGCCAGTTGGCAGCATTCTTCGGTGCTCCGGTTCCCTCAAGGTGACACATCTGGCAGTTCTTGATCAAGCCGGGGAAGGTTATGGCGCTGTAGTCGTGAGCGACATTGACGACATAGGTTCCGCCAGCCAGGACACTCGGCAGATTTTTGCCCATATGCAGCTTGTGAACAATGGTCTCAAGCGCAACGGTTTCGCCGGTACCAGGATCTTTGGTGGTTGGGTTGTGACAGGTTACGCAGACCTCAATTTCATATGCAGCGTGAAGTTTGCTGTTGGCATGGCACCCGGCACAGTTTTTCATTTTGACGATATCGCGGGTGTCGGTTACCGCAGTGCCGGCCGGCACAAAGTCGAACCAGGCGTTATTGGCGTCAACATTGCCTGCTATTTTTTTGAACGTCATTGCCACACGATGAGTCTTGGTCGGCTCATACAAAACGGGATACGGTAATTCAACTGTTGCTCCATACAGAAGACGATCGGCAGCGGTTGAGGTGACATAGGCACCTGTTGAATTGATATCGTATGGTCCCACGTTAACGGTAGCGGAGCTCTTTGCCACATTATGTGCGTGATCAACGTTTCTGATGTCACCTTCTGGTGTGGCGGTTTTGAGCTTGAAGGTGTAGCTGAAGCTGCCGTCAGGATTCGCTACCAGGGTGCCGTCATTCTCACCCTTTGTCTGCTTCACGAGGCCGAGTGCCGCCTTCTTTGTGTTAAACTGATTTGTATAGCCAACCCAGTTGAGAACGCCGTTAGCATCCTTGACCAGCTTTGCCAGAACAAAAGTAGGCGCGGAAAACAGGGTCTTGTCGGTAACGGCAACGCCGCCGTCAGTAACGGTGAAGTTTGCGGTTACTTTACCGGTTGTTGAATCAACGGTAACGCCGGTAATGGTTGCGCTCATGGTGCGTTTTGCAGCATCGGCCGTTGCCGGCAGGCTGTGGAAACTGGCAACCGGGTATGGGCCGGATACGCCATGGCAGCTTACGCAGAAGGAGTCGTCTGTCTGTACCGAGTGAGCAGCGCCGCCGACTTTTGAATTGGCGCCGGTAGCAAAATTGATGTTGTCGTGGCAGGAACCGCAAGCCATACGAGTCGGTCTGGTCTGCCAGTTGTCGCCCTGGGGGGCCTTGCCGGTTGCATGGCACTGGCGGCAGTTGGCAACGCTGTTACCTTTGGGGTACGCAAGGGTATTGAATTTGATATTGAAGAAGTTGTAGCCGGTCTTGCTCAGCTTGTTGCCCATATGAATCTTGTGGATCATAACCGGGAAATAGCCAAGTAACTCGCCGTCTGCTTTCTGAATAGCCGTAGCGGGGTCAAAAGCGCCGCCTGCCGAGGCGGTGTCGGCAAAGGCTGCTCCCGACTGCTTGGTATGGCACATCACGCAGAAGCGGACATCGCCACGTGAAGCGGTGTGACCAATCAATGAACTGAGATCGGTATGGCACTCATTGCATCCGGCTACGCTGGCGATGTCGCGTGAAACGTCAGGCGTGCCGCCGGCGGGAACGAAATCATGAACGGGCGGCAAGGAGCGCACCATGGCTGCTGCTGCACCGAGAGGGGTGCCGTTGATGACGAAACCGACGCGGTGGGTTTGGCTGTTTACATAGGGAACGCTGGTAACATTCTTGATGTCTTTTGCAAAAATATAGCTATAGCTGCCGTCGCCGTTATCAATCATCCTGGTGGCATATCCGGCAGTCGTTCTTCTTTCCGCATCGGGCCAGCCAAGAGCAGCGCCAGACGTCCTCGTCATGTAGTTAAGCCACTCATCCGGAGCGCCGCTGGTGCCCGGTACAAGAGTCGCTATCGCAAAACGGTCAAAAGCATTTTTAAGCCCGATAACGCCCTTGCCGGCGGCGGTGGTTACCTGGAAGCTTACGATAGGGCTGTTGCCGGGTATGGCAACCTGGGTTACCGTTACTTTGAGGCTATTGGCCAGCGCTTTCAGTTGATCAGCCGTCAGTGTTGCCACGTTTACAGCCGGAAGCAGGTCTGCGCTGGCGAATTTGCCGGTCAGGGCCAATCCGCTGCCACCGTAAGCTAACTGCTGGCCGCCGTTGTTCACAACAAGCTGAGCAGCATCAACGTAGGTTTTGCTGACAGAGGCAAGTGTTTGTCCTGCATCTCCCAGGTCGCCGGTGAGTCCCAGAAACTGGGAAACCAGCTGCGCGACAGCGGTGCTCTGTTCGCTGATCACGATACTGATCGGGTTGGATCCCGTAATAGTGCCTGCTGCGGGAGGAGTGCTCAGGTCAACCGGCACGATGCTGAGGAACGTGCCCTGTGTGACGGTTGCTTTAAACACAAGAACCGTTTTGGTGGAGGGGAGTGTGAAGGTGAGGCCGGTGAAGCTGCCGTCAGCGGCAACAGTGGCGTTGCCGAGAGCTGCACCGTCCTGGGCGTTGTACACTTCTACCGTGTTTGCGGCAATTGCAGTTTTGCCGACCGACTTGGCGGTTGGTGAGCCTGCGACCTTACCAGCTACCGTGATTTCCGTGCCCTTTTCGGTAGCTTTTGCCGGGCTTGAGCCCCCGCCGCTGCATCCTGCCAGAGGCAGCATCACTAATGCTGCGAGCGAAACAAAATTCCATAATTTCTTGCTAAACATGGTTTCCTCCTGTCTGGTTTTGTACTTCCCTGTTGATGTGAAATGCCGTGTGTAACGTGAAGACCCCCTTTCCTGTATGATTTTTCCGCATGCTTGTTAACTATGAATTTTGCTGAATAGCTACAGTGGTGGAGAAACCTGGCCACTTATTGTTACTCCCAGCGATGCCTGGTTTGGCGTAACAAGAAGTTGATTACCCGTTTGTGAACGGTTCGCGGCCGCATCACATGCAATAATGTAATAGGTGTAGGTGGCGCCGGATGTAACTGATGCGTCCAGGTAGGTTGGCAGAGTTACCGTCGCTATTTTGCTGCCGTTTCGAAACACGTCATAGCCTGTTACAGCCGTATTGTCCGTCGCTGGATTCCATGATAGCAGTACCGAGCTGTTCGTTGCCGATACGGCAGAGGTGGATGCGGTCAGCGACGTCGGCGCCGCCGGCGGGGTAATGTCCGATTGCGGCAATCCGGTTATACCGGAAGACAGTTGACCGTTTACCGTCACTCCCAATGAGGCCTGGTTCGGGGTGACCGGGAGCTGGATGCTTGCGACCGAACGGTTTCCGGCTGCGTCCAATGCCGTGATGTAATATGTGTAGAGGGTGCCGGATGAGACAGATGGATCCGTGTAGCCCGGCAGGGATACCGTGGCGATCTTGCTGCCGTTGCGGTATACCTCGTAGCCGGTTACCGCCGTGTTGTCCGTCGAAGGATTCCACGCCAGCAGTACCGAGCTGTTCGTTGCCGATAGGGCGGATGTGGCTGCGGTCAGGTTGGATGGCGTTGCCGGCGCAAAAATATCCTGCTGTGGCAGCAATGAGATACCTGATGAAAGCTGCCCGTCTACCGTGACGCTCAGGTTCGGTGCTGACGGGGTTGTCGCGGATACTGCTGCACTCGGCAGTGCGCGGTTCCCCGCTGCGTCGAATGCAATAATGTAATAGGTGTAGGTAGTTGTCTGCGCCAGGGGCTTGTCAACATAACCGGTTGATGAAACAGAGACAATTTTGTTGCCATTGCGGTATACATCATAGCCTGCAACCGGATTGCCGCCTGTTGTCGTTGCAACGCTCCAGGCCAGAGTTGCCGAGCTTGTTGTTGACGTTTCCGCTCCGGCAACCACGGTCACATGTGCGACGGCATTCGGGGGGGTGGAGTCGGCGAGGACCGGTTCTGCCGGTGGAGCCGCTGTCGCTGCAACAAGTGCGTTAACAACGGTTGTAACAGATGGATCATTTGCAACAACGACAGCCGCTGCAGCAGTAACTTCGGTGCGATATCCCTGATACGCCTGGCTCTTCACATCAACAAACGCCTGGTTTATGAGGGCCATCGTTTGAAGCGTGCTGGTAGCGGCTGAAGTGCCGCCCGTTGCTTTTGAATTTTCTACCATCTGATCGATTACTTTCAGGGAGGCCGTGTAGGAAGGATCGGATGACGGGTCAGCAAGTATGTCGCCGACATTGAACAACGTTGCGATTCTGGCATTTGCCGCGCTGATGATTCTCGTATCGGCAACACCGGACGGACTGTCGGTGAGGAATTTCTGCACCTGCTGATACGCGGCGTCTGTCAGCGGGGTTACCGCGTAACTTTTGGCCGTATCACACGTATCGAGAACAGCATTGAAAGATTCTGCCGGTGTAAAAGGAACCTCAGTCCCGGTTGACTCACTCAGATAGGTTGAGCCCGGCAAGCCACTAACCTTGACGAGCAGCGGTGGCACGGCCTTAGCTTTCGGAATTTGAATGGAATACCTGGCATCACTACCGGAAACCCCGCTTCCGAACAGCTCCCCGGTTGAGCCATCGCTGTTTAATTTACATATCTGTACCAAAGCCCCTTTGATTGGTCCCTTGATAGCAATGCCTGAGATGGTGGTCATTTCCACATTCTCAACGGCTCCTCCTCCGATGCTTCCGCAGGCGGAAAAAACAAGAGGGACGCAGGCCAGTGCAGCCGATGCCAGAAACCTCTTCAAAATCTTGTGCATGATTTCTCCTTCCTTACCCAGGCACACACGTGCAGCCTGATAGTGTTATTTCATCAAATGGCACGAATCGCACGCGGGTCCGCTCAAAAAGACTCCCTTGCCGTCAGTGCCGTGACAGGCGGATGTTTTGCAGGAGGTTGAGACGTTGCCAATGTTACCCAGATAGCTTTTGTGGCCGGAGATGGTTGTCCAGCCATCAGGATGCTTTTTGTACGTTCCACCCAGGTGGCATTTGGTGGCGCAGTTCGGCGCTGCTCCGACTCCGGTAAGCGCGGTTCCATGACAGGCTGCCGTGGCACAGGAGGTGGTCCGCTGTGCGGTGGAGTAGCTGTTGTGCCGTGCATAGGCGTAATTTCCCCACTGAGAAGGGTGTATTGCTTGTGAGCCGCCAAGATGGCACAACGAGCAGGAGACCTTGGCAATCCCCCCATCCAGATTTTCCCCGTGACACTCCGCGCATGACTCAAGGTCTGTCTTGGCGGACGTTTTATGAGCTGTTGCCCAGCCGGATGAATGTCCATTTTCCTGACTGAACACCACATTGGAATTTTTGTCGCCGCACCCGGCAAGCGCAAGCATTGATGCCATGACAACAAGCAGATGAGATGGTTTTATTTGTGACATGACGCGCACCTCTCATTATTCTGGCGACCGTGACATTTGACACAGCTGACCGGATTAACTCTGCCGTCTATCTTGTGCTGGCTCATGTAATTGCCGCGATGCGGAAGCGAGCTCTCCGGAACATTGCTG
>Ga0154471_138_pt1 | contig 29116 bp, 27 predicted proteins | sample RifGroC2_FD_115950 | JGI IMG/M metagenome (GOLD analysis project Ga0154471, IMG submission 115950) | Geobacteraceae bacterium GWC2_53_11
ATCAGGAGAATGGAACCTTGCCTGCATGGCGTACAACATCAAAAGGATGCATAGCTTGAAAATGGCTTGAGAAAGAGCAAAACAATAAATGCAGAAAAACCGGCTCACAAAAGGACACTTGAACCAATCCGAGTATCGAAACTGAATCTGTTGGCTGGTCAGGATCGACCAGCGGATTCATCTTACAGGGAGAACCTATTCGGCCAGAACCTCAAGGCCGACAGACTCCTAGCAATCTTACATCATCAATATTACCGACGGATTTAGTAATATCCAATAACAGCTTTGCACCACAATTTATTGCTATTATCTGTTTTTTAGGAGTCAGATTTACCCATTCCTTTCCAATATCAATCGGTGCGGGAGTCAATAGCAACGAGCTACCGAAAAATAGCATAGTGAGAAATTCTTTCATATTTCCTCTGTTTCGCCCAACGGCTGTGAGCACAGCGGGTTCACCGCTGCTGCGCTTTGTTGAATACTTCGCTATTAATCTATGAAGGCGGGCTTACACTACGTTTACGAATGGCTCTGGCAGCTTCTCCAGATATCTTTTTATTTTGAGTTTGTTCATAAAAGTCTTCAAGAACTGAAATGGGAGTGTTTGGATGGTCAACAATTAATTGTAAAACACCTGAATTATTATAATCACGTTTTGTAGCAACTTTTGAAATTGATTCAAGCATGTCAGCCGTTGCATTTGGGTTTGCAGCAACAGCCCCATAAACATGGTAGTCTGAATCCTGGCTTAAGATTTTCAACACATTATGTTTTGAAATAGGTGATTTTGCTACTGCTTCTCTTATTTCATCATTGTTACTTTTGCATAGTTCAATCAAAACTGCTTCTACATTCAATTTAAAGTGTTTAGCAATTTTATGTCGTATTTGTGGAGTAGTATTTGCGTGCAGGAAAACAAATTGTAATATTGTATCCGATGGATCGTTGGAGAGATTTGCCAATATCTTTGATGGAGTATATCGGGACTGTGCAACCCACATTCTTACGTATTCTCTATTATCTTTGACAAGTAACATCCATAAGGCCAGCTCTTCTTTCTTTGACTTAAACATATTGGAATAATCAGCGGTCGTTTTAAACTCACTGAAAAAACTTTGTTTCAAAGATGATCTGATTTTGCAAATTTGTTCTGCTTCCTTGGGTGCGTTTTTGTTTTTGCAAGCATCATGCGCGACATCCATATCTTTGTTGGTCGATAATCGTATTAAAACTTGTGGCGGAGTATCAATATTCAATGCCATCCAACTGATGTAAGCCTCATGTTTAGGGTAGTCAGCTATTTTTAGCTTAATATCCAATGGGGTTTCTGGCCGATTAACCAAATGACCAACTAAATCTCCACGATTTTTAAATGATTCAATAAATACAGGTATTAATTTTGGGGGTACCTTGTCGATTGATATTGCAAAAGCTCCTTTGTAGGATAGTGGTTGTTTAGCATAATGCGATTTAATATCTATTTCGCTGTATTTACCTGAAATTGCGTCATTGAAATAATTCACTTCATCATTTGCAATACTTTTACTTTTTGATTCCTCTAATTTGTTACTAATATGGAAGGGAAAGGCAATTATGAACGGTAAAAGAAAACCAAGCATCAAACCAGTTACAATACTTATCGAAAATCTGGCTCCAATATTCCACTTACGAGCAAAGTAGAAGAAAACGCCGCAAAAACCGATTGTGAATCCGGAAATTAGGCAGCCCTTCATGAATGCAATTGCAACACCTTCCATACAAAGCGACCTTATGATTATTTTTGTTCAACTCGTTATTGAGCAGACCGGCCAACCTCCGTTTTTGGATGTTGACCGAATTGTAACGGACGTCACACACCTGCATACCCTATTCATTCACCCATACCATAAAATTTTCTCACCCTACCCCACTACCACTTCACCTGTCAACGAACTACGTAAAAACAACATCGGCCTCACGCAACGCCGCGACGACGCAACGAAACCATAAACAAAACGACTCACCATATTCAATACACCAGGATACGCTACCATACCAATTGATACAATTTGACACACATTTGAGATGGGGGTACAAAAAAGAGAGGAACTACTTGAAGGAATAAAATCAATCCCATGAATTGGTAATTAAACACTTATATTACTTTTGATGGTGGGGGAAGATTATGCCTTCCGTTGCGTCGTCGCCTAGAGGCGCCTACATCTGGTGCGGCGTCGCGTGAGACCGGTTCGTATCGTTCACCGCTCCTCAACCACACTCAACTCGGCATCAGCCTGACGCAGCCGTTCGGCAATAGCGAGTGAAATTCTGGCGAAGACCTGCACACCGAGCGTCGCATCGGCTTGAGCCAGCTCATTGAAACGGGCTCGCGACAACACATACAGGTCAGCAGGCACCTTGGCTTCCACATCGGCCGAACGAATGCCGCGATCCAGAAAAGCAAGTTCGCCGAAGAAGCCCCCCTGGCCGATGGTGGCCAGATGGTGACGTTTGCCACCTTCCAATGGAAGCATGACCTGAACAGCACCGCGCCGCACCAGAAAGAGTTCGTCACCCTGATCGCCCTGACAGAAGGCCTTTTCACCCTGAGCCAGCTTCAGCTCGCTGACGCAACTCTTCAAATTGGCCAAGGCCTCGTCGCTGAACTTGCGGAACAGGCCGAAATCCTTCAGATCCAGTATGCACTCCTCGCAACCACCACGTACACCTGCCTCTTCCAGGATTCGCTCTTCCATCCATTCCAGGGCTCCGTCGCGGGTTTCGGTGATCCTTACTCCATCCCCCTCCCGAACCAGCCCCATCTGTTTCAGATAGCTTTCAAAATCCTGTTGTTTCAACAGGCCTGACGGCATGCCGCTGAACAGCAACTGTCCCCCACGTTCGGCCAACTGGGCGTGCATCTGCTCGAACAGGTGCACAGCGGTGTAGTCGATGGATTGGACATGACGCATATCCAGCAACAGATAGCGACGGGTTTTGAGATCCGGTTCCAACATGGTGAAGAGCTGGTCGGTGGTGCCGAAGAACAGGTTCCCCTGCAATTCGCAGAAAACCGCCTGATCACCGTCCCGACTAAGAGTCTCACGCTCGACATCAAACCGGCGGGTTTTGGAGGATATCTGATTGAGATAGCACTTGCGTCGGATTACCGGGCTGTGAACCTGATCTCGGATGAAAAGCAGGATAGCCAGGGCGACGCCGACTCCGGAGGCGGCGATCAGGTCAACGGTCAGGGCGACCAGTATCACACCGGCAATGACGCAGAAATCAAGCCGGCCGGCTGGATAGCGAAGCAGATGAAACATGTTTTTGTCGAACATCCGCCAGGCGATGACCAGCAGGATACCTGCCAGGGCACCAATCGGCACCCAGGCGATCAGCCCGCTTAGCAGGAGCAGCGCCAGCACGACAAAGACCCCTTCGATGACACCCGACCGGTAGGTGCGGCCACCACTGGTGACGTTGACCAGCGTCGGCCCCATGGTCCCGGCACCCGGGATGCCGCCGGTCAGGAACGACGCCAGGTTACCGAGTCCCTGTCCGATCAACTCGCGGTTCGAGTTATGGCGGCTGCGGGTCAGGGCGTCAAGTCCGACACAGGTTTTGAGGGTGTCGATGGAGAGCAGCACCGACAGGGTCAGGGCGGGAACCAGAATCCGGGTCAGCGAGGCCATGTCGATCTGCAGCAGCGAACGGGCCCGGCCGGTGACGACCTCCAGAAAGCTGCCGGAAGCCTGCAGGGGTCCGATGATCAGTGGATTCCCGCGCAGTTCCAGCAGCGCGGGGTTAAAGGGGGTCAAGACAAAATAGGCAAGGATGCCGCCACACAGACCGAGGATGACGGCGGGAATTTTTTTGGTCACCAACGGCGCCAAGGTCATGACTGCCATGGTGACGATGCCGACAACAAGACTCTGCCATTTCCAGATTTCCGGCGACAGCAGCCCCTGTCCGAGCGCAGTTCCCTTCGGAAGACCGAACAGCTTGGGAAGCTGGCTGAGAGCGATCAGCACGCCAACCCCGGAGAGGTAGCCGCTTACCACCTGATACGGGATGAACTTGATCAGCCGTCCGCCGCCGACAACACCGTACACAATTTGCAGTAGCGCGGCCAGCAGGGCGGTCAACGCCATCAACGGCAGGATGGCCGCCGGTTCGAGCCGGGCAGAGCCGGTCATCAGCCCTGCGCTCAAGGCGGTCAGTACGGCAGCGGCCGGAGCACAGGGGGCCGAAATCAACCCTCCGGTCCGGCCAAAAAAGGACGCCACCATCCCGAGCGCGGCGGCTCCCAGAAGTCCTGCCATGGCCCCTTGCCCCGCATATTCAGGACTGAGGGAGGTAAAGATCAGAATGCCGAAGGCAACCGAAGACGGGAGCGCCACCAGCATGGCGGCCAAGCCGCCCCACACTTCATTCATCCAGGAGGCAGTCTCACTTCGTGTCTGTCCGCTCGTTTCACTCATGGTGGCACCGTCCGGCGGAGCTGTAGTTTGGTAGATTCAGTATGAGTTTACCACCGGCTTGCCTTGAAGCAATCCCCCCACCCTAACCCTCCCCCACCAGAGGGGGGAGGGAAAATAAAAAGCCCCACATGCGGTTGCATGCGGGGCTTAAGTACTTCATGTTGGTAGCGATTTACAGACCGAGCTGTTTGAAGAAGTCCGTTCCCTTGTCATCAACCAGGATAAATGCCGGGAAGTTCTCAACTTCGATCTTCCAGACCGCTTCCATACCCAGTTCCGGGAAGTCGATGCATTCAACCTTCTTGATGTTCTCTTCGGCCAGGACGGCAGCAGGGCCGCCGATGGAGCCGAGGTAGAAGCCGCCGTATTTCTTGCAGGCGTCCGTTACCTGTTGGCTGCGGTTACCCTTGGCGATCATGATCAACGAACCGCCTTTGGACTGAAGCTCATCAACGTAAGAGTCCATACGGCCGGCAGTTGTCGGACCGAACGAACCCGATGCTTTGCCTTTCGGAGTCTTGGCCGGACCTGCGTAGTAGATCGGGTGGTTGAGCAGGTATTCCGGAAGCGGCTTGCCGCTGTCCATGATTTCCTTGAACTTGGCGTGGGCGATATCGCGACCGACCACGATGGTACCGGTGAGGAGCAGCGGCGTAGACACCGGATGCTTGGTCAGTTCGGCAAGGATTTCCTTCATCGGCTTGTTCAGGTCGATCTTGACGCCATGCTCATGTTTGCCGCGATACTGTTCCGGAATCAAACGTCCCGGATTGCGGTCCATCTCCTCAACAAACAGGCCGTCCTTGGTGATTTTTGCCTTGATGTTGCGGTCCGCCGAACAGGAAACAGCCATGCCGACCGGGCAGGATGCGCCATGACGCGGCAGGCGGATAACGCGCACATCGTGAGCGAAATATTTGCCGCCGAACTGGGCGCCGATACCGAGCTTCTGGGCTGCTTCCAGCAGTTTGTCTTCAAGTTCGACATCGCGGAACGCCTGACCGTGTGCATTACCAGCCGTCGGCAGTCCGTCCAGTTCCTTGGCGGTAGCCAGCTTGACCGTTTTCATGCAGGCATCGGCAGAGGTGCCGCCGATAACGAAGGCAATGTGATACGGAGGACAGGCGGCGGTGCCGAGGTATTTCATCTTCTCGACCAGATACTTGAACAGTTTATCGGGTGTCAGCAGCGCTTTTGTTTCCTGATACAGCATGGTCTTGTTGGCGGAACCGCCCCCTTTGGCCATGAAGAGAAACTTGTAGTAATCGCCGTCGGTGGCCAGAATATCGATCTGGGCAGGCAGGTTGGTGCCGGTGTTGATCTCTTCGTACATATCAAGAGCAACCGTCTGCGAGTAACGCAGGTTCTCTTCCGTGTAGGTCTTGTAGATCCCTTTGGAAAGGTACTCTTCATCCTTGACACCGGTCCAGACCTGCTGACCTTTTTTGGCGGCAACGGTGGCGGTACCGGTATCCTGGCAGACCGGCAGATCCAGATTGGCAGCTATCTCGGCATTGCGCAGGAATGCCAGCGCAACCCCCTTATCGTTCTGGGAGGCTTCAGGATCGCTCAGGATTTTGGCGACCTGCTCGTTGTGAGCCGGACGGAGCAGGAAGGAAACATCCTTCATCGCTGCATTGGCCAGAACAGTCAGGGCTTCGGGGTCAACCTTCACGACGTCGGCACCGGCAAACTTTTCAACCGTTACATATTTTTCCGAACCTTCAATCTTACGGTATTTGGTTTCGTCTTTGGCAAGCGGGAACGGCTCCTGATAAACAAACGGTTTGACAGACATCGGTACTCTCCTTTTTAGTAAGTTAGAAGTTTTTCCTGCGATATTTTGCAGGAAAATACTTCGTTAACGCACTTATCCTGCCTTTCAGGGGTAGTAAGTTAGAAGTTATTTTCTCTGGTTACAGGCAGATAATAACTTCATTAACGCACTTGTCCTGTTTACCAGGACTAGATGGGGGTGGTCGATATGGTGTGCAGAACGCTGTAGTGTATACAGTTGCAGACGTAGTTTTAGTAATGCAAACCGCCTTATAAATCAAGGCATTTTTGTTACAGACAACGAAGCAGCTTGATCCCGTCCCGAAAGAGAACCTGCATCTTGTTGGGCACGATAACCGCTTTCACAATACCAAGGCCGAACGTAGGGTGGTCTATCAGATTTCTGACCTGAAACCGGCCATTCATATTGTACGGAAGAGCCTTGTCAACATTGAATGTCGGATTGAGAGATGCCCACTCCTCGCGCTCGGCCTCCACCGGATCTTTCTTCGGAACACGCGGGGTTGTGGATGTTGCGCGGGGTTTGCTGGCTGAGGCGGCTTTCGGTGCTTTGGCTTCTTTCACCGATGGTGGCGGATAATAGTTGTGAACGCCGTTACAAGTATTGCATTCGACCCGCACAACTTTTTCTTCCACCATGGCAACGATACGATGATTCAATACTTCGCGGCACTTGGTACAACGGGCTTCAATAATGTCGCCGGCTGATAATTTCTTGGTAGTCATTGGATTCCTGTTTTTTCCGGGTATTTTGTTCTGCTGCAACAATTCAATCAAAAAAACCGCTTGTCAGCACCACGCTGGTGAGCGGCTTTACATCTGCAATAAAAGCAACTGCGGGACTTAAACCACCCGCTTGTCAATAACCCGCTGGGCCTTTCCCTCATGACGCGGAATACTGTTAGGCTCGACCAGCTTTACGGTCACCCCGACGCCAAGCACGGAATCGATCCGCTTGGTGACCATGTCGAGGAAGGCGCGCTGTCTCTTCATTTCATCAAAGAAGATGTTCTCCCGCACCTCGATACAGACCTCCAGCACATCGAGCGCCCCCTTGCGGTCCACCACCAGTTGATAATGCGGTTCGCACCCTTCAATCGCTACCAGCACTTCCTCGATCTGCGACGGGAACACATTGACACCTTTGATGATCAGCATGTCATCGGTGCGTCCCATGGTTTTCTTCATCCTGACCATGGTGCGGCCGCATTCACAGGTCGCGTAATCCAGGCTGGTCACGTCCCTGGTGCGATAACGAACCATCGGGAAGGCTTCCTTGTTAATCGTCGTCAACACCAGCTCGCCGACGCTGCCGGGAGGGAGTACTTCACAGGTTTCCGGGTCGATGATTTCAGCGATGAAGGCATCTTCGGCGATATGCATGCCGCATTTATGGCTGCATTCGCCCGCCACTCCCGGTCCGATAACTTCGGAAAGGCCGTAATTGTCGGTGGCACTGATCATCAGTCGCGATTCGATTTCAGCTCGCATCGCTTCAGACCATGGCTCGCCGCCGAACAGACCATACTTGAGGGAAAGCGTTTGGGGATCGATCCCCTGCTTTTCAATCAGATCGGCCAGGGTGACAGCGTAACTGGGCGTACAAACGAGCGCAGTACTCTTGTAATCCTGCATGATCATGATCTGCTTGTCGCTGTTGCCGCCGCTCATGGGGATGACGGCCGCGCCGATGGTCTCGGAGCCGTAATGCAGGCCAAACGCACCGGTAAACATACCGTAGCCGAAGGCAATCTGTACCACGTCGTCGTGGGTGACACCTGCCGACGTCATGAAGCGCGCCACCAGATTGGACCACATCTTAAGGTCGTTTTTGGTATAGCCTACCACGGTCGGTTTTCCGGTCGTGCCTGACGACGAATGAATCCGGACGACCTCGCGCAGCGGCACGGCAAACATGCCGTAGGGATAGTTGATACGCAAGTCTTCCTTGGTCGTAAAGGGAAGCTTTGCCAGATCGGATAATGACGCAACATCCTCGGGAACGATGCCGAGTTCATTGAACTTGGTCCGGTAACAGGGAACATTTTTATAGACGCGGTTGAGAGTTGCCTGAAGGCGCTCCAACTGGAGCTGTTCAAGTTCCTCACGGGCCATACATTCGTGTTGGGCATCCCATATCTGGCTTGGCTGCATTGCAAAACCCTCGTGCTGTGTTTATTCACGTAATCAAGATGACACAAACCCAACCACCCCCAACCCCTCCTTTGGTAAGGAGGGGAGCTTTAAAGTCCCCCTCCTATTTCGCTTAAAAGCGCCTACTTTTGGTAGGAGGGGTTAGGGGTGGTAAGGTTTTCTTACTCTGCGTGGGCCAAAGCTTCATCGACAAAGCGTTTGACGGTTGCCGCCACATCAGCAAGCGGCACAGACTTCACCTCGCCGGTCGAGCGAATCTTCAACTCCACATTCCCTTCGGCCAGTCCCTTGCTGCCGACCACGATGCGGAGAGGAATGCCGATCAGGTCGTTATCCTTGAACTTGATGCCCGGACGCTCGTCACGGTCATCGAACAGCACTTCGATACCCAGCTTTTCAAGGCAGAAGTAAATCTCTTCCGCGGCGGCCATGACGCCCGCATCCTTGGTGTTGACCGCCACCACCGAACAGTGGAACGGTGCAATCGGAATCGGGAAGATGATGCCATTTTCATCATGGTTCTGCTCGATCGCAGCCGCAACCGTACGGCCGATACCGATGCCGTAGCATCCCATGAAAATGACCTGTTCCCTGCCGTTGGCATCAAGGTAGGTCGCATTCAGCGCCTTGGAATATTTGGTGCCCAGCTTGAAAACATGGCCCACTTCAATACCGCGCCACATCTCCAGTTTACCTGTTTCGCAGCGGGGACAGGCATCGCCCGCCTCGACGGTGCGGATATCAATAAAACCGCTCACCTCGAAATCCCGGCCGAGATTGGCATTGGTGTAGTGCTGGTCCTGCTCGTTAGCGCCCATGACGACGTTGGTCATCCCCTTGACCACCCGGTCGGCAATGACCGGAATGTCTTTGGCAAGACCGATCGGACCCAGGAAGCCAACCGGAGAGCCGGTGCAGGCCAGAATCTGCTCTTCCGTCGCCATCAGGATTTCGTCCCAGCCCAGATGATTCTTGAGCTTCAGCTCGTTCAACTCGTGATCACCGCGCAGCAGCGCCATGACCAGATCACCCTTGTCGGAGGCGTACACCAGCGCCTTGACGGTCTTCTCCGTCGCCACCTTCAGGAATGCCGCCACATCCACAATCGCCTTCATGTCCGGCGTTGACACTTTCAGCAACGGTTCAAGTTCTGATCCTGATGCTGCCGTAAACAAAGGTGATTCCGCTTTTTCGATATTGGCAGCATAGCGGCAGGCGTCGCAGGAGACAATGGCGTCTTCACCGGAATCGGCCAGCACCATGAACTCATGGGACGATGAACCGCCGATGCTGCCGGTGTCGGCTTCAACCGCACGGAAATTGAGACCGCAGCGCTCGAAAATGCGCATATAGGCATTGAACATTTTCTCGTAGGAGAGATCGGCTGCCGAGCTGTCCACATCGAACGAGTAGGCGTCCTTCATGATGAACTCACGGCCGCGCATCAGGCCGAAACGTGGGCGGATCTCGTCACGGAACTTGCTCTGGATCTGGTAGAAATTGATCGGCATCTGGCGGTAGCTTTTGATCTCACGCCGCACCATGTCGGTGATAACCTCTTCATGCGTCGGTCCGAGGCAGAATTCAGCCTCCTTGCGATCACGGAAGCGGAGCAGTTCCTTGCCGTAGAACGCCCAGCGTCCCGACTCCTGCCACAGTTCCGCCGGCTGCACGCTCGGCATCAGCATCTCGATGGCGTCGGCCTTGTTCATCTCCTCGCGCACGATGTTCTCGAACTTGCGGATCGAACGGAGCCCGAGCGGCAGGTAGTTGTAGATTCCGGAAGCGAGCTTGCGGATCATCCCGGCGCGCAGCATCAGCTGGTGGGAAATAACCTCGGCATCGGACGGGGTTTCTTTGATGGTCGGTATGAAATAACGCGAATAGAACATTGAGGTCACTTTCCTGTGTAGTTATGGTTCGTTATCGTACGCAATCAGGTCGTATTTTCGCAGCATCGCCTTCAGCGTGGTGCGCTGGAAAGGCTTGACGATATAGTCGTCGCAGTTGTTGTCCAGAAGGGCCTCTGACATATCCTTGGGCGAACCGCTGGCGGATATCATGAAGATTCTCGTGCGGATATAACCGGCAATGGGAAGCGATTCCTCGCGAGCCCGGATGCGGCTGACCATCTCGTGGCCGCTCACCTCGGGCATGAGCACGTCCGAACAGATAAGGTCGAACGGACGCCCGTCAAGTATCGCCTTTTCAAAGAGTTCGTAGCCAACTTTGCCGTTGGGAGCGGTGACACACTCGGCAAACTCGGCCATGTAATCGGCAAGGATTTTGCGGCTCAGCTCATCGTCATCGACAATCAGAAATCTCTTCATGCGGAACTCTCCAAATTACAGCTTGTCGATTTCTTCCAGCAACGCTTCCGCCAGCTTGTCTTCCGGCACCTTGCGCACAATTTCGCCATGGCGGAATACCAGACCTTCACCCTTGCCGCCTGCCACGCCCACATCAGCCTCGCGGGCTTCGCCGGGGCCGTTGACGGCACACCCCATAACCGCCACGGTGATCTGTTTATTAACACCCTGCAGCCGTCTTTCGACTTCCTCGGCAACCTGGATCAAATTGATCTGGCAGCGGCCACAGGTCGGGCAGGAGACAAAGTTCACGCCCCGCTGGCGTAAACCGACCGCCTTGAGAATGTCATACCCTACCCTCACTTCATCACGCGGCGCGCCGGTCAGCGACACCCGCATGGTGTCACCGATGCCGTCAGCCAACAGAATGCCGAGCCCAACCGACGATTTAATCGTTCCGGAAAACAGTGTCCCCGCCTCGGTAATACCGATATGGAGAGGATAGTCTGAGCGTTCGGAAAAAAGACGGTAGGCGGACACGGTTTTCATGACGTCGGACGCCTTCAGGGAAACCTTGATTTCCTGATAATTCAAATCTTCAAGAATCCGGATATGCCCCATGGCCGACTCCACCATGGCTTCGGCGGTCGGGTGACCGTAACGCTCCAGCAGCTCTTTTTCCAGCGAACCAGCGTTGACACCAATCCGGATCGGCACTTTCCGTTCAGATGCCGAGGCTACGATTTCAGCCACTTTCCACTTGTCGCCGATATTGCCGGGGTTGAGGCGCAGACCGTCGATGCCCCCCTCAAGTACCTGCAAAGCAAGCTTATAATCAAAATGAATGTCGGCAACGACGGGGATGGGACTCAGCTTTTTGATGTGGGACAGGGCTGTTGCCGCATCTGAATCAAGAACGGCACAGCGGACGATTTCACAGCCGACCTCAGCAAGATCATTGATCTGGGCAATGGTTGCCGCAATGTCTCGCGTATCGGTGCTGCACATCGACTGCACCGAACAGGGTGCGCCGCCGCCAATGGCAACTCCGCCGATATGTATTTGTCTGGTCTGTTTTTTCATGGATCGCCATAGTGCCAAAGGCGGGCCGGAAAGTCAAGGACGGCGGGCGGTTTCAAGGGGGACGACGTTAACTATTCTGTTTCAATTTTACCGTGGGCGTACCAGTACGCCAGTGCGACAAAAATGACACCACCAACGATATTGCCAAGCGTCACCGGCACCAGATTGGTGACCAGAAAATTGTACCAGGTAAGCGCGGGATCGGCAGAAGATGATGCTCCGGAGATAAACAGCCCGGTGGGGATGTAATACATATTGGCAATGGAGTGCTCAAAGCCGCTCGAAACAAAGGTCATGATCGGCACATAACAGGCAAGCAACTTGCCCGGAATATCACGGGCTGCGGTAGCCATGAACACGGCAAGACAGACCAGCCAGTTGCACAGGACACCGCGCACAAACGCCGCGCCAAACGGGAGCTGGCATTTGACCGTTGCGATGCGCAGGGCGTTTTCAGCAACCTTTCCCTGCTCCCAGAGACGCGTTTCATACATCAGCCAGGCAAAGAACAGGGCGCCGATAAAATTGCCAACCAGCACGATCACCCAGTTTTCGGCAAGCTTGCTCCACGAAATTTCCCCATGAAGCGCCGCCCCTGCCAGCAGACTGTTGCCGGTAAAAAGCTCGGCGCCACAGACAACGACCAGCATCAGCCCGACCGAGAACAGACTCCCTCCCAGAAAGCGGGCTACGCCAAACCCGAAAAACTGGGCAGCATCCTGTGTAACCACAGTTGACAACTGGGCACCGAAGGCGATGTAAAACCCGGCCAGAAGACTTAAGACAAAGGTGCGTCCTATCCCTTGATTCAGCACCCGCCGCCCGCTTTTGGCAATGGCATGGGCTGCTTCGCGAGGTGTCAGAAACTGTTTATGGTCAGAAGTCATACTATCCACCAGACACCTGGGTATGGAAATGCTACAAAAAAAGGGATCAGCATAATGCTAATCCCTTATATTTTTTGGTGGAGGTTAACGGGATCGAACCGATGACCTCGTCGCTGCCAGCGACGCGCTCTCCCAGCTGAGCTAAACCCCCACATGCTAAACTTTTTCACTGCCTGATCGAGGTTGGCTCCCCGAAATCGTCCAGAGTAAATACAACAAACAGCGGCGCCAGTCAATAGATATTTCATCGGGCAACAAGAAACATCTCCACGCTGATCAAATCATTCACCAGATGCATGCCAAGCCGCTCATACAGCTTGCCTGAACCGTAGCAGACATTCCAAAGTGTACGATCGAGGTCGAGTGCGGCATGGGCTTTAATGGTCCCGTCCTCCTGCGGAGCGATTATTGCCGGGAAACAGATGGAACGGGCGGTTTCTTTAATCGTCAGCACTCCGGCAATTTCCATGTTTGCAGTTCCCGGAGTGGCCTTATCGATTACAGAAGCGCCTCGCAGCTCAAAAGTTACCGTGGGAAAACGCTCCACATCAAAGAAATCTTCCGATTTCAGATGCCTCAACAACATGCTGCGCCACCCTTCATCCTGAAGGTCAAGGTTGGATAGGGAATTCATGTCGAGCACGATACGGCCTGACTGCGGACGGCCATTCGCCAGAACAATGGCTCCTTCAGCGATGGTGATGCGGCCATGATGACGGTTGTTGATATTGCGTCCGCTCCATTCAACGACACTCTGTTCCGTATCGATGAGAGAGACGCCGTCACGAACCGGAACAGGAGCGTTGGCAGAGACATTCGACTCAACGGCAAAACCTGCTTCCTGCCAGGCTCGCAGTCCACCTTGCAAAATTGCCACATTGCGATACCCTGCCCTCTCCAGCTTTTCCCGGGCGGTACGGGCGGCCATCGTTGTCCCGCTGTCATCATAGACAACCACGGTCTTATCCCGTTCCGGCACGCATTCGGCAACGCGGTCCAGAAAGACCATCTCGTAGACACAGGCGTTTTCCGCACCGGCAATATGCCGGCAGGTATAATCTTCCGGCAGAAGAACGTCAATCAGAGTGACAGTGCCGTTCTCGATCAACTGATTCAGTTCACGAGGCGATAGTGTGGTACTTATCATGGGCAACTCCTTGCTGAAATCAAGACTTCAAAACGTAACCAAGTGACCACATCACCCTTTGGCGCCATGCACAAAACAACTTCCTTCGTGACTGGTTGTAAACCGCTCCATAACCTGCCTCAACACCTCGGATTTGCTTATGGCATAATACGATGCGATGGCTTGAACCGCTTGCAGTTCACTGTCACTTATCCTCATTGAAATAACATTATAACGTGGCGAAACTTTGTATTTTCCCATAACGGAGCTCCTTCCGGTCCTTAAAGTTCATATTTATGTAGTGAACTAACCTACCGGTAAATTGCAGCAAACGTACCGAGACTACAGCAATAAATTAACTATACATATCGGCATGTTGCACCATGGTTACGCAGAGCGGCACCGTTTTCAGGGTGCAACGGATATGGCAGGCATTCAAACCGTATCGAAGCAGAACTGTTTGGTAGATGCGGCTATGGCCACGCTGTGCTATTTTCGTGAATCTGCAATGAATGTTGCATCTATGAACAAACCACGGAATAACCGCTTGCTTCCGGTATAAAAATGACACCGGCAGAGTATGAAGAGTGGTAACCGGTATGGCTTCATCTATGGTATGATAATGCTCAAAGCACTACAGTACAGCAATGGAGTTAGATCCTGATAAATGGAGGTGTTTTTCATGGCACGCTTTTACGATACGGTGAGCGATAAAGATTTGAAGCGGGTTGAAGGTATGCTGAAAAAGCGAGGCATCGTGTATTCTCTACAGATTTTGGACAACAATTCGACCAAAATGAAAGAAATTCAGGTATCCGAAGAGGATATGGCCGATGCCGAGGCAATGCTGTATGGTAATTTCAATCCCAGCAACTGAGGCATGACGCTAGTGCCCATCAACTGAGACCAATAACAGGACTTCGGTACGACGGTTCTTGCGACGTCCCTCGGCTGTGCCATTGTCCGCAAGAGGAGTTGTCTTTCCGAATCCCTTGATGAATAATTTTGTATTATCAATACCTTCATTACCGACAAGGTAGGAGACCGCCGCGACTGCCCGTTTCAGTGACAAGTCCATATTGTAGCCGAGAGAACCGATAGTATCCGTATGTCCATCAACCCTGATGATTGACCATTTCGAATCGTTTCTGATCTGATCTGCAACTTCCGAAAGCATTTTTTTGCCGGCAGGTGAAAGTTCTGATGAGCCCAACTCGTACATTCCATCAGAAAAATTGAACTTACGATAGAGTTTGAATTTTTTCCCATTCCCGAACTCAGCCTCTGTAACTGACGAGGGCACCTTGAGAGCCACCCCTTTCATATCGACGCCGTACAGCGGCGTGACTCCACTCATGTTACTCATAATGGAGTCGATAACAACCGTATCCCGATCAGGCTCATTCTGATGGAGTAACGATATTTCCTCATCATTGGCCTTCACGGAAATATCCACCGGAATTACGGGAGAGGTCAGATTGGAGGACGCCTGCTGCGGCGCAATCATAATCTGACCAAAAGGTTTTATAAGAATTTCTTCCGTGCCGGAATCTACTTCTACCTCAAGTGTACTGGCCGGAACCGTTTGAGCGGCACTCGTTTTTAACAGCAATGTGGATATCGGGATAATCTTCAGAGGCTTGAGCCCTGCACGGGGCTTTTCTTTACCTGCAACCTTGTGCCCCACCGAAGGGACCGGCTTGACATAACTGCCCACCCCCTGACAGGTACTGATACCGAAGATCATGGTAATCCCGGGTGCATGGCTTCCTAATCCGGTACCTGCGGAAGCATTTACGGTTATATGGGGTGAGAGGTAATACTGTATTCCGCCTGAAACTTCTGTTGCTTCACCGGAGCGGGCAGAATCAGCTTCAACATACAAACGCCTTGTCCCGGTAGTAACTTCACCAAGAAGTTTCAAACGCTGTGTAAGCATATAGTCAATGCCGACTCCCAACGTCTGGCCGTTTTCAGGAGCCACCCCCGCCGTTGTTCCGGGCACCACATATCCGGCAGAAATATGCACACCTGCAGCACCCTTATTATATGAGGCAATCAATGTGCCTGTAAGGTCGGTTACTCCGTCAATTGCACGGTTTTCAGAAACATGATGCTGCACCAGAAAATCAGCTGCCATCTTGAAAGAGGAAGCGCGGCTACCCAAAAACCTGAGCTTTGTCCCGAGATCAAGAGTTCCCTTGCCTGAGAAATCTTCATCACCGTTAAACAATACATTTGGATACGAGCCGTACACTTCCCAAAACGTTCCGATACCCAGGGTCATTGAGACGGGCACTGTCAATGCACTTTTCTGCGATAAGTACCTGTTTTCGCTGTAGCATGACCACGCGCCAAGACAAAGATTGCCGGCATCAAGCGTCTCGGCAGAGGGCACGTTGATCAGACCGCTTGATCCGTTTACACCCGGATTGGCAGCGGCAGACACAGGCACCAGCCATAACGCAACTACTATCACTATGTATGTACAACCGGTTACTAGCGGCACGAACTCAACTCGCGTGTTCTGCCCCGGCCTGAAGACGCAAAAAAACCGGGTGCGTTATATCGAATTCGATATTTCGGCGACCCGGCTATCTCTGAGAGACCCTTAGGTTTTCCGTCCTACCCTTGCGGATAGTTTAGTATTATCGTGTATCTGTTATTTTGTTCTCTACTTAGCTGATCAACAATACGGGGATTGCAGCATAAAATCAAGAGTAAAAACGTCGTCGTGTACGGCCGTTCTTCATATCAAAAGCGCAACCGGCTTCTCCAGAAGAGACCGCAACTCAGCAAGAAAGGATGCGGCATATGCACCATCGACGACCCGGTGATCACAGGTCAGGGTCACCCGCATGGTAGCTGCCACGGCAAGCTGCCCCCCCTGAACAATCGGTCGCTCCTTCACCGAGCCGACAGCAAGAATGCCGCTTTGTCCGGGCATGATCAGAGCGGTGAACCACTCCACGCCATACATCCCCAGATTTGATACCGAGAATGAGCCACCTGACAACTCTTCCGATGTCAGCCTCCCGGCGCGGCTTTTATCAGCCAGACGGGACACCTCAATATCGATGCCGGTAGCCGACAAATGCTGACATTGCCTGATAACCGGCATCAACAATCCATCCGGCAGGGACACGGCAAAGCTGATATGGATATCTTCAGGAGAGTCCGGAGTTATCGTCCGGAGCAGCGGAAACTTCTTCAAGGCAACTGTACAAGCCTTGATCACCAGTGCGTCGTAACCGACCGGAGCCGGCCGTTCTTTCAGTTCGCTGACGATTTCCCGGCACGCTTCCATGTTGATTTCCAGGCTTACCGAAAAATGGGGAATCGTCTGCCAGGAACGGGTTACGGTTGCCGATATAGCCTGCCTCATGGGAGATGCATCCTGAGTCAAGGCAGCTGCCGGGCCTGCCTCTGAAACCGGAGCAGGCGGGACAGGTTCAACCGTGACATGCTGCCTGCCGAAAGCTGCCAGGTCTTCCTGGGTGATCCTCCCTTCAGGACCGCTCCCGCTGACTTGCGCAAGATCGACACCCTGTTCACGCGCCTGTCGGCGTACCAGCGGAGATGCCTTTTCATGCTCCGTCTCCGGTAGAGGCGCCGTAACAGGCCGTGGTTGCGGAGGGACATCCGGCTTTGGAGGCGCGATTGCCGGTTGCGGCACGGATTCAGCTGTTGCGGAAAGAGGGCGTGGGGAAACGTCCGAATCAGCCATTTCGTCGACCGTACCGATCAGGCCGAGAACGGTACCGACCGGAACCATCTCACCGGCCTGTACCATTGTTTTGATCAAAACACCCGAGGTAAATGCTTCCAGATCCATAACCGACTTGTCCGTCTCCACCTCGGCAATGATGTCACCCCGTTCGATGCGGTCACCGACACTTTTTTTCCAGGCGGCAAACAGCCCCTCCGTCATGGTGTCGGAAAGCTTGGGCATGGTGATTTCAGTTGCCATGGTGGTTCTCCTTAATAGTTATCCGACATGACATCCATCACGGCCTGTGTGATTGTCTCAACCTGAGGGATACAGAGCTTTTCTATCTTGCGGGAATAGGGCATCGGCACGTCAAGACCGGAGACCCTCTTCACCGGCGCTTTAAGAATGTCAAAGCACTGTTCATGGATGCGCGAGGCGATCTCGGCCCCCAAACCGCACGTGCGCCAGCACTCCTCAACCACCACGGCCCGGCCGGTTTTACGCACCGACGTCAGAATGGTTTCATCGTCAAGCGGTGTGAGGCTGCGCAGATCTACCACCTCGCACGAAATCCCCGAGCTGGCTAATTCATCCGCCACCTGCAACGCCAGGATCGTCATGCGGGCATAGGCGACGATAGTGACCTGCTCACCGGCTCTCTTCACGTCAGCCTTGCCGATCGGCACAAGGAATTCCGGGTCATCCGGCACCTCACCCTTACTGTTGTAGAGCAGTTCGTGCTCCAGAAAGATCACCGGATTATTATTGCGGATAGCGCTTTTGAGCAGACCTTTGGCATCGGCGGGCGTAGCGGGATAGAGCACATACATTCCGGGACAATGCATGAAATAGGTCTCAAGGCTTTGGGAATGCTGGGCGCCCAGCTGGCTCCCGCCACCACCCGGCATACGTATCGTCATGGGGAGGCAGGTCTGTCCACCGAACATGGAACGAATTTTTGCCATGTGGTTGACGATCTGATCCATGGCCAGCAGCGCAAAGTTGACCGTCATCAGTTCTGCCACAGGACGTAAACCTCCCATGGCCGCCCCGACAGAAACACCTATGATGGTATTCTCAGAGATGGGCGTATCCTTTACCCGTTCTTCGCCAAATTCGGACAGCAGGCCGCGCGTCACCTTGAACGCCCCCTCATACAGCGCAACATCTTCGCCTAGTACCACCACCGAGGGATCATGGCGCATCTCTTCCTTGAGTGCGAGGTTGAGCGCATCCCGATAGGTCATCTCAGACATAGATATCCTCCCAGATCTCGCGGTCTTCAGGCCATGGCGACTCTTCGGCAAACGTCACAGCTTCATCCACAGTTGTCCGGCAGCGGGCTTCGATATCATCCAGAGCAGCACGGGTAGCGATCCCTTCCACAATCAGACGATTGGCATAGTTGGGCAAGGGATCACGCGCCTTCCACATATCGTTCTCAGCTGCAGAGCGGTATTTGCCCGGATCAGCCATGGAGTGCCCCCGGAAACGGAATGTAGTAGCTTCGATAAAGTAGGGGCGGCCGGTCTCACGAACCTTTTCGGCGGCATATTTCACCGCCCGGTAGACAGCAATGACATCCATGCCGTCAACCTTTTCGGAAGGAATATCGTAACCGCAGGTACGCTTATGGATTGATGCAAGTGCTGAGGAACGGTGGACTTCAGTGCCGATGCCGTAGAAATTATTTTCGCAGATGAACAGCACCGGCAGCTGCCAAAGCTGAGCCCAGTTGAGGGATTCGTGAAAGGTGCCCTGGTTGACCGCCCCGTCGCCGAAAAAGCAGGCTGCAACACGATCCTCGCCGCGGTAACGGGCAGCAAAGGCAAGTCCGACGGAAATTGGAAACTGCCCGCCGACGATAGCGTACCCACCCATAAAGTTAAGGTCCGGAGCAAACAGGTGCATGGAGCCCCCCTTCCCTTTACAGAGGCCGGTGGCCTTGCCGAACAGTTCGGCCATAACCCGCCTCGGTTCGGCACCCCGCACGATAGCCTGGGCATGTTCACGATAGGCGGAAAGAATGTAGTCATCACGGTGCAGTCCTGCTGTCGCACCGACGGCTACCGCCTCCTGACCGCTATAGAGATGGAGGAACCCGGTGATATGCCCCTTGGTGTACTGTTCGGCGCAACGCTCCTCAAACTCCCTTGATATGAACATCTGGTCATAGAATTTAAGCAGTTCCTGATCAGGCGCAACCTTTCGCAACTGTGCTTCCATTGAAAACCTCCGGGCGAAGACTGGGTAGATCATCAAAAATCCGGTTGAATTGCCCACCAGCCTGAATCCGGGCCCCCCACGACATCGATTACGAAACCGGATCAGCCTTGAGGTATGTATCAAGCACCTCGAACAGGACATCACACTCAACCGGTTTAATAAGGACATGACTGGGACCGGTCTTCTTAAAATCTGCAAGCGGCTCAACATCGGAGCTGCCGGTGATAAAGACGATTACCGTTTCAGGATCTTTCTTCCTGATGGCACGCGCCATTGAAACGCCGTCGGAATCATTCAGGTGTACATCTGTCAGCACGATGGCGTGCCGCTGTTTTCTGAAAAGCTCCAGCCCCTCATGGGCACTTCCGGACGAATCAATTGACATGGCCGGATAACGAGCGGCAATAAACGAGCAGATGATGTCACGCACAATGGCATCGTCTTCGATATACAGTAATGAATTCCTGGACCGTTTCAACATACCCTCTCGGTTTTGTAGTAGTGACACGCCCGAATGAAATAATACATTCAGCCGTTACGGAACAGCCGCATACGAAGTAAAGACAAAGTCATTTCCCTTGACCGGCTGATGGCAGCCGAAACACTCCCGCACAAACCCCGGATCCTTGCCATACGGTTTCAACTCGTTGCCGACAAAACGTGCAAATCCCCAGCCACCGGTTTCCTTGTATTTTTCTGCATTTTTTACCATAAATTCGACCTGACTGAAAGTATCAGGAATCGTGGCAACCGGAAACGTGGAGAGACCGGTTGCGTCCCAAGCTACCTTGGCCAGAACCGCTCCGTCGGGGAATGGGCGCGTCTTCTCCTTCATTGCCTTTATGGCTGCGGGATTGCCGAAGATAACACGGATGTGGTTTTTGTCCTTGCGATATGAAGGCGCGATAACATTCCAACTGCGATAATCGGGAAACAACCCGATGCCGTTGGGAGCAACAGGAAGATCGGTTGCCGGAGTCAGCGTTGGAGCAACCATAATGATAATAGCAAGCAGCAACAGTCTTTTCATATCAGCCCCCTTTCATGCACTGATGCGAAAACAAAAACGGAACGGCCCATTTTCAAGAGGCTATGTCCCTGCCCTGAGCAACGTTAGCTCAATCTATCTGTTCAGCCAGATAAACTTGTGCGCCCATCTGAGCGATCTGATCGATCTGAGCCTCGATAAGATCGACATGTTCCTCTTCATCCTTGAGAATGGACTCAAACAGTTCACGACTGCCGTTATCACCGGCTTCAACCGCTACTCGAATGCTTTCGTTATAGCCACGAATCGCGGCAACTTCGGCAGCATGATCGTTCATATGCATCTTCGGAACTTCGCCGCCGATATGGATTTTGTTAAGCTCGCTGACAATCGGAATCCCTTCCAGATACAGAATGCGGGCAATCAGTTTTTCCGCATGCTTCATCTCCTGGATGCTCCGCTTGAAAATAATCTCGTGAAGTTTCTTGTAACGCCAGTTCTCGCACATTTCCGCATGGACCATATACTGATTGACAGCAGTCAGTTCCTCTGCCAGACGCAGATTCAGTTGCGCAATAATCCTTTCGTTCCCTTTCATAATTTCTCCTGATAATCAGATGTAGTACTACTGCCAGCAGATGCAGGTCACCGGACAGATATCAATGGCCTGAAGTTGAATTTCCTCTTCGGTTGCTCCGGTCGGGTCAAAGCATTCAGCCTTGCCTTTGGAATTCATATGGAATACATCCGGCAGATTATCCGCACACATTCCGCAGCCTATACACATATCCTGATCGACAAACGGCACTTTTTCCATGACTGTTTAGCCCCCTGTTTTTGAATAGGTTTTTGTCTGCCGTCCCCATTTTTTGAACAGCTCAATACACCAAAAAGCATCAGCCGTGCCATAACCTGAAAACTTAAACACTATATGTATCAATATGTTGCAGTTAGTAACGTATTCAACGTTTTGTTCAGCAAGCAACAATTATTGCGCCATATCCACGCAGCAACGCGAAAAGCGTCCTGAAGCAGTCCGGCAAACAATGTTGCTCAGCAATAATTGTTGCAAGGTCAGCCGATGATCGGAATATCGGAATGAATACCGCTGGACAACCCAAGGACCTGATGTATTTTTACCGTGAACCGTGTCAGAACCTCGGGATTCACAGGCACGGCTTTTGCTGAATCGCCGCCATGAATCGCAGCGTTATCATTGCGGGCCACCGAGCAGATCAACTGATAACCGGATCCGGTCTCCGGCTCAAAGATAACAACAGATACGTGGGTGTTGGCCCCAATGTTCTGGAGTGTGACCGGACAAAACCAGTTCTCAAAAACAAGCAGCGAGTTCCCGGTAATGGTAACCTGCTCTCCGATAGCTATGTGGGGGAGACCTGATGAATCGGCCGTTGCAACAAAAACATGTGAGGCCGTTTCTATCAGACGGCGTACCTGTTCAGTAATCATGGCAGTCCTTTCGGTTAAGACCGTATGCTGATATCTGTTCGACATGAACAAGGCATAAAACGCGCCAAAAACGCACTTTAATTAACTTTATAATTCGGTATGTTATGGCAGCAGCAAAAATTGTATCAACCAGGTATGGTTGCAACTAATATGACATATTTCAGGAGGGAAACGGCGCTGCGGCAGGATTTATCCTATTGTGAAGAGCATGAGATTTGTTGCCCGGTGACAGAATTATGGCAGGTTTGTTATCCCTGGGGCAGCGAGGCAATGCAGCTCTTGGCCGCTTTAAAGAGACATTCAAAATCTATCGGCTTGGGAACCAACAAAGCGCCGGTACAGGTTGAGGTAATCCTGCCGAGATTATGCTTGTCGCTGTGCGCCGTGATAACGATTACCCGTACCTCGGGTTTGAGGGCGTAGATCTGGTCAAGCATCTGAATGCCGTCCATATCAGGCATATTGATATCGGTTATGACAATGTCAGGCAGATATACGCGGAAAGAGTCAAGCCCCTGTTTTCCGTCTCCGGCGTTGTAAATACGTGCCTGGGGGAAAAACAGTTCCAGCATTGAACAGACAATTTCTCTTGCACCCTGGTCATCATCGACCAGCAGAATTGAAAACGGGCGTTGAGAACTCATATTACACCTCGATCAGGAACTCGGCACCCACATCGGTATTACGCACCGTGAGTCTGCCCCCCATGTTGTTTTCAATTATTGATTTTGCCATGAACAGGCCGACCCCCGTGCCTTGCTGCGGTCCTTTCGTCGTGAAATAGGGGTCGAATATTTTCTCCACGATGTCCTCGGGTATTCCACCGGCATTATCGGCAATGGATACCAGCGAAGTACCGTTTTCGGAACTGACGGTAATTTTCAGCCAGGGGGATTCGATATTACGCTCGATCATGGCGTCTTTGGCGTTTATGAGAATATTGAGCAGCACCTGGGCATATTCATTGGGATACCCGTTAATGAAAACATCAGCCGCCTCGTCCCGTTCCATATTGATCCTGCGTTCCTTGAAGCTTGCTTCAACCAAGGACAGTGCCTTGTTTACGGTCTCATTAACCTGAAAGGTTGTCATCTCACGGTCGGCAGCAAAAAAAGTCCTAAAATCATCTATAGTGCGCGACATGTAGTTAATAAGTTCCATGGATTTCGACACCGACGTCTCCAGAAATTCTTTGTTGAAATTAGGCGAGCCATAGAAGAAGCCAAGCCTCTGGTTAAGAAGACCCAGAGTATTCAAAGGCTGGCGCCACTGGTGGGCAATATTGCCGATCATTTCACCCATGGCAGCCTGACGGTTCTGCTGAATCATAATGTGCTCCTGCCTGCGCAGGGACTCTACAGCCTGAAGGCGCTGCAAGGTTTCCTCCCGCAGGGTCTGCTCCGCCTCCAGACGCCTCTTTTCCCTCACCATATTATCAAGGGCAAAGGAGACATCCGCCCCCATCTGCTGAAGAAGTGACACATGCTGCTCATCGAAATAATTCTTTTCCTGGGAGTACAGGGTAAGTGCGCCGATTACGGTTCCCTCCTCCTTCAGGGCAATCGACGCAGACGACTGTATTCCAAAGGCTTTGCCGCGTTCATGCCAGGAGCGCGTGCCGGCGTCATGCTGAAAATCATTGCTGATGGCATAGGTTCCCTCGCGCATGGATATGCCGGTCGGTCCCAATCCTGCCGGTTCGTCCTTGACCGTAATCCGGATATCGTCAAGGTAGCCGGTGGCTCCGCACGATGCCACATTCCTGAGTTGTCCGCTCTGGTCGTCAATCAATCCCACCCAGGCGAGCAGGAACCCGCCATGCTCCACGGCAATGCGGCAAAAATCACGAAACAATGACTCACGGGCGGTGCTGCGGACAATCGTCTGGTTGGTTTCACTCAGTACGGCGTAGAGACGATTGAGACGTTGCAGATGTTTTTCCGCACGAACCCGCTCACTGATCTCGTCTCTAAGTTGCGTGACAGACAGTGCCAATTCATTCGTCCGCTCTACCACACGCCGTTCCAGCTCATTATTGGATTTATAGAGAGTCTGAGCCGACTGCATTCTCTCGATAGCCATTGCGACCTGGTCGGCTACCGCTTTCATGAGAGCAAGATCGTCTTCGGGGAAAAAACTCCTGGTCCGGGAACCGAAAGAAAGGGTACCGAGTACCCGATCCTGAGCCATCAACGGATGACAGGCGTAGGCCTTGACACCAAAGGACTTCACCAGTTCCGTGCGCGGATCAAAATTGTTGGGAATATCCTCGGCCACAACCCGGCAGGCGTCGCGGGCAGCACAGCCGCAAATTGCAACGCCAAAGTCAAGGCATTCAATCTTCTGCTGTTCTTCTGCGGAGATGCCGGAGCAGGAATTCAAATAGAGGCGTCCCTGCTCCTCATCACCGAGAAAATTAATAAAAACATCGCAGCCGAGAGCTGACATGACCTTGGTACAGAGTGATTCAACAATGTCTTGAGGAGATTCAGAGAGGAGCAGCCGGCGCGCCGTTTCAGCCAAAAGGTCAAGGCGCTGTTCCGCCTCTACGCGATCAGAAATATCAATCACCTTGGACATGACGGAACTCATCTGCCCCTGCGCATCCACCAGCACCGAATTATACCAGGTACAGTAGCGTACAGCGCCGCTTCTGGTGTAGTTGCGGTTAGTCGCAATGACATGACGTGACGTGCCATCGGTCAGGCGGGCCATGGTTTCTTCAACAATCGGAATATCATCTTCAAAGACCATATTCAGGCTGTCAAGCGTCTTTCCGAGCACCTCTGCGGCACTCCAGCCGAACATCCGCTCCGACTCGCCGGTCCAACGGGTAAGTATAAAATTGTTATCCCATTCGATCACCGCCATCGGCGAATTTTCCATGTGAAAGCGCAGCCGCTCCTCGTTCTTCTGTAACGCCCGTTCAACCAGCTTCTGTTCGGTGACATCCCTGTCAACGCCCCGATACCCCCACAAATTGCCCTGAGAATCAAAAATCGGCACACCGCTCGTCTGGATATACCGGAAAGTGCCGTTTTTGTGAATGTTAACGTTCTCAAAATCGCGGAAAGATTCTCCGCGGGCCATGACGGCTTGAATCTCATTTCTGGCACGTGCCGCTTCATCGGGAGGCATCAGATCAAACGGCGTACGGCCAATAAGTTCTTCAGGGTCGTACCCGAGCAATTCCTTAACTCTCCCCGAAGTAAAAATATAGGCTGAATTGATATCTACTTCCCATATCCAATCGGCCAAGACGTCTACAATGTCACGAAAGCGATCTTCACTGCCACGCAGTAAAAACTCGGTCTCCTGCGCCTGCTTCCAGAGCAGCGCCAACTCCTCGTTGCGTTCCCGGAGTTCCTCGCTTTGCGCCTGTTGTTCAATGTTTGTTACCTGGAGCTGGTAGTAGGCGACCTGAAGACGCGCATCTCTCTCCAATACCTCCTCCTCTACCTGTTTACGTCCGGTAATATCCATCACAATGCCGACATACCGGACAAATGACCCATCGGCGTCATACTTCGGCTGGCCGCGTGACATCAACCACCGCACCGCACCGTCACTTCCACACACGCGCCACTCCACAGACAGTTCAGACCCCGCAGCGGCGGCAGCCTGAACCGCCTGCGCAACAGCAACACGATCATCGGGATGGATTATTTGAAGCCACGCTTCAAAAGACGGCTCGCAACTGTGCGGATCCAGGCCATACACCCGCCATAACTCTTCCGACCAGTAGTTCTTGTTGGTCCGTATATCCCATTCCCATGCTCCGGCGTTGGCGGCTTGATGTGCCATCCGCAGGCGAGCTTCATTTTCATTCAACGCCTTGGTACGTTCTCCAACAAGGGTTTCCATGCTCTGCTGCATCTGGAGGTAGCGCCGTGCGACCAAACTCATACAAATACCAAAAATAATAAAGAGAATCTGGCTTACAGCCTCACCAAGATTCCAGTGTCCGAATTGTCCGGGCGTAAAAATAAAAACATCTACTACGATCGAGGAAACGACCGTGGCCAAAAGCCCTGGGCCAAACCCCGCCACAAGCGATGCAAGCATGATAACCGGGAAAAAGGTAATAAAAGTAGGCAGTTCCGAGCCGATCAGAATTTCAATTCCCATTCGTAGGAAGAGCGCAACAGCAACCAGAACCAGTGCTTCGAGGTAGCGCCAGCAGTTCCCGAACATCAATTTCATGGGGTTATCTCCACATACAACTCCTTCACTGCATTTTCACTCTACAGACGGCAAACCGGAGACAATCCGTTCTACGTCTGCTTCTATCCGGTCATGGGCCGCAAGCCGTTTTCGCCAGGCTTCCGGAATTGCCTTTACTCCAAGATATGCACCGAGCCAGGAACCGATCATGGCCGCTCTTCCGGCGCTGTCGCCACCGGCGGATGCCGTAGCCCTGATCGCCCGGGTAAAATCGTCCTGGCAGAGCAGCATCGTGTGCAAGGCCGCCGTAAAACTTGAATAGAGCGGACAGGACTGCCCAAAAAGCATGGTTGCCTCGGTGGCGTCAAGCATGCGGGCCGCGCAGGCTACTTTCATCCGTTTGTTAACCTCTGACCACGATGTGTCGCGCGGCACCATGATCTTGCGCGCCTCGGCAACTGCAGATTCCGGTGTGCTGCCACGCAAAAGGTTGCGCAGGATCAGGCCGGCGGCCTGGGTAAAGGCGATGGCGCGAGCGTTGTTCTGGCAGACACGTGTTGCCGTAGCCAGAATATCCAGCAGATCATCGTCGTCCAGATGAGCGGCCACCACCGGCGCAAGATGGGTTACCGTGGCAGGTTGGTCATCATCCGCCCCCTGCTGGTAATCAAACGGAACACCGGGGTTATTCTCCAGATATGTCTGGTAGTTATGTATCATACCCTGGGTTGCATGATCCCGGTAGCCGGAATATTTTTCCTCGATCATGAGTTTGAGGAGCCGCGCTCCGAAATCAGCTGCCTCAAAATGACCCAACCCGGCAACCGATGTCAGCATGACGAGCGCGGCATCGCCATAATGGGTAAAGTCACCGGACCGCTTCCCGTGATGATAATGGCCGGGTGCCGGAGTTTCAAAACCGGCAATTCCTTCCGGAAAGGTCTGCGAGATCTCGTACAGGCTGTAAATCCAGTGACTACCCAGGCAAAAAGCGTCACCGCACAGACCTCCCCATAACGCCCCCCTGACCCGCTCTTCCAAAGACAGTTTATCCATTTTAGTAACTATCATACTGTACCTCTCCGCTTATTCTCGCACAAAAATATCCTGATCGGATCTATCAACCATTCTCATAATTCGCATATATTCGTCTCCGATGACTTCGCCATGTTTATTGGACTCGTTTAGAATACGGACAAAAACATCCCGGATGTGCGGCGCCCGAATGGAATCTACGAACACAGAGTACCATTCGATGCAGGCCTGTTCTTCCTTCAGGGCAATCCGCAACGCGTCCTTTTCCGTTGTGGATTCATTAATGGAATCAAGCAGCGCGCAATAGTACGGGTCAGATTGCATATTATTTTTATTCAGAAGTTTAACCAGTTCCTCCTGATCGCCCTGATACAGATTACAGAACGATTCCAGATGCTCCGCCTCCTCGTTTGCCAGTACTTCGAATACACGCCTGGTGTTTGTGTCATTCACTTTTGCCGTAACGGCGCGATAAAAACCCAGGCTCCGGTTCTCAATATTGATAGCGGTTACAATTGCTGCCACGTGCATAGGTTCCATGACTCTGTCCTCCGAGCGTAGTATTCCCGCTTCAGTAGCAGTGTCCGTGCCATTTCAAACCGCAATATCTATTCACTACATAATCAGCACATTACACCTTAACCGCACCTCAAGGTCACGCATCAAAAGAGCAACTATTTTTGCTGAGGCCCTTCGACCATGCGGTTGCCACCCCGATCAATACCGGATAAACACGTTGCCACGCTCCTCATCTGCATGCAACAATAGTTGCAACTTTACTTACCTTGTGAACAACATAATAAAGCCGGGACATTCCCTCTTCAAAGGGCCTGTTCCGGCTTTAAAAAAACCGAAAACAACTATTGTCAAACATGAGATATACCACATAGGTGAAAGTCCCCCATTTTTTCTTCTCTCCTATTTATGACAGGCAACGCAGCGTTCGTTGTTTGCTCTGCCGTGGCAGCGGTAGCAGCTGGCCGGGTCGAGTTTGCCTTCGATTTTGTGCAGGGTGATGAAGTTGCCGCGGTGCTGGAATTCACGGTCCGGGCGATTGCCGTAGCGGGTGGAGGGTTTCATTTCCACCTGGCTGGTGTGGCAGTCGTTGCAGAATGAGCTTTTGTGGCAGGTGGAGCAGAGCCGGTCGTCAGAGGCGGCGTAGAAGCGGTGGTTCTTAACGAATGAGGGGGTGTGGCTGAAGGCGTTGAAGGCTTTCATGGTGCCTTTTTGCTGGTCTTCATGGCATTCGGCGCAGTTTACCTGCTGACCGACGGCCAGCGCTTCGGGATGGGATGCGGGAAGTCCGGGTACGGTTTTCATCTGGGCGCAGGAAGCTATGGTGATGATGAGTCCGGCCAGAGCCAGGAGCGGGAGTGATATGCGTGTTCTCATTTTTTCCCTCCGATGCCGGTGTAGGTCATGTTGTAGGTGAGGCGGAGCAAGGCTCTGATTTCTTCGGTGAATTGGGGGTTTCTGCCGTAGGCAAGGTCTCCTGAGAGTGCCAGGGCGGGGGTAAGGTGGTAGCCGAGGCTGGCGGTGGTCTCCCAGGCGCTGCTTTGGTTGTAGATTTTATCGGTGAAGATGTCGCCGAGGATGTCGAGGGCGGCGAAGTAGCTTTTGGTGTCGCGCATGACGTAGCAGCGCAGTTCGTGGTAGGAGGCGGAGGGGTTGCCGCCGATGGCAAAGTCTTGTCCGGCGTTCA
>Ga0154471_167_pt1 | contig 28804 bp, 31 predicted proteins | sample RifGroC2_FD_115950 | JGI IMG/M metagenome (GOLD analysis project Ga0154471, IMG submission 115950) | Geobacteraceae bacterium GWC2_53_11
GTCGCCCAGATGCCCGGCAACGTCGGCAAAATCGCCATGAACCAGCCGGACGTTATCACCATGTGCTGCCAGCCGTGTACCTGCTGCCGCCAGAGCCGTCTGGTCCCGGTCGATACCGATCAGATGGGCTCCCGGCGCTTTTTCCAGGATCAATGATGAGTGGCCGCCGCCCCCCAGTGTGCCGTCCAGATAGATCTTGCCGTCTGCCGGTTCCAGAAAGCGGATGACTTCATCCGGCAGAACCGAAAGATGGTGGAATTCTGACATCAGAGACCAAGCTCCGCAGCCGCTTCAGTGCCGCTCGGGAAGTTTTTGACATCCTGGGCCCGGACTTTTTCCCATTCGCTCATGCTCCAGATTTCTATCTTGTCCATGGTGCCGACAAACTGGATCTCCCGGTCAAGGACTGCACTCTTGCGAAACGACGGCGGGATCAGAAAACGTCCCAATTTGTCGGCGCAGCACTCCTGGGCAGGAGAAATAATAGTGCGCATGATGCTCTTGCGTTGATCGGAGGTGAACCCTTTGCTGACACGGAAATTTTCCTCAAAGACAAACCATTCCTTGTAGGGGAATATCAGCAGACCGGAACTGTGCAGACCGCCGCCCAGATCAACCGGAACCGAATTGGTCAGGAAAAAGCGCTCGTCAGCGTGCGTCCCGACAAGGATTTCCCTGAATCTGGCCGGCAGGCTGGTACGCCCCTTGGCGTCTATGGTTGTCTCGAAAATCCCTCTGAACATGTTTGTCTCTTTGGCAGAATTTTCCACAATATGCCACTTTTTTCCACACTGGAGGAAACTTATACCGGCGGTCAAGGCGTGTGTCAATATAAAATATGAATTTTGTAGGGGAAATGTGACTTGAACCATAAGTTTGCCAATTGGCAATCTTATGGTTCAACAGGCGTTGGCAAGCTTATGGTTAAACGGGGTATGAAAGTTTAAATTGGTTGGGGAAAGTTATTGAAGACACGACTTACGGAGTGTCGTAGCGAGCGTAGTAAGCTTGGCATTCTTGGTTTATGGTTCAATGAAGTTCAAATGTTTTGAGATAAGATTAGAGACGTGAATTTGAGGAGGCAGAGGAGGGCTTGAATCACATATAAATGAATAGCTCGATTATCTGAGCCAGACCTTTTGGCAATATTACGTTTTGCTCGACATTGTGAGTTACTGGGACTATGACAAACTCCTCTTTGTCATCTTTCTCAAACATATCCCAATTAACATCAATCACTTCAACCTGTGAATTATCCATGTAATATTTAGATTGTAGTTTCAGGTGGTTGCCAAGTCGATCACAAGAGAACCGACCGACTCCTTTACTGCCTGCAAAGACTTTTCTTTCTTGAATTAGATCGCGATAATCCCCTATGGGCTTTGCTTCCTCGCTGCCATCTTTCTTGGCCGAATATGCAACAAAAAGCCATTTTTCAGTGATATCAGAATGTGACATTCCTTTTCCATTATCGATAATAAATAAGGAATTTTCGTGGAATACAAGATCAACCTGAGTCGCACGGGCATCGAAAGAGTTTTTTACAAGTTCGAATATTGCAACAAAATCATTAACAATTAAGTCGCGTCCGATAATGCGCTTGAGACCAGCACTTACTTTGAAGTAGAGTGGGACTGCTTCTGGCTTAACTAACTGATTTTCTGTTGTCTCAAGAGACATGGACGAATCCTTTCAACGATAACGAATCACTCACCTGCAAGCATTGCGGTATCACTCCAGTGCAAGCTTCAGGGGGCAAAAATTTATAGTAATTATCTGTATTTTAATCGGTTACGATAATTGATTAATACAGCGACAAGAACGTTTTCTTATTCTAAATATTACTAATTCGACTCTATTAGCGCATCCCACGCTAAAAAACAATAATAATTATAATTACTTAAAAGTCATAAAAACTGTAACATTTTGGTACAGCTGGCAGTTTTCGTTATATATTCCAGGGTGTTACAAACTGTAACATTTTGGTGCAGTAGGCGTAATGTGCCGATATTGTTGAATTGTAGTCTTTTGTCGACAAGTGAATAAAAAGTTGGAAACAGGAGATAAATGGATACGTGCAGGAGGGGGGGATTTGAGTTACTGGCTCAACTGGATCTGCAACCTGGATAAAGCACCTTTGACTTTGATTTCTAACCACGCGCAGTCAGAGCCGGCCTTTAGGCTGTCCAAGTCTGACTGATGGATGAATTCGCTTACCAGCTTACCATTCGACTCTAGGCTCAATAGGTATGCATCATAGCACCCCAGTTTTTGCCCGCCCTTAAGCGTAGTTTTGGAAAGCTTTATTCCCATTTGAGCGGCTAAGTCGGTTGTATATTCGTAAATCACGGATTATGGCTCCAGAATCATTTTGTTTCTTACTGGAGGTATACAGTGTGTGCTTCTAATGAACAAATGAAATAGAGAAGGTGCAAAAATAGCAATCTGGACTGACCTGGATTGATCCTTTAAAGTGGTGGCGAGTCTACATCACTGTTTCAATGCCTCGATCAGTTGTATTGTTATCCACATAATATTATTAGGAAGTTTGTTAGCGTTTTCAGCTTCAATATCTCCATGCCCGAACCGATCATTCCAATAAGTTTCATGGTCTATCAGCATGGCTTCAAGTTCTTCTGAAGAGAGCTGCCCCGATTTTGCATTCGGGTTGATTTTGAGAATCGCAAGCAGTTGTTTCGTAATATCGACCATATTGCGGTTTAACGCATTAGCATCTTGCTCTGATATTTCACGGCGGAAATTGCATCTGTCTTTGTAATCCGGAAAATGTTGAGCAATCATGTCGTCAGGCAATACTTGGAGTGCTTTGTCCCCACGGTCTAAAATCATTTTTTCCAACTCGACTAAAGTGAATTGCTTGGTATCCATTGGAACCTCCACTTTTTCATAGCAACGGGCAGATTAACTTTAAGAATGGTACGCCAGGAGCGGTTTGTGGTCAAGAGAGGGTGACAAGTTAACCGGTGAGCTTGGCAGGAACTAGAACGATTTCAGTTTCAAAAGGGCAGAGCGAATCCGCATGGCCAACAGTTCGACGCATTCTCCTGTTTGGAGTCGGTCCAGATCTTCGGCATAAACCAACACATCCTCAACGCGGTCAGTACCGTTAGCGATTCTCAACAGGTGTCCATCAATGCACCCAATGGAGTCGCCTGAAACGAATTGCATCAGAGATAACTCTATTTAGATTTCAGCGGAAAGTTTTTGCGCAAGTTCCTTGATCATATTTGCTCCAATTGTCGTTTAAGTCTACATATGCAGTGTGGCTCATGACAATGGTCACAATAATTGTTTTGTGGGATATCTACTCAACATACATATCGTTACGTATTGCTTCATTTTCCTTATATATTTTACTCGGTTGCCTTGTCCTCAAGTAAGCCATAATGAATGGATTCGGATCTATGCCGGCTTCCTCAAACAACTTGACTGCACAGGCCAGGCAAATTCCGTGTGAGGGAGGTCCGTCATCACTTCCAAACACCAGAATGCTTTTGCACCACGCACAAACAACTCGCATGTAATACCCCAAGCTACAAGTAAATGGCAGTAGCTCTTATGAGTATAATCATTTAATTGTGCGATGCATATATGTAAAATCGCATATAATTCCCTGCTGCTCCAGCAGGCCGTACCATTTTCTTTATTGCCATCTGGCTCTTCTGTTTGGTCCGGTATATGTTTTATGTGAACCTTGACCTCTAATAGGGCCAACCTTGGGATCTATCCATTGACCGTTTGAGCGTTGAAAACATTCAATTTTACCAGAGCCTATCAGGTTATCGAGTTCACAATTAGATACAAAACCAGTTCCATCATTTACGAATTTAACCAACAGAGGCACAGTTAGCTCCTGGCAACCGAGTTTCATTAAGACGGACGGTTTTGTATACAAAAAAAGTTGAAAAATCAATTAAATTGCAATAGGTAATATTTACAATATGTTGCGTAATATGCTGAATTGCAAGTATAAGTCTACATATTCATCGCATGTAAATTGACACACCCGGTTCTGTACTCTCGGCAACTTTATGCTTACAACCACCTCTACTGCTTCCAGGGTTCCCCTCAAAAAAATGAACTTTCCGCACATATTATGGTTCAATTACTCGTCATTTTATGGTTCAAGTCACAGGAAAATAGTCCCTGCGGGGCGGGCGATTTCTGGTATATTTTGAAGACAAAATTTTTCAGCAGGAGAATAGGCTGATGAGCATGAAGGTGTCGCCACTTATTTCAAACGTCCACTTTCCCCCCATTTCCGAGGTCAAACGCTGGCTGATCGAGAGACCGGACGACGGACGGGAGATGATCGACCTCTGTCAGGCGGTGCCGGATTATGCCCCGGCGCCGGACTTGACGGAGCATCTTGCCCGGATAGTGAACGATCCGCAGATGTCCAAATATTCACCCGACGAGGGGCTGCCGGAGGTGCGGGAGGCGGTCTGTGATTATTACGGCAGGAAATACGGTGCGGAGCTTTTGCCGGACAATGTATGCCTTACCATCGGGGCCAGTCAGGCCTTCTGGCTGGCGATTGTTACGCTCTGCCATGCCGGCGACGAGGTTGTGGTTCAGGCTCCGTATTATTTTGATCACCCGATGGCTCTCGACATTCTGGGTATTCGCGGCGTCTATGCACCGTTTGTCGAGGCTGATGGCGGGCTGCCCAACCCGGCCACCATCGAACGTTTGATCAGTGCCAGGACCCGTGCGATCCTGGTGGTTTCTCCCAGTAATCCGACCGGCGCCATTGCTCCGCCCGATACATTACACGAGCTGTTTGAGGTGGCTCGTCGGCACAACATCGCCCTGATTCTGGATGAAACCTATAATGAATTTATCCCCGGCGGCCTGCGTCCGCACGAGCTGTTCGGCATTCCGGATTGGGGCGACCATTTTGTCCAGATCGCCTCGTTCGGCAAAACGTATGCCTTGACCGGCTACCGTGCCGGACTGCTGACCGCATCGGAGCAGTTCATCCATCATGCCCTCAAGGCACAGGACACCATGGCGGTCTGTCAGCCGCGCATAACCCAGCACGCCGTCAGGTATGGAGTGGAGCATCTTGATGGCTGGGTATCGGCCAACCGGGATATGATGACCCGCCGTCATGACCTGTTCCGTGCTGAGTTCACCAGACCCGGCAATCCGTTTCATCTGGCTGCCAGTGGTGCATTTTTCGCCTGGATACGGCATCCGTTCGAAAATTGTACCGGTCGCCAGATAGCCAGACGGCTGGTGGATGAAGCTGCCCTCCTCTGCCTGCCGGGCGAGGTGTTCGGTCCCGGTCTGGAGGGGTACTTGCGGCTGGCATTCGGGAATATTCGTGAAGAGGCTATTCCTGAAGCGGTCCGGCGGTTTCGGGAGATGATGGTCTGAATCTGTATACCGGTGGAAACTCATTCGAATTTGCCATCCATGGCAAAACCGTGTACCGTCCCCGGTCACATAAAATATGCCGACTATATTACATGATCTGCATTGCCCGCATCCCGGTGCTGCTGAGAAGGACATTGAAATGGTTCACAAGAAGAAACGCATATCGATCAACTCACCAAGCCTGTCGGAACTGCCTCCGCTGTCGCTGGAAGTTCCCGACCTTATCAACGATTACCGGCACTATTTCACCTATACCCTCGGCCAGAACAAATACAGCCATTCGGTGAAGTATTTCTACAAGGCGCTGGCGCTGACGGTTCGTGACCGCCTCATGGAACGGTGGAAGAAGACCCGCTACGGCTATATCGAATCACATTGCAAACAGGGGTATTACCTGTCGCTGGAGTTCTTGATGGGGCGTGCCCTCGGTAATGCCATGCTGAATATCGGTGTGACCGATACGGTTGAAGAGGCGATGCATGAGCTTGGCATCAAGCTGGAAGATCTGGTTGAGGCCGAGGTTGATGCCGGGCTCGGCAACGGTGGCCTCGGTCGTCTGGCGGCCTGTTTTCTGGACAGTTGCGCCACCTTGCAGCTGCCGGTTATGGGGTATGGCATCCGCTACGAATACGGCATGTTCCGCCAGTGCATCGTTGACGGTCGCCAGGTGGAGGAGCCGGACCACTGGCTGCGCGACGGCAATCCCTGGGAGCAGGAACGTCCGGAATTTACCCAGCGTGTCCGCTTCGAAGGGTATAGTGAACACTACCGTACCGAGGGCGGTGAACAACGTGTCCGCTGGGTCGGCAGCCGGGATGTCCTGGCGGTTCCCTACGATATTCCGATCCCCGGCTACCGCAACGGCACGGTGAACACCCTGCGGCTCTGGAAAGCCGCCGCTACGGATGCCTTTGATCTGGGCGAGTTCAATGCGGGGGGGTATGCTGAATCAGTCGCCACCAAAAACGAGGCTGAAAACATCTCCATGGTGCTCTACCCGAACGATGCCAGTGAGAACGGCAAGGTACTTCGCCTGCGCCAGCAGTATTTCCTGGCATCGGCAAGTCTTCAGGACGTCGTAGAGCGCTGGGTAATGGTCAACAAGGGCAATTTCAGCGATTTTGCCGTCAACAACTGTTTTCAGCTGAACGATACCCATCCGAGCTGCGCAGTGCCCGAACTGATGCGTATCCTGATGGATGACCAGGGCATGGAATGGGATCAGGCCTGGGGAATTACCTGCCGGACCATGGCATATACCAACCATACCCTGCTCCCGGAAGCGCTTGAAAAATGGCCACTGCCGCTGTTCGGCCAGCTCCTTCCCCGGATCCTGGAGATAATCCTGGAGATAAATGCCCGCTTTATCGCCGAGGTGTCCAGTCACTGGCCCGGAGATACCGACCGGATGCGGCGTATGTCCATTATTGAAGAGGGGGCTGTCCCGCAGGTGCGGATGGCCTATCTTGCCATAGTCGGCAGCTTTTCCGTCAACGGTGTCGCTGCACTCCATTCGCAACTGCTGGCGCAGGGGCTGTTCCGTGATTTCCATGAGCTTTGGCCCCACAAATTCAACAACAAGACCAACGGCGTGACGCCGCGCCGCTGGATCGCCCGATGCAATCCGGACCTGAGCCGGCTGGTGAGCGAGAAAATCGGCGACGGGTGGATTGCCGACCTGCAGCAGATCAACAGGATTGCGGGGCTTGCCGATGACCCTGAATTCCGGCAGCGCTGGCACGAGGTCAAGCAGTCCAATAAGATGCGCCTTGCCGCTCTCGTTCAAGCCGCATGCAACGTCGCCTTCAATCCCGAGGCTCTCTTTGATGTTCAGGTCAAGCGAATCCATGAGTATAAACGGCAGCTCCTCAACATACTTCATGTCATCCATCTCTATGACCGGATCAAGCGCGGTGATACGGCAGGCTGGACCGACCGTTGCGTACTGATCGGCGGGAAGGCCGCACCCGGCTATGCCATGGCAAAACTGATCATCAAGCTGATCAGTAACGTGGCCCAGGTGGTGAATGCCGATCCGGCGGTCGGCGACAAGCTCAAGGTGGCGTTTCTCCCCAACTACAGCGTGACCGCCATGGAGGTTATCTGCCCTGGTACCGATCTTTCGGAACAGTTGTCAACCGCGGGCAAGGAAGCTTCCGGTACCGGCAACATGAAATTCATGATGAACGGTGCGGTTACCATCGGTACCCTGGACGGCGCGAATATTGAGATCCGTGAGGAGGTCGGCGAAGATAATTTCTTCATGTTCGGTCTGACGAGCGAACAGGTTGACGAGCAGCGCTGGCAGTATGATCCGAACGCGATAATCAGCCATGATGACGATCTGCAAAAAGTTATGAACCTACTCCGGTGCGGACACTTCAATCTGTTTGAAGGCGGTCTCTTTGACCCGATCATCAATGCCATCTGTTCCCCGTACGATCCCTGGGTGGTCGCCGCGGATTTCCGCAGCTTTGTCGATGCCCAGCAGCGGGTGGCGGCGGCTTATCAGGATCGCGAACGCTGGACCCGCATGAGCATTCTCAATACCGCATGCAGCGGCAAATTCTCCACCGATCGCACCATCAGTAATTATAATGAGGAAATCTGGCACCTGAAGCCAATGCCGATCAGGACCGGGGAGTAGTTGGGGCAAGTGATCATGGACGTTATCACAACCCATACCAATGCCGACTTCGACTGCCTCGGCGCCATGACGGCGGCGTTGAAACTCTATCCCGGCGCGCTGTTGTCGTTTCCCGGCTCACAGGAGAAGGGGGTGCGCGATTTCGTGGAGCGGCATCCGGAGTACCTGCCGCATTTCACCCGCGCCAAGGATATCAACCTCGATGCAATCACCCGCCTGATTGTCGTCGATTGCCAGCAGGCTGCCCGCATTGGCCGCTTTGCAGAAATTCTGGGACGCCCCGGCCTGGAGATCCACATCTATGACCACCACCCGGTGACGGATGACAGCATCAGGCCGACCGGCGGCACGATTGCCCTTGGCGGTTCCGCTTCAACGCTCCTCGCGGCTCGGCTGTCGGCACAGGGAGTGTCGTTGACTCCTGAAGAAGCAACCCTGATCATGCTTGGCATCCATGAAGATACCGGCCGTCTGCTGTTTGCTTCGGCAACGCCCGAGGATTACCGCGTTGCCGGATGGCTGCTGGATCAGGGGGCGCGGCTTAACATCGTGAGCGATGCGCTGACGCCGGAGTTGACCAGGGCTCAGATGGGGCTTTTGAAACAGTTGCTGACGACGCTTAAAACCAGCATCGTCAATGGTGTCACGCTCTCGATTGCCCATGCCTCCTGCGACCGATATATCGGTGATATTGCTTCGCTGGCCCACCTGATGCGGGATATGGAAAACATGGACGCCCTGTTCATCGCAGTTGCCATGGAGGATCATGTTTATCTGGTGGCTCGCAGCCATGTTCCCGAAATTGATGCCGGTGATATTTTGAAGGGCTTTCAGGGAGGGGGACATGCCACTGCCGCTTCGGCAGTTGTTCATAATCAGTCTTTGAAACAGGTTCTGGAACGGCTTGATGTACTGTTGCGGCGATCGGTCAAGGGTGAAGCAGTCGCGGGGAGCATCATGTCGTCGCCGGTCAAGACTATGCCGGATACGGTCAGCATCACCGGAGCGCGCGAGTTTTTGACGCGCTACAACTGCAATGCCATGCCTGTTATGGCCGGGGAAGCCATGGTCGGTGTTATTTCCCGTAAAACCGTCGAAAAAGCGCTGCATCACGGGCTTGGTGATTCACCGGTGACGGACTTCATGCATACGGAATATCTCCCGGCAACCCCGGATACTCCCTTGGCGGAAATCCAGTCGTACATGGTGACCGGCAATCGCCGCTTCGTGCCGGTTTTTGCGGGCACGAGCCTGATCGGGGCGGTGACGCGCACCGATCTGCTGCGCCATATCCATGGCGGGCGGCGGGGTCAGAGCGGTACCTTGTATGATCTTGACTCCCTTGAGGTGCCGGTTCGAACCCGTTCGGTTGCGGGCCTGCTCGGCAAAAGACTTTCGGCGGAAATCCGTGAGACGCTGCATCGGCTTGGCTTGGTTGGTGACAGTCTGGGGATGTCCGTCTATGTGGTCGGCGGTTTTGTGCGCGACATGCTGCTGGGAATCGATAATCAAGATATCGATGTCACCGTTGAAGGTGACGGTGTTTTTTATGCGGAGCGGTTTGCTGTTCTTCATGGCGGCAGGGTGCGCAGTCACCGGAAATTCGGCACGGCAGTGCTGGTGCTCCCTGATGGCCGCAAGATCGACGTGGCCAGTACACGGCTGGAATATTACGAATCACCCGGCGCCCTGCCGACAGTTGAAAGGGCCTCGCTCCGGCATGATCTGTACCGGCGTGATTTTACGATCAACACGCTGGCGCTCTGCATCAACAATGACCGCTTCGGTCATCTGACCGATCATTTCGGCGGTCAGCAGGATATCCAGGAACGGGTTGTCAGGGTGCTGCACAATCTGTCGTTCGTTGAAGATCCGACGCGCGTGTTCCGGGCAATCCGTTTTGAACAGCGCCTCGGCTTTCACATCGCTCCACACACGGAAAACCTGATCCGGAGTTCCGTGCGGATGCATCTGCTCGATAAGCTGGGAGGCGAGCGCCTGTTCAGCGAGCTTGTGCAGATCATGCGTGAAAAGGAGCCGTGTGCGGCGGTCGGTCGCATGTCTGTTTTGGGACTCCTGCCGTTCATTCATCCGTCTCTCAAACTGATTCCGTCCACGGAGCGGGTGTTGCAGGAAACCGGTCAGGTGATGGCCTGGTTCCGGCTCCTCTACCTGGAGGATCGCTGCGAGACGTGGCAGGTTTACTTTATGGCTTTGTGCGACGGCCTGACAGCCACCGAGTTTCGCGATGCCTGTTCCCGGCTGGCCATCGCCGGCCGTCTCGCCGAACGGCTCTGCAGCCAGCGCCACATGGTTTCCACCACTCTGAGTGCGATCAAGCGGCGGCTGAAGCAGGCGCATGACGTGAGCAACGGTCAACTGTATCTCTGGTTCAGCGACCTCACTCTGGAAATGCTGCTCTATCTGGCAGCACGGGCCAGCAGTGAAGAGATCAGGCGCTCCGTGTCGCTCTATCTGACCCGGCTGCGGTCGGTCGTGCCGTTGCTGAGCGGAGATGACCTCCATGCTCTCGGGATGGAAGCTGGCCCGCAGTTCCGGCGTGTTAAAGATCGCCTGCTTGAGGCGCGTCTTAATGGAGAGGTGACAAGCCGGGATGAAGAAGAGGTGCTGGCGGTATCATTAATCAGGGCTGGTTTAAAAACATATAACATTAACAAAATCGTATAGTTAAAAAAAATCGGCTTGACGGAACGCGCAGTTGCGTGCTAGTAAGGCTCGGAATAAAATTCAATAATGATATGGAGATGATACATCATGAAACAGTTACGGAAATTTGTTGCAGTCATGACTCTTGTTTCACTTTTAACAACAGCTTCCTCTGCTTTTGCCGCTGATGATACCATCAGGGAAGTATTTACCGACGCCTTTTACGGCGCTGCCATCGGCGGTCTTGTCGGCGGAGCTTTCATGGTTTTTCAGACCAAGCCGTTTGATCATCTCAACTATATCGCATACGGCGCAGCATCGGGCGTCCTGATCGGCACCGCCTACGGCCTGGCCAAATCGGCTCGTGCGTTTGCCGAAGTAGAGAACGGTAAAGTCAAAATGGCCTTTCCGACGATCGTTCCCGAATTGGGCGTATCGCCGACCGGTCAGACAACGGTTGCTTGGAAAGCCGACCTGATTCACGGCACATTCAACTGATTTTACATTCAAGCAGGTTTCCGTTATAAGAACCCGCCGGAGCAATCCTGCGGGTTTTATATTGGTCACACATCATCTAATCTTGAGGAGGTACGTATGTCAGAGTTTACGAACGTTACGGTTGTCAAAAAGGCCAATATCTATTTTGACGGCAAGGTCGTCAGCCACACGGTATTGTTTGCCGACGGCAGCAAAAAAACGCTGGGAGTCATGCAGGCGGGTGAGTACGAATTTTCCACCGGCGCTGCCGAGATCATGGAAATTCTGTCGGGAAATCTGGAATGGCAGATGAAGGGCGAGGGCGAGTGGAAGAAGATTGTGGGCGGTGAGGCGTTTGATGTGCCGGCCAATTCGGTCTTTCTGATGAAGGTGCCGGTAGTCACGGATTACTGCTGCTCGTTTGCCTGATTTGCTTCCCCTCCATCCCATAACCGGCCGCTTTGCCCCGTCCCCTACAGGCGCGCTGCATACCGGTTCGCTGGTGGCGGCGGTGGGGAGCTATCTGATGGCGAAACATGCCGGGGGGCGGTGGCTGCTGCGCCTCGATGACCTTGATGCCCCGCGTCAGGTGCCCGGCATGGCCGATGACATCATGCGGACGCTGGAGTCGTTCGGACTGCTGTGGGATGGCGAGGTTGCCTGCCAGAGCAGAAACATGGCAGCATATGAACATGCTTTTGACGAACTGCGGCAGGCGGGTATGATCTATCCCTGCGGCTGTTCGCGTAAGGAAATTGCTGGCAGCGCTTCTGCCCCTCATCCTGAAGACGACTGTATTCCCTATTCCGGCACCTGCCGGTGCGGGATGAAACCGGGCGCAACGGTGCGTTCCTGGCGGGTCAGGGTTCCCGACGAGGCGATCTGTTTCAGCGATTTGCGCAAGGGGCTGCAGTGTCAGGTGCTCTCGCGTGTTCCGGGGGATTTTGCCGTGCGGCGTGGCGACGGCGAGTTCGCCTATCAGCTGGCGGTTGTGGTAGATGATTCCCTGGCGGGGGTCAACCAGGTGGTGCGGGGTGATGACCTGCTCGGCTCAACGCCGCGGCAGATTTATCTTCAGCATCTGCTCGGGTTGCCGCAGCCTGAGTACTGCCACCTGCCGCTGGTAACCGGCCCCGGCGGCACAAAGCTGAGCAAGCGCGATTATCTTGTTTCGCAGCAGGCCGGCACCTTACGCGACCGTGCCGAAACCTTGCTTGTCGAAGTGCTCCGTTTTCTCGGCCAGAATCCGCCGCCGGAACTTGCCGGCTATTCCTGCCGTTCTATCCTTCAGTGGGGCACCGCCCATTTTACACCGCAGACAATTCCTGCACAGGGGGGAATGCTCGTGGTCTAAGGTTTGGCCGGTTGCACCGCAACCGCTCCCGGCTGGCGGAGCATGTGCCTGTCGTCGCCAATCTTGTTTTGATACGGGTTCGTCTCACGGCCAAAGGCCGGGTCGGATGCGCGGAAGGTTCGTATTTCCTTTGCTGAAATAAGAGGGTAGCGGTAATCTTCGCCTTCAAACTTCTGTACCTTCTGCCCTTTTATCTCTCCAATGATGGTCACCAGCATGCCGGGACGGTATAAGAGGGGATCGAGCAACTCCCCGCTAACCGTAAGAAAACGTCCTGCTGACGGTGAACGATCATCGGGGACTCCGTTGTCCAGCAGTTCAAGCTGTGCAACTTCAAGCTGCATCACGTCGCCATCGCTCCGGTTAGCGGCGATGACTCCGCCAACCAGAACATTCTTTCCCGCCAGTGCCTCAGGGTTCTTGTTGATCTTCGAGTAGGGAATCGAACGGTCGGCCAGAGCAAGCTTCCCCTCGCTCATGACATGGGCACACCCCCCCAGCATTCCGATCACAGCAAACATACACAACGTCAGACTCTTCATAAAGCCTCCTTTTTGTGCCGGATGTGTAATCCGGTGCTGTCAATCCGACCGGCACTTCCGTGCCATCAGTATAGGTGGGTCGCCGATTAATGGCAATACAATCGTTCCAGTTACACCTTGATTATACGATAGTTGCGTGGTATTTGTATCAACCGTACCTGTAAGAATCCAGTGTGGATTTCCACATACATTATGTAGCCGAGGGGGGACGAGATGGAAAAACAAAAGGTTCATTATCGTGAATTAGGTTTGTCCAACACCAAAGAAATGTTTAGCAAGGCAATGGCCGGAAAATATGCCATTCCTGCCTACAATTTCAACAATCTCGAACAGCTTCAGGCAATTGTCACGGCGTGTGTTGAAACAAACTCACCGGTCATTATTCAGGTTTCCAAAGGGGCTCGCAGTTACGCCAACGAAACCATGCTGCGCTGCATGGCGATGGGTGCGGTGCAGATGGCGCGTGAAGCGGGTTCCACTATTCCAATCTGTCTGCACCTTGATCATGGCGACTCGTTCGAATTGTGCAAATCCTGTGTCGATAGCGGCTTTTCGTCAGTTATGATTGATGGTTCGCACCTCCCGTTCGAAGAAAATGTAGCGTTGGCAAAAAAAGTTGTCGAGTACGCCCATCAGTTTGATGTGACAGTCGAAGCTGAGTTGGGTGTCCTGGCCGGCATTGAGGATGAGGTGTCCGCGGAGCATTCTACCTACACAAAGCCGGAAGAGGTTGAGGAATTTGTGAAAAAAACCGGTGTCGATTCGTTGGCGATATCTATCGGAACCAGTCATGGCGCCTATAAATTCCCCGCCGGAAAGCCGGTTCCGCCACTTCGTTTCGATATATTAGAAGAGTGTGAAAAACGTATTCCCGGTTTTCCGATTGTTCTCCATGGCGCATCATCGGTTGTTCAGGAGTATGTCGAATTGATTAACCAGTATGGCGGCAAACTGGAAGGTGCGCTTGGTGTTCCTGAGGAGCAGCTTCGTCAGGCTGCTGCCAGCGCTGTCTGCAAGATTAATATCGATTCTGACGGACGATTGGCGGTAACCGCCAAAATACGCGAATATTTTGCCAAAGATCCCAAGGAATTCGACCCGCGCAAATATCTGGGCGAAGCACGTAAAGAGCTGGTTAAACTGGTAAAACACAAGAACGAAACGGTTTTGGGGTCTGCCGGGAAAGCCTGAGAAACAAGTATAGAATAACGTGTAACGGTCGGAGGTGACGAATGAGTACCCGCAAGTTTTCCCGTGTCAGGTTTAAAGTGGCAGCAACAGTCAAGGTAGCAGGCAGGCAGTTTCAGGGTGCTGTTGAAAACCTCAGCATGACCGGCATGTTTCTGGTGACGAATGAAAAGCTTGCCGAGGGTGATGTTGTTGACATCGTCATTGTTCTCACCGGAACTGAACCGGAAATCGGAGTTAATTTTACCGGCATTGTTTCTCGCATAACGGAACATGGCGTCGGATTTACCTTTGATAAAGTGGATCTTGAGTCATACATGCATCTGAAAAATATTATTTCATACAATATTGATGATGCAGAAAAAGTGATGGAAGAGATTGGCCATTCAATTGATGAAAAACTGGCTTCAGAGCAATAGATCAGGACAGGCTTGAGAGGGACTATGAAAAAACATTCAATTCTGTTTTCTGTCGGCGGATTTATTCTTGGTGTCTGCGCGCCCATTGGCTGGATAGCGTGCCGGCTGCTTTTCTTTTTTGATGCCAAGCAGGGCCTCATCGAACAGATTGTGTATGATGTTCTGAAAGACGGCGAGCATTTTTCGATGTATACCTACATGGGTGGCGGCACTGCCCTGGTTCTGGGCGTTCTCGGATATATGATCGGAAAAAATGGCGATGATCTGCACGAGCGTGCGGTTGAGCTTGACAAGCTTCACCAGGAAGTTGGCGAGCAGAAAGAAATATTTGAAAATCGTTATAAAGTTCTGGACAGAAATATAAAAAACTTTCATCAAATCAGCAGCAAAATTCAGAAATCGCTCAGCCTGGACGAAGTGCTGCTGTTATGCGCCGAAGGGTTGCACGATGTCCTGGGGTACGAGCGGGTCAATATTCTGATGGCTGATGAAAACAAACAACTCCGTTTTTTTACCGCAATCGGAACGGAAGGGTTTGATCCGGCTGACGTTGTCATGCCGATTGACGCAAGTATCGGTGTCATCGGGAAGTGCTTTCTGGAGCACAAGGTCTATCTCATAGATGATATGTCACGTTACCCCGAAGACTACCATCTGCAGCCCCCCCATAATAACCTCGCACCATTGCGCTCAAAAAGCTTCATACTTTGTCCTATTGTCGTTAAGAACGCTTCAATCGGAGTTTTCGGGATTGATAATAAAAACAGTCACCGCGCTCTTAATGACTCTGATGTCGATACCATCATGCTTTTTGCGGACCAGGTGGCATCTGCCGTTACCCGCATCAATCTGCTGAACTCAATTGATACGCTGACTTCGGAGATGGAAAGTTCCTTCAAATTTCTGCTGGCCAGCCGTGATCAGAATTCGAGAAATGTCGGCAATCTCAGGGATGGTGTTGATTCGGTTGCTGACGGGACTTCAATCATTGCCTCTGCATCCGAAGGTGTGATGGCCTCAATTGATGAAACCAGTTCTGCTGTCAACGAGATCTCTGTAGCCATTGAGCAGGTGACCAGAAACCTGGATCACCTGGCCGGGGTTGTGCACCAGTCAGCCTCTGCCATGGAGGAAATCCACAGCACCATCGGCAATGTCGAGCAGAATGCGGCGATCTCTCACGAAGTCTCCCAGCAGGTAAAAGATCGGGCTGAAGAGAGCCGTGCCGTTGTTACGGAAACCATCAATTCGCTCGATGAAATCAAGCACTCCGTCGGGCTCTCCTTTGACGCCATCCAGCGCCTTGCCGAGAACAGCACCCGCATTGAAAGCATTGTCAGCGTTATCAATGACATTACCAAACGTACCAACCTGCTGGCTTTGAACGCCTCAATCATTGCCGCCCAAGCCGGTGAGTACGGGAAGAGCTTTGGCGTTGTTGCTGATGAAATCCGCAATCTGTCGCTACAGACCGGCCATTCGACCGGCGAGATAACCACGATTATTGAAGAGATCATGAGCGAGTCGAAAACCGCTGCTAACAATATCAGGACCAGCAGGGATCTGGTACAGCGCGGAGTTGAGCTGGGCCATACCACGGGAGAGTCGCTCAAAGCGATCTTTGACAGTTCAACCTGCTCGCTTGATATGACCAAGCAGATCAAGCAGGCGACTCAGGAACAGGTGACCAGTGTGCAGTTGGTGGCACGCTCCATGGAAGAGATCAGCTCCATGACGTCCCAGATCTTTGCCGCATCGACCGACCAGGCCAAAGCCACCAAAAGCATCGCCCGCTCCATTGATACGATCAAGGATATGACCCACGAAATGGTAAATTCAACGACACGCCAGGTTGACGACGGCAAGTTGATTCGTCGTAACGTGGAGCTGGTGAGCGTCATGGTTACCGAAATGTTTGACAATATGGAAACGCGCAGGGCGCAGAGCGCGGATGTGATTAAAGAGCTTGAGCAGATGAAAAACATGACCGTTCCAAATTAAGTCCGTTGGACGGAACCGCTAAATATATCCGGATGTAACCATTTGGCCCTGATGTTTTATCGGGCCGTCATGACGGCTACCCCATCAGGGAGCTGATCAACACCGACGCCAGGAAGCACCTGCATACCGCACGGATTCGGAAGCGAACCGGGACGGAAGGGGGAAACCCGCAGATGGAGAATTTCGCTGTCTGACCGTTCACGACGTGCCCCCCCGGTGCGTTTTTTTGCGAGGAGATCAATGAAAAAGAAAATGACGATACCCGAAATCCTGAAGATGAAACAGAACGGCCAGCGCATCACGGTTCTGACTTCATACGATTTTCCTTTTACGCGCCTTATTGATGGCGGAGGCATTGATATTATTCTGGTTGGTGATTCCGCCGGAGTTGTCGTTGCCGGGCATGATACGACCCTGCCGGTTACCATGGAAGAGATGCTGTATCATACTCGGGCGGTGAAACGTGCCGATCCCAAGGCCCTTGTCGTGGCCGATATGCCGTTCATGTCCTATCAGACCGGCATCGAGGATGCCTGCCGCAACTGCGGCAGGATGATCAAGGAGGGGGGCGCCGAAGCGGTCAAGCTGGAGGGGGGCAGCAACATGGCTCATGTCATTCGGGCCGTTTCATCGATCGATATTCCGGTCATGGCCCACATCGGTTTGACTCCGCAGTCGGTTCACCGTATGGGCGGGTACAAGGTCCAGGGGAGAAACGATCAGGCCGAGCGGATCATGGATGATGCTTTTGCCGTTCAACACGCGGGAGCCTTTGCCGTTGTGCTGGAAGGGATACCGGCTTCGCTGGCGGCTGAAATCAGTGCAGAGCTGACCATCCCGACAATCGGTATCGGAGCCGGTCCTTCCTGTGACGGCCAGGTGCTGGTAATTCACGATATTCTCGGTTTGTGCGAAAAATATTCGCCCAAGTTCGTCAAGCGCTATGCCGATCTGGCACCGCTCATATCCGATGCCGTTTCCCGCTATGTTGCCGAGGTGCGCAGCGGAGAATTCCCTACCGAAGAGCATTCATTCAATTGACCCTTCGACTCCGCTCAGGGAGCTTATTGCTGGCTGAACGGAGTCGAAGCCACAGGAACTTATATGCAGATAATCAACAGTATTCTTCACATGCAGGCGCTTGCCATCGCCCCGGAACGGGCGGGGCGGCGGATTGCGCTTGTTCCCACCATGGGTTTTTTGCATGAAGGGCATGCATCCCTGCTCCGTGAGGGGCGCAAGCAGGGCGATGTGCTGGTGCTCTCGATTTTTGTCAATCCGATCCAGTTCGGGGCAAACGAGGACCTGGACCGCTATCCTCGCAATATGGAACGGGACTGCCAAATTGCCGCAGAATGCGGTGTTGATGTTGTCTTTACCCCTTCGGCTGCAGATATGTATCCGCAGGGGTTCCAGACCGGCGTTACCGTGCGGGATATCGCGCTGCCGCTCTGTGGGGCCAGCCGGCCCGGGCACTTTGACGGTGTGGCAACGGTCGTTACCAAGCTGTTTAATATCGTGCGGCCGGATGTGGCGCTTTTCGGCAACAAGGATTATCAGCAGTTGGCTGTTATCCGCCGCATGACCGCCGATCTGAACCTGCCGATTGAGATTGTCGGGATGCCGATTGTGCGTGAGGCTGACGGCCTGGCGATGAGTTCGCGAAATGCGTACCTGTCTCCGGTGGAGCGGCAGAGCGCGCTTTGTCTGTCGAAGGCTATCAAGCGTGCCCGGGAACTGTTTGCCGCAGGTGAGCGCTCTGTCGCCGTATTGACAAGGGAAGCACGGGCGCTTATCGAACAGGAACCGGCGGCGGCTATTGACTACGTTGAATTTCGCGATGGTGTGATACTGCAGGAGCAGGAAACAGCCGATGCCGGTACCTTGCTGGCTTTGGCGGTGAAGATAGGCCAAACCAGACTTATCGACAATTCCGTGCTTGGAGAGGAAATGTAGCTAGTACGGTTCTGTTCATGTATCTAAAGCACAAAGAGACGCCCCACCGGAGCGTCTCTTTGTGCTTTAATTCCTGCGTAATGATTCGGTCAGGCGTTGCCCGCCTTTGATCTTTCGGCTTTTTTCAACAGCGCTGATGCCAGCGGATGACTGTTGTTTTCGGCGTACAGATTGGCGGTATTTCCTGCCGGCGTTTTAAGTGCCGGGTTTGCGCCGCCATCAAGCAGTGCCTGCACGGTCTGGTTGCACCCGTAAATGGCAGCCAGCATCAGCGGTGTATGCCCCTCAAGGTCGCGGACATTGACATCGGCCCCTTTTTCTATCAGCATCTTTGCAATTTCGGTGTGCCCGTTGGCTGCAGCGTAGTGGAGCGCGGTCTTGCCCTTGTCGCTGCTGGCGGTAATGTCAGCGCCACGGTGCAGCAGGTCCTGGACAAAATCCTTGAGCCCCTCTTTGGAAGCACTGATCAGCGGGGTGTGGCCATGACGATCTTTTGAATTCACGCTTTCCATGCTTGACTCCTTCCGTGGTTACATGATCGGGCAGCTCTGCCCGTAAAGTATCGCCGAAATGCAAACCGCATGAAAATAACAGCGTTTTCTATATACCATACATTCGGGGTCAACACCATGCGCTTTTATTATTTTGGCCAAAAATGTTTGGCAGGAATTAAGCGCTTGAATCTACACGGTTTTTAACACTATAATAGCCGTTCCAAGGAGAGCTATTTCATGCAAGTATTTCAGGCTGATTTCATAAAGAGTGCCGCTAAACCGAAGGATTATCCGCCCCCCGGGTTGCCGGAGGTGGCCTTTGTCGGGCGTTCCAACGTCGGTAAATCTTCGCTGATCAACGTACTGGCCGGCCGCAAGGGGTTGGTGCGTACCAGCTCAACCCCCGGCCGGACACAGCTGATCAACTTCTTCGATATCAACGCTATCCTGACGCTGGTGGATCTTCCCGGGTACGGTTACGCCAAGGCTCCTCCCGCGTTGCGCAAGCAGTGGGGGCCGATGATCGAATCATACCTGTCCATCCGCGAGTCGCTGAAAGCGGTCGTCCTGATCCTCGACATCCGGCGGGTTCCCTCCGATGGCGATCTGCAGATGCTGCGCTGGCTGGAGATGTACAATATCCCGCCGATTATCGTGCTGACCAAGTGCGACAAGCTGTCGAAGAACGAGCAGGCCAAGCAGAAATCCATCATTGCCGCCGCCATCAAGCGAGACAAGGGAATGCTGCTCCCTTTTTCGGCGCTCTCCAGAGAAGGGCGTGACGGCATCTGGAACGAGATCGGTACGGTGCTGGAAATCAGTCTGAAGCCCGACCGTACACAAACAACAACCAAAACCCGTACCCTGAGCGAAGTCGAAGGGGACGCGCACCAGGATGACCAGCCATGAAAAAAACTGCTACCCTATCCGGAGCGGTCCCAATGCCGGACATGCAGAAACGCCCCGACACCCGCCGTATCCCGATTTCAAAAGTCGGCGTCAAGGATATTACCTACCCGATCGTGGTGATGGACAAGAACCGTACCCTCCAGCATACGGTGGCCAAAATCAACATGTACGTCGATCTGCCGCATCAGTTCAAGGGCACCCACATGAGCCGTTTTGTGGAGATCCTCAACAAATACCGTGAACAGATCGCCCTGGATAAACTGGAAACGATTCTTGACGAGATGAAGGCAAAGCTCGGCTCGGACAGTGCCCATCTTGAGGTCCAGTTCCCCTATTTTATCGACAAGGCCGCGCCGGTTTCCGGGGCCAAAAGCCTGATGGAGTACACCTGTGAATTCAGCGCTTCCATGACGGATGGCCTGGATTTTGTCCTTGGCATCAAGGTGCCGCTTACCTCACTCTGTCCATGCAGCCGTGAACTGTCCCGTTTTGGGGCTCACAACCAGCGCAGTATCATGACCGTACGGGTGCGTTACCGCGACTTCATCTGGATCGAGGATCTGGTTGAGCTTATCGAACAGTGCGGCTCCAGTCCGCTCTACTCCCTGCTCAAACGTGCCGATGAAAAGTTCGTCACCGAACAGGCGTACGAAAATCCCCGTTTCGTGGAAGATATGGTGCGTGAAGCCCATTCCCGCTTGGCGGCGCTTGATAATGTTACCTGGTTTTCCGTTGAAGCGGAGAATTTCGAATCGATTCACAACCATTCCGCTTACGCTGCCGTTGAGCTGGATCGGCGATGAGCAAAGGGCTCATCGTTTTTGCTCGTGAGCCGCTGCCGGGGCGGGTAAAAACACGCCTTGCAGCTGCCATCGGTGAGCAGGCCGCGGCTGAACGATATGAAAACATGCTGCGGGACGTGCTGAACACTGTCCGGCAGCTGGCCGGTGTCAAGACAGTCGTGTATTGGGCGTGTGAAGATGAAGCGCTTCCGCGCTTGGCTGAACAGTACCAGTGCTGTTCCCGCCGCCAGGGTACGGGCGATCTGGGAGAGCGGATGCTGGCCGCCTTTGAAGAGATGTTTGCCGACGGCTGCGAGTGCTGCTGTATTATCGGCAGCGATGCTCCCGATCTTCCGCCGGCATATATTCAGCAAGCATATGAGTTGCTGGTGACGGAGCAGGCCGATGCCGTCTTTGGACCGAGCAGGGATGGCGGCTATTATCTGCTCGGACTGCGCCGGGTGTGCGCCGGGCTGTTTGTTGACATCTCCTGGAGCAGTGCCGTTGTGCTTGAACAGAGCGTGGCGGCGGCCCACAGCGCGGGCTTGACGACTGCGCTGCTTCCGGAATGGCAGGACATCGATACTGTTGACGATCTGAATGAGTATCTGCAGAGAACCGTAAGGGTTTAAGGACATCCCCATGAAACCGATAATTATCATTGCTGCTGTGCCGCAGGAAGTTGAACTGCTGGAAAAGGCTTTAGGCTATTCCGGCCGGGTCAAGGCAGGCGGCTATGAGTACGTCGAGGGAACCATCGGCAATCTGCGGGTTGTCGTCTGTGCCGGCGGGATCGGCAAGATCAACGCGGCTGCAGCAACGGCTGTCATGATTGACCGCTACCAGCCGCAGCTGGTGATCAACATCGGTTGTGCCGGAGCATATGTCGGCAGCGGGCTTGCGGTTGGTAATCTGGTCGTGGCGAGCGAGGAGGTTCTGGCTGATGACGGCGTGCTGGTTGCCGATGGCTGGAAGGATTTGCGCTATATGAATCTGCCGTCGGTTGACCAGGGAGGTATGAACTGCTATAACCTGCTGCCGCTGTCCCGGCACGCCTCCGAAAAGGCGATGCAGCTGGCTGACTATTATGGCGTATTCCTGATGCGCGGCCGCTCTGCGACGGTTTCTACCTGCAGCGGTACCCGCCAGTACGGCGCCGAGCTGTCCCAGCGGTGGAGCGCATTGATTGAAAACATGGAGGGGGCGGCGGTAGCGCAGGTCTGTCTGCGTTGCGGTGTTGACTGTCTCGAAATCCGTGGAATCAGTAACCTGGTGGAAGAGCGGGATCTGAAAAAGTGGGATATTCCGAGGGCTGTTGAAAATGCCCAGCGATTTGTCCTGAAATACCTTGAGGAGATGGACCGTCCGGACAGCATGCCGCTTCCGAGAGCGGTGCCGGAGCTGTAATCAGCGTTCCCCGAAAATCGCCGTGCCGACCCGCACCAGCGTGGCGCCTTCCTGAATAGCCGCTTCAAAATCGCCCGACATCCCCATGGAAAGCTCACTCATTTCCACGCCCGTAATCTTCAGAGCGGCAATGGTCTGCCCTAGTTGACGCAGTTCGGCGAAATATGGTCGTGCGGCTTCGGGGTCATCGAAGAAGGGGGGCATCGTCATCAACCCCTTCACCCTGATGTTGGGGAGCAGTGCGCATTCACGCACCAGCTGGATCGCGCCTTCCTCGGTCGTTCCTGATTTGCTCGCTTCGCCGGAAATATTTACCTGAATCAGTATGTCGCAGGTCTTCCCCAGTTTTCCCCATTGCCGGTCAATTTCTTCTGCCAGCGAAAGACGGTCAACCGAGTGAATCATCGCCACCTGGCCGGCGAAATATTTCACCTTGTTGCTCTGCAGGTGGCCGATAACGTGCCATTGCACCGGTTCCTGCACTTCAGCCAGTTTCGGCACCAGTTCCTGGATATAATTTTCGCCAAACAGCACCTGTCCGGCGTGGAACGCGGCGATAATATCTGCCGCCGGACGGGTCTTTGATACGGCGACGAGGCGGACAGTGGCGGGATCGCGTCCGGCACCCTCTGCTGCAGCCTGGATGCGTCCGTTGATCCGGGCAAGGTTGATGGCGATGGTCATGGGATGCCTACTCTACGGCCTGCATGGTTTGCAGCACTTCATACAACTCGGTCATCGGCAGGCCGATCACGTTGGTGTACGAACCGTTGATGGAGCGGACAAAGTGCACCGCGCCACCCTGGATCGCATATGCTCCGGCCTTGTCCATGGGACAGCCGGTGGCGATGTAGGCGGCAATCTCCTGCTCTTCTAGCTTTTTGAAGGTCACTTCCGTACAGACGCTGCGGCTGATGTGAATACCGCTGATCTTGTCGAACACCGTGAAGCCGGTGATGACCTCATGATCCCTTCCTGACAGTCCGGAGAGCATCCTCATCGCGTCGGCGGCATCGACCGGTTTGCCGAGGATTGCGCCGTCCAGCACCACAATGGTATCGGCACCGATGAAAAAACGGCCGTCGTTAGCTGCGGCGACCGCATCGGCTTTTTCCCGCGACAGGCGCAGGACATGATCGGCTGCCGCTTCGCCGGGCAGGGCGTCTTCGCAGATATCAGCCGGGATGACGCTGAACTCGATGCCCGCCAGCGCCATCAGCTCGGTGCGGCGGGGCGAGGCGGATGCCAGAATGATGCTCCCGTGATTATTTTTCATCTTCAGCCGCTTTCCGTGCTTCTTCTTCAGCGAGCTTCCGCCGCTCGTGAAACTCCAGCCGTGCCTTGTGTTCTGCTTCCATATCCTGCCAGTGCTTCGTCCAGTCCTTCTTGCGCACCTGGTGCAGCAAAAACACACCCGGAATGATGACGCATCCCCAGAAAATATTCATGGCCAGGTCGTTGATAATACCGAAAACCAGAGATGCAATACCCATCACCATCAAAAACGCTTCCATTGACAGGATGCGTCCGATCAGTGACGCTTTTTGAAGATTTTTTTGTCCATCCTGCGTCATGTTATTTCTCCTTCCAGGGGAACATTTTCCCTGGATTCAATATATTGTTTGGATCTAGAGCTGCTTTAATGGCTTTCATGGCAGCGATCTGGTGGGGAGACAGTTCCAGTTCGATGTAGGGTGCCTTGGAAAGTCCTACCCCATGCTCGCCCGACATGGTGCCGTTCAGATCCAGTGCGGCCTGGAAGACGTCGCGGATCGCCTCATGCGCTTTTTCATCCATCCCGGGAACAGCCTTGTCAACCATGATGTTGACGTGGATATTGCCGTCACCGGCATGGCCGAAGTTGACAATCGGAATGTCGTACTTCGCTTGGATTTTTTCGATGGTGCGAATGATGTCAGGTACCTTGCTGCGCGGCACCACCACATCTTCATTGTATTTGGTGGGGTTGATATCCCGCAGTGACGGCGAAACCAGCCGGCGCACCCGCCACAGCTCTTCGGATTCAGCGGCGTCTTTGGCCGCGCGGAACTGTACCAGTCCCAGCGGTTTGATCAGATCATAAATCTGCGCCGCCTGTTTTTCGATCAGGTCACGGTCGCCGTCCACCTCAATGAGCAACACCGCCCGCCCTTCTGCAGGAATGCCCAGGTTGAAGCGCCGCTCGACGCATTGCAAGGTGGCGTAATCCATGAATTCCAGCGTAGTCGGGATAATCTTGTTGCCGATGATCGTTGAAACCGCTTTGGCGGCGCCGTCGATGGAATCGAAGATTGTCAGCATGGTCTTTTTGGCGTCGGGAAAGGGGAGTATTTTGAAAATGATCTTGGTGATGACACCCAGCGTTCCTTCGCTGCCGCAGAGCAGGCGGGTCATGTCATAGCCGACTACCGCCTTGTAGGTCTCGCCCCCCGTGCGGATGATCTCGCCGGTTGGCAGCACCACTTCCAGTCCCATGACGAAGTCGCGCGTCACACCGTACTTGACGCAGCGTGGCCCTCCGGCGTTTTCGGCAACGTTGCCTCCCAGCGTTGAAAACTTAAGCGAAGCTGGATCGGGTGGATAAAAGAAGCCGAGCTTTTCCACGGCGATCTGGAACTGCTCAGTCACGAGGCCCGGCTCGACTTCGGCAATGAGATTTTCCGTATCAATGCGCAGGATGCGGTTCATGCGGGTCGTTACCAGCACGACCCCCCCCCCTTTGGGGAGTGCTCCGCCGGTAAAACCGCTGCCGGCGCCACGGGGGAAGACCGGGAACCCTTCTCGATTGGCCAGTTTCAGCACCGCGGAAACTTCTGCGGCGTTGGCCGGATGAACCACCGCATCGGGCAGGAATTCCATCTGGGTGGCGTCATAGCCGTAGCAGATCATATCCTGCTTACCGGTGGCGATATTGTCGGGGCCGACGATCGATGTCAGTTCATTGATCAAATGTGCTGCAAGCATGGGAAACCCTTTCGGTAAAGATTGACGCTCCAAGATACATGATATGACGGTAACACTGCAAGGCAGTTTTGCCGGTGTTCAAAATCCCTGTTGCCAGAGGGAATTAAACCATCTATTCTTACCCGCACCAACAACAAATAATTTCAGGAGGGTTACCAGAATGAAGCGTTTCACCACGATTGTTGCCTCAGTAGTTATGGCCGCACTGCTTGCTGTTCCGGCGTTTGCAGCAAAGGATGCCAAAGGAAAAACCGTTACAACCGCATCGGGTCTTAAATATGTGGATGTTGTAGTTGGCAAGGGCGCATCGCCAAGCCCCGGCAAAAGCGTCAAGGTCCATTACACCGGTACACTGGAGAACGGCAAAAAATTCGACAGCTCGGTTGACCGCAACGAGCCGTTCTCGTTCGATATCGGCGTCGGCCAGGTTATCCAGGGGTGGGACGAAGGCGTTATGACCATGAAAGTCGGCGGCAAGCGCAAGCTGATCATTCCTGCCAAGCTCGGCTACGGATCACGGGGAGCCGGCGGCGTTATCCCGCCCAATGCCACGTTGCTGTTTGATGTGGAGCTGCTCGACGTCGCGAAATAGTTGGAACCGTATAGCTTGTTACCACGAAACGGCCCGCATCTCGCGGGCTGTTTTTGTCTTGTTAAAAGGCGCTTGGCAACAAATAATAATTCCAACTCGCATTTCGTTTTCGGGCCATCTTTCGCTGTGCCTCAATCACAAAATCCTCGACGTAGCTTTGCTACGCCTGCGGTTTTGTTCAATTGGCTCAACAAAATATGACCCAAATTCGAACGCGATTCAGAACAATTACCTGTTGCCAAGTGCCTAATGGAGTAACCGCATGACCAATCTGATTTCTGCCGAAGGGCTGAAAAAGCTGTGTGAAGAGTATGATTACCTCTGGAAAGTGGAGCGCCCCAAGGTTGTCCGGGGTGTTTCAGATGCTGCCGCGGAAGGGGATCGCTCGGAGAATGCCGAGTATATTTACGGCAAAAAGCGGCTACGCGAAATTGACCGCAAACTGAAGCATCTCGGTTCACGCCTGAAGGTGCTGAAGGTGGCGACGGTGCCGCCCAATCCCAAACAGGTTACTTTCGGCTGCTGGGTTACCTACGAAGAAGATGGCAGCATTGAACGATGCTATCAGGTCGTCGGCCCGGATGAGATCGACGTCAGCCTCGGCAAGATCAGCCTCGATTCGCCGGTCGGTCAGGCGCTGCTGCACAAGAAGGTTGATGACGAGGTCATTGTAAGAAAGCCAGGCGGTGAAGTGACGCTCTATATTACGGGGATTAGTTCGACACGGCCTGAGTTGTAGGATCGACGCATGTCACACGTAAGAACACTCATCACATCAATCCTTATTACCATGATACTGCTTGCTGTCTCTGCGTGCATGCCGATGGTTAACCTTCCCGGAAAACAGGTGACGGAAGCAAAAATCGACCATGACCGCTTTGTCACTGCTGACGGAGTGGCGCTGCCGCTACGCCGCTGGCTCCCCGGAAACGCTCCGGCCAAGGCTGTTATTATTGCCCTGCATGGCTTCAACGACTACAGCAACTTTTTTGCCTCTTCAGGGATTTTTCTGCGCAGGTACGGCATCGCCAGCTATGCCTACGACCAGCGCGGCTTCGGCGCTGCTCCCGGCCGCGGCCTCTGGTCGGGGACTGCGGCATACACCGGAGATCTTGCCAGTTTTGTAAAGGTGGTTCGCAAACTGCATCCCGGCGTGCCGCTGTATGTGCTGGGGGACAGTATGGGAGGGGCGGTTGCCATTGCCGCCATGACGGAGAAAACTCCGCCTGATGTGGACGGGGTTATTCTGGTTGCCCCGGCCGTGTGGGGGCGGGAAACCATGCCGTGGTACCAGCGCTGGCTGCTGGCCGTTGCCTCGCATACGCTCCCCTGGATGGAGCTGACCGGGAAAAGTCTGCACATCGTGCCGTCGGACAATACGCCCATGCTGCGGGCGCTTGGCCGCGATCCCCTGGTCATCAAGGGCACCCGTGTCGATACCATGCACGGCGTGACCGATCTGATGGACGAAGCACTGCTGCGGGCGGAACAGCTGCGGCTGCCGACTCTGATCCAGTACGGAAAAAACGACCAGATCATTCCGAAGGAACCGGTTTTAAGAATACTCAAGAAGATGTCCGGAAACACCCGGACGGCCATTTACGAGCACGGTTATCACATGTTGCTGCGGGATTTGCACGGCGAGCAGCCGTTGACGGATATCGCAACCTGGATTGCCGATCACACCGCTCCGTTGATGTATGGCAGGAGCAGCTGGCAGTAGTCTGTTTAGAATCGGAATGGGCGTTGACACTGCCGTGCTTCAGGTGTATTTTTTTTGTCCATCCAAAAGGGTACATAGGTTCACAAAATTATTACGACAAGGGAGGAACTCCATGTTTCAGAAAATGATCAAACCGGTAAGTTACTTTTTGCTGCTCTCTTTTCTTCTCCTCGATTTTTCCGTGCAGACGGCAAAGGCACAGATGATCGGCACCAATACCGTGATTGCGGCACAAAAGCAGGAAGCGAACCGTGAGCGGGTTACTGCCTTTCTTAGTCGTGACGATGTGCAGCGGGTCATGATGCAGCGTGGTGTCGATGCTGCCGAGGCGCAGAAACGGGTGTCCAGTCTTTCCAATTCGGAGCTGGCAAAAATTGCCAATGCCATGGATCAGTTGCCGTCAGGTGGCGATAGCGGGCTCGGAACGCTCATTGGCGCTGTGGTGTTTATCTTTGTGGTGCTGCTGATCACCGATATCGTTGGCCTCACCCATGTTTTCCCTTTTGTTAGCCACAGACGCTAAGCGCCAGGCACAATCGCGTTTCCTTCAGGTCGGCAGCCAAGCGCTTGCCGGCCTGTTGTTTTTAGCGCTGTCTTTTGTTTTATCCGGCTGCGGTCTCCTGTCGGCAGGCTCCCTGTTCAAGACGCCGGACGGGTCAGCCAGGGCCATGGTTGACAACGTGCCCTTTTTTGCCCAGGAAGAATTGCAGTGCGGGCCGGCAGCCCTGGCCATGACGCTTAGCTGGAGCGGAATAGCCGTAAAGCCTTCCGATCTTACCCCCGAAGTTTTCACCCCCGGCCTCAAAGGCAGTCTGCAAAGCGCCCTGATTGGCGCCACCCGCAGGCATGGCCGGGTCGCCTACACCACCACCGGCAGTGAAGCGCTGCTGGCCGAGGTCTCAGCCGGCAATCCGGTCATCGTGCTGGTTAACCTCGGCCTGTCCTGGTACCCGAAATGGCACTATGCCGTGGTCATCGGTTTTGATCAGGAGCGCGATGCGATTGTCCTCCACTCAGGACTTACTGCCAATGAATACCTCAGTTCCAGGGTGTTCATGAATATCTGGCAGCGCAGCGACTACTGGGGGCTTCTGGTTCTGCCGCCGGACCGGCTCCCCGTTGGAGCGCGAGAGGGGGATTGGCTTCAGGCGGTTGCGGGGCTGGAGATGACCGGCCAGTGGCAGGGGGCGTTAAGCGGGTATGGTGCGGCTCTGCAGCGCTGGCCAAAGAGTTTTGCCGCCTGGATGGGACTTGGCAACAGCCGTTACAGCCTGTACGA